>JACKQG010000082.1_pt1 | contig 122940 bp, 90 predicted proteins | sample 8237621 | NCBI WGS metagenome assembly JACKQG01 (sample SAMN15677084, study PRJNA649215) | marine metagenome | biome: marine; feature: Black Sea; material: saline water; isolation source: suspended particulate matter (SPM) from the Black Sea western gyre | collected 2013-06-09/2013-06-10... | reverse complement strand
GACGAACGGGGAATCCCGAACGCACACTTATCTGGGCAACATTAAGTTGGCAGCTAAGTGGGCAAGACGAAGAGAAGAAACTCCCAACAACACACTGCTGCTGAATGTTGTGAAGACGAAAAAGCTTCAAGCATCAGTGGCGAAGTTATCCAGCGTGTACTCCCCGCAACTGGATAGCTTGCAACTAGTCCTCAACCTGTAATAGGGGTAAAGTCGAATGTCCCGGATCAACACTAACGTGAGTTCGCTCGTCGCTCAGAATACTCTGGGCCGCAACAACAATGATTTACAGCAAGCTCTGGGACGATTGAGTACCGGTTTGCGCATAAATTCGGGTGCAGACGATCCAGCCGGCTTGATCGCGAGCGAAAACCTTCGTCGCGACATTACAGTCGCTAATCGCGCTATCCAGAATAGCGAAAGAGCTGGTCAGCTGATCTCGACTGCCGACAGTGCTCTTGGGCAGGTCAGCTCGTTGCTAAACGACATCCGTGGCCTCGTAACGGAAGCAGCCAACTCGGGCGTACTCAGCGACGATCAAGTCGCAGCGAACCAGTTGCAAGTCGACTCGTCACTCGAAGCCATCGATCGAATCTCTCAGGTCACGACCTTCCAGGGTCGGAAGCTGCTCGACGGTACGCTTGACTTCAACGTCACCGAAGGCGCAGACTTCGACCGCATCAGTAACTTACAGATTGGACAAGGCAACCTGGGTACAACTGGCCAGGTTGCCGTCGCGGTCGAGATTCAGACAGCGGCCACGCTAGCGCAAGTCGACCTCACGAACATTCCTGCCGCGACAACGGCAGTTAATGCTTTCGCAAATACCGCATTTACAAATACCGAATCCCAAGCCGTCGCAAATATTACCCTTGGCTCCACAGCGATCGACCTGCAAATCAATGCAGTAAACGGCGGTGTTGCCGAGGACGCCAGCGGCAACGCTGTCAGCCTCGTAGTGGCAGACAATGGTGGCGGTGCAACGACAACGAGCTTTCTCGCAGGCGTGCTTACGGTCAATTATGATCTTGGTGCAGGTACGGTTGATGGCGATGCTATTGCTGCTGCGATCCAAGCTCATGGTGGTGCAAGCGTAAACTTCACGGCGACTGCGACGGCAGGTGGTGCGACTCCACTTGTTCTCGCGGACAACACCACTTATGCGGGCCAGTTCGCTGGCGGTCGTGATGCCGGGAGTGCAACCGTCCGAGTTACATCTGACACGGCAGGCTCAGCAGCCAACGGTGTTACGGCAACAATCGCCGAGTCTTTACTCATTGCGAACAACAGTGCGGTAGCGACCATTAACGGTACCACCGGTAACATTGATGTCGACGTTCGAGGCACGGTCTCCTACGCCGCGATCGCGACGGCGATTGATGGTTTAACTGGATACAGCGCATCTGTCACGGCAACTTCAGGTGACGCCAACTATATCGATACTCAGGACACGCCACCTGGAGTCGCTACGCTCGGTTCAGGCGTGGACGCGGCTGGTGGATTGGCTCAAGACGTGGTATTCGAGTTGGCTGGCCAGAACGGCCGAGAAGTCTTCTCATTCCAAGCTAACGCATCCATCAACCAAGTCGCGACTGCCATCAACGCACTTAGCGATTCAACTGGTGCCACAGCAACAATCAATGGCACAACCTTAGAGTTGAATTCCAGCGAGTACGGTTCAAACGCCTACGTCGAGGTGTCTGTTGTCTCGGAAGCGGCAGGTGGTACGATCACCGCGGCCGTCGGCAGCCAGTCTCGCGACACAGGCACCGATGTTGCCGCAGCGATTAACGGTCTCCAAGCCGTTGGTAACGGGAACTCGCTGACCCTCAACACTTCCATCCTCGACCTTGGTTTGGATGTTGACGCTGGCTTTACCGGCACGTCCAACTTCACGATTACAGGTGGTGGAGCGCTCTTCCAACTTGGGCCGCAGGTTGTTACCAACCAACAGGCTCGTCTGGGAATTGGCAGCGTTAGCACCGCACGACTCGGTGGAGCATCTGGACGACTGTATGAGCTGCGAAATGGCGAGTCGAAGTCACTCGCCAACGACACCACCGCGGCAGCTGAGGTCGTCGACGAAGTTATCACGAACATCGTGGAGCTTCGAGGCCGGCTTGGTGCTTTCCAGCGGACGACTCTGCAATCGAACATCGCTTCGTTGTCCGATACGCTGGTGAATCTCACCGCAGCGGAGAGTTCGATCCGGGACGCTGACTTTGCGAAAGAATCTGCCTCGCTTACACGAGCCCAGATCCTTGTCCAATCGAGTACTTCGGTTCTCGCGATTGCGAACCAAAACCCACAAAACGTGTTGTCACTGCTCCGATAAGAGGACAGTGCGACACGCCCAAGATAATAACCGCCGATTCATCCTCGATCCTTCGAGGCGGGATCGGCGGTTTGCTTTTGCTACTTAGTCTCCCAACTTATTGCCGAAGAGTATGGAAGGATCCAATCGCTCAATAATTAACTGACCTGCTAGCATCGACCTCGCGTCGCTCGACGCGACGATAACGACTATGGGGCGCATTCAATCAACTGTCGGCCTGATCACCGGTATTCCGATTCAGGATACTGTCGACCAATTGATTGCGCTGTCCGCACAGCCTCGTGATTTGCTGGTCCAACGGACTGGCGCGCTACAGGCTCAACAGGTCGGCATCACGGAACTGACAGCATCCTTAATCGGGGTGCAGCTTTCAATACAGAACCTTCGCAACGACTCCGTTTTCGACACGAAATCCATCTCGTCGTCGAATGAGTCGCTTGTCTCGACGAGCACAAACGGGACGCCTGCCGTTGGAACGTATCGCTTCACCCCGGTGCGCCGCGCCCAAGCTCATCAACTACTCAGTTCAGGGTTTACAAGCAAGACGACCGCGCTGGGAGCCGGCGAAGTTTCGCTAGGGTTCGGTGGCTCTGTTGATCGCAGCGTGTCACTGGACCAACTTAACGGAGGTCTTGGCATCGAGCGGGGCAAGATCCGGATCACGGACCGAACCGGAACAACGGAAGTGGTCGACTTGCGATTCGCTCAGACGATCGACGATGTCGTGAATGCCATCAATTCAACCAACGACATCAATGTCACCGCCTCGACCGACGGCGATCGCCTGAAGCTGACCGACAGTACAAGCGCGGGGCAAGTGACGGCGAATCTTCGCGTTCGAAATGATGGACTATCGACAACCGCGTCGGATCTGGGAATCGATACCATCGATACAGCGGCAAGTGACGCAACTGGCAATGATGTGCTCCACCTCTACGATAACTTGGAATTGAACCGGCTGAACGATGGTAACGGCGTACGGTTCAAACAAGGCGTTGCCGATCTCCAAGTCAGCCTACAGGATGGGACCTCGCTAGACGTGGAGTTCTTTGCTCAATCGAAGGGCGAAACTCAATCGAGTGCCACCACGACAGCCGCGAACGGAGACGACGCGGAGATCACAATCACATCTGTCGGTACTGGCGAATCGCTCGATGGCTATGACATTGTCTTGGTGAACGATAATGATATCACCGCCGGTAACGAGACTGTGGAAATCAATACGGTCTCGAAGAAGCTGACGTTCAACATCGACTCGGGAAACTCGCGAGCCGTACATCTGATCGCAGCGTTGAACAACGACGCTACGGCGAACCAGTATTTCACGGCGTCAACGTCGGCGGCCGGCGACGGGACCGAGTTCGTCGATGTCTCGGACACGGCAACTACGAGCGGCGGCGCAATCGAATACAACAACGAGTCGACCGTCGGAGCCGTTCTCGACACGATCAACGCCCTCGACCCGAGCAAGTTGAAAGCACAGCTCAGTGCCTCGGGCGACAGCTTCGAACTGGTCGATTTGACTAGCGGAGCGGGAACTTTCGCGATTACAAGTCTGTTCGACGGATCGGCGGCAGATGATTTAGGACTAACGACGACAGCGGCGGCGGGCGTAATAACAGGCGAGCGGCGAGTCGGAGGGCTAAACACGGTGTTGCTCGATAGCCTCGCGGGCGGCTATGGCTTCGGGACACTCGGTACTCTGGATTTGACCGATCGCTCGGGTGCTGCGGCGAGCGTTGATCTATCATCTGCAGAAACGCTTCAAGACGTTATTGACGGCATCAACGAAGCCGGACTTGGTATCGAAGCGCGAGTCAACGATGCACGTAACGGCATCCAACTGACCGACACCAGCGGCGGCTCGACCAATTTCGTTGTTGCAAACGGCGATGCCACGAATACAGCAGACAGCTTGCGGATTACGACGGACGACGCTGTATCGACGGTCAACAGCGGATCTCTGGATCTGCAAACGTTTAACGCGAATACTGCATTGTCATCACTGAACGGCGGCAGCGGCGCCGACGGTGGGTCGTTCTTGATCACCGACACCAATGGTCAAGTCGACGCCATCAACCTCACGGTACTCGAGGCCAATGACGTCGGTGACGTGATCGACGCCATTAACGCTCTGTCGATTGATGTCGAGGCTCGTATAAACGACACGGGCGATGGCATCCTGCTACTCGACACGGCCGGCGGCACGGGCGATCTGACAGTTGCTGACGTCGGTAGCAGCACGTCGGCCGTCGACTTAAAGATTGCAGGAACGGCGGTCGAGGTAGATATCAACGGCACACCGACCAAAGTAATTGACGGCAGTACCGCGCTAAAAGTGACGCTCGACGCAGACGACACGCTCGAAGATCTCGTCACCAAAATCAATGCACTCGATGCCGACTTCTCTGCCAGTGTATTTAACAGCGGAGCCGGAGCGACGCCATTCCGCCTGTCGATTGTCAGCCAAGTGACGGGGCAAGCGGGTGAATTGCTTGTTGATGCATCCGACTTAGGAATTGGATTCCAAGAGATCGTTGCTGCTCAGGATGCCCTCGTTCTAGTTGGCTCGGCCGATTCGCCGAGCGCGGGTGCTTTGGCGGCTTCCGCGACAAACGAGTTTGACAGCTTGGTCGAGGGTCTCATCTTGAATATCGAGGGCACATCAACAGAAGAAGTGATCATCACTGTTGAACGGTCTGCGAAGTCGGTCAAAACACAGCTGCGCCTCTTCACCGACCAATACAATGGCCTTCAAGACAAGATCTCGGAGCTTGCGTCCTACGACGAAATTGAGGACAAGGCTGGCATCCTCTTTGGATCGTCGGAAGTCCTTCGTATTCAGAACGATCTCGCCAGCACCATTACGGGACGTTTCTTCAGCACGGGCGCCATCGCGTCGTTGGCCGAGGTAGGACTTCGCATCGATCAGAGCGGGCAATTGAACTTCGACGAAGAAAAGTTCGACGACCGCTATGCCTCGAATCCCGACGACATCGAACGATTTTTTACACAGGATGATACTGGAGCGGCCGACAAGTTGTACAACACACTGGAACGTCTCTCCGGGATCAACAACTCGGTCCTCGTGTCCCGCGCCCAGGCGATTCAAATCACGATCGATTCGAACACTCAGCGAATCCTCGATCTAGGTACCGCCTTGGAGTCAGAACGTGAACATCTTCTCGAGACGTTCTTCCGGCTCGAAGAGACGATCAGCAAGTTGCAAAACAATCTATCTGCCATCGGGCAAATCCAAGCGATCACGCCGCTTTGATTGCCCAGCCGAGTTCGGCGGGCGTCAATCATCTTCACACGGCTCGACCCTTCGTTGCACTGCGATTGCATCACGCTTGTGCTATTCGTTTTACCACGCCACCACCTTCGAATCTCATGGCGAAGCTCTACTTCTACTACTCCGCGATGAATGCCGGCAAATCGTCGACACTCATCCAATCGAGCTACAACTATCGCGAGCGTGGGATGAATACGCTCATCCTGACGCCTGAGATCGATATTTTGACCGGCGGCCACTCCGTCAGTTCTCGCATCGGGTTGACGGCCGAAGCGCAATCATTCTCTCACGTCGAGAATCTCTTCGAGCTCATTCGCGGATCACACGAAGACACGCCGCTACACTGCATCCTCGTTGACGAGGCGCAATTCCTCACTCGCAAGCAGGTCCAGCAACTTGGCGACGTCGCGGACCTGCTCGATCTTCCCGTCATGGCCTACGGCCTGCGGACCGATTTTCAAGGAACTCTCTTCGAGGGAAGTCAGTACCTTCTGGCTTGGTCGGATGCATTGGTCGAAATCAAAACGATTTGTCACTGCGGGCGCAAAGCGACCATGGTGTTGCGAATGGATGGCGAAGGTAATATCGTTCGCGACGGCAACCAGATCAAAATCGGTGGGAACGACCTTTACATGTCGGTCTGTCGCCGCCACTTCAAGGAAGGCCTTCCCACTCGCCGCCAGGGAGAACTACCGTTCGGCGACTGACAAATCTGGCGTTCGCTTCGTTCTCGCAAAGCAGGCTCCGTTCGCTTATCATATCAACATTGTCGGATGTGTTTTGGAATCAGTCCAAAGATAGAAATTCATTGGTAGGGAACAGATGACTCACCACGCAAGCGCATGTGTTCGTGCCGTCGATCGCCGCACGTTTCTTGTTGCTTCGGGCGCTGGATTCGCCGGTATGCAGTTCGGAGCCCCTGCGCTGGCGGCGACTTCGAAGCCAGTTGCATCACGAGCGGGGAAGGCGAAGTCGACGATTCTGTTCTTTCTGTGCGGAGGCGCTTCGCATCTTGATACGTGGGACATGAAGCCCGACGCTCCCGCCGAGTATCGCGGCCCATTCCAGCCCATCGCAACTTCCGCTCCCGGAGTTCGGCTCACTGAGCACCTGCCGATGCTGGCCAAGCAGGCGCACCACTTGGCTCTCGTCAATTCGGTCGGTGGCAGCGTTAACACGAACGATCATCACGCGGGTTACTACTACAATTTGACCGGCCATGTTCCCGATGTGACCTTCCGAACATTGGGGAATAATCGCACGCCATTTCCGAACGATTGGCCATACATGGGTTCGGTGATCGCGCGACACCGTGCGCGGCATCCGCAACTGCCCAACGCGATCACGCTGCCACACAAGCCCAGCCGTGCTCCTTACACGCGCCCTGGCCAGTTCGCCGCGCGGCTTGGCGTTGAACACGATCCTTTCTACGTTCACGGCAGCTACGAGAAGCCACTGGAGTTCCACGCACCATCGTTGGAGCTGCAAGGAGATATCAGCGCGCGTCGCCTGACTTCGCGGCACGAGCTTTTGCGAACGGTCGATGCAGGCCGCCGCGAGTTTGATCGCTATGCCAATGTTTCGACGTGGACGCGTCAACAAGAGCGGGCGATGACGTTGCTGATGTCAGCACAGACGACGCAAGCATTCAACGTCGCCGATGAACCGCAACACGTGCGCGAGCGCTACGGCGAGACGGTCAATGGGATGAGCCTGTTACTCGCACGTCGCTTGGTAGAAGCCGAAGTGCCTTTTATCACGGTCTTTTGGCTTGGCACGGGGATCGGTTCGGATCTTGCGAAGAAATGTAAGAGTGCGGGCAGTTGGGATACGCATGGCAGTAACTTCGATTGCCTGAAAGATCGTCTGCTGCCCGAGTTCGATCGTTGTTATTCGGCGTTGATCGAAGATCTCCAACAGCGAGGATTGCTCGAGGAAACGTTAGTCATGATTACCAGCGAGATGGGCCGTACACCAAAGATTGGTGATCCGCGAAGCGGCGGAGTTTCTGGCCAGGGTCGCGATCATTGGACCCACTGTTTGACGGATGTCTTGGCAGGTGGTGGAATCCGTGGGGGGCAAACTTACGGGACGAGCGACCGACTTGGCGAGTATCCGGCTGATTTAAGAGTCACCCCCGCCGACGTGACCAAAACCGTCTACCACGCAATGGACATCAACGACCTGACAGCGGAAGACAAGGACGGTCGAATCTACAACTTGCTTGACGAGGGCCGGCCCATTGCCGAGTTATTCTAGAACTGCGTCCACCCGACCCTGAATTGCAACTTTCCGATCCAGGAGAAACGCTCGTGATCCTCCGCTCCTCGCTCTCGGTTGTCGCCGTATCCATAATGATGACAACATTCTCGATGGCAAATGACTTTACACTTGAACTGCGCCACCAAACAGAAACAGCTCCCGACAGCGGGCGTTACCACCGAGTGACGCGCGAGGAAACTTGGAACACGAGCGAGACTGCGGTTATTGTTTGTGATGTCTGGGACTATCATCACTCGTTGAACGCGGTACGTCGTTTGGAAGAGTTCGCCCCGCGCTTGGACGAGGTGTTAAAGAGAGCGCGCAGCCAGGGCGCTATTATCATCCATTCTCCCAGCGACTGTATGGATGCTTACAGCGACCACCCGGCTCGAGCCCGCGCGATCGCCACGCCGAAGGCCAGTTCATTGCCGGATGACATCAAGTCATGGTGTTCGCGAATTCCTGCCGAGGAACAAGCGGTCTACCCGTTGGATCAATCAGATGGCGGAAGCGATGACGATCCCGAAGAGCACACCGTTTGGGCAGCCAGATTGAAAAAGCTTGGCCGCGATCCCGGTTTGCCTTGGCAAAAACAATCTGATCTGATCTCGATCGATTCGGACAAAGACTATATCAGTGATCGAGGCGACGAAGTCTGGAGCATCCTTGAGCAACGTGGCATCAAAAACGTCATTCTTACCGGCGTTCATGTCAACATGTGTGTCCTCGGACGACCGTTTGGCTTGCGACAAATGGCTCGCAACGGCAAGCATGTCGTGTTGATGCGCGACATGACCGACACGATGTACAACCCGGCCCGTTGGCCGTATGTCAGCCATTTCACCGGCAACGACCTGATTGTTTCGCACATCGAACGATTCGTTTGTCCGACTGTCACGAGCGACCAGTTGATCGGCGGAGAAACGTTTCGCTTCAAGAATGATACGCGTCCTCACCTGGCCATCGTGATGGCTGAGAGGGAATACGAAACGGAACGCACTCTGCCAAAGTTTGCCGCAGAGCACCTTGGCAAGGACTTTCGCATTTCGTTCGTTCACGCAGACGAAACGGATCGCAATCGGATTCCCGGACTTGAGGTGCTTCGAGATGCTGATGTCGCGTTGATCAGCGTCCGTCGCCGGACACTGCAACCGGCGCGGTTGAAGATCGTGAGAGACTTTGTGGCCGCTGGAAAACCAGTCATCGGCATTCGTACTGCGAGTCATGCGTTTTCATTGAGAAACGAACCTGCAGCAAAAGGCCTGGCTGATTGGCCGGAGTTCGATGCGCAAGTACTCGGCGGGCACTATACAAATCACCATGGCAATAAGCTGCAGTCGACTGTCAGAACCTTGCAGGAGGCCATTGATCACCCGATCTTGCATGGCCTTACGAAGACTCCGTTCGCCCAGGGTGGCTCGCTCTATATGACCTCGCCCCTCGCAAGCAGCGCGATTCAACTACTTAAAGGCAGCGTCGATGGCAAGCCCGCCGAACCAGTCGCTTGGACGTTTGAACGAGCAGACGGAGGTAGCTCGTTCTACACTTCTCTTGGGCATCCCGATGACTTCGAGAATAAAGAGTTCTTGGGACTGTTAAAAAATGGCATCTACTGGGCAGCCGGCGTCCCGACCGAATCGTTTTCGCTGGCATCGAACGTGGAAGCACTATCCCAACGCTGGTCCTTAACAAGCGTGCCGACTGATCCGCCATCAAGCGAAACTCCGCTCGACAACAAACCCGGCGGAACGGCGTGGTATCGCTGTGCGTTTCGACCTGGAGAAGTTTGGCTTGCCGACGGCGGTCTCAAGCTGCAGGTCGCGGGAGTAAGCAAAGGCGTGCAAGCTTGGTTCAATGGACACGAGCTGAAGGTGTGGGATCGCAGATTTGGCATCCGCGCGAATTTTATCGAGCCGAACGACGCGAATTTGATCGTGTTGCGAATGGAGAATGGCCAGAGTCTGAGTCGTGCCCCACGAGTCATCTCCGGGAAGAAGGAGTTCGCCTTGCAAGGCAAATGGCAGTTCCGTCTCGGTGACGATCCTGCTTGGTCGAACATTCCACTTCCCGCTCGTTACGGCACGTCGCCCGACATACTTTTCGAGCCATAACATTTTGAGATTTCTAAGATGAAAGCTCTCCGTCTACTCGTTTTCGAGTCCGCGCTGGTGTTGTTGCTTCTCGCCAGTTTCGTCATGGCGTCAGGTGCCTACGCTGCGGACGCTCCGCGATTCCAGCTCGCAACATTCTCGGTCGACGTGACGATTCCATTAAATCACCGGTGCATGGGAGTGCTTCCAACGAAGTCCAAGAAAATCGTCGATCCGCTCTATGCGCACGGGTTTGTTCTACTGGGTGGAGAGAAACCGATCGTGCAATGTGCTGTGGATTGGTGCGAAATCCGCAACGGAGCGTACGACCAGTGGCGAGACGCGCTCGCCCAAGCCGCAGGAACAACACGTGAACGAGTTCTCGTGTCGTCGCTGCACCAGCACGATGCTCCCGTCACCGACGCAGGCGCTGCCCAATTGCTCACTTCAGTCGGATTGACGGGCGAACTGTATGACGAAGCCTTTCACGACGAAGCCGTCGAGCGGATTGCAACGGCGTTAAGAAACAGCCTCGAGGATGCACAACCGGTAACGCATTTCGGCACGGGACAAGCCCGTGTGAAGGACGTCGCCTCGAACCGACGCGTCGTTTACCCTGACGGCCGCGTTTCGTTTGGACGCGGCAGTCGTAGCGGCGGTAACGAATTCTATTCCGGCACGGCCGAAGGACTCATCGATCCCTTTCTAAAGACGATCAGCTTGTGGAACGGCGACAAGCCCTTGGTAGCGTTACACAGCTATGCGACGCATCCAATGAGTTACTACGGACGTGGAGAAGTGACATCCGATTTCGTGGGGCTCGCACGCGAGCGGCGACAACGCGATGACTTCTCTGTCAAACAGATCTATGTTTCCGGTTGCAGTGGCGATGTGACCGCAGGCAAGTACAACAACGGTACGCACGAGACTCGACTCATCCTTGTCGACAGGATGTACAAGGCGATGGTTGCGGCCTGGGAGAACACTAAACGCGTACCATTGGAGCAGGTCCACTTTCGGAACACGACGTTCGAGCTGGATTATCATCCCAGTCCGCGGTTAACGACGGAAGCTCTGACGGCCTCACTTCAAGATGAGGAACAAACCGTCGAAAAACGCATTCTTGCGGCGATGAGTCTTTCAAGTCGACAACGCGTAGCAGCTCGTCAGCCAATTGACTTGCCGGTTGTCGATTTTGGTCCCGCTCAAATCGTCCTGTTTCCGGGCGAAGCCTTTGTCGGCTATCAGCTGATGGCTCAACAGATGCGTCCCGATTCATTCGTGTTTTCCATTGGGTACGGCGAGTGCTGGCCGGGCTATATTCCAACGAAGAGCGCGTTCGATGATAACTTCGGAGATTCGTGGCTGTGGGTAGCGCCGGGATCAGAAGCGAAGATGCGAACGGCGCTTGAACAAGTGTTACTCGCAAAATAGAAATGACTCGTTGGGTGATCGGCACAGCTGCACCATCACGCCAAAGCAGGAAACTTGGTGCGGCTGCGCCAACACCCTACCGCCCGCCGCTTAGCTCCTCTGAAAAACAGCCCCGAACTTTCTTGGGTCCGGCATTTCGCGCTCGTTGAATTCGCGATCCGAGCAATATTCGCTGACATCGACAAACCCGCCGCCACTTTCGGCTGACTCGTACCCCGCCATCAACACGGCCATCGTATCCCAAGCCATCATCGCCCCGGATTGCGGAAAACGATCTTCCTCCAACACGCAATCGACGGCGTCGTTCATTTCGTTAACATAACCGTGCGCATAGAACTGATTGGGCCGAGGGAAGCTTGTGCCTTGTGGCGTTGGCAGTTTCTCACGAAGAAGTAGATCGCCAGCCGCATCCGCTGTAGGCAGAAACAGCTCGATCTCGTCGCATGGATTGATGCGCATATCGTATTGTGCGAAGTCCGTGATCACCGATATCTCGTTGCGAATTCCGGCAATGCTGAGATCGTACCCGAGGACTTCAGCGACCGTCTCGTCTTCGAACACGACGGTAATTCGACCAAAGTCGTCAACGTTCTGCATCACACGGAAATGTTCTCCTGCCGCTTGGTCTTGATGCTTTAGGATCTGCAGGGCGACCGCGGAGACTTTGCGCGGGCGAATTGGCTTGCCGGCACGCAACAACCCTTCAACTTGCTTGAGGAACAAACATGGACCGAGTGGATGGCAAGCCTTATTAAACAGCGCGCCACCACCCGATTTCGACGGCGTGTCGTACGCCAGCGCATGAGAACCTTGGTGCGCACAGACACCTCTTTGATACAGCACCTTGCCTTTGCCGGTCGTTCGAGCTTCGATCAACAACTCGACTAATCCCTTCACACCATCGACATAAACGAAATCTTCGGCGTATAAGAGTTTCGAGCCTCCGCGGCGAACTGCATCCAGTACATCCGATAGAAACTGCATCGATTCGATCTTGCGAGTGCGTGCGTCGGCCTCGCGGCCCTCGGCGTACCCTGGCCAAATGACAGGCGGCTTCTCCAGAACAATGACATCGACTCCTGCCTCAGCCGCCTCGATCGTATAGGGACCATGAGCGAAATTCGCACAAGCGATGTTGTCAATGTCAGGCCGCAGATCATCTACCATCGCCGCATGATCGCTGAACGCGCGTCCGATTCCATGCACACTTGCAAATCGTTCGGCATTTTCCAAACGACCCGAAGTAACTCCCACAAGTTCGATGCTCACGCCATTCTTGTGTGGAATCATCCCGTACGTCCGCGCCGTATAGTCGGCGGCGAAGCCAGTTCCGTTAATCGTGACTTTGACGGTTCGAGTGGACGCCATCGCTGTAAATACTCCATAACCCATTTATCCGCGATCGCATGCTCGAATGAGCGGAGCGATCCATTCGGACACAAACAAACGATTCGTGCAACCACAGTGGCCAGGAAGATTTCCGCTCGCGATCATAGAACGGCGATATGGCACCTGAATGAGTTTCCTGTCTTCTCCATCCGTATCGGTTTTCTCCACGTCGAAGCCACGATTTCCAGCTGCCAGACAATGCCGCCGATCAGCCGTTCCGAAGATGAGCGTTCCAATACCCAACTGAAATAAGTCGTAACTTGAATGGTAGTTCCACATGCTACGCTCGACACGAGCTAAGGCGTTCGTGAAGTTATACTTCGGCGACACTGCGACGTGAAGCAAGATCGCGGAGGTAAGCTGACTAGTTATTGGTAACGCTTCGAGCGCCTTCAACAGGACCGCACCGCCACCAGAATGTCCGATCAAAAACGTCGGACGGTCAGGGTACTCAGCCCAATACGTTTGCAGCCTCTCCGCGATCGCGACTGCACCGCGATCATGGATCGCGCGGGACCGCAAATGATAAAGTGACAGTGCAAACCATCCTGTCGTCCAATCAACGATCTCGACGGCACCAGGAAATCGACCGTCTTCCAGGCCACGAGCAATGCTAAGATTGACTGACCCGTAGCCTTCGACGCCTGGAAGAATCAAAACCAGCCCGCGCTCGTGCCGCTCGGCTGTTTGCAAATGTTCGATTCTTCGGCACCACCAACTGCCCAAGGGTACGCCGAACACTCCAGCCGCGGAGAAGAACCAAGTAAGAAAGCGATTCACGTTTGGACGCTCACTTTACTGCGGCACTTGCAACACCCGTGGTGTTGCATTGGGCGCTAGTTCCTCACAGCTTCCAGAGCTTCATCACGCTGGGCGACGATCGGCCAAAGCGTGTCGAATTTTGCGGTCTGCAAAATCTCTAGCCCAACGGGCGATACGTTGCAAAGTGCCAGCTTGCCGCCCTTGGCGCTAACTCGCTTCCAAAGCACAACCAACAATTCCAGCATGATCGAACCGAAATAATCGAGCGCTCCAAGATCAATGATCGCGTGTGTTGCATTGGCGGCATCCAATTGGTTCAGCAACGCATCCCACTCAGTGCGAGCAGCGTCTTCGACCAATCCACCGATCGATCCGATCGCTGAAAAAATCACCGTATCGTCGGCTTGCTCGACGGTGAAATACCTAGGCTTCGACATTAACCGACCTCACTTTGGCATCCGTTGTCAGGAGTTATTACGACGCTTAACCAGCGTCACTTGATTACCCTCTTCGTTGTAGGCGACCTCGTCCATGAAGGTTCGCATCAACAACAGGCCTCTGCCACTCGGTTTCTCCAGGTTTGTCGGATCGGTCGGATCGGGAAGTTCACGTGGATCAAACCCGGGCCCTTCATCACTAATAATAAACGCCCCGTGGTCCGGCTCGACTCGAACCGCGACGTGAATCTTTCGACTCTTGTACGGCTCCGCATGCCGACGTTCTTCGACCAGCGAGCGATACGCCGCCCGATCGCCTTCACGTAACTGTGAATCAAGTTCCAGGTTGCCGTGATAAAGAGCGTTGTTAAGCGCCTCTTCAAGTGCCACGCAAGTTCGAATGCCACTGGTTTCATCGCACAGATTTGCTTGGCGGATAAAGCGTCGCAAGTAGTTGATCAAAGCGGAGATCATTGTCACGTCGTTGTCGATTGAAAAACGACAGCCCGTCATACAGTCCATCATCCGGACTTGCGTTTGTTCCTCGTAAGCCATCGCCAACAGGTTCTCGACGGTATCGAGCAGCAAATCTTGAAGTACGCTCTTGGGTACGTAGCTGGAAGCTCCCGCTTTCAACGCGTCAACGGCGATCTTCTCGCTTCCCTTCCCCGTCATCAATATCACAGGAACGAGCGGGTAATCCTTCACCACCGCGGCGACCAATTCGAGTCCATCCATGTTGGGCATGATCAAATCGGTCACGACGAGATTAGGTCGTAGTTCGGCCATGCGGACCAACGCTTCTTCGCCGTCGGACGCATAATCGACTTCCAGCGTTGGCGACTTCCCCAACAATCCACCGACGACGCGACGGTCGACCGGTGAGTCATCAACAATGAGGACAGTAGCCATGGCGAAATACCCTTGACGTGCACACGTGATCGAGGCGTCAGCACTCCTCGGTCACACTATACCTACGATATCGTCTCCACCGCGAAACGCAACCTTTCGGGGGGCAATTTATAACTGCCCATATCATAGAATCTCCGCGATCGGCTCCCCGTGGTCAAGCACAGGCAGCGGTCGATCCAACAGATCGCGAACGGTCTGGCGGTGGTGAATCCCTAACGCGGCATAAATCGTCGCAGCAACATCCGCCGGAGTATAGCCGTGCGTTTTGGGCACCGCTGCATGAGCGTCGGTTGCGCCGATGACTTGGCCAGTCTTTGTCCCGCCTCCCGTGAAGAAGAGCGAGCCCGCCGCTCCCCAGTGATCGCGACCACCGTTCTTGTTGATTCGCGGTGTCCGTCCAAATTCAGTTAGAAAAACTACCAGCGTCGAATCCAATCGACCACGCTCGCGAAGATCGTTGATCAAAGCGGCGAACGCTTGATCCATCCCGGCCAGATGATACCCGCGTTTGCAAATCTCCGAGATGTGTGGCTGCCGCTGCACCGGAACCGCATGATTGTCCCACAAGTTGCCGTAGTCCAGATCGTAACCATAGTCGACCATGACAAAGCGAGCGCCTGACTCGACTAATCGTCGCGCCATCAAACAACGTCCGCCGATCTTCGTATGGCCGTAGCTTTCACGAATCGAATCCGACTCCTTCGTCAAGTCAAATGCATCTCGCACCTGCGGCGTGGCGAGCAGGCGCAATGCATTGCGATACTGACCTTCAGACGCCGCGATGTTGTCGAGCTTCTCTAGCCGACGTAGCGCACCGTCAAAGCTGTCTCGCAACTGAGTCCTTCTCTCTAACCGCGCAAGCGGCACGTCCAAGGACGGAACAAGCGACCGGGGCCGGAGGTCTTCGTCCGCTCGAGGATTCGGGTCGTCCCAACGCTCAGGCTCAATCGTAAAGTCAGCAGGGTTCGGCAAGCCGCCCAAACAATACGGCTTGTACTGACTGCCGAGCCACCCGGCGACGAACAGGTCGTGTGGTGGCGGACCTGGACGCGTGATGCCAGGCACGGCGATATAGCCCGGCAGACCATTTCGAGGCCCTTGCAAATGCGAGACGATCGAACCAATGTTCGGCTCGCTGAACAAACCGTTCCGATCAACCTTACGACCAGAAAGCGTATACACCTGACTGAGCAGATGATCGTCGCTGTCATGCGAGAAGTTACGCAACAGCGCAAGTTGATCGGCGATCTTTGCGAGATTCGGCATGACTTCCGAAAAATGGACGCCAGGCATGTTCGTGGCGATTGTGTCAAGCGTCCCACGAATTTCTTCCGGCGCTTCTGGCTTCGGATCGAACGAGTCGATGTGAGTAACACCGCCCCCCATCCAAAGATAAATCACCGACTTTGCCTGACCTCTTACACCGGCTGGTGTCGCTTCGGTAACCGTCGTTGGAAGAGTTGAACCCGCAATGCTCAGCGATCCGATTCGCAATAAGTCGCGGCGATTGAATAACCCTTCTTGATACATTTCGAAAACTCGTGGATTGCGGATCTTAAGTCACCGGATTATCGAGGAATCGAGTCTGAGAAACAACCTGATTCGATGCGCCACCGATAACAAATCAGTCAAAGGCCGGATGCTTCCGATCGTCACCCGATTTAAGATACGCCAACAAATCAAGAATCTCCTCTTCGCTCAGCGTGTCGAGCAATCCGTTTGGCATCATTGAAACTCGCGATCGTTGCACTTCTTCGATGTCACCAGTCGCGACGTTGGTGAACTTGCCAGGTTCGAGCATGTTCGTGATCACCATTAAGTTGTCGCCACTCAAATTCGCGACCCTACCGACAACCGTCTGGCCATTCGTCTTGACGAAGATGCTGGCTTGATACTGATCCGACACGACTTTACTTGGGTCGATCAGCGACTCCAGGAGATACAGATTGTTGAACCGCTTGCCGACACCCGTGAGATCCGGCCCGATGATACCTCCCTCGCCGCTGAAGCGATGACACTTGAAACACGCCGCAGCGCCAAACATCTCGCGGCCCCGATCGAAGTTGCGGCCGTTGCTTTCGGTGACAGATAACAAATCACCGACCTCCCACTTCTTCACGAACGTGCGAGCGGCGACATCGGCGTTTGGGTCCACCGCTTCCAACTTGGCGTTGATGATCTCGCCCAAAGCCGACTTCTCCTTCTCGTCCAGCGACTCAATCGCTTCGTTGCGGATGTTTTGAACGAAACCAGAAAACGAATGACCGCCCCGGAAGCTGCCAGTAGCATTGAACCAATTGAAATACGCGCGCCGCTCATCCAACGTCCATCCCGACTTCAGCGCCCGGAGAACCAGCGCGTATTGAACTTGGTCTTCCTGGGTTTGGGCGGCGAGAAGCAGCTTGAGCGTTCTCGCGGCAACGTCGGGAGCTTCGAGATAAATCAAGATAGCTGCCAGTTCGCGGTTGAGCGAGCGGCTCTTGGCGGGAAATTGATGATCGATCTGACCGAGTACAACGTCACGCAACGTTTCCTTGGGGCGCCCCATCCTCGCAAATGTCAATCCGTACGCTCGCAGCACGGACAGCTGTTGTTGCTCGGACAACTCATTCCAGTCCAGCTTCCCCAGAGCTTCGACGATCCAGAATTGCGAGCCAGGTTCGCCGCAACGGGCCAAAGCGACCATCGCCGTGATCACTGTCGCTGGTTCCTCTTCTGCCACAGCTTTGCCTAGCCACAAATTGATCAGTTGGTGTTCGATTGCGACGCGTGCCGCATAACGAATGAAGCGGTCCGGATTCGAGAGTTGCGGCCAAGCAACATCGACTGCGCCGTCCCTCGCTGGGCCATGAAACGATTCCAACTTGGATCGCAACTCGCGTTGTGCAACTTGTGATGTGTCAGCGCCGTTGTCGGGCGCGGTAGATTCGTCGCCTACGTACGTAACTCGGTATAAACCAGACTGCGTGCGACGACCGCCGATCGTGAAGTACATCGCGCCGTCTTTTGGGTTTACAACGACATCGGTCAGCGGCAACGGTGATGCCGTCGCAAACTGTTCGAAAGTTCCTTTATACGACGAGCCTTCAGGTTCGAGATGGACTGCATAAAGCAAACCATAACTCCAATCGCCAATGAACAGAGCCTTCTGATACTTCGCCGGAAACTTGGCCCCTGTTCCGAAAGCAATCCCGGTTGGTGAACCGGGTCCAGTATCGACCGCCGCCGGTAAGCTGTCTGGATAGTAGGCCGGCCATTTGCCCGTTCCTGACCGCCAACCAAACTCACTCCCGCTCGTCACATGACAAACTCGCGTCGGTCGATACCAGGGCGAACCGATATCCCACTCCATGTCCGCATCGTAGGTGAACAACTCGCCGTCGGCGTTAAACGCGATATCAAACTCGTTGCGAAAGCCATTGCTGATCAATTCGAATGTCTTGCCTTCTGGATCCGTTTTGCAAACCCATCCTCCGGGAGCCATCTTGCCGACGGCATGACCGCCGGCGTCCCACATGCGCGGCAGCAGCTGGTCTTCTTGCCAACGTCGCGGAACTCGCGACTGTTCCACGTCCGGCAGATCCGTATGATTCCCAGCACACACGTAGAGCGACTTGCCATCCGGGCTAAGAACGATCGCATGCGGACCATGCTCGCCACCGCCGGGGATCTTGCGCAACAGCTTAACTTCGTCGTACTGGTCATCGCCATTCGTGTCGCGCACTCGGTACAGTCCACTGCCCTCGGCAGCGTTGCCGTTCACCATCACGTACAGACTGCCGAATGCACATAGTAAGCCATGGGCTTCACCAATATCGACCTTTAACTTCTCGACCTTCGTCGACGCGGCGTCGCTGCCTGGCGAAACGCGAAAGAGGCTGCCGTACTGGTCTGAAACGATCAATCTTCCCTGCGGATCGGGAGTCAAATTCACCCAGCTCCCTTCCTGGTCCGCAGGGACCGTGTGAAGCAACTCGATTTTGAACCCATCCGCAACACTGATTCGATCGACGGGTGTTGCCGACGAATTTTCGGCATAAATAATTCGAGCGTTTGTCAGCAGCAAGCTGAGTCCCAGCGTTAGCAACAGAACAACGATGCGAGGCATTTCTGAATCTCCAACCAAAGCTTCCGGTGGGTGGTGCGAAAGGTGCTCAAACGAGGCGAATTGCTCCTTGCGAGGCGTCAGCCCATTGTAATCAAAGATTTGGTGCAATGGGACGTCGCGACTCAGCACTTTGCGGGCTTGTCGTCGGCGCGAGACGGTATCCGATTTCGCGTCTGTGCCATAGAATGGCAGGCTTCGCTTTCCCGAACGGACTCGCAAGACAAACGCAAGAAATGGCATCTCCAGACATAGTGATCAAGGGCGCTCGCGAACATAACTTGCGCGACGTTGACCTCATCCTGCCGCGAAACAAATTGATTTGCCTGACTGGAGTTAGCGGTTCCGGTAAAAGCTCGCTGGCCTTTGATACGGTTTATGCCGAAGGCCAACGCCGCTACGTTGAAAGTCTTTCAAGCTTCGCGCGACAGTTCCTCGGCCAGATGCCGAAGCCCGACGTGGATTACCTCGGCGGCTTGAGCCCCTCGATCTCCATCTCGCAAAAGTCAAGCGGCAACAACCCACGCTCGACCGTCGGCACGATCACCGAGATCTATGACTACTTGCGTGTCCTGTTCGCAAGAATCGGGCAGGGCTTCTGCCCCGGGTGCGGTCAGGAGATTAAGAGCCAGACTCGCGAGCAAATAATCACTCGCATATTGCACCTGCCCAAGGATACGAAATTCTCCGTACTGGCGCCGTTGATTCGGCGGCAGAAAGGTGAGTACCGAGACCTGTTCGTGGATCTACTCAAGCAGGGGTTCGTTCGGGCGAGAGTCGATGGCGAAACGGTATCGTTGAACGACGACTTGCATCTCGATCGTCAGATGCGGCACGACATCGAAGTTGTCATCGATCGGCTGGAGATTAAGGCCAACGTGCGACCGCGACTTGCCGAAGCCGTTGAGTTGGCGTTGACGATTGGCAAGGGGACGATGTTTGTCGAGGTCCAGACGGACGAGCCTTCGAGCGGCGAGCCCACTCGCAAGAAGAAGACGCGTCCGAACGACACGATCTTTTCGATTGATTATGCCTGCTCTGATTGCGGTCTCAGTTTCGAGCCGCCAACGCCTCAACTGTTCAGCTTCAACAGCCCGCAGGGAATGTGCTACGAGTGCGACGGACTGGGCGAACTCTACTCGTTTGATCCCGAGTTGCTGATCCCAAATACGGCATTGAATTTTCAGCAGGGATGTTTCGAGTTGGTCGGTCGCTGGAAGGACTTAGGGCGCTGGCGAAGGCACATCTACAACGGTGTGGCCGAGACGATCGAGCGCGTGTATGAACTCGAATCCGGTACGATGCTAGAGACAGCTTGGGAAGAACTCGATCCGACGCTTCAGCAACTGTGGCTGTGGGGGACTGGCAAGTTGCACGTCACGTACACGTGGCGCGGCGGCAAGTCGCCGATGAAATACGGCGGCGAGTTCGAGGGAGTCATTCCCGATCTGTTGAACAAGTATCGCAACTCGAACAGCATACCACAGCGCCGGCAGCTTGAAGGCTTTATGCGGACGATGATTTGTCCGGATTGCAACGGACAACGACTGAACGAACAAGCGTGCTCTGTTCGGATTACTTCGGAGCACAAGAAGTTCGCCGACGCTCCAGTCCGATCGTTACCACAAATTTGCGATCTCGCGATCAGCGATGCGATCGACTTCTTCGACAAGCTCTCGCTCGATCCAACGCAAGCGCTGATCGCGACGGAAGCACTCAAAGAGATTCGTGGTCGCCTTGGATTCTTGATGAATGTTGGACTCGACTACCTCTCGCTCAATCGAACGGCTCCAACGTTGTCAGGTGGCGAGTCGCAGCGAATTCGTCTGGCAGGCCAGATCGGATCGGGATTGGTCGGTGTTCTTTACATTTTGGACGAGCCCTCGATCGGGCTGCACGCCCGTGACAACGCACGTTTGCTCGACACACTCTGCCGCCTGCGAGACATGGGCAACACGGTTGTCGTTGTTGAACACGACGAAGACACGATGCGCGCCGCCGATCACATCATCGACTTCGGACCGGGGCCAGGTGTTCGCGGTGGTGAAGTCGTCGTCGAGGGTTCACCGGCCAAGCTAATGAAAGAGCCACGGAGTGTGACCGGGCAGTATCTCGCCGGCAAGGAGAAGATTGAAGTGCCGCCGCAGCGCCGCTCCATCAGCGAGAACAAACTTCGCATCCGTGGCGCGACGCACAACAATCTAAAGAACATCGTCGCCGAGATCCCGATCGGAGCCTTTGTTTGTATTACCGGCGTATCCGGTTCCGGAAAGAGTTCGCTCGTTAACGACATTCTCGTCGAAACGCTTCGACGCGATCTGAACGGAGGCGAAGGAACGCCCGGCGACTACGAAGCGATCGAGGGGCTAGAGCATCTCGACAAGCTGATCGCGATTGACCAATCACCGATCGGTCGTACACCTCGATCCAACCCAGGCACTTACATCAAAGTGTTTGACGAAATTCGTCAGCTGTTCACGCAGTTATCGGAAGCGAAGCGGCGCGGTTACAAGCCCGGCCGGTTCAGTTTCAACGTGAAGGGTGGTCGGTGCGAAGCATGTGAAGGGAACGGATCGAATAAGCTGGAGATGGACTTTCTCGCCGATGTCTGGGTGACATGTCCCGTCTGCGCAGGGCATCGCTACAACCGCGAGACTTTGCAGGTCAAGTTCAAAGGCAAGTCGATTGCCGAAGTGTTGGAGATGGACGTACAGCAGTTGCTGGAGCTGTTCGAGAACATTCCGAAAGTACGACACAAACTGCAGACGCTCCATGACGTTGGGCTCGACTACATCAAGCTCGGACAACCGTCGCCAACACTCTCGGGCGGCGAAGCACAACGAATCAAGCTGGCCAGGGAACTCGCCAAGAAGAGTACCGGCCAGACGCTCTATCTGCTCGACGAACCGACGACCGGATTGCACTTCGCCGATATCAAGCTGTTGCTCAAGGTCTTGCATGACTTCGTCGAAGTCGGCAACACCGTGCTGGTTGTCGAACACAACCTCGACGTGATTAAGACTGCCGATTGGGTAATCGATCTCGGTCCGGAAGGTGGTGCTGGCGGCGGGAAAGTCGTCGCGACAGGAACGCCCGAAGACGTGATGCAAGTCAAAGCGTCTCGCACCGGCAAGGCATTGGCAGCCCATTTGAATGGGTCCGCGGCAAAGAGCTCGCGTGCAAAGGCCACGCGATCAAAGGAGACGCGAGATTCTCTCGCCAGAATCGCCAAGCAGATTACCGTTACCGGCGCGAGCCAGCACAACCTCAAGGGCGTCGACGTTGCCGTGGCTCGTGACAAGATGACCGTCTTTTGTGGGCCGAGTGGTTCGGGCAAGAGTTCACTTGCCATGAATACGATCTACGCCGAAGGGCAGCGACGCTATGTCGAAAGCCTCAGTTCGTACGCTCGCCAGTTCGTGGCGCAAATGCAGAAGCCGCAAGTCGAACATATCGATGGGCTTTCACCAGCGATCGCAATCGAACAGAAGAATCTCGGAAACACACCACGTAGCACTGTGGGCACAGTCACGGAAATCTACGATTACTTCCGAATTCTGATGGCTCGCGCGGGGCAACCCCACTGTCCCGATTGCGATATCGCGATCGGAACTCAAACCGGCGATCAGGTTGTCGACAAGATCATGTCGGAACCGGATGGGACTCGATTGTACTTGATGTCTCCGCTGGATCTGCCTGTTGGTGAAAAGTACGAAACGCGATGGGAAGAGATTCGTGCCGCCGGCTATCCAAGAATTCGAGTCAATGGAGAAACGCACTCTGTCGACTCGCCGCCGACAATTGATCGCCGGCGCAAGCACGAAGTCTCCGTCGTTATCGACCGAATTGTTGTGCAACAGAAGTCTCGCTCGCGGATCGCCGAGAGCATCGAGCAGGCCCTCGCGTTCGGCAAAGGCGTGTTGCAAGTCGCCTATCCTAACGACGACATTCCCGAGCCCCGTTGGCCAGTCGTCGTGCATAGTCAACATTTGGCTTGTGGCAGCTGCGGTCGTAGTTTCGAACCGCTTACGCCGCACAGTTTCTCGTTCAACAGCTATCTCGGTTGGTGCTCGGCGTGTGAAGGGTTGGGCGTCGAAGTCGGCGCCAATCCGACGGCTCTCTTGCGCGACCCCAAGCTATCGTTGACCGAGGGTGCCATCGCCCTTTGGCCCGATCCGACGAATCCCACATCACGCCTGATGCTCGAAGCCCTGTCGCGCGAGACGGGAGTTCCGCTCGACATTCCGTTCGAGCAATTCTCCTCTCGCCATCGCCGCATCATCTTGCATGGTACTGGAGATGATTGGTTTGAGGCGAGGAGTGGCGGAGAGAAGTCAGAGGTCAAAAGTCAGAAGTCAGAGAAAGAGCGAGTGTTGTTTCGATTTCAGTTTAAGGGGCTTTATCCGGCACTCGACGAAGCGTCGAAGATCTCTCCTTCCTTCCGTAAGCAGTTGGAACAGTTCGTCGATGACGTCGATTGTTCCACATGCTCAGGCAGTCGGCTTCGGGACGATGCCTCGGCCGTCCGATTCCACGGACACACAATCGATGAGTACTGTCGTCTTCCGCTTGGCGAACTGCAACGAGTCGTCAACGACTGGAAGTTATCAGATCGTGACCGCAAGATTGCTGGCGAGCTGATCCGCGAGATCGTTGGACGCGTAGCGTTTCTCAACGATGTCGGCTTGGAGTATCTGACAATTGGGCGCGGAGCTGCAACGCTGTCGAATGGCGAAGCTCAACGAATCCGTCTCGCTAGCCAACTCGGAAGCGGCTTGTGCGGAGTGCTATACGTCTTGGACGAGCCGACGATTGGCTTGCACCCACGCGATAACACGCGGTTACTTGCCGCGTTGCACCGACTGCGCGATCTCGGCAATACACTGCTAGTGGTTGAGCATGACCGAGAAGTGATCGATGGCAGCGATCATATCTTCGACTTCGGCCCGGTTGCTGGAAAGGGTGGTGGGCAAATCGTCGCGGAAGGACGCGTCGATCAACTCATGAAGCGACGAGCATCTGTGACCGGACCCTACTTGAGCGGCAAGAAGGCGATCCCCGTTCCGAAGACCCGGCGAATTGTGAAAAGTCCAGAGCAGAGAGCAAAGAGCAGAGCGCCAAAAGCCGGAGGATCAGCTCAGGCCCTCGACTCTCGACTCTCCGCTCTCCGCTCCTCCTCTGCTCTCGACTCTCGACACTTGACTCTCGATATTCTCGGGGCCCGTCACAACAACCTCCACGATGTCGATGTCCAAATCCCCCTCGGTACGCTCACCGCGATCACCGGTCCGAGTGGAAGCGGCAAGAGTTCGCTAATCGAAGATGTGTTGTACAGTTCGCTGGCGAGGACGCTGCATCGTGCAGGGACGATTCCGGGTGCGCACAAAGAGATACGCGGCATCCAGCACATCAACAAAGTGATTCGCGTCGACCAGCAACCGATCGGCAACTCGCCCACATCGAATCCCGCCACGTATACCGGTGTCTTCGAGTTGATTCGAATGATGTTCGCCCAACTGCCGGACGCAAAGCTTCGTGGCTATACAGCGCGACGTTTCAGCTTCAACGCTCCGGGAGGTCGCTGCGACGATTGTGAAGGCAATGGCCAGCAATGTATCGAGATGCACTTCTTGCCCGATGTGTGGGTCCAATGCGAGACGTGTCGCGGTAAGCGTTACAACCCCGAAACATTGGCGGTCACGTTCCACGGTCGTTCCATCAGCGATGTGCTCGATATGACCTGCGGCGAGGCAGTTGTTCTGTTCGAGAACATCCCCAAGATCCGTCGCATTCTGCAGACGCTATGCGATGTTGGACTCGACTACCTCACACTCGGCCAGCCCGCGCCAACGCTCTCGGGGGGTGAGTCACAACGCGTCAAGCTTGCTTCCGAACTTTCTCGGCCCGATACAGGCCGGACGCTTTACTTACTCGACGAACCGACCACTGGGTTACACTTCGATGACCTCGCTAAACTGCTAGAAGTCCTTCAACGCCTCGTGGATCTCGGTAACACGGTCGTCGTCATCGAACACAATCTCGACGTTATCAAGCAGGCCGACTGGGTCATCGACATGGGACCGGAAGCGGGTGAGGGCGGCGGGCGAATTGTGTTCGCTGGGACGCCAGAGGATTTGGTTGCTTATGCGACGAGCGGAAGAGACAACGAGGAAACTTCTTCATCTCCCGCACTCCCCTCCTACACCGGCGTCGCCCTGGTTCCCGTCCTCGCTGCCGGCCCGCTCGTCGCGCGCACACCCTACGACCCCATGGCGGATCAAAAGAAGAAAGAGGGTGAGCTCGATATTACAGATGTCGGAAAGAGCGCGAAGATGCCTTGGGAAGAAGACGGTCGTGGTTGGCATACCCGTGATCGTGTCGATCGCAAAGGCAACGCCTGCAAATGGGAAGGCGAGGTACTGGAGCGTGTGGTCGATCGGATTCAGGGGCTGGGCGAGTTCAGCGAGACTGATTGGAACACCCGCAGCGTCGTCGAGATCTCTGCGCAGAAGAAGAGCGACGGTTGGTTCTTTCATGCCATCACGGCCGAGACTTGGCTGTTGAAAATGAAGTTTCGCGTGTATCGAGGGACATTCGATCGAAAGGATCTCGTTCAACGACTCGATTTGAAAACGCTTAACCAGATGGACGATATCGCCAGTTATGGCAACGAGCCACGCGTGAAGGTCAAATCGGCGAAAGGACCGTGGCAGGAAGTCGAAGTCCGTGCATTCACCATGAAAGAGATCGACACACCTGAGTTTTGGCAGTTCGTTGAAGAAGCGGTTGCAGGATTCTCGAAGGTCGAACAGCGCAAGGAGCTGAAGCTCGACGACCATACGCCGTGGAAGAAGCTCGGTCAAAAGTGGCACTTCATGCGCAAAGGCTTTCCGCCGGGGAAAAAGGTTAAGTGGGCCCCCGAGCTGCTTGAGGAACTCTGCGAATTGCTCGAAGACGTTGCGCCTGATTCTCAGTTTCTCTGGAACAACCAAGTCGTTGTCCGGATGTATCTGAACGGGCACCGTGCCCCGTGGGCCGGAATCGTAACGAAGAAACCCGAACACATCTTGTTAGCGCTCAGCGGCCCCAAAGGTGCCATACCGTTAGGACGTTTCGCCGACCTTGGTCACGAACGTGAACTCGACGAATCCAAAGACGATTGCGACGTTGTGAAGCTTGCCTTCCGATCCGTTGAAGATCTGCATCAAGGCGACTTGCCTGAGTTTTTGCGCGAGCATATCAGTCGGCTGGATGGGGTGACTTCGTAGAGTTTCACCTCAGCGTGCGGTCTGTAGCCGTAACTTGCCGAGTCACGGGCGCTCATCACTCGGAGAGGCTGCGAATCAATTGATGCGATTTGTTGGAGTCCACGCTTTAGCGTGCTGTTAGTCGGGCGAAAGCCCGCGCAGACAGGCTAAAGCCTGGACTCCAGCAATAATTCACACCCTCGGAGCGTGATGGCTACGAGACGATCCCGCGAACGACCTCGCCGTACACGTCGGTCAAGCGGAAGTCGCGACCGGAGTAGCGATAGGTGAGACGTTTGTGGTCGATCCCCATTAGATGCAAGATCGTGGCGTGCAGATCGTGGACGTGGACGCGATTCTCGACGGCATTCATACCGAATTCGTCGGTGTTGCCGTACATCAGACCGCCGCGCGTTCCTCCTCCTGCCATGAACATCGAGAACCCGGTGTGATGATGATCGCGACCGGCCTTGGAGTAATCTTTGTTCTTATTGTTCTGAGCGTATGGTGTCCGGCCAAACTCGCCGCCCCAGATGACGAGCGTGTCCTCTAACATGCCGCGAGCCTTCAGATCAGTGAGCAATGCGGCAGTAGCTCGGTCACTATCGGCACACAACTCGCGATGCTTCTTGTTGTTTTCGCTGTGGGTGTCCCAAGGTTGCTTCCCGGTCTTGGTCACGTAGTAAACTTGCAAAAAGCGGACGCCGTTCTCACACAGTCGACGTGCCAGCAGGCAGCTTTGCCCAAAAGGCGTCTGCCCATACATGTCGTGGATATGAGCGGGCTCGCGACGGACGTCGAAGGCTTCACTAGCCTCACGCTGCATGTTAAAGGCCAGTTCCATCGCACGAATCTGAGCATCGAGTTCCGCTTCACCTTGCCGCTTGTCCCGATGCAAGCGATTCAACTTGCTGAGGAATTCCAACTGCCGTTGCTGCTGGGCACGCGTTAGATTCGGATGCTTCAAATTAGCAACCAATTTGTCGACGTGCATGTCGTTTGTGTCGACCGACATCCCTTGATGCTCGCCAGGCAAGAAAGAACTCGACCAAAGCTGCGGCCCGACGACTGGCAGTCCCGGGCACAGCACAACATAGCCTGGAAGGTTTTCATTCTCCGTTCCCAGCCCGTAAGAACACCATGAGCCAAGACTCGGTCGAACCGGTTGCTGATTGCCAGAATTCATCACGAGCAAACCCGGCTCGTGATTAGGCACATTGGTGTGCATCGACCGCAATACACACAGGTCATCGGCATGAGCCGCGAGATTCGGGAGCAACTCGCTCATCACAACTCCGCTCTCTCCGTGAGCGCGGAACTTGAACGGAGATGGCATGAAGCCGCTGCCGGTGTTCTTGCGATACAACTCGCCCGATGGCTGCGCTCCTTCGTGTTTGGCGAGCGCGGGTTTCGGGTCAAACGTGTCAACGTGCGACGGTGCCCCGTTCATGAACAAGAAGATGACTCGCTTGGCCTTCGGCGTGAAATGGGGGATCGAGGGCAGGGCTTCGCCAGCTTGGAGGTAGTTTAGTGCGCCCGCGAGTCCCACCATACCGAACCCGGCCCCAGCTTGTTGAAGCATCTGTCGTCGATTGAGCATTAGTCTCTTCCTCTGGTACTCGCCGGTCACCCGCAACAGGTCGTTAGACAAGATCCTAATCCAACATAAACATCTCGTTCGAGGCAAGCACGATCTGAGCATACTGCACCCACCGCGTCTCTTCCTCTGCTTCGTCGCAACCATCAAGAAACGTTAGGCCGATTTCTCGTTCATCGGCACTCGGACTGCGGCCAAGTGCGATCTTGTAAGCCAAACTGATGCGATCGGTGTCGCTGGCCTCTGCCTCGGTCACTCGCCGCGCGAACGCCTCGGCTTGCCGAACCATAAACGGGCTGTTCAACACGAACAGTTTTTGTAATGGTGTTGTCGTCTCGTTTCGCTTGGGGCTGTGTACGTTTGGATCAGGAAAATCAAACAACGCCAGCATCGCATCCAGCTCCAGGCGGCTGATTCGACTGTACGCGGTACGTCGTCGCTCGTCGGGGGCCTGCGGATCAATCGAAGGTCCGCCGAGTTGAAACGCCAGCCGATCTCCAACGGACAACAGAGCATCGCGCCACGCTTCTACGCTCAGCCGACGACGATTCATTCGCCACAACAACCTATTTGCGGGGTCAATGTCCTGTTTCGCGGAATCGATGTCGCTGCTCTGACGATAGGTTGCCGACAGAACGATTTCGCGTTGTAACCATTTGAGCGACCATCCTGAATTCATAAATCGCACCGATAGATCATCGAGCAGATCTGGATGCGTCGGTCGTTCGCCGAGGCTACCAAAGTTGCTGGGCGTGCCAACGATAGGCTCTCCAAACAATTGTCCCCACACACGATTCACGATCACGCGCGCGGTTAACGAGTTGTCTCGCGTGGCGATCGAATCAGCCAACTCCAATCGGCCGCTGCCCTTTTCAAACGCCAAGGACAATGACTCAGTCGAACACAAGATCCGCGGAAACCGCCGCTTCGCGACTTGACCCTTCTTCTTCACGTCGCCGCGAATGAAGACGTTCAAGTCCTGCAACTTCGTATCGCGGACGATGTGGACCGCGTCTTCGGCCTTCTTTGCCCGACCGTCCTTTTCTCGTTCTCGCTGGGCATCCAACGGTCGGTTGAACATCTCGGTACTGGCAAAGATGCCGGCCAGCGAATAGTAATCCTCCGTGGGGATCGGGTCGTACTTGTGATCGTGGCACCGAGCACAGGCGATCGTCAGTCCAAGTAAGCCGCGCGCAACTGTGTCGACTCGGTCTTCCCATTCCTCCGCCATCACTTCGATGTCGCTGCGACGATAGTATTTGGGGCCGAGGCCGATGAAGCCTAGCGCAATATGACTGGCTTTGTCGTCAGGATTAACTAAGTCTGCCGCAAGTTGCTGGCGCACAAATTGGTCGTACGGCAGATCTTTGTTGAAGGCGTTGATCACCCAGTCGCGATAGAGATACGCATTCGGATAGCAGAGCGCCGTGTTGTTGCCAACGATGTGTGCCTGATCCTCGGCGTAGCGAGCGAGGTCCAGCCACGTCCTTGACCACCGTTCGCCATACTGCGGCGAAGCCAATAATCGTTCGACGAGCCGCTCGAACGCATCCGGTGCTTTGTCCTCAACGAACGACTTAACTTCTTCGGGCGTTGGGGGCAAGCCGATCAAATCAAAAGTTACGCGGCGAATCAGCACATTTCGCGAAGCTTCTGGATTCGGAGTCAGCTTCGAGTCGTTTAAGCGTGACACGACAAACGCGTCCAGCGGTCGCCGAATCGTTTCGACGGATACATCGATCGGCAACGCATGTAATGTTGGCAATTGAAATGCCCAGAAACGTCGAGCCTCTTCCCAATTGATCTCCGCAGCAGCCGCCTCGCCGGTAGGAGCATCTCGCGGATCGTGAGCCCCCTGTTTAATCCACGTTTCAAAAGCAGCAATGACCGCATCCGGCAGCTTGCCATCCGGCGGCATCTCAAAACTTTCATAACGGAGCGCGCTCAAAAGCAAACTCGCGTCAAGATCGCCTGGTACCACAGCAGCCCCAGAATCGCCACCGCGACGACTTGCGTCACGCGAGTCGAGCAACAAGCCACCCTTCACCTTGTCCGCTTGTTCGGAATGACATTTGAAACAACGCTCGACCAAAACGGGTCGGATCTTCTTTTCGAAAAACTCATTCTCATCGGCAAACACTGCAGCGGACACGAACAGGATTGAGGAGAGGCAAATCGTGAGAATAATCGTTTGTTGTTGCATGATTTCTATGGCAGGAACGCAATCGGCGTCGGGAGAGCGTGCAGTTGTTAGGATAACAGAAGCGTCTCCAGAAATCTTCGTTCGAATGAGCATAACGAAACGAGAGCGTGTTCGCACGAGCATCTCGACGTTCGTGCTCTGTAGACATTAGAATGTCCCGCCGCTTGATCATCCACGATCCGAAATACTGAAATCAGAACTCCAACGTAAGAGAGGACAGGACCTTGCACGCTCAAGTGAGAAGTTTTCTCGATGATGTCGCCGCACAAAATCGCCCCGGTTGGGAGACCATGCCTCCGAGTGAAGGTCGCGCATTGTTCGCGAGCTTCACCGCCGTCTTTGGTGACGGGCCGGAGTTGCATCGCGTCGAGGATCGTACGATCGCCGAACATGTTCGGGTGCGAAGCTATTGGCCGTCTGACGCAGACAACCTGCCGGTGGTGGTCTACTTTCACGGGGGTGGCTGGGTACTCGGCAATCTCGATACTCATGACACGCTTTGTCGACGCCTTGCTCGTGAGGCTGGTTGTGTCGTTGTGGCCGTTGACTATCGACTGGCTCCCGACGCGAAGTTTCCGGCCGCTTTCGACGACAGCTATGCTGCAACTGCTTACGTTTCTGAGTGCGCAGATGAATTCAACATTGATCCTTCGCGTATTGTCGTCGCCGGCGATAGCGCGGGCGGGAACTTGGCCGCAGCGGTTGCGATTCGCGCCGCGGAGCTTGGTTCGCCCGGGATTCAGGCGCAGGTTTTGATCTATCCCGTTGTCGAACCGAATTTTGAGACGGAATCTTACTTGGCTCATGCCGAAGGATTTGGTTTGTCGCGTAAGACGATGATGTGGTTCTGGGAACAATACCTCGGCGGTGAATCAGACGCTGCGAACCCGTATGCCGTACCCAGTCTCGCAACCAACTTAAGCAAGGTCCCACCCGCGCACGTGATCACCGCCGAATACGATGTGTTATTAAGTGAAGGCGAAGCCTACGCAGATCGTTTGCAAGCGGCTGGCGTTCCAACGACAATACGCCCGTACGACGGGATGATCCATGGCTTCTTACACTTCGCTGGAGTGTTTGATGTGGGGCGACAAGCCGTTTCCGAACTGGCGGAACATCTGCAGCAAGTATTCAGCGAATGAAAGAGCGAGTTTTATGCGAACCGTTTCCCTGATCGGACTTGTCGTTTGCTCGCTCGGCCTTAATCACGCTCTCGCTGCGGTCGAGATGCCAAACGTGTTGATCATCATGGCCGATGATTGCACGTTCAACGATCTGCCTCTTTACGGTGGACCGAACGCGCGAACGCCGAACATCGATCGACTCGCCCGCCAAGGAATGACGTTTAATCGCGCGTACCTCGCTTCGGCGATGTGCCAGCCTTGTCGAGCGGAACTCTTCACCGGACAGTACCCGATGCGTAACGGCTGCGCCTGGAACCATTCGGCGAGCCGTCGAGACACGCTGAGCATGCCGCAACGATTGGGTGCGCATGGATATCGCGTCGGGATCGCGGGCAAGGTGCATGTCAGACCAGTAGAAGCGTTCCCATTTGAAAAGGTAGGTGGGTTCGATCCGAGTTGCGTGCGAAATCCAACCAAGGCCCATGACATTGCAAGCGCAAAGGCGTTCATGTCAGCAGAAGATCCGTTTTGTCTTGTGATCGCGTTGGTCGAACCGCACGTGCCGTGGGTCATGGGAGACCCAACGCGATATCCTCCGGCCAAGCTCAAGTTGCCGCCAAACATCGCTGATACGCCCCGAACTCGCGACGACTTCTCTCGCTACTTGGCGGAGATTACTTACATGGACGGGCAAGTCGGTGAGATCCTCGAAACGCTGGAATCGACAGGCAAATCAAAGGAGACGCTCGTGTTATTCACATCCGAGCAAGGATCACAGTTTCCGGGATGCAAGTGGACAAATTGGGATACCGGCTTGCGTACGGCACTAGTCGCTCGATGGCCCGGAGAGATAGCGGCAGGCAAGCGAACGGACGCGTTGGTGCAGTATGCGGACATCTTGCCGACCTTGCTTGACGTTATTGACTCTACTGAAACACTGAGTGATCTGGATGGTTCGAGTTTCTTACCGGTATTAGTTGGCGAACGAACGACACATCGCGAGTTCGCTTACGGAATGCACAACAACCTTCCAGAAGGACCTTCGTATCCAATCCGCACTGTCACCGATGGCACTTATCGTTACATCCGCAACTTGCGTCCCGACGAACTCTATATCGAGAAACATCTCATGGGAACGCGAGGCGACGGCGCCTTGAATAATCCGTATTGGGCGACGTGGGTTTGGAACTCACAAACGGATCCACAAACGTACGCGCTGGTCAAGCGGTACATGATGCGACCATCGGAGCAGCTCTATCACACGGCTGTGGATCCCTACGAAATGAAGAACCTCGCAACTGATTCGACGAGCCGACCAATCCTGTCGCGTCTCGCCGAGGCGCTTGATCGTTGGATGAGATCACAGGGCGATCCAGGCGCGCCCCAAGATACGATGGAGTCGCTTACGGCGGCTCGGCGGGGAAAGCACCGTTTCGTCCCACCAAGTGGCAATTGATGAAAGCTAGACTGAGGTAGACCATGAATCGAAGGGAAGCATTGCGGCTGCTTGCTGCCGGTTCGTCAGTCATGCTGCCGCCCGCTCTTTCCGCCATCGGTCGTGACCGTTCCGAGCGAACTGCTCTCGGCTTAGTTACCTACTGCTGTCAATTCCGTCGCAAAATGTTGGCCAAGGCAACGCCATCGATCCGTTTATTCGAACCCAATACGTTTTTAGAACACTGCATTTCTTTGGGCGCTGGCGGGATGCAGATTCGACTCGGAGTGATGGACGGCAACGCAGCAATTGGCCTGCGAAATCAAGCCGAGGCGAACGGTAAATACATTGAAGCGATTGTTTCGGTACCCAAAGACGATTCAAACTTAGAGCGATTCGATGCGGAGATGAAGACGGCAGCGGCGGTCGGAGCGAAAGCGGTTCGCACGACGATCATTCCGGGACGCCGCTACGAATACTTCGATTCTCTCAAGATGTTTCGCGAATTCGAAGCACGCGGTCAAAATTCGCTGGAGCGAGCAGCGCCAATCGCCGAACGTCACCGTGTCCCGCTTGCCGTCGAAAACCACAAGGATCATCGCACCGACCAACGTGTTGCCCTGTTCGAGCAGATTAGCAGCGAGTTCGTCGGCGCGTGCGTCGATACAGGAAACAGTTTCGCTTTGCTCGAAGATCCCGTGGAAACGGCCAAAGCCCTAGCTCCGTGGGCACACTCCGTCCATCTCAAGGATCAGGCGGTACAAACTTACGAAGACGGGTTCTTACTGGCCGACATCCCGCTGGGACAAGGTTTTATTGACCTGACGAAGATCGTCGAGCTTCTGAAGGCCGAGAAGCCACACGTTCATTTCAGCCTTGAACTAATCACACGCGATCCACTCAAGGTACCTGTTCTGACAGGCAGATATTGGAGGACATTACACGATCTTCCGGCGGAAGATCTTGCCAGAACATTGACGACAGTTCGCGACGGCGCAACCGACAACTTGCAATACATCAGCCGACTCGGCCCTGCGGAGCAACTCGCTCAAGAAGACGCCAATGTTCGTGCGAGCCTTGATTACGCCCGCGACGTGTTGAGACTGTGAGTATGCAGCTCGCCGTGGCTCGATGATTGAACATGACTAGAATCAGTAAATGACCACGGATCACAGCAAGAAAACTGACGATAGGAAAGAGTGACAATGAGAATACGACGTTTTATCTCATCGACGGGATTGCTACTTGCGTTCGTAGTTTGTTTGCAGAGTGATGCGAATGCGCAAGAGCGCCCGAACATTCTATTCTGCATCGCAGATGATGCGTCGTACCCGCACATGGGCGCGTATGGGACCGAATGGGTGAAGACGCCCGGATTTGACCGCGTTGCAAAGGAAGGGTTACTCTTCACTCACGCATACACACCTAATGCGAAATGTGCTCCCTCGCGGGCGTGCATCTTAACAGGCCGCAACTCATGGCAGCTCAAACAGGCGGCCAATCACATCCCCTTTTTTCCGCCTGAGTTCAAGACTTACGCCGAGGCGCTGTTCGAGCACGGTTACTTCGTCGGCAAGACGGCGAAAGGATGGGCACCTGGCGTCGCGAACGATGCAAGCGGTAAGCCTCGCAAGCTGACCGGTCAACCGTTCGATAAACGGCGAGCCACGCCTCCAGCGAAGGCGATTAACGGCTCCGACTACGCAGCGAACTTCAAAGACTTTCTTGATGCCAAGGCGAATGGCCAGCCGTTTTGCTTCTGGTACGGGAGCACAGAACCGCATCGAGCGTATGAGTACGGCGTTGGAGTGAGTAAGGGCGGCAAGCATCTGTCAGATATCGATAAGGTGCCGTCATTTTGGCCCGATAACGAAGTCACCCGCAATGACATGCTCGACTATGCGTTTGAGATCGAACACTTCGATGACCATCTGGTGCGGATGCTGGAGGAATTGGAATCTCGCGGGGAGCTTGATAATACGCTGGTTGTCGTCACGGCAGACAACGGGATGCCATTCCCACGGATCAAGGGACAGGAATACGAACTTTCGAATCATCTGCCACTTGCCGTGATGTGGCCCAAAGGAATCAAGCGCGTCGGTCGAACGATCAACGATTACATAAGCTTCATCGACTTTGCGCCGACCTTCCTCGAGGTAGCAGGACTCTCTTGGGATGAAGCGGGCATGAAACCGACACCCGGTCGTAGCTTGTCCGACATTTTCTCGTCTGACAAAGCCGGACAAGTGAATCCAGCACGCGATCATGTGCTGATCGGCAAGGAGCGTCACGACATCGGACGACCGCACGATTGGGGTTATCCGGTACGCGGGATCGTCAAAGGTGACATGCTTTATCTACAGAACTACGAAACATTGCGCTGGCCCGCCGGAAACCCTGAAACCGGTTACTTGAACTGTGACGGCAGTCCGACAAAGACCGCCATCCTTCAAATGCGGCGGGACGGTACAAACGAGACGTTCTGGAAACTCTCGTTCGGCAAACGCGTGGCCGAAGAGATGTTCGACGTGAAGAGTGACCGCGAGTGTATGAATAATCTTGCGACAGAATCCGGCTATGGTGAGATGAAAGAAAAGCTTCGGTCACAGTTACTCACCGAGCTAAAGCAACAGGCGGACCCGCGAGTTCTCGGAAACGGCAAAATATTCGACCAGTACATCTACGCCAATAATGGAACTCGCAGTTTCTACGAACGCTTCATGAATGGCGAGAAGATCAACGCGGGTTGGGTGAATAAGTCAGATTTTGAGGAACGACCGCTCGATTGAGAGTTCGTGTATCTGGACAAAGAGGCTATTAACTCTGCCGTTGCTCAAGCCATTTTTTGAACGACATTTGGCTTTCTCCTGACGACTTGCCGGAAAGAAGATTGTCGACGCTAACGTCTTCGTCCAAGGCGGACCAGTGAATGCCCCGGCCATCTCCGATCAAACGCCACTGGGTTCGCTCGTCGTCCGTTGCGTGAGACAGTCGCGGGTACCATGCAACCGGAACAGAGATCGTCCGACCATCGGAAAGATCAACTGTCAGCAGACCGTTGTTCACTTGAACGTTAGTGGCGGTGGGAACCTGTACTTCAACGGTGGAAGAATTCATTCCAGCGCTCCAATAGGAGGTGTTGGTTATCGGTCGTTAGCTTCTCGATCTTCACAATCTCGTTCGCCGCAAAACCATGGCTACGAGCCAAGCGAACTGGCTCAAGCCAAAACTTGGCTTCGCAGTTATCTCGCTCGACGTGGATATGGGGAGGTTCGTCTTGATCGCCAGCGTAGAAGAAGAACCGATACGGGCCTTTGCGAAATACCGTAGGCATGATTCTATGTTACGACCGGCGGTCCGAAGTGACAACAACTTAATTCGACGCGAACAGTCCGTTCAAAACGATCCGCCCCAGACGCTGTCGCTGGCGTAGACGCTGTAAAGGATCACGGTCAGCATCACGAGACAGATCCATCGTTCGGGGCCTTCGGTGGTTGGCGTGACGAACAGTAGGCCGACGGCGAGGACCATCGTGCCGAACAGGAACCCGAGCTGCCGCCAGTAGCCCCACATGCGGTTGTTCGATTCGGAGTCCTCTGCGGCGATCTGGTATCCAGCCCATTTGCCTCGACGGAGATTCCTTTGTTCGGCTTTCTTCTCACGATCCAACTTGGCGATCTCTTCCGGTAAGCTATTTAGCCTCTGCTGTTGGACATTGTTCCGATCGGTTCGTTCTTGCAGCGACTGTTGCTCGTCTTCCAACAGGCTCTTCGCCCGATCCCAAGTTCGCTGGAAATCCGACTCGGCGACTTCAGCAACAGCTTGTAACCTTGCGACCTTGCGGACGCCCAACGAATCACAGCCACGAGACATCAGGACGATCAGAACACCTAAGACGACCAAGCCTCGCCCCACCGAACGAATCACTTGCGCCATGTCCACATCTGGCGACAAGGGAGGGCGGCGGACGGCAGGCTTCGGTTTCGGCTTGCCGTTCTCTTTCGTACTCGAAGCTGGCTTCTTTTCCGGCTCGTTACCCTTCTTCTTGCCATTGGGGAACAGCTCGTCGACGTCACTTGCCGGGAGCCAGTTCTCCATCCCCTCTTTCCACACCAGGTCGTCACGTCGCAGTGCACCTGTCGCTGCTAGTGCCTTGATTTGTGCGGACGAAATCGGACCCTGCTCAGACTCGCCGCGAGCGTAATACCATATCGGATCGGACATTCAGTCGTTCTCGGCTACTCAGATAGCATTCGCAGGACGATAGGAACAGAAGCGCGGAGCCTAGAAGGCATTTCAAAACTCAGTGGTTGAGCCTTCCAGCCGCAGCAGTTGTCGCGGAAGCTGCGGCAGGATGCCCCAACCACTGAGTTTTGAAATGCGATCTAGCAGCATATCGTACAGTACGGTGAGCTGGATCGGAATCACAGCGACCTCGCGTGAGTCTTCTGTCCGGCGAGATTTCGAGTACGCTGGACTATTAGGGAACGTCTTATCCACTCATCCACATAACGCCCACAGACATTTAATGATCCGCACACTAAAAATTGGGGAAGCTGGCGAACTCAGCTTCACTGTTGATACCTCGCATACAATCGATTTCGATGATCTCGGCATGCCCGAAGTGCTAAGCACGCCGACGTTGGTCTGGTACTTGGAACATTCCGCGCGTGAAGCGTTGCTTCCATTGTTTGAGAGCGGTGAGGCGTGTGTTGGAGTGCATCTGGATGTTCAGCACTTGGCCGCGACGCCATTGGGTCACAAGGTTCGATGTCGAGCCAAAGTGATCCATATTGATGGGCGGAGCATCACGTTTCAGGTGGAAGCACATGATGAGCAAGAGTTGATTGCGCGCGGTACGCACAAGCGTGCGGTCGTCGAGGCGGTACGTTTCTCCAAATCCGTCGCTCGCAAGCAGAAGTAGTTTACTTCTCCAAGTGGTTCGTCAGGAATGCAAAAGCCTTTGCATAGGCTTCGTCGATCAGCTTCGCATCACCGCCGCCCAATCCGTGCTCAGCATCCGGAATAGAAACCAGTTCGTGCGGCACTTGATGCCTTTTGAATTCAGCGGCCATTAGAACGGACTGTTCATACGGTACGTCGGTGTCCGCAGTACCGTGAATCATAAGGGTCGGCGGATAGTCCGCCGTCACATTCTTGAGCGGCATGAACGGATGAAACCGCTCGGCCTGAGTATGTGGATCCCACCCGGAAACCGACTTTGGCCAAATGCCCTTCTGGCGGCAATGCTGATAAAAGGCACCTCCATTGCCAACTCGATCTCGCGAATCGGAAACCGGTGGTCCGCTGACTTGCTTGAATGCCTCTGCGCGGGTCAGCTTTGTGCCATGATGACGCGGATGCGGACTCGGTCGACTGTACCAATCACCGACGAGGTCACCGTAACCCCAAAATGGAACGAGCGCCTTGGGCCTCGGGTTGACGCGATGCCCAGTGACAAACGTCAAATAGCCTCCCGCCGATCCGCCGCTCACAACGATCCTCTCTGGATCGATTTTCAGCAACGATGGCCCTTCCTTATGAAGCCACGTAAACGCGTCTTCAACATCTTGAATGATCTCCGGCAATTGTGTTTCTGGAGCGAGCCGGTAGTCGATCGAAGCCAATACATAACCTGAGTCGAGGGCCCACTTCTTAACGCGTCCGCTAACTCCTGCCCGATGCCCGTTGATCAAAGCTCCGCCATGAATCCACACCACCAACGGGCGAATCGTCTCGTCGCTCGCGCGGTAGACGTCGAGCTTGATCTCCAGTTCGCCGACCTTCTTGTAGGTGTAGGTTTTCATTTTGATTTGGGCTTCTGCCATCGCGAGATGAGCTGACGATACGATTGCGACGTTCGCCACGATTAAGAGTATGCACATGCGTTGAGAGATAGGAGACAGCATCGAGTGTTCCTCTTGTTAGAAAGTCGAGCTTTAACAGCCGCAGTATACATGATGGCAATTACAGAAACTTGCGATTTACCTGTTGCGAGTCACGATTTGAATAACAAGATAGCGGCAGCTCCCCAGTAAAAGCCAGTGAACGCCAACAAGGTGAAGAAAGCTTCCCACGCCACGCGCCATTTCCTGTCGCGATTGCATAGTGATGCGACGATCGAGAAGGGCAACGCAGCCGCAAAACCGCATAGAAACACCCACTCAAATACAAGGCTCAGTCGGCGGCATAGAAGAAAGTAAGTCAAACAGCTGACGACGAGTAGCAGTGCTGCGGCCACAGAGCGCAAACGCACCTTTCGGCCATCGGGCTGCTGCTTTCTAGATCGAGTTTCGGCAACGGCAGCTTGAAAGGCAACGAAGATACACACGGGCCATGTAAACACAAAGTCGTCTTGCCAGCGACTGATGAACGTCGTCCCCAGCGCACCCGCCGAAAAGGACGTCAGCCAAAACATCCAGCGACAAATGTCGTATCCCATTCTCGCGCCGACGATTCCTCGGACGATCATCGTGACGACAAAGCTGCCGGGCAGGATGCCGCACACCGAGACAATGAACCAAGTTCGCAACCACTCGATACTAGGCAAATCGAAAGCGTACTCCGGCTCGATGCCAAGAATCATCGCCGCCAGGTCAACGTATTTGCGCTGTGGAAGGTCGATGGCCGTAATGGCGCGATCGCGAATTGATACCTCCAGTTCGCTCGGGTCGCCCAAGTAAACGCACACCGCTCGACTGTGACTCCTGACGAATAATCGCTTTCGGTGGATCGTGGGTTGAGTCCAACAGATCTCGCCGCCCAAGATGCTGACTCTGGCGAGTTCTTCGTACCGTTTCGGATTGACTCGCGCGAGAATCAGCTCGCCCGTATCATTCATCAGGATTAACTTGCCATCGGCAACGATAACCGTCGCATGACCGACTCGCGGTTCTGCATCATGGTCAATTGTTCGCTCAACATATCGGCGCTGCGGATCGCCCACCGACCACAGCTCCTCGCCAGTCATCAAGTCCTGACAAAGAAACGAGCCGCGCGATGGACGATGAACCTTTGCTTGAGCCTCGTATAAATCGAAGCCGTAGATCGAGCCGTCGACAAGCACGCTGGAGAAGATATCGTTTGACATCCGACGGCTCTTCCATATGGTTCGGACGGGGCGCTCAGGGTCGCCGGTGATCTCAAGCAACTCCGATCCCGACTGAAACGGGCTCGATATCCAAAGGTACGGCTCCGAGTAAATTGGCCACGCCGAATGCTCGTCGTATCCCGTCGAAAGAAAATGTCGCCAGATCAACTCGCCTGATTCAAGGTCGTGACAGATCAGCACATTCCTCAAATATCCAATAACGCACCGTCGACCGTTCCACGTAACTGGATATGCCGGCGTATAGCTTGCCGCATCGTCACCGGCTTGCCATACAAGCGAGCCGTCGTCCACGTCGAGCGCGATCATGCTCGCGCCCTTTCCACCGACAGGTAGCAACACTTTGCCGTCAATTACCGTCGGCGAACACGAATAGCCAAAGTCGGTGCCGTCGCCATCGAACTCCTCTTTTGGATTGCGAGACCAGCGAGGCGTGCCATCGCTTGCATCAAGGCATCCGACGTAGCCCGATGGCGAGGCGAAATACAATCGTCCGTTGGCATAGGTGGGAGTCGAACGTGGGCCTGGATAGACGCCAGCCGTTTCATGAGGCCAGTCGTAGCGATGCTGCCACAGGGTCGTTCCAGTATCCGCATCGAGGCAGATCACGAACTGTCCGGCCAGTGTTTGATACTGCGTCGCGACACGATCGTCCCACGCCACGAACGACGAGTACCCTTGTCCGAGTTCTCGCGTCCACAGGACTGGCGGCCCAGGGACAGGCCATGTATCCAGCAAACCTGTTTCCGAGGTTTGCCCGTCGAGATCGTCCCCTCGAATGAACGGCCAACTGCCGGCTGATTCATCGGCACGGCATTGGCTTCGTCCGCAGAGTATGCTGCTCCCGAATAACGTCACAACCATCAGGCGCAGCAGCAGTCGCGCGCTGGTCATGCGATGATATTCTGCACGATCGTGCCCTCGACATCCGTGAGCCGAAACTTGCGACCACTGTACTCGTACGTCAATCGCTCGTGATCCAACCCCAGCAAATGTAAGACTGTTGCGTGTAGATCGTGGACGTGAACTTTATTCTCGACAGCGGTGAATCCAAAGTCGTCGGACGCGCCATGAACAGTCCCGCCCTTGATGCCACCGCCCGCCAGCCACATCGTAAAGCCAAACGGATTGTGATCACGCCCGTCACCGCTTTGTGAAGTGGGAGTTCGCCCGAACTCGCCGCCCCAAATGACCAACGTCTCGTCGAGCAGGCCCCGCTGTTTGAGATCAGTCAGCAATTGTGCGATCGGTCGATCAACATCCTTGCACAGTCGCTCGTTCCCGGCGTTGTGGTTGCTGTGCGTGTCCCAGGGCTGCCGGTTTCCGTAGAAGACTTGCACAAAGCGAACGCCTCGCTCGCTCAATCGACGGGCGAGCAGGCAGGATTTGGAAAACTCGCTCGCCCCATAAGCCTCCGCGGTCCCTTTCGATTCCTGCGAAATATCAAACGTGTCAAGCGCCTCGTACTGCATGCGAAACGCCAATTCCATCGAACGAATACGAGTCTCCAGAGCATCGTCGCCAAGTCGTTCTGCCGCATGCTGACGGTTGATGCGCGTAATGAGATCGAGTTGGCTGCGCTGATCGTCTCGTGACAGGAAGTCGTTCTTCAAGTGTGGGATCATCTTCTCGGGAGTCAGATCCGAGTTGTTGATGTGCGTCGCTTGATGTCGACCGGGTAGGAACGCTGCTCCCCAAAGCTTTGGGCCAACGACTGGCTTGCCGGGACACAGCGCTATGTAGCTTGGCAGGTTTTCGTTTTCCGTTCCGAGCCCATACGAAGTCCAAGACCCCAGGCTAGGTCGTGTCGGCGTCAGCACTCCCAAATTCATCATGCACAGCGCGGGTGCGTGGTTTGGAAAGTCAGTATGCATCGAGCGAATGATCGCCATCTCGTCAACGTGACCGCCAAGTTGATGCAAGTGTTCCGACACCGGAATGCCCGAATCGCCGAATCGTCGAAAGCGAACCGTCGACGGCAGCAATCCCGCGGTCGGCGAAGCGGTACGAATGTCAGCCCCCTTCGGCTTCTGGCCGGCAAGCTTCGCCAACATCGGCTTCGGATCAAACGTATCAACTTGCGAAGGACCGCCACTCATGAACAGGAAGATCACGCGCTTTGCGCGCGGAGCGATATGGGGTGCCAACGCTGCGGCAGCCGACTTCGGCGATAACGCACCGGTCAAACCAAGCATCCCAAAGCCACCACCGACATAGCGCAGCATGTCGCGACGAGAAACGATTCCCGCACTTTCTTGTGTGAGGTCAGTCCACATAGAGAAACTCATTACTGCTCAATAATGCATGTGCGTAACGCTGCCAATGCGTCGATATCGCTTGTTCATCGACTGAGTCAACTTCGGAAAAGAAATCGCGAGCGATCTGCAACTCGGCTTCGAGCGGATCGCGTGCGTACAGAAGGCGATGAACGTGTGTCGTCCGTTGCTCAAGGGTCTCGCCGCCGTCGCGTTGGACTCGTTCGGCGAGTGCAATCGCTTGCTCACGCACGAACGGCGAGTTCAGGACGAACATCTGTTGCAAAGGAGTCGTCGTATCCGCTCGCTTCTCGCAGTGGATGGCTGGATCCGGGAAGTCGAAAGTCTGAAGCGTGTCGCTTAACTTGTGGCGAGAAACCGAAGCATAGATTGTTCGGCGAGCGAACTTTGCATCATCCGCGTCGCCTGACGGCCCACCTAACGAATCGTCAAGATTCCCGCTGACCGCCAAGACCGAATCGCGAAACGCTTCCGCACTGAGACGTCGTCGGTTGAATCGTGACAGCAGACGGTTGTCTGGATCGATCGAAGCAACGTCTGAAGAAGTCGCCGACTGTTGGTACGTCGATGACAGCATGATCTCGCGATGCAGCCACTTCATCGACCAACCGTTCTCCATGAATCGAACGGCCAAGTCATCGAGTAACTCCGGATGTGACGGCACCGAACCATTCATGCCGAAATTGCTCGGCGTGTCGACCAAGCCAATTCCGAAGTGATGCATCCAAACGCGATTGACCGCGACCCGAGCCGTCAGTGGATTCTGGCGGTTGGCGATCGCCATAGCCAGCTCTAGTCGACCACTACCCTCGGAGAAGATCGTCGGCTCGCCATCAGACAGAATCTGCAAGAACCTCCGTTTCACGAGTGGACCAAGTCGACCTGCATCGCCCCGCACGAAGATGTTCAGATCGCGCGGCTTATCGGGATAGTAGACAATCTTCATCCGCTCCGTGGTGATCTCTTCGACTCGGACTTGCTCTTCGGTTAGCGAATCGGCAACCGGCACTTCGAATCCAGGTATCTTTTTTAACTCTTCGATCTCTGTCTTGGCGGCGGCGACCTGTTTGTTGACCGCCTCAAGCTCTTGCTTCGCCGTCGCGAGACGCTCGTTTGCCGAGTCGGCTGTCTCGGTCTTTGCTTTCTTTTCCAGATCTGCAACTTCCTTTGTAAGCTCCTTTGCCTTCTTCTCAGGCTCCACAAGCTCCTTCTCTAAAGCCGTCACGCGATCGCGAGCCGGCTGCGTTTTGGCGACTTCTGGCGCGGAGATGATGGGCCGAGTTGTTTGGCGACACGACGCAAAGACTCCGGCCAGCGCGTAGTAATCTTCAACGGTCACTGCGTCGTACTTGTGGTCGTGGCAACGGGCACAGGCCAGGGTGAGACCAAGCAAGCCGCGGCCGATCCCATCGACGCGATCTTCCCATTCGTCTGCGTAACGGTTCTCAAGGACAACCTGCGCTAAGGCAACTTCTTTGTGATACGAAGGCGCAAGGCCTTGAAAACCGAGCGCCGTATGATCTTCTGGTCCGGTTTCCGGGAGGAAATCGGTTGCAAGTTGGCGGATAATGAACTGGTCATACGGGACGTCTTCATTGACCGCTTTAACAACCCAATCGCGATAACGCCAAGCATGTGGGTACGGCCCGTTGAACGGCCCCATGTTTGTGTTGTCTTCAGAATACCTCGCCACATCTAACCAATGCCGCCCCCACCGCTCGCCGTGGTGAGCTGACTTGAGCAAGCGGTCGATCAATTGGCGATAGGCCTCCGGAGATTCGTCGGCGAGGAACTGTTGCTGCTGTTCGATCGTGGGTGGTAATCCAGTCAGATCGAAGTAGGCGCGGCGTAGTAGGCTCTGTCGATCGACCTTCGCGGTCGGTTTCAACTTAGCGGCTTCAATTCTCGCCAAAATAAACGAGTCGATGGCCGTGCTTGGCCAAGCCGCATCTTGAACGACTGGCGGTTCATGTCGTAGCGGAGCTTGCAACGACCAATGCTGCCGCGCCTTCTCCCAGTCGATGGACCGTTTCGGATTCGAACTCGGAGCCGTATCGCGAGGATCAGGTGCGCCCATCGCAACCCACTTTTCAAAGTCAGCAATCACTTCCGCCGAGAGCTTGCCATCGGGCGGCATTTGGTACGCATCTTCGCCGAAGCGAATTGCGTCGATAAGCAAGCTCTCATCGATCTTGCCTGGTGTGATCGCTGGGCCGGTGTCCCCGCCCACATGCACTCCCTCTCGACTATCCAACAACAACCCGCCCTTTAACTTGCCCGCGTCTTTCGCCTTTGCCGAATGACACTGATAACACCTGTCGATCAAGACGGGACGAATCTTCTTTTCAAAGAAGTCGAGACCTGCCGGATCGGGCTCGTTCGCAGTGGCCAACAGCGGCACAATGCAGGTAAAAACCATTGTCAACGGAATACTATGGGCAAGCATACGAGAGTGCTCCGGCAGGCGTAGATTACGTGGAGCTAAGTCACAAAGCGGCGGGTAGCCCCATACTATCATGTCGCACGCACGGTCGCGACATGGAATGTGTGTGTTACGTTTGCGCTATAGTGAATTGGGCATCGTAAAAGTCCATTTTTTCGAGTATCTTCAAAGACCGAAGAGTTGAGATTATGCGATTCAGACTCTGCTTAAGTAGCCGACGGCGAAACTTGAGAATAACGAAGGTTGGCTCAGGGCGTGGGTAGCGAACTGACGAAATGGAATCTAAGAATATCTCCGAGCTGACAGAATCGACGTCGACTTCGTCAAAGCAGTTCAGACTTATCTCGTTAATTGGTGCTACAACGATCTGTTCGATTGGCCTAGCGATTTTCGCGCAACTCGGAATCTGGGCCGCATTCATTGTTGGGATTTCCGTACCCGGATTCCTGTTCGGGATTTTCTGTGTGTGGGATGCTTGCACTTCGCGTGATGCCGGTTGCCTCGTCAGTGGCTTCATTGGTGTTTGTCTCGCCCGGCTGAGCATCACTTTCGTCGCGTACACGTTAATCGCCACCCTTCTGAGTCTTTGATAAAGCGCCTAATAACGGGCGAGCTGCGTGGACTTCAAGAATGCGGGGCTCGGGCCAGTTTAGACCATCCACCCGCGCAACATATCTCGCAGCCTCGCCAACTCGCGAAACAACGTCTTCCGGTCGCGATTGGCATGTTCCAAACACCACGGTCCGCGGAACCCGGCTCTCCAACCGATGTCGAAGCAACGCTGAAGATCGTACTGCGTGTGTTCGCCATTCGGCCCGAAGGCTTTCGCTTTGTAGTCGCAGGTCACGGCAGTTGGGAATGTCTTGGCAAGTCCTTCGTAGCGGATATCGTTGTCGTTCCAATTGCCGGTGTCGGGACAAGGTGCCACGCTGCGACCAATGGCTTTGACTAGCTTGACGACAGAGTCCGAATCGCCTTGCATCCAGCCGTAGTTTTCGACGAGCATATCGACGTTGCGTTCGGCTCCATAGTCGGCCAACTCTTGATAACTCGTAACGTGGATCTTCATGTCGGGAAGCTCTGGCAACGGCAGCGGGCGCGCCCAGCGGCAACCGAGTCGCGATGCCACGTCGATCGATGCCTTGTAAATATCGATCGCGTTGCGACGAGTCGCTTCGTCGGGGCTGTTCATGTCGACGTTGCGTTGGTTCATCTTCAAGTTCGTAAATTTGCAACCAGCCTTCTCCGCTGCCTCGCGGCATTGGTCCAAGTACGCCTTGTCCATCGAAGCCAGCGAACTGGTGTTCAAGTCAATCACTCGCATATCCAGTTCGTCTCGCATCACACGTGGAAGATCGAGCATCGAGAACTGGCCGCTCTTGGGCTTAGCGACGAGATGGCCGGAGAGCGATGAGCTCGTGATACCAACTTCGCCAGCCAGATCGCGGGGTGATGCGGCAAGAAGTGTTTTGTCCGCTGAGCGGCTGCATAGTCCCATTGCAACGCCACCAGCTACGGCTCGTCCGAATTGTCTTCGTGTGACTGTCATACGCCGATGGCCTCTTTGTTTGGGTTCTGGCACGTGCCGTTCAGACATCTCGCTGTGGCACTCGTCATGCCCTTGTGGTTTAATGAATGGTGTTTTTTCAAGGTTAAGCGTAACAGTAGGCCGGAACAAGCTTCCGCCAATCTATGTCGCAATTCTCAACTGCTTTTCGTCCAATTGCCGCGATGCTCGCGTTCTTCGCATTGGGAGCATGCGCGCTCGCAGAGGACTCGAAACAGCAGTCCGACCGAGTTGACTTCACTCGCGACGTTGAGCCGATCTTTGCGAAGAAGTGCTATTCCTGCCACGGCCCAGACGAACAAGAAGGGCAATTGCGGCTCGATGCGAAGTCCGTCTTCTTCAAGGGTGGCGTTTCGGGGAAGTTGATTGAGGACGGGAAAGGCAAGGAGAGCTTGCTCTACAAGTTCATCGCGGGAATCGGTGACGTTGAGCGGATGCCGCTAGATGGCGATCCACTTTCGGATGAAGAGATCGCGACGATCGTTCGCTGGATCGACCAGGGAGCAGCTTGGCCGGATGGAGTCGGGGCGAATATTACGCTCGATGCTCACTGGGCTTATATCCCGCCGGCAATCGCACCTTCGCCAACCGTCAGCAAACCGCAGTGGATCAGGACACCACTTGACGCGTTTGTTCTTCACGGCTTGGACAATGCGCGCCTGACTCCTTCCCCACGAGCCGACGAAGCAAAGTTGTTGCGGCGAGTTTATCTCGATTTGATTGGACTGCCACCTTCGGTGGAAGATGTCGATGCATTTTTGGTGAGTCAGAGTCCGGATAAGTACGAGCAAGTTATCGAGAGATTGTTGGCGTCGCCGCAGTATGGAGCCCGTTGGGCGCGACCGTGGTTGGATGCGGCTCGGTATGCGGACAGTAACGGCTATCAGGCGGATCAGTATCGCAGCGTTTGGCCATATCGCGATTGGGTGATCAACGCGATGAACGCGGATATGCCGTTCGATCAATTCACGCTCGAACAACTCGCGGGGGATTTGCTTCCGAAGGCGACGATCGATCAGAAGATTGCAACCGGTTTCAGCCGGCTCACGACCTGCAACGTCGAGGCTGGCGTTAATCCGGAAGAGAATCGAGTCAATCAGATCATTGATCGCGTCAACACGACCGGAACTGTTTGGCTCGGTTCGAGCATCGAGTGTGCTCAATGTCACAACCATAAGTACGATCCATTTACTCAGCGCGACTATTACCAACTGTTCGCGTACTTCAATAACACGCCGCTGGAAGTCGAAGGGAACGGAGTTACCTACGAGTTCACTGGCCCCAAAATGGACTTGCCGCTTACCGATGAACAGCACGAAGCACTTGCACAATTCGAAGCTGAGAAAGCAGAACTTGCCACTCACATCGAACCACTTGTTGAGGAACGATTGAAGGGATTGGTCGATTGGGAGCGGCGAGTCGCTTCGTCAAAAGCCGACTCCGTTCAGTGGCATACGCTCGATATCGTATCGTTCAAATCGAGTGGAGGTGCATCACATTCGTTGCTTGAAGACAAGTCAGTTCTCGTCGGCGGTACGCTGCCGGACCATGATGTTTATACGGTCGTAGCGCGTACAAACCTGAAAGGCATTACTGGATTCAAAGTCGAGACTTTGACTGACGCTTCCTTGCCAGATATGGGTCCGGGCCGTTACGAACGACCGAACTTTATCCTCAACGAATTCAGTGTGACCGTGAATCCACAGGGAACGGGTAGCGAAACCGCTACGCCGGTGAAACTTCACGGCGCAGCGGCTGACTTCTCTCAGAAAGGCTGGGATGTCGCTGGTGCGATCGACGGCGACTCAAAGACGGGCTGGGCGATCAACCCTCAATTCGGCAAGCCGCATCACGCCACCTTCCTAGCGGAGCGGTCGATTGAATCGGAAACTGGATCGACGTTCGTGTTCACCTTGGACCAGCACTATGGAGCTGGACGCACCATCGGAAGGTTGCGTTTGTCAACGATGACCGGCACACCGCCACCGTCCGCTCTTCCAGAAGCAATCACGAAGATCATCGCTCAAACCGTTAACAAGCGAACCGCCAAGCAAAAGAAGCAATTGGAAGATTACTTCGTCGAACTCGATCCAATGATCAAATCGCGTCGTAGTCAGATCACCGAGCTGCAAAAACAGATCGATAGTATCAAGCCGATCACAACGCTTGTCATGATCGAAGACGAGAAGCCTCGTATGACAGCCGTCTTCAAGCGAGGCAACTTCCAGGATCAGGGTGAAGCAGTTGGGATGAAGACGCCCGAGTCGTTGCCTGGTCTCGCCGACGTCGACTCGCAAGATCGCCGCGAGCTGGCTCGATGGATCACCAGTCGCGACAATCCGCTGACCGCTCGTGTTGCCGTCAATCGTTGGTGGGCCGAAATATTTGGCCACGGCATCGTCTCGACCCTTGAGGACTTTGGTACACAAGGCGAGAAGCCATCACACCCGAAGCTCCTCGATTGGCTCGCGGTCGAGTTGATGGAGAGTGGCTGGTCGATGAAGCATGTTCATCGACAACTTGTGCTGTCATCGACCTATCAGCAATCGTCAAGACTGACGCCCGAATTGCTGCAACAAGATCCGAGCAACAATCTCTACGCACGCGCGCCCCGTTTTCGTTTGCCAGCCGAGACGGTTCGGGACAACGCGTTGGCCATCGCCGGTCTGCTGTCGCGCAACATGGCAGGTCCGCCGATCTTTCCGCCTCAACCGCCGAACATTTGGCGCCACGTAGGGCGCAATGCTCCGAAGTACGAGACCTCGCAAGGAAACGACCGTTTCCGACGCGGCATCTATGTAATTTGGCGACGCAGCGCGCCGTATCCGAGCTTCACCAATTTCGACGCGCCGGACCGAGCGTCTTGCGTGGTCAACCGTCCACGAACAAACACGCCGTTGCAGGCACTGACGCTGCTAAACGATCCGGCGTACATCGAGATGGCGCTTGCTTTGGCAGCACGAATCGCGACGGCTGGCCAATCGGCAAGCATTGAAGATCGAGTGGCCTTTGCCGTCAAGTTGTGTGTCGCCCGCTCAGCAACGGATGCCGAAGTACAGCACCTTAGCGAAGTTTATCGAGCGGAACTCGAACGCCTCGCATCATCCCCCGACGATGTCACGGAAATCGCAGGCAAACAAACGCGCTCGGCAGCGGACGCGACGGACGTCGCCGCATGGTTCTACGTGGCTAACATCCTGCTCAATCTGGATGAGACAATTACGAAGAGCTAGTTCTCGCGTCAACGACGTTCGACGCAAAGCCTTCGATGCGGTTGTCGGTCAGCTCGACTTTGCCTGCGTCCTTGCCAATCCGAACAGCAGTCCGCTGCATGGGCTTTCGAGTCTCGCGAATCTCGTTGTTCACGATGCGGACGTCTTTTGTTTTTCCGGTGATGTCGATGGCGACTCCATCCTCTCCGCCGCTGTCGAAGATCTTGTTGCCTTCGACGATGTTTCGATTGGCCCAAAAGTCCTGACCACGCGAATCGTCGCGGAACAGAATGCCGATCTTGCCGCTGTTGCGAATCTCGTTGTTGCGCATGACGTTGTCGGTGTCACAATGACCAATCGAGATTCCGTAGCTCTTGTTGCCATCGATGAAGTTGTTTTCGGCCAAGCCGTACTTCACTCCCCAGCACCAGAATAATCCCAGATTGTTTCGCTCCAGTTTGTTGTTTCGGATCAGTGGCCGCTGCGAACCTGATCCGGGATGCACGCCCAGATTCGAGTTGTCATGGCTGTGGCAGTTCTCGACCACGACATCATGACAGATTTGAAAACTGATCCCGTCACCGTCATAGTTTCTGGTCGTCACGCCGCGCATCGTGTAGCGGTTGCAGTCTTGCAAGAAGATGCAACCACCATAGTTGCCGTTGAAGTTCTCGTTGTTCTCGCCGTTTCCGTCCAGCGTTATGTTCTCGATGATGACGTCGGAAGTATACTCGCTTGTCAGCAACGGAAAGAGTGACGAGCAACTCGGCTTGCCAGTAAGCCAGAGATTCTCTCGGAGGCCGTCGTTCAATTTAAACCGTTTTCCCGAACGAGCAACGAGCGTTCGTTTGATGACAGTTTGCGCGCCACTGTTCGGATTCTTCGACTGCAACACGATGCTGTCACCAACTCGGAAATCTTTGGCGTCTCGAAGCGTAATCTCTTGGTCGTACCAATCGGAGTCATCAGCCAGGTCGACTCGTTCGGATGGAATCTTTGTAATGATCGATTCAGTTCCGCTTCCCTGAAGCCGAATCTTCGACGGCAACACAACCGCGCTGCGAAGTGTGTAGGTCCCGGGAAGGACATGCACAGTGCCACCGCCAAATCTAGCGACATAGTCGACAGCGGCCTGCAACACGCGGTCGTCGCGTCCAACAAGATCCGCGTCCTTGTGACCGACCGTGATCGTCAGTCGCTCGTCCCACTTTGGTTCGAATCGTTCGTCGCCGTCGGTTGCGCGAGGATTGGTGACCGTCGGACGTTCGCTGCCAACAACGGATCCAACGACGCCAGCGGAAAACGCTGACATCCCAACGCATCCCAGAAATCTGCGGCGAGTACTTAGAAGACGGTTCATAGCGAGAACTCCTACGGCGGGCGGTTAGATCGACAACGGAAAAGATAGCTGACCGACGCAGATCTAACAAACAAATTGCGGGGCTGATCGCCGGACCACCAGAAGATCGCCAGTGCCCCAACGAATTAGGGGAACTTCCTGGCCGCATCGCTGTATAACCCTGAGGAGTTGATTCAAGGAGACGATAGAGCTGGGAACATGGGACTGGCGTGTTCACATTGAGTAGTTGAATCTATTGAGGAATGTCCTTGGCGACGGAAGATACTCATCTCGTGTCTCAGGTATTGGACGGCAAGACCGGTGAGTACCGGCGGCTTGTCGAGCGGTACGAGCGATCCGTCTTTCGATTTGCCTACAACATGATCGGGAATCTGCACGACTCAGAAGACCTCACCCAGGAAGTATTTGTTGCGGCATTTGACAATTTGCGATCCTACGATTCGCGGCGGTCTTCGATGCTGACGTGGCTTCTGACGATCACTCGAAACCGTTGTATTAATCGATGGAAGCAACGGCGACCGACGACCGTTTTCGAGCCGGATGCGGCGGTCAACTCGCAATACCCGGAAACCGACGCAATTCGCCGTGAGTTTTGGGAGGAGCTTGATGCAGCACTTGTCTCGTTACCGTTGGACCAAAAGACGGCGTTCGTATTGGCCGAGATCGAGCAACTCTCCTATGAAGAAATCGCCGCAATCGAAAACACGACGTTGGGGACGGTCAAGTCAAGAATTCATCGTGCGAAACAGAAGCTACGTAAGTTGCTTGGCGCGCATTCAGGTAAGCGTTAACGAAGGAGAAATGTAATGACCGACGAGCGAGATTATGAAGCGTGGTTGGAGCGCCGACGCACAATCGGTCCGCCAAGCGGCTTCGCCAATCACGTTATGGCCTCGGTTCGCCAATCTCAGACGGCTCACAAGATTTCGTTGGTCGTCCGCCTAGCGCTCTGGGTCGAACGCTCGCGAGTGACTCGATACTTAGCCTGTTCGACCGCGCTGCTGATCGGCAGCACGCCGTTTATATTCCTGGCGTATTTCGCTCAACTGATCGTATTTTAGGTGGTAACGTGGAACAAAATACTATGAATCCCGAAACGACGAATTCGGAGACGACGAGGCGAATTCCCTGGGTAGCAGTGGCGTTGTCATTCCTATCCGCCGGTGTCGGACACATCTACTGCGGCCGAATCTTTAAGGGACTGTTGTTGTACTTCGCGTGGTTTGTGATTCCACTGGCGGTTTCAATTGGTGCATTGTTCCAAGCGTCTCTTGGTACGCTGATCGGATTGATACTCGTCCCCTCTGTGGTGGTCACGATTCTCTACTTCTACGCAGCAAGTGATGCTTTCTCGATTGCCAAGGCATCGGAGCCGAGCTACCGGTTGAAGGATTACAATCGCCCCGCGATTTACTGGCTGCTGATTTTGGTCGAGATCGTGTACCCGGTCGGCTTGACGATTGGAGCGCGGGAATATGTGTTCGAGGCGTTCTATTTGCCCGCGAAGAGCATGGCACCTAGCTTTCTGCCCGGCGACCGTGTCCTTGTTAACAAGTTGGCATCACGAAAGGAGTTTCCCGAACGAGGTGATGTGATCGTATTCCGCAATCCCCAACCCACTGGCGGCAGAGTTTTCATTAAGCGAGTGATCGGCGTGGCAGGAGATCGCTTACTGATCAACGGAGACATCGTCGAAGTGAATGGTAAGCAGCTGGAACGCGAACGTGTTCCCACGGAGAGCCTTGATGCAGTTCGTTACCAGATCGCCGGAGACGTCTATCACGAATCACAATCCGGAACGCGTTACCAAGTGATGTACGGTGCCCGCAACTCAGGTGAAAACACACCTGAATCCAGAGAGGTCGTCGTGCCACCGCGCAGCGTGTTTGTAATGGGTGACAATCGAAACCTCTCAAGAGATAGCCGGCACTTCGGTGCGATCCACGTTGGTGACATGCTCGGCTACGTCGACTATATCTTCTGGCCCGCTGAGAGTTGGTCGCGATTTGGCGTGTATCGCGACTGATCGTTTGGTGCCGTTGGCCGCATCTCGAGATCTGCGGTCAGGTGATCGCGACCTGTCGCTAATCGATCGTCAACTCGATCTTTTCGCCGGTTGATAACCGAAGCGTTGCGGCGACAATCACTTCGCCATCGTCATCACTGGTCGACTCGACGATCAGCTCGCCGCTTGCCTTGGACCCTTCGATGTCGTACGTCCAGATGTCATAGTCATCTTCGGCCATGCTCTTCGCCCAATCGACTTCCAGACTTTGTATCGCTCCGACATGTTCTTCGATTTCTGGATGATCGCGCAATTGGTTTTCGATGTCCGCGCTGACGACACTCATTCCGAATTGAACGACCCAAATGCCCGCGCCGCAACAGACGAGCAGACACATCAACGCGATGCCACCGACAACCGCGAGAATGATCGGTTGCTTAGAAGACTTCTTCGGCGCGGTCGGTTGCGGTTGCAGATTTTGGCCGTAGTCGCTGAAATCGTGTGACACGCGAATCCAATCTGTGCTACATGCAAACCCAAACCGTGAACAGCGCCAAGCTCAAGCCGATGCTAATAATCGTCATTAACAAACCAGTCACGGCGTTCCAAGCCGCCGTGTCGTCTTCGCGCTGCTCGGTGCGGACTTTTTCGCTGAAACTTTCGGTCCAGACCTGCTGATCGCCTTCGTGTCCTGACATGTGTGATTTCCCTCGCCTAGACAATTACACAAAAGTGGTAAGTTTTGGAAGCTACCAAGATAGCTAAGATTAAGCTGCTCTGACAGGTCAGAGTTACGTTATATGGGCACCGGTGGTTTCGACGTATACGGCATAAAGCGACTGGCTGCCGGTCATAAACAGCCGATTACGCTTGGTCCCACCAAAACATACGTTGCTGCAGATTTCCGGCAAGTAGATCTGGCCGATGCGAGTTCCGTCTGGAGCAAAGATATGGACTCCGTCGTATCCATCGCCGACCCAGCCAGCGCTTGCCCAGATGTTGCCATCCGCGTCACAGCGTATTCCGTCGGCGAATCCAGCGACCATTTCGCCGTTCAGCTCCAATGCCATGGAAGTGAACTCGCGGTCGTTCGCTAACGTCTTTTCTTCGACGACGTCCCAGACCTTAATGTTCTCCTTCGCTTTATCACCGTAGTGCGACGCACCCGTGTCGGCAACGTAGAGCTTTTTGTAATCTGGCGAGAAGCACAGGCCGTTCGGCTTGAAGATCTGGTCGGCAACCTGATGCAGCTTTCCAGATTTGCTATCGATTCGATAAATAGCTTCCTTTTGATAAGGCTGAAGCGAACCGGTCGTGGCTCGTGTTCCTTCGTAGTTCATCAATCCGCCATAGCCAGGATCGGTGAACCAGATATCGCCGTTGGGATGAACGACGGCGTCGTTTGGCGCGTTTAATGATTTGCCGCCGTAGCTATCGGCCAGAACGGTTACCGATCCGTTGTGTTCGTAGCGCACCACCTTTCGCGGCCCGTGCTGACACGATACCTGACGGCCTTGGTAATCAAACGTGTTGCCGTTGCTGTTACCTGATGGATTGCGAAAAACGCTGACGTGTCCATCTTCCTCAAGCCATCGCATTTGGACGTTGTTTGGAATGTCACTCCACAACAGATACCGCCCGACGCCATTCCACGCGGGCCCCTCGGCCCACAACATCTGCTTGCTGTGGTACAGCCGTTGGATCGGGCTGTTGCCAAGTTTGTAGGATTTAAATCGGTCATCGAGTGCGACAACATCCGGCTCGGGATATCGGACGGGCGCGCCATTCGGGCCATAGTCGCGTCCCAGCACAGTCGAAGCAGTGGCCGCAGCAGCGGCCGAAATGAAGGCGCGGCGGCCCAATTTTGGAATTTGACAATCGAGGTTGTGAGTCAATGGTTGCGTCATCTTTCGGATCTCCGGTATCGATCGAGTTGCCGTTATTGTGCGTTCAAGATGTCCCACTATCGCCGCTTGGGGCCGCCGATGCAAGTTTTCGTCCACACCATAGCAAGCCATGCCCCGGGGCCGATGAGTTTATTGCGACTTACGCGTAGAATGGGCACGCGGTTAACCAGATTGAGCTGGCGATAAATCGCACGGACGTAAGCAAGTTCACAGTTGGACACTGCTATCCTAGGAACAATACCGACGCGTTGAATATTTAGCAGCACGACGCCTCCAACAAGGATACTGAGTGACGGAAAACCGAAGCGACGACGCCGAGCCTAAGCGTCGCATTGCCTGGTCAAAGCTCGTGGTGCTGGGCGCTGTTGGCCTGATCATCGCAGTCGCATACCTCAAGTTTGGCGATACTCTCTCACCAGCGACTCTGGCGAATCGCGAATCCGAACTCCGCCTGTATCAAGCCGAGCATCCGTTGCTGGTCTACGGCATCGCATTCGTCGCGTACGTCTTGGTGACGGGACTTTCGTTGCCCGGTGCCGCTGGCATGACCTTGCTCTACGGCTGGTACTTTGGTTTCTGGCAAGGTGTGCCGCTTGTCAGCTTCGCGTCCACATCAGGTGCAACGATGGCGTTTCTCCTGAGCCGATACATCGCACACGAGACAATCCAGAACCGATTCGGCGAGCGACTCGCTGGTTTCAACGAAGCATTGACACGTGAAGGTGCCCTCTATCTGTTCACACTTCGACTGATTCCAGCCGCACCGTTCTGGCTGATCAATCTGTTGATGGGGCTCACCCCGCTTCGCGTTCGAACGTATTGGTGGGTCAGCCAGCTTGGGATGCTTCCCGCGACGATTGTTTTCGTTTACGCCGGATCGTCCTTTCCAAATCTCCAAACATTTGCTGACGAAGGCATCGAAGCCGTTCTGTCGCCGACCCAACTCATACAAATCGTCGTCGCGCTCGTCTTGCTCGGAATCTTTCCTTTGGTCGTGCGAAAGGCGATGCAACGCTTGTCTCCAACGGGTAAAACGTAAGAGCCCGTCGACTGACGATCAGCGTTCCCCATGGAGTACATTCTCATGCCAGACGACATCCGAAACGAAGTCGATCTCTTTATGCGCGGGCTCGTCAAACGCAATCCGGGCGAACCAGAGTTTCATCAGGCGGTTCGGGAAGTCGTCGAGACGCTGATGCCCTACGTCAACGAGCATCGCCAGTACAAAGACGCGCAGATCCTCGAACGCATGACGGAACCAGATCGGATCATCATCTTTCGCGTGACGTGGGAAGACGACGATGGAAACATTCGAGCGAATCGGGCGTGGCGAGTGCAGTTCAACAACTCGATCGGGCCCTACAAAGGTGGGCTGCGATTTCATCCTTCGGTAACGCAAAGCGTATTGAAGTTCCTTGGCTTCGAGCAAGTCTTCAAAAACAGCCTGACGGGTTTGCCAATGGGAGGAGCGAAAGGCGGTTCGAACTTTAATCCAAAGGGAAAGAGCGATCGTGAAGTGATGCGTTTCTGCCAGTCGCTGATGGTCGAACTGCATCGACACATCGGCGAGGATACGGATGTTCCGGCCGGAGACATCGGCGTTGGAGCACGAGAGATCAGCTACTTGTTCGGCTTCTACAAGCGATTGGAGAACCGCTTTACTGGCATCCTCACCGGTAAAGGGCTCGCGTTCGGCGGCAGCTTGGTTCGCACCGAGGCGACCGGCTACGGGTGCGTTTACTTCTGCGAGAATATGCTGAAGCACCGTGGCGATAGCCTTCAAGATAGGACGTGTCTCGTATCGGGTTCAGGAAATGTGGCGATCTACACGGTCGAGAAGGCAACGCAATTGGGTGCAAAGGTTGTCACGATGTCCGATTCATCAGGCTTCATCCAGGACCCCGATGGCATCGACGCAGAAAAGCTCGAATTCATCAAAGAACTTAAGGAAGTTCGCCGTGGCAGGATCGCCGAGTACACAACGAAGTTTCCGAGGGCAAGCTTCTTCGAAGGGCAACGGCCTTGGAGCGTTCCCGCCGAGATCGCGTTCCCTTGCGCCACGCAGAACGAAATCAATTTACAGGATGCTGAGGCGTTATTGACGAATGGGATTCAAGCGGTCAGCGAGGGCGCGAATATGCCAACGGAACTCGGTGCCGTTCATGCGTTCTTAAATAACAAAGTGCTATTCGGCCCGGCCAAAGCAGCAAACGCGGGTGGCGTCGCGGTCTCAGGGCTTGAGCAAAGTCAAAACGCGTTGCGCCTGTCCTGGAGTCGCGAAGAAGTCGACCAACGTCTTCGCACGATCATGCAAGACATTCACGAGAAATGTATTTCGCATGGCGAGAATGGCGATGGCTATGTGAACTATGTGCGAGGCGCGAACATCGCAGGCTTCGTGAAAGTCGCAGATGCGATGTTGGCGTACGGAGTTGTCTAACCGAACGGAGTCAATATGACTGATCAACGTGGCCCCTTCGAACCATCGCCCTTGATAGATATTCCCGCAACAAATCCGTGGGACGAACACAATCAACGCTGGGCCGATTTCGTCCATCCGCGTGACTGGAAGAACCCAGAGCCGAACGGTCGATATAATCTACTTGTAATCGGAGCGGGACCAGCAGGGCTCGTGACCGCAATCGGTGCCGCGGGCCTTGGTGCGAAAGTCGCCTTGGTCGAAAAACATTTGATGGGAGGTGATTGCCTCAATGTTGGTTGCGTTCCTTCGAAGGCGCTTATCGCTTCCGGAAAGGCTGCGGCGTCTGTACGCAACGCCCATCAGTTCGGTGTTCGCGTTCCAGAAGGGGCATCGGTCGACTTTCCTGCCGTCATGGAGAGGCTGCGCCGAGTTCGAGCGGACATCAGCCATCACGATTCTGCTGCGAGATTCAGCGATCTTGGTATCGACGTCTTCATCGGCGACGGCGAGTTTAGCGGCCGGACAACGTTCGAGATCGACGGCAAAACGATCCGCTTTACCAAAGCTTGCGTGGCGACCGGCGCACGTGCCGCCGCTCCTCCGATTGAGGGTCTCGATTCGGTCCCCTACCTCACTAACGAGACCATCTTTTCATTGACCGAATTGCCGCGACGCATCGGATTCATTGGCGCTGGCCCGATCGGCTGCGAACTGAGCCAGGCCTTTCGTCGCTTTGGTAGCGAAGTGGTGCTGATCGAATCCGAACATGGGATACTTCCTCGCGAGGACCGCGAGGCGGCTGATATCGCTTTGCAGTCGTTGTTGCGAGATGGGGTCGATTTGCGCTGCTGCGCCAGAAACCTACGGCTGCGACAAGAGTCGGATGGAATCCACCTTGCCGCTAATTCGGAACACAGCGACGAGCACTACGACGTTGCTGTCGATCAATTGATGGTCGCAGTCGGACGCGCACCGAATGTCGAGAATCTTGGTCTCGACGCGGCTGGCGTTGACTTCCACAAGAAGGGAATCACAGTCAACGATCGCTTGGAAACAACGAATCCAATCATTTTCGCCGCCGGCGACGTCGCGTCGAAGTATCAGTTCACCCACTCTGCCGACTTCCTCGCGAGAATCGTGATCGGCAATGCGTTGTTCTTCGGACGAGGGCGGGCAAGTGCGCTGACCATTCCTTGGTGTACCTACACAGAACCCGAATTGGCTCACGTCGGACAGACGACGGGCGAGTTGGAAGCAAACGGCAAGGAGTTTCAATCGTTTACCGTGGCAATGAAAGAAATCGATCGCGCCATCTTGGACGGCGAAGACGAAGGCTTCGTCCGCGTCCATGCAGATCGAAAAGGGAGAATCCTTGGGGCCACGGTTGTTGCCGCGCACGCCGGCGACATGATCGGCGAGCTTAGTCTGGCGATGACGCATGGTATTCGCCTTGGACAGGTCGCCAGCGCGATTCACCCGTACCCGACACAGGCCGAGGCAATTCGTAAGGTCGGCGACGCGTTCAATCGAACAAGGCTCACGCCGACCGTAAAGTCTTTAATGAAGACTGTGTTGAAATGGCGGCGATAACTCCGTGCCAGCGACGACGTCGCTACGCGATTACGATTTCCTTGCTTGTACAATCGCCCACAGCAAGTACCGCCAAGGGCAATCGATGATCGAAAACCCCGCGTCGCGCAGCCAATCGACTTGGTCGGTCAGCGAATCATGGAAATCGTGTTCGAGCTGATGGTCCATCCACATTTCCCACTCATCGCTACTCGACCCGGCCGCCATCGATTGTTCGTGCCAATGATGTATATGCCGTTGGTACAAGTCTTCGGTCGCGCCGCGGAATTGATCGGCGAAGCAGAAAGTTCCAGCAGGTTTTAACCAGTCGTAGATCTGGGCAAACAGCCGGCGTTTTTCCAGTGATGTCAGGTGATGGACAGCGATGCTTGATACGACGAGATCTAAACTGTTCGAATCGCAGCTCAAATCGCGAAAGTCTCGCTCTTCGAATGCAAAGCGACTATCGTCAAGTCGGGCTCGGGAGAGTTCAAGCGATTCGCGCGATACGTCCACAACGCGTATCGAAGCAGCGGGAAACGCGTTCGCCAGCAAGACCGACAAGTTGCCAGTTCCACACCCGAGTTCCAGGATCGAGCCAATCGGCTTGTCGGTGGGTAGATAGTCGAGCAACGCCCACAGCATCTCGCGATAGCGAGGAAAGCAACGTTCGATTACTGCCGTGTAATCTTCGCTCAGTGAATCAAAGAATGTTCCGATTTGCTTGTCATTCATGAATGATTCTCAGCTCGCGAACTTGTGTTCGGCTATGGTTGTCTCGTCAGAATTGAACGCTTCATCGCCTCGACCAATAATGGATTCGGTACAGCCAGCAAACGCTCGATCCGACTATTATCCCTCTTGATCTTAAAACACGTCTAACGCTTCGATAGAGTTGTCATGAATCCAGCCAACGCTGATGCCAAAGGGAGTCTACCAGACTTCAATGAATGTTTGATCGAGTTCTCGGCGCTACCGTGGGACGATATCAAACCATTCGTGCGCGAGAAGCGAGTTAATCGTAGCGGGCAAGTCATTCGCTTCGTCGAGTTTCGGCAGGGATTCGAGGAAGATGGTTGGTGTGAAAGCGGGCATGTCGGTTACGTCACGCAAGGGCGACTTGAGGTTCGCTTTGAGGACCGATCCATATCTGTCAGCGAAGGCGACGCGATTTGGATTCCAGCTGGATCGGCGTACCGTCACCGGGCGACAGTCGTAGGCGAGTTCGTTCGATTGATCCTATTCGAGTCGGATACGCCGGAATCTCCGTGAGCGGCTCGGAGCAAATGTGCGTGTTCCGCTCAGCCATTCTTTGACCAGCCCTTTCCATCTTGCGGCTTGGCGAACAAAATGGGGAGTTCAAGCGTCTGATCGAATTGCCGCATATCGCTTTGAGAGTGAATCGCCGAGAAGTCCATGTCCGAACCTGCCATAAGCCTCAAGATTCAACGAATTGACACGCGTCGTGATGACGTGCAAGAGGCGTTATGCGGACTTCGCGAGAAGCTCAGCCCGCGAGGCAATATCGTCAGTGAAGCTGGTCGCCAGCGGACGATCGCCACGTTCGGCGAGCCGCTCTCGCCTCAACAAGTTGTCGAGCGGATTACGCAGGAAGTACGTGACGAGGGACTCGCTGCGCTACTTCGATACACCGAGAAGCTGGACGGAGCGAAGTTGACACCGGACACGATCCGAGTGACTCCTGACGAAATCGCGAAGGCACACGCGGCGGCTGACCCAGCGTTTCTGGAAACGATCCGCCGAATCCGCGGCAACATCATCGAGTTCCACTCCGCGATTTTACACAAAGATGTCGAAGTGACTCGCCCCAACGGTGTCTCACTGCGGCAGCGTTATCTGCCACTGGAGCGGATCGGAATTTGTGTGCCAGGTGGCGCTGCGGCCTATCCGTCGACCGTGTTGATGACGGCCGTTCCTGCGAAAGCTGCCGGCGTCGAGCAAGTCGTGGTCGTCGCTCCGCCAACAGAGTTCGGCGCAAACAATCCAGATGTGCTGGCGACTTGTCACGAGATCGGCGTGAGTGAAGTCTATCGAATCGGTGGTGCTCAAGCTGTTGCCGCGATGGCTTACGGAGTCAAAGGGCTTCCGAAGGTCGACAAGATCGTCGGACCTGGCAACTTGTTTGTCGCGCTGGCCAAGAAGTATGTTTACGGCGAAGTGGACATCGATTCGATCGCAGGGCCGAGCGAGGTCGTGGTTATCGCCGACGAATCGACGCGACCTGACTTCACGGCCGCCGATATGTTAGCTCAAGCCGAGCACGCTCCAGGCGCAAGCATTCTGGTGACGTGGAGCGAAGAGGTTCTCGAAGCAACAGCCGCCGAACTTGCGAAACAAGTTGCAATGCTCTCTCGATCTGAATTGACGATTCAGAGTTTGGAGTCTTTCGGTTATCTCATTCTTGTTCGCGACGAGAACGAAGCCTGCGAGATCACCGATGCCATCGCGCCCGAACACCTCCACATCGCGACCGACCACGCCGAATCGCTGATCAACAAGATCCGCAATGCCGGAGCGACATTCTTAGGCAATTACTCGCCGGTCGCGTTAGGCGACTACGCCGCTGGCCCCTCGCACGTGTTGCCAACAAGCGGCACCGCTCGCTGGGCTGCTGGTCTAACCGCAAATGACTTCCTCCGATCCGGCAGCATCATCTCCTATAGCGAACAAGCTTTGAAAGAAATCGCTCCCGCGATCCAAACCATGGCTGATAAAGAAGGCCTCACGGCTCACCGAGCCAGCGTCGATATCCGCCTCAGCTGACCTCAGATTAAAGACCTCTGACTTCTCCCATACTATGCCCGTTCGTCCTAACATCGCCGCCATGTCAGGCTACACGCCCGGTGAACAACCGCAGGCGGGCAAGTTTATTAAGCTGAACACGAACGAGAATCCTTATCCTCCTTCGCAGAAGGTGACTCAAGCGATACAAGCAGCGCTTGAACAAGGACTCGTGAAGTATCCCGATCCTGTCGGCAATTCATTCCGCCGACGAGCTGCGGAAGTATTGGGCGTCGAACCAGATTGGATCCTGTGTGGAAACGGTAGTGACGATATTCTCACGATTTTGACGCGAGCTTACGTGGGCGAAGGCGATCTTTTGCGCCTGCCGTATCCGAGCTATGTCCTCTATCGCACGTTGGCTGAAATTCAGGGAGCGAACTGCGATGAGGTTCGCTTTAACGATGACTGGACGCTCCCGGATGCCTTCGGCGCGGCCACCGAGCGGCTGAAACTCGTGTTCTTGCCGAACCCAAATAGTCCTACGGGGACTGTGATCGCTAGGAGCGAGATAGCAATGATCGCCGAGAAACTTCCATGTCCACTGCTGGTCGACGAAGCGTACGGAGATTTTGCTGAAGAGACGTGCATCGATTTGGTGCGACAGGATGAGAATGTCATGGTGGCGCGTACGCTAAGCAAATCGTACGGATTGGCAGGGCTTCGTTTTGGATTCTTAATCGCTCAACCGCCGATCATCGCCGAGCTGATGAAAGTCAAAGATTCGTACAACTGCGACGCGCTGTCGATCGCCGGTGCCACCGCTGCGATCGACGACCAAGCATGGTTCGCCGCGAACCGCGCGAAGGTGATCGCCACCCGCCAGCGGATGACGTCCGCGCTGGAGCAACTCGGATTTTCGGTGATCCCCTCCCAAGCCAACTTTGTCTGGTGTACGCACCCCTCGCGACCGGTACAACCGCTTTACGAAGAGTTGAAAAACAACCGCGTTCTGATCCGATACATGAACTATTCAGGCTGGTGCGAAGGATTGCGTATCAGCGTTGGTACGGATGAACAAGTCGACGCCTGCCTGGCGTTGCTGAAGACAATGCTCGAACGCTAGAACTGAAAGCAGACGGACCATGTCGCGCACTGCGAAGATCGACCGCAAGACGAACGAAACCGAGATCTCACTTGAGCTGAACCTCGATGGCAGCGGCAAGGCGCAAATTCAAACGGGAGTCGGCTTCCTCGATCACATGCTCGAGTTGCTGACTCGTCATGCGGTGATCGATCTAAGTGTCGCGGCAAAGGGTGATCTGCACGTCGATCAACACCACACCGTCGAAGATGTCGGTATCTGTTTCGGACAAGCCATCAAGCAGGCACTGGGTGACAAAATGGGTATCCGCCGTTACGGACACTTTACCCTGCCGATGGAAGAAACACTCGTCACGACAGCGATCGATCTGAGCGGAAGATACTTCATGGTCTTTAGCGCCGACTTTCCTTCTCAGAAGATTGGTGAGTTCGATAGTGAGTTGGTCGAAGACTTCTGGCAGGCGACTGCAGCCAATGCACTAGCGAACCTGCACGTTGTTTTGCATCACGGTCGCAACAGTCACCACATCAGCGAAGCGATCTTCAAAGGCGCGGCCCGCGCCTTGCGAATGGCCGTCGAACAAGATCCGAGAGTGCCGGGCGTGCCCAGCACCAAAGGCACGTTGAGCAGCTAACGGTGATGCAACTTCCTCGTTTAACGGCAAGCCGAAGGCGACTGCATTCCATGACACACCGACGCCTTCGGCTTGCCGTTAAACGAGCTGAATAGGCCGTCTCACTATGTTAGTTGGAATCTTCGCAGACACTCACGATCACCTCGACAACATCCGCTTGGCGGTTGCTGAGTTTAATCGGCGCGAGTGTGAGCTTGTGCTGTTTGCCGGCGATCTTGTATCGACCTTTGCGATCCCACCGCTTCGCAAGGTGAACTGTCCAATGATCGCCAGCTTCGGCGACAACGAAGGCAATAAAGTCGGCGTCCGGGGCGGCATGCAAATCATCGGCGAGATTGGCGAACCACCATTCTGCATTCAACTTGCAAACGGCAAACGAGTGCTACTCACCCACCAACGCGAACTGATCCGCGAACCCGTCGATGGCTTAGACATCATCGTCTATGCCCACACCCACAAGCCCCGCATCCACCGCGACGAGGCCAATCGACTATGGATCAATCCCGGTGAGACAAGTGGCTGGTCGTACGGAAAACCCTCTATCGTGATCCTGGAGACCGACTCGATGGCTGCGGAAATCGTCTGGCTCTGCGATGCCGACCGGCAGTAAACAGCGTCTTCATCGCTGCTATTCCTCTTCTGTGACACGAACGAAGCGAGATCTTCGTGAGATGAGCCCGGGAATCGCTTCGAGGATGTATCGCGCTGCAGGAAGCGACAGGCTATTGCCGACCATTCGCCACACGGTTGCGCGAGATGTTGAATCGGGTAGCGTGAACGAATCAGGAAACGCTAACTGTCGAAGGATCTCGGTTGGCGAAAAGTATCGCACGGCTAGAGCGTGCCTAAGATAAGAACCGGTGTTGTTCACCGATCTGCCGTAGCCCGACATGAAGCAAGACGAAACAGCAGAATCTTCACTCGGATCAACAACATGCATCGTGTTGCGATGCATGGCAAGCAACTCGGGGGCGATCACTAGATCGTCGTCTGCAGACTCGTCAAGCGTGGATCCTAATCGGAACCGGCTCGTCGGGTTTAACGGCTTCCAGGGCTGCAATTCGTCACGACCGGCAACCAAGTAATAACGCCTTCTTTCGTTTGGGACGCCTAACTCCGTCGGGCAGAGCTGCGTTTCTTGCCATTGGTAATCGCAGTCGGCAAGCGTCTCAAGCAACTTTTGGCGAACTAGTGACTTGTCGAAATCCGGTACGCATTCTAATGCGACATAGCGAGGCTTGACAGCGATTACTTGATCCAGAACGTGGAGTATGCCATTGGAACGCGCGTCGTCGAGCTCCCGTCGCAGGCCAGCATGAACGTATGGTAACACGGGTGGTGACATCCACCATACATCCGCGGCGCGGTCTCGAAACCATCGCGTCGACAGGGACTCTACTGGTTGATCACACGTTGGGTGCGAGAAGTTATGGCGATAAATCGCGAGTGCATCTTGATCGGTCTCGACTGCGGTAACGATGTCGGCTAGCTCGCCGATCGCGGCCGCACAGCCTCCGATACCAGCGAACAACTCCAACACTCGAAATCGCTCGGCCATTACGAGTTCCCGGCGAACGTCTCGCGGAGCATGGCGAGACTCTTCGGGATGCCAGCGAGTGGATCTTCACGCCCTTCGAACTCGAGCGATACGTATCCGCGATATTTGTAACGTTGCAACATTTTTGCGATGCGTGGGTAGTCGAGATCAAGCTGGTACCACAATCCACCACCGTGGTAAGTCTTGGCTTGCACAAGGACCGTCTTCTTGGCGAGCTGTTCAAGTCGTTCGTACGGATCTTCCAGGAAGTTGCCAGTGTCCATCGTCACTTGCAACCACGACGAATCGATGGCGTTAACGACTCGCATCACTCCTTCAGGAGTTCGACCAAGTCCCCAATGATTCTCTAATCCCAACAGCACACCACATCGCTCGGCGGCAGGCAAGCACTTCTCTAAGCTGTCGATCACCCAACCGAAACCGTCTTCGTCGGTGAATCCTTCACGAGGTTTCTCGATGCCGCGATTCTTCATCAACTCGTCAAAGTTCTTGCTCGTTCCCCACGTTCCTGTGTTGACGCGAATCGTTGGGATACCCAGCTTATACGCCAGCTCGATACAGCGAATCGTGTGATCAATGTTCTTTTGCCGCACGGCTTCGTCGGGCGAGAGAAAACCTTGATGCGTCGAGAAACCACATAAATCGATGCCGTTGACAAAGGCAGCTCGCTTTAGTTTTTGGAGATAGGAGTTTTCTTCGGTCTCCATTTGCCGATGCAAGATCTCAACGCCATCGAAGCCCATCTCTGCCGAACGATTGATGCACCCTTCGACGTCTCGCAATTCTTGATGACGGAACTGCCAGAACGAATAAGTGGATACCGCGATTCGGTTGCTGTGCTGCCCGGCGGATCTTTCTTCTGCGGCGGATACGGTTGTAGATCGAGCGGCAAGAGCGGCGACGGCTCCAACGGCGGCAATCTGAATTGCTTCGCGGCGATTGTGCATTTTGAATTTCCTTGAGTCATTGTAGCCATCACGCTCCGAGTGATGAGCCCAGTGACGTTTGACTCAGAGCCGGCAAGTGACCGCGTTGACCAGCTCGTCGGCGAAGGGCTCATCACTCGGAGCGTGATGGCTACTTTAACCGACAGCACGATGTCCGGCCATCACTGACGTGCTACAATCGCGGCGACCTTTGAACTCACAACCAACTTGCGTCGAGATGAATCACACCGAATCACAATGCCCGGCAACCATTGAGCAGCTAGACGAATTGCTCAGCGCCCCCAATGAACGTGTTGTGCAAACGATGCGTGATCTTGAAGGCGATGTCATCGTTTTGGGCGTCGGCGGCAAAATGGGACCAACGCTCGCGCGGATGGCGAAGCGCGCATCTGACAAGGCTGGGACGGCGCGACGAGTTATCGGAGTATCCCGCTTTTCGTCGGGCGACTTGCAGCAACGGCTGGAACGCTGGGGTATCGAGACGATCGCTTGTGATCTGCTTGACGAAAGTGCGGTCCAGAAGTTGCCCGATGCCGCGAACGTCGTCTACATGGCGGGATTCAAGTTCGGCGCGGCGGCAAACCCTTCGTTGACCTGGGCCATGAATTGCTACTTGCCAGCGGTGATCAGTCGCCGCTTTCGCGACAGCCGAATCGCGGCGTTTTCGTCCGGTAATGTCTACGGCACGGTCAATGTCAGTTCCGGTGGGTCTCTCGAAACTGATTCACCGAATCCAATCGGTGAGTACGCGATTACGATATTAGGTCGCGAACGCATGTTCGATCACTTCAGTCGCTCGCTGGGGACTCCGATGAGCTTGCTGCGACTGAACTATGCAACGGAGCTTCGGTACGGAGTGCTGGTCGATCTGGCGCAACAAGTCTTCGCAGGAACACCGATCGACGTCACGATGGGGCATGTCAACGTGATCTGGCAGCGAGATGCGAACGCGATGGCGATCAATTCACTGGCACACACATCGATTCCGCCTCGCATCTTGAACGTTGCGGGTAGCGATGCGTTACGAGTTCGCGACGTTTGCACGGAACTCGCGAAGCTGATGAACAAGGACGTTGCCTTCTCCGGCGAGGAAGCTCCGGACGCGTTGTTAAATAATGCAACCAGGAGCTTCACGCTGCTTGGCGAACCGTCGACGTCCACGGAAGAGATGATTCGGTGGACGGCCCAGTGGGTAATGCAAGGCGGCGCGTCGCTGGGTAAGGCGACTCATTTTGAAAGCCGAGACGGAACTTTCTAGCAGAGTGACACAACATGAATCAACTCGAACGACCAACCAGCGTCCGGCACATCGTCATCGCGGCTGCATTCTTGATGTCAGTCTTGTTGTATCTGCACCGCTTTTGCATTTCGGTCGCCCAGACTTACATTCAGGAAGATCTTAACCTTACGGATCAGCAAGTCGGCATGATGCTGAGCGCGTTCTTCTGGACGTATGCGCTGGGGCAAGTTCCAGCTGGGTGGCTGACGGATCGATTCGGATCGCGGATTATGCTGACATCGTACATCTTGCTGTGGTCGCTCTTTACTGGGCTGACAGGAGCGGCGTCAGCCTTTGCGGCAGTTCTCCTGTTGCGATTCGGATTTGGCTTCGCACAAGCCGGGGCTTATCCAACGGCAGCCAGTATCGTCAGTAAGTGGGTTCCGTTTCAGTCGCGAGGGTCGGCGAGCGGCATCATCTCGATGGGCGGACGAGTGGGTGCGGTACTCGCAATGTTCGCGACCGGCTACTTGCTCGTTTGGTTTACCCCTGCCAGCACGCCTCCGACTCTCGATTCAAACTCGATCATGAACGGTGAGCGGCTTTGCTACGAGCTCGCGATTGAACGACCGGCAGACTCGCCGACGATCAGTCTACTAAGGGACAATTGCTTCGAACAATTCACGACCTCCGGACAAACTCTAGTTCAAGCATTCGCCGACAACTATGCGCGGGCACTCGAAGCAAAGCAAGAAGGACTTGCGGCTACGGGAAAATCGACGAAAGATGCCGCACCAGACGTTAGGCCCTTTCCGCAAAGTGAAGTTCCCGCACTGCTGGAAGAGATTAACGGTGTCATTCAGGCACGTTCGTTCTTCGAGCCAGATGACCTTAAGGATATCAAAGTAGAGAATGAAGCGAGACGACTGGCGCGGCGCGGCGCCGAGCTGACGGAGACAGAGACTCACCGAATGAACAGGCTTGTACTCGAAGGGCTCCATCGGCAAAGCATCAAGAAGCTCTACGTCGCTGGCTGGCGACCATTGATGTTTCTGTACGGTTCGTTGGGATTGATCGTGGCGGCCGTCATTTGGTGGACTTGCCATAAATCACCGGCAAGCCACCCAAAGTGCAACTCGGCGGAAGCGGAGTTAATTGCCGGTGATTCGCAATCGTTGCCTCAAACGGAAGGAAAAGTTTCCGGTGTACCTCTTTTGCCTTTGATAAAAAGTGTAAGTATGTGGCTGTGTTGCCTGACTCAGTGGTTCACAAATATCGGCTGGGCATTTCTGATGCTATTGGCCCCGCGCTACTTCACAAACGAACATCAACTGTCAATCGAAACCGTAGGGTTACTGTCGGCGATCCCACCAATCGCCGGAGGACTCGGTATGTTTTCCGGTGGAACTGTTACCGATCGCCTAGTTCGCGTTGTCGGTTTGCGATGGGGGCGAGTGCTACCGATTACCGTATCTCGGTTTATTGCGATGGGGGCATACATCGTGTGCCTGTTCGATCCCAGTCCGACCATCGCGGTTGTGATGTTCGCATGCGTGGCATTCTTTACGGGAATCGGCACACCCGCGATGTGGGCTTTCAATCAAGATGTCGGTGGCAGATTTGTCGGTTCGGTTCTGGGCTGGGGAAATATGTGGGGGAACTTTGGAGCAGCTGTCACACCACCGCTCCTGTTGTGGGTCGTTGGCAGTCCGGAGCGTTGGGAGTACGTATTTGCGACGTGTGCTGCCGCTTTCTTCTTATCTGGAATTGTTGCTTTGGGAATTAACGCCACCATCCCGATTGTCCGCGACGACGAGGAGGTGATTGAAGCGGCGACGGCTGATTGAGTGCCGCAATAGGAAAGCTTTGTCGCTGAGGCAAACTCCCCTTATGAAGCGGATTACTCTGCCGGATCGGAAGGCACGGCGCGGAGATGTGAATCATCGAAGGGGGAACGGTGTTCTTTTCGCCCACTCTTGGAAGGATCTGGTAGAATATCTAGGGCGTCGGAGTCGGGATTCATCGGCGCACGCCAGGAGCATTTGTCACGAGGAACTCCGCGTGGGATCACTGCAAATACTATTGTTAGTTGCCGCGACAGCCATCGCGCAGGCTGATCCAGCTCAGAAATCCTCTGTCGCTCCCAAGGCAATTGCAATCGCAGTGCAGCAGCTCGGTTCTAGCAACTTTGATGTGCGACAGCGAGCATCGGCATTTCTCTGGCAGGCTGGGCGCGCTAGCGAACGAGCGTTGCAACGAGCCGCCGAAGGCAAAGATCCCGAGATTCGGCTACGAGCAAAGGCAATTCTCGAAGACTTTCAATTTGGCGTCTTCGCCGATACGCCGGACGAGGTCGCCGCGCTGGTACGACAATTCCGACGCGCACGGGGTAAAAATCGGGACGCCTTGTGGGCGCGAATCCTTAGCGTCGGCTCGGTTGAGACACTCGTCGCGATCACGAACAAGGAAACGGTTCCCACGCGTCGGCGACAAGTCTTAGAACGACTGGAACGAGAAGGCCAGATCGAGGATGCCGTGACGCTGGCCGAGCGATGGCGTGAGGACTACAGCGACGACAAGGATCGGACGCGTTTTGACGAGTTCGTTCTCCGCCAAGTGCCGTATTTTTTGGCCAGGCAGCGGTACGACAAGTCCGATTCGCTGCTTGAACAGTCCGCGACGGATGGGCGTGGAATTCGAAATTGGGCTGCGTTCCTGTTTCTGCGGGGAGGACTCGACGCGAAGATCGAGGAACTCCGACGGCAAGTCGCGAGTGACGTTGCCGATTCTTCCAAATTAGCGGACACGCGAACAAAGCTTGTTCATATGCTGCGGGTGAATGGGGACGAGGACGGAGCTTTGGAGGTTGCACGCGAATTGGCAGCGAGCGACGGGGACTTGCTGCAAGGTTTGCTGTTCGATCAACGAGCATGGGGTGAACTCGCCGAGCGACAACGTGAACTTCTCGCCGCTGATTACGAGGACATCGAAGTTTTGGGATTTGCCGCAGCCTATAATCGGCTTGCCGGCAATACGGTCGAGTTTGATAGGCACATCACCGCGATCCGTGGTTACGCCGAGAGTCGAGTTAGCGGCGATCGCGTGGAGCATTGCCGCGAAGCGTTGTTTTTGAACGGCTTCACGAATGAAGCGATCAAATTGCTGGCACGAGAGAACGCCGCCGACGCGTTCAACGTGCAGATCATGCGGAATCAATATGCTGATGCATTCGAAGTGGCTGGGATTGGCAGAACTCGTGAATCGCGCGATGCATGGCTCCGCAAGGTTCTCGCGAAACCGGATGGTTCGAAAAACTGGCAAAACAATTTTCGAATTGCTGTCCAACTCGCCCGCATCCTGGCGACCGCCGGCGAGAAGCATGAATCGGTTGAAACATTTGAGCGGCTTGCGAATTCTATCAAGAGCAAGCGTGACGGAACTCAGATGCGGGAACTCGCGGAAGCGGAACTGCGAGTAAAGATGTTCGATGAAGCCTTCGAGCATGCTGCGCAAGCCTTCGAGAAGGACCGCAACGCGGCTTCCGTAACCTTATTGTTCACCAACCATCGCACCTCCTCCAAGACCTGGTGGGATGTCTACAGCGCTTTAGAACCGACCGAAACGACCAGACTACGACTGGATCGCGTCCGCAATTTGTTTTACCAGCGGAAGCGTCACGACGAAGTAGTTGAGCAGATTTCCGCGGTACATAGAAGAGTCGCGGCACTGGAGGCAAAGCATGCCTCGCGTACCAAGTGGCTGAACTCGATCGGCGAGACGTACTTGCTCCATAAAGAGAAGGAGCTGGCTCGCGAGTGCTTCACGGCGATCGCGGAAGTTCATAGTCCGGCGGCGATTCGATTGGCGGATATGCTGGCAGCGCAGGAAGAATGGACTGACGCTGCAAAATGGTACGACATGGCGTGGCAACGGGAGCATCAGCCTTACGCGCTTTATCTGTATGGCGAGATGTTAAGCAAGTCGGGCGACGAGAAAGCCGGGAATGAATCGAAACAGTTGGCCAGACTAATTCCGTTGGCGGGAGCCTCGCGTTATGACGAGCTCGCTTCCCATTTGGCACAGAGAGGATTAACGGACGCGGCCCAGCGAGAGTACGAACTGCTTCGTCGCTGTTCCACCTGGTCCGAGTTGCAAATGTTCAACGCCATCGCATCGCTCAGCCAGTCGGTCAGCGCAGAAGACCCGCTGCGGGCCGCAGCTTATTCGGAACAACGAATGCTCAATTGTCTTCAGGAACTGTGGCACTTTACGGATCAAGGAAGCTACGTCCGCATCCCGCTTGAAGTCCACCATACGAGGGCAAAGGGCTTGTTGAAGATGGAAAGAATCAGCGAGGCGATCGACGAGTTGAGGATTTGCCAGCGAATTTGGCCAGCTGAGCTAAACATTCCCGAAGTATTCGTGCCGCAGCTCGATAAACTTTGGCAGACGGAGGCCGCCGATGAACTGTTCAAACGCTCCTACGAACTGATTGACGAGACTTGCGGCATCTTCCCGAACAGTGCGTTGCATCACAATAATGCAGCATGGCTGGCCGCGAAGTGCAATCGACGCCTCGACGACGCACTCATCCACGTCAATCGAGCGATTGAGTTGACTCCCGACGAGGCCCAATACATCGATACACTCGGCGAAGTTTATTTCAAGCAAGGTAAGATCAATTTGGCGATCGACTGTGCGAAACAATGCATCGAACTCCAGCCCGACATGTCGTTCTACAAAGAACAGCTAACAAGATTCCAAGCGGCGATGCCGCAACCCGAGTAGATCACGGAAGGTTGATTACGACTGATGGACCCTAACGGAAAGACCGCGCTCGTCACGGGAGCGGGCAGCGGCATTGGGCGGCACACAGCCTTGGCATTGTTACGCGAAGGCTACTCAGTCGCCTTGGCTGGACGACGATCAGATGCTCTAGCGGAAACCGTGAAGCTCGCTGGACCGGACTCAGTCCGGGCGTTACCGGTTGCGACGGATGTTACGAATGCAGTTTCGGTAAACCAACTGTTCGCGGAGATCGAACAGGCCTTTGGACGGCTTGACGTGCTGTTCAACAATGCGGGAACCGGCGCGCCGCCTGTTCCAATCGAAGAGCTAACCTTCGAGCAATGGCGTTCGGTCGTCGATGTCAATTTGACAGGAGCGTTTTTATGCACGCAGGCGGCTGTGCGAATGATGAAGAAGCAATCGCCGATGGGCGGTCGCATCATCAACAACGGTTCAATCTCGGCAGATGCGCCGCGACCGAATTCGGCTCCGTACACGGCTACGAAGCACGCGATCACCGGCCTGACCAAGTCGACTTCGCTGGACGGTCGCAATTTCGACATCGCCTGCGGTCAGATCGATATTGGGAACGCAGCCACCGAGATGACCGCGCGGATGGCCGACGGCGTGCCACAGGCGGATGGATCGATTGCCGTCGAGCCGACAATGGACGTTGAAAATGTCGCGCAAGCCATTCTCTATATGGCCGGATTGCCGCTCGACGCCAACGTACAATTCATAACGGTCATGGCAACAAAGATGCCGCTTGTCGGGCGCGGCTAGTGTTTCGTAAGACGGCTCTCCGAAGCCGTCTCTCCATAGAGATGCCAGTATTCGACGGCCTCGGAGGGCCGTCGTACGAAGAGGAACTTGACCGTGACGGACGAGCCGAACGACGAGACTGCGTCCCAAAACCCGTATGAGTCCCACGAGGCGGATGTGTCGTCCCCATCGAAGGATCCGTCCCGATCGAAGGATCTTAGTGCGGCTAGCCCTCGAAAACCGCTCGTCCCGCCCCTGTGGGTATGGATTGTTGTGGCATTTACTGTCGCAATGATCATGGTCATGCGAGTGCGAGACGTGGGCGGTGACCACGCTATTGTAAACATCTTGACGTTGATCCTCGGCTTTCTGGCTTATTGCACGCTCGCTCTTTGGTTTCTATTTTTCAGTGGTTATTCTGGAATGTTTCGCGTTGGCTGCTGCGTTGCGGTCGTTGCTAGTGTTACCGCGTTCTTCACTATGTTTCGCATAGGGCACGTCTCGGGCGAGTTGATTCCGACATTCCGATCGCGGTGGGCACCTCCAATCGATGCGTTGCTCGAAACGGCTTCCGAAGTGGGCAATGCAGATGGTGTCGATTTGGCAACAACCACAGAGAAAGATTTTCCTCAGTGGTTGGGAACGCATCGTAATGGAACGGTTTCCGATCTCAAATTGGAAAGAGACTGGGATCGCCATCCGCCGGAGCTACTATGGCGTCAACCGATAGGTGCAGGTTGGTCAGGCTTTGTGGCGGTCAATGGCTTTGCCCTCACGATGGAGCAGCGAGGCGAGGAAGAGCTTGTAACCTGTTACGAGATTGCCACAGGAAAACTACGATGGGGACACGGCGAAGCGAACCGCCATCACACAATACTCGGTGGCACGGGCCCGCGAAGCACGCCAGTGATTCATGAAGGGTATGTTTATACACTTGGGCCGTCCGGCAGCTTTCTATGCCTTGACGGAGCGACTGGCAAAATGCTGTGGCACGACAACATATTGGAGCGCTACCACGTTCCGCCGGGCGAAGATAGAAGGGCCGTTGCATGGGGACGCAGCAACTCGCCGTTGATCGTTGACGACCTCGTCGTCGTTCCCGTCGGTGGTCCCGAAGCAGGGCCACGCGTGTCGCTTGCTGCGTTCAACCGCGTAACAGGTGAACTTGTCTGGGAAGCGGGCGACCGACAAGTCAGCTTCGCCTCGCCCACGCTCGCGGCGATTGGTGATCAACAAATGATCGTGAGCGTTAACGAAGACACTGTCAGCGGCCACGCCCCGCAAACCGGCGATGTGCTGTGGGAGATAGCTTGGAAGGGTAGTAGCGTTGGGGAAGCGAATGTGTCGCAAGCGACCTTGCTGAGCGATGGACGATTGTTGCTTTCCAAGGGATACTCCACGGGCGCGGCGCTCTGGCAATTGTCCGCCGAGGCGAATGGCAACATCTCGGCAACTAAAGTCTGGGACAAAAGGACCGTGTTGAAGACGAAGCTCACGAATCATGTTATTCGCCAAGGCTTCGCCTACGGACTGTCCGATGGAATCGCCGAATGCATCGCGATCGACACTGGCAAGAAACAGTGGAAGAAAGGCCGTTACGGGCATGGTCAGGTCCTGCTCGTTGACGATGTGCTCGTGATCCAAGCGGAATCTGGCGAAGTGGTTATGGTGGAGGCGACGCCCGATCGTTTCCATGAAGTCGCTAAGTTCGTCGCCATCGAAGGCAAGACGTGGAATACTCCATGTTTGTACGGAGACCTGTTACTCGTTCGCAATGCTGAAGAAGCCGCCTGCTACCGATTGCCGACAGTCGATTGAACGTTGGCAAGTCCGCTATTGTGCGAGCAACCAATCTTCCAAGATGATCTGTTCGATCATCGGAGCACGTAGCAGCGCGGTGCGCTCCGGCAACAATCGTTTGATCCACGGGTGATCGACGACTGCGGTTAACGCTCGCATGCCGATCTTTCCCTTTGTTTCAGCTTCCACGTTGTCCTTGAGCCGCGTGAACGTGGCCGGCATGATATTCGGCTCGGGACCGACATGAATCACGGTATCGACGTCTGACCGAAGAACTTCGTAGACGGCATCCCAGAGCAGCTGTGGATGATCGGTCCAGTCTTGCAGCGTCTGTCTCGCGTTGACGTCCGTGTAGCTGCACTTGCCCGTGACGAGCGACAGAACGTTCGGTTGCGGCGCGGTCAAACCACCACGCAGAGTCTGCATTAACACTGCCGCTCGATCGCAAATATTGCGCTGCCAAACAATTGGAGTGTGCAACGGTGGGAATTTGTGGTCATTCTTTCGGAGCGTCATACGATCGGGCAGCTGTCGCGCCGTAGCTTTGAATCGATCGAGCGTATCACCCTGTCCCATCAACAGAATCGAGTTCGGCGACAAGATCGAGGAGACGCCGATCACGCCATTCGCCGATTGATTGATCTCCATGCACAACTTTTGAATCGTGTCCAGCGGCAACGACTTTCCACGCGAGAACAAGACGCCAAGCGAGACGTCGTGAGCGAGCGCCGCGCAGTCCTCTGCCAATGTCAGCGGCACGCGCATCGCATCGTTCAACTCCAACACGCCGCTCAAAGCGAGCGCCGTGATCTCACCCAAACTGTAACCGAGCGCGAATTTTGCCTCTTTCAACTCGATCTCAAATTGTTCGGCGAGGATTCGAATCTGAGCTTGTTGCATAGCCATGATCATGGCGATCGCTTCGGCATAAGTGTCGAGCGAAGTCTCCTCACATCGCTCGACGCGACCGACGAGATCGACCGACTTACCAGTCACGTCGGCACAGACTAACGAGGCCGATTCCAGACAATCGCGAACCACGGGGCCGTACGCTTGGTGCGCGAGCATCTCCGGACTTCGGCCGAGATTCGTTATGTTGTAGCCGCGAAATGCGAACGCCGTTGACTCCAGCTTCGACTTCAACTCGTTAGTTTCCATCAATGGCCACCATAGAAATTCCTGCAATTGCGGACTTGTTCAGGCCCAACCCCTAATCCATCATGAATGTTCTCCTGTCTGAGTATCGGCGGAGCTTGTCGGCGTGTGCGAGTCAAAGTAAAACCGACGTTGCGACAACGGTTGTTCCGCTCCTCACATCATCTCGTCTGAAATGCCTGCACCAAGCGACAAAACTGATACATCTGCTACGAACGACCTGGACGGCAAGGTCGCTGTTGTCACCGGTTCTTCGAGTGGCATCGGTCGAGCAATCGCGTTGGAACTTGCTAGAGCGGGCGCAAACGTGATCGTCCATGCAAGAAGCAATCACGCGGGCGCTGAATCGACCAGCCGCGAAATTCAACGCCTGCATCGGGACAGCCACATCCTGATGGCCGACCTTGGAGACGCGGCAACGCATGAAGGTTTCGTCGAGCAAGCTTGGAACTGGCGTGATGGGGTGGACATCTGGATTAACAACGCCGGTGCCGATGTTTTGACGGGCGAGAGTGCCGATTTGTCGTTCGATGGCAAATTGGCGCTGCTCTGGCAGGTCGACGTTACGGCCACGATACGACTCTCGCGGATGGTCGGAGATCGGATGAAGGAGCGAGCGCGCGAAACTGATGATGCGGTGATCTTGAACGTTGGTTGGGATCAAGCCGAATGCGGAATGGCGGGAGACAGTGGCGAGATGTTTGCCGCCATCAAAGGCGCGATCATGGCGTTTAGCAAAAGTCTTGCACAAACGTTGGCCCCTAGTGTGCGAGTCAATTGTCTCGCTCCGGGTTGGATCAAGACTTCGTGGGCCGACGACGCGTCGGAGTATTGGCAAGAGCGAGCGCGACGCGAATCGCTGATCGGCCGTTGGGGCACGCCCGAGGACGTCGCTCGTGGCGCCCGTTTTCTCGCGTCACCTGCGGCGAACTTTATCACCGGGCAGGTCGTCCCGATCAACGGTGGGTTTCGCCGTGGTGCGAGTGACTGATTCGAGTTACTTGTCGTTCGCGTCGCTAAGTTTCTGGAGCGAGACCAGCGCTTCTTTTGCGGCTTGTGTGTTCGGATAGTCTTCAGCAACCCGCTCGTAGTACCGTCGTGCCATCGTCGGTTTCGCCGTGTCGTGCAGCATCTTCGCCAGCTGAAGCCGATACAGTGCCCGAGCCTCGAGAGCGGCGTCAACCGTCCCCGGTCGAGAGTCATCTCGCAATGAACCCGCAGGATCATCGCTAAACGCGAAATTACTGACTGTCTTGGCGAGCTCTTTACTTACGCGCGGCGACGACGTCCCCCCTGATCCGTCCGGCGGAGGCACGAACCGATGCTGGCCGTTGGTCAATGTAGCGATCCCGTCCATGCGAGGCTGGCAACTTCGGTCTTCAAAGGCGACGGTATGGATCGGAATCGCCGTTGGTTCACCCGCCTTAATGACGTCTTCTGCTTCGGCGTCGGCATCGCTAAAGAACTTGCTCCGATTCGGTTTGTTGAACTCGCCATCCGAGAGAAAGAAGATGGCACTTGGTTTCAGCGCCAAGCTAATCTCCAGCGCCTTCCGCGGATCAGTGCCGGAAATCGTTTGTACTTGTGCCAGCCAATCGCGTAGTCGCCGCTTGTTTTCGAGCGTCGCCGGTATCGGACTCGGGTAAAGTTGTTCGCTGTCGAACATCCGTCTCGTCCCCCAACCAAAGACGACCACGTAGAAACGTTGTTTCTCGTTCAATTGGTCCAACGACTGAAGTAACTCTAAAACGGCCCGTTCCAATCGTTTGCCATGGCGAGCATTCATGCTGGGCGAAACGTCGAGTACGTAAACAAAGCTGTTGCCGCGCGCGACCGTTCCGAAGAAGGAAGTCTGGCCCGCTCCGCCACTATGCCCGTTGCGGCTGGCGGTCGATGACCCGTCGCCACCGCTGCCCGTCGCGTTTCCCATTGCCAGCGCGTCGAGAGGCGAAGATATTTTCAGCGGGTCGGTCTGCTCGAAGATCGATGCCGAGTCGTCATCTTCAGCAATCTCATCCTCGAAGCTATCGAGCTCTGCCGTGAATGACTCCAGCTCAACGAGTTCGGCTCCGATATCGTGGAAAGTCACTTCGACTTCCAGCAACTCGGACGTGCCATCGCCGCTTGGCATGAGGAGGAGCGAAACAGCGATGATGAGGCCGAGGTGCAAGATCGTCGAGATCGACCATCCGTACCACGGATTGTGGTCGAACTGCCAAGGCGATTTCATCATCGCTCAGTCTTTCGGTATCGGAGCCCCCGACCACTCCATTTGGCCTCATACGCGAACGAAAAGCAACCCCTTAATGCCGAGCGATTAGGATCGGGTGATTGGATGCGGCGGTCTTCGGCATCGCGCGGCATAGACTCTTTGTCGACCGGGACCACGAATCCCACTTGCGCGACGTTCAGCCGGCAAGGATTCGCTCGGAAAAATCCAGATTGTTGTCGCATAACGCAGCATCTTTAACCTCCGTTTGCAAGGCACTGTATCTGACCACCAAGCATTGTTACGACAATGCGGCCGGAGGCGTCGACGAGCAAGCCGCCAGGCAGTGGTTGCCCCCTAAGTTCAGTTTGCCACATCGGTTTGCCGCTGTTGATTTCCAAAGCCGTCAAGTACCACTGAGGCTGAGCGCGAAAACGAACTTGTTGCTTATTGACCGTGAGGATGGCGTTCGGGCAGACGGCCAGCGAGACCGCCTCGAACTTGTTGCCGTCGCCGAGACTCGTATCCCATTTCACCTTTCCGGCGTCTCGTAACGAGTCCGTTAGGTTGCCCCTTCCTCTTCGGTCGCTTGGTTTGTCACTGCGTCCCTGAGCCAGTTGCGCAGAGACATCTTCCGCAGCGACGCAAGTAATCTTCCCGTACTTGAAGTTTACCAACGCCATCGTATCGTCGTTCCATGCTGGCGGCACGCCGCCAAAGTTCAACTGAATCGCACCTTTGCCCGAGAACGCGACAAAGCTTCCCTTCGTCGCGACATTGTCTGCAGCTGAGTACAAAATGCGACCACCAACGATTGCCATCTTGTCTTGGAAGACGCCCACGAACTGGCCGTTGTTAGCTTTCGGATGACCATTCTGAAAGGGGTGGGCTCGCAACTCGCCCGTTGACGCATCAAATGGTGCGGGCGAAACCTGATTGCCACCCGCCAACAGCAGTTGATTGCCGAGCATCGTCATGTTGCCCTGTGCGGCGACACCCTTGCGAAGCTCGGCCGCCAGATGGCCAGATGAATTGTTTTGCCACTTCAACTTGCCGGTCTTGGCGTCGACTGCATAGACATGCGTCCCATCGTGATCGACAATCCCCGCGCCGAAGTAAGCCACGCCGTCTCGGATCGTCACGCCTGTGTTTACCGGCCACGTCGATGACAAGTTACCGTAGACCATGATGTGACGTTCGACCGGAGCGGCCCGGAATCTCCACAGCAGTTTGCCGGTCGCCGCCTCCAAGCAATAGGCATAGCCATCGCCGCTACCAACATACACTCTGCCCTCCCAAACCGTTGGCGAAGCTTTGATCGGAGCCAGCGTTGAAAACTCCCAACGGTGCGAGCCACTAGCCGCTTCAAGAGCCTGAACCTTGCCGTCGCTCCCAGCAACAAAGACCAGTCCCGCGGAGGCGACGGCCGGTGTCAGTGTCATTGCCGAATCTAACGTCAGCTCCCACTGCGGCTTGGCGGGACCAGCGATCTCGATGGGTGAGCTGCTGCTACGATGAACGTTTCCGCGGAACGTGGACCAGTCGGCAGCACTCGATTCAAACGCCGCGACTTCGTAGTCCGCGTCGACGAACTGTTCCAATCGCTCTTCATTGGTCGCGACATGATCAAACTTAAAGTCGCCGGCCGAGCAACGAGCCATACTGCCGATGATCGATAGATTGCAATCGCACTGCCAAGGACCAATGTAGAGCATCCCGTTAGCCGGAAGAGCACCATCGTTGCAGGCAGGCCGGGCCGTCCCGTCGATTTCGACTTTCTTTGAATCGCGATCGAACCGTAGCATTCCTTCACCGCGAACGAAAAACGAATCGGAACAAGCGGTGAGCCGCGTGCAAGCGACCTTACGGAAACCGAGGTCCGCTTTCTCTTCGCCTGACACCGGATCCACCACGACGTGCGTGCCGCCCTTCCCGACTCCTAGGACGATGTCACCATCGACATAGATCGCGTTCGGATTGTTTGTGACTTTGCGTTTGGTCCACAGCACGCTGCCCGAAGAGGTCGATACGGCAACGACGTTCATTCTGGTCTGGCCTTGGATGATCAGCGCATCAGGTGTGGCCATGACGAGGCACATCGTCTTGAAACCAGGAGTCGACGTCAGGCCCTTTCCCGGTTCGGCGATCAAGCTACGGACTTGTTCCTCGTCGTTCGTCCAGAGCACTTCGCCGGTCGTCGCTTGCAATGCGCGCAAATGTTTATCCGGACACATAAAGAAGACCCCGTCGTCGCGAATCGCCAGCGATCTCGAATCGATAAGGCTGTCTTCGTTGTGGACCCACAACAATTCTTCCTCGCCCAAGTCATAAGCGGCAATCGTGTCGCCAAAACCGTGGGGGTAGTCGCCGTAGAAGCCGGGGCTCAGGTCCGCCCAACTCCAACCGCCGAACTCGCGGTCGCCACGCACGATCTGTGTGCCGCGTTCCTTCTTACCGGTCATGACATACAGCACGCCATCTTTCATCGCCATCCACTTCCAATGACCTGCGACGCCCGGCAGCTTGATTCGTCCTTGCTCTTCGCCGGTTTGCGCATCAAGCAGCAAGCAGCTCTCACCGTCGATCATGTGAAACGTATCTCTGGTGGCAATGAACGCCGAGCGATGCACGAGGTAGCCGTCAGGCAATCGCCGCTCCCAGAGGACGGTGCCGTTGTAGCCGTTGCGAGCGACCAGCTTATACAGTGTGTCCCATTCGCGCTGATGATGCGAAATGTGGCCAATGGCGAGAAAGGTGCGTCCGCCCGCCGCAGTCGTGATCGAAGGCATTCCGATGTACATCGGGTGCGCGAGGAACTGCGTCATGTACGGCGCTTTGATGACGCTGTCGCTCGAAACCGGGTTGTTGTCCGGGCTCTTCTCCCAATGCGACCAGTCGTCGGCTCCATCAAGCGGCGGTTTTGAGAAGGCGACCCAACCATCGAGCGCACCTTGAGGAAGCGGCATCGTCTTCGGATTAACAATGTCCGCGTTCTTGGTTAACTCTTCAAGACCATTGAGGAACGCCGTTCCTTCCGGTCTCAGCACACGATTCACTTCTGCAAGCGAAAGGGCGGACAGCGACTCTCTAGTGGTTTCCGGTGCGATCACGATATCGATCATGTTGTCGGCAAACGGAAGCTCATCAATAGACCCTCGCTCGACGACCACGCGGTCGATGCCGATACCCGATTCCTCTAAGCTGGCTCGGAGCTTGTCAATCGCGTCGGCGCGCGGATCGCGCACGTAGACGAGTAACTCACTGCCTTCCACAAGATTCTGGACCAGCGACTCCTCAACTCCGATAACAGCGGCGATGCCCCGATTGACTCCCGCCACCTTGAGTGCCGACGAAGCGAGGTCCTGTTCCTGGGCGGTAGACCAGACGCAACTCCCCAGCAACGCAAAGAAGATCGGGGTGAATAGGAATCTGTTTCGTCTACGTTGGGCCGCGTTCGACATTACCGTCTCCTTTTCATTGGCGTTATTCGAGACCGCTCGCCGGATTGTATCAGAGAGCAACGGGCGGAGCGATCTAATCGCTCTGATACGTTGCCGGGGGGCGCGCAGGACGGGAAGCGTCGTTACAGGCGGAATTGCCGCGTCGCCAAACGGCAGTCGGTGAAAGCATCGAGCGAAACAAGTATCATACGCTGCCAGCGAAACATCTGATTGCGGATGACCTTGGGTCCAAAGATTTCGTTTTGAACCTGCCCAGAAGAGCATCAATGAAGCGCAACTCACAGCTCGACGACTGCTTGCGGCAGATCAAAACTGACGGGTGTTGTATCCTCGAGAGCGTCATTCCGCCAGAGCACTGCGCGAAAGTCCGAGAGAGCATCGTTGGAACGGTTGGTCGACAGCGAAAGAGCTACCCGGATGCTCCGTCAAATGTCGGCTTTACTCCTAGCGTCATTAATCACGATCAATCGTTCGTGGAATATCTCGCGGATGAGATGTTGCTTCGGCTGGTCGGTAGACTGCTCGGGGAACACGCTCGCATCTCGTTTACATCCGCGATCATTAACGAACCTGGCAACGAACGTGGTAGTTGGCATGCGGACTGGCCTTTCAATCAGAAAAATGCAGGCCACATCCCCGCCCCCTATCCAGACGCCGTAATGCACCTAACGACATTGTGGATGCTGTCGCCTTTTAACGCTGAGAATGGCGGGACGCTCGTGTTGCCGCGAAGTCATCGCCAGCCAACGAATCCAACGGCTGGTGGCGGTCCAGATCCGGATGCAAAACTCGGCAAGGAGATCAATGTCTGCGGATCGGCTGGCAGTGTGCTCGTCATGGACAGTCGCCTGTGGCACGCAACGGCTCCGAATCGAACGGATCAACCGCGTGTTGCGTTGGCGGTTCGCTACGCGCCGTGGTGGCTGAATTTAGAAGTGCTGCGACCTGAGTCAGACGAACGAAAACGAATGTGCGACGAAGTCGGAGCAACGGACAATGTCGTGCCGTCAATCCGCGCGGATGTATACGAGCGACTGCCACTCCAAGTACAACCGCTGTATCGCCACTGGCTCGAACGAACAAGCGAGGATTGAGACGTGGATTATCGCCAACTAGGAAAGTCGGACCTTTGCGTCAGTTCGATCGGCATGGGGTGTGTCACGTTCGGTCGAGAGATCGACCGTGATACGTCCTTTCAAATCATGAATCATGCATTCGAACGAGGGATCACGCTTTTCGATACTGCCGAGGCATATGCGGCCGGTGCATCCGAAACGGTCCTCGGGGAATGGATTGCGGGACGAAACGTACGAGACGACATCGTACTCGCGACGAAGGTCTCGGGAACTTTGACAAAAGACCGCATCATCACATCGGTCGACCGGAGCTTAGAACGGTTAAGAACCGATCGCATCGACTTGTTTCAGCTTCACAACTGGGATGAGTCCACGTCGCTGGAGGAAACACTGGAAGCGATGAACTCGCTCGTCGATCAAGGAAAAATACGATACATAGGCTGCAGCAATTATATGGCCTGGCAATTGGCAGCTGCACTGGTGCTGTCAGCGCAGCGAGGCCTTGCACGTATACAGTCGATTCAACCGCCGTACAATCTCGTGCAACGAGAGATCGAGGCGGATGTGCTGCCACTTTGCGCCGACCAAGAGACTGGAGTGATAAGCTACAGTCCGCTTTCAGCCGGCTTTTTGACAGGCAAGTACCGTCGCGGTCAGAAAGCTCCGCCCGGTACCAGATTCGATGTGATTCCCGCACATCAACCGATCTACTTCACGGATCAGGGCTATGCGATGCTCGACCGACTCGACCGAGCTGCCGAGCAGAGTGGTCGCTCGATCGTACAACTCGCTCTGGCCTGGGTACTGAAGCAGCGGCATGTGACGTCGGTGTTGATCGGCGCGCGAAACACGTCGCAAGTCGACCAAGTGTTCGAGGCAGCCGAGGCGGGCATCGACGACGAATTGGCACAAAAGTTGACGTGACGACGGTCGCTACTCGCCGAATCGCAACGCGTAAAGGTCCGCGTCTCGAAGGACGACCCGGATTCGAACCGTCTTTCCGGCCAACGCCGAAACATCCGTGGACGATGTCCAGCGAACCGCATCTTCGATGCGATCTCCGAAAATCTCCGGACAATCATCGAGTGCGAAGCCGGGAATCGAATTGCCTTCCTTGTCTTGCAATTCGACTCGCAAAGATCCCACCGCGGATGTCGAGTAGTTCAACAACATCCGCTTACCTGAGAACACGATCGGCTTACTGATCAGCTCGCCGCCGTCGTAGCCAGCGTGTACTGAGACGAATCCATCGAGTCGTAGCGTGTAGCGCCGAATATGTACGCTTGGCAGTCGCCAGTTTTGCATGCAGTAAATCGATAACTCCGTTGGCGACGTCTGCAATACGCCGCGTTCCATATATAGAGACCGTTCGTGCCAATTGTCTTGATCGAGGCCGGGGCGAATGAACGCGTCCATGAAAGTCCGCTCGAAGCGCAGTCCGTCGCGGCTAGTCAGCAACACAATGTCGTTAACTCCCTTGCCGTACTTCCAGCCCGGCTGCGGTTCGCGCGCCGATGCGAATCGAGATGGAAACATGAACAAGTAGTCGGGCGCCCGTTCGTAGCGAATCGTCGCATTGGTGTACAACTCCTCGCGCGGATGACCCCCGGTTCGCATTGGTTCGAGTTCTGACCACGTCAGGAAATCCTTCGAGGTGGAGCGGCGGACCCACCGAACGCCACTTTTGAAGAACGTCGCTGCCATGCCCGATCCCAGCGAGCCTTCGACGCGGACACCTCGCGTGTAGGCAACGTACTGATCGTCGATCGGATCCCAGAAAGCAATGTTGTGTGAATCGAACGGTCGAGCCGTGTGGATTGGTTTGTCGCTGGCCGGTTTCCAGCTCAATCCATCGGGTGAAACAAGACTGAACAGATCGCCGTTGCGTCCAATCGCCTTGTAGCGTTCGTTCGGTTTAGCGCTAGGATTGTCGTCGCGAAACACGGCGAGATTAACGATGTTCCCGTTCCAGACGAGGTTATTCTCCTTCGAGCCCTCAAACTCGATCAGCCCTAACTTCGGCTTGTGCCAATGGATGCCATCGTCGCTTTCGGCGTATGCGGTCATCGATTTGCGATCGGCCGTAAGGCCAGCCGCGTCGACCCGATACCACGCGCGATATGTCGGGCCGTCTTTGAAGGTCACCATGTACGACACGCCGTTCCTTTCCCACGGATGTTCGGGCGTGATCGCGATCTCGCGTTTGATGGGGTGGTGGAGGACGAGACTTGCGTTGCGAAGGCTCCCGATCAACGCGCGGTCAACGAACAACTGCCGTCGCGACCCAATCTTCATCGCATCGTCGGCGTGTGAGCTCGCCGCGAGAGTGAGTACCCCAACCATCAGGCCGAGTGTGACGTAAGAGAATCGCGTACCGGGCATGCGGTTGTCCCTCGCTCCGAGTCATGAAATAACTTCTCAAATTACCGTACGCATTTGTAACTGCGCTGCGGACCGGTTACAAACCGACGCAGAGAACATCGAGATGCGCGAAGTTGTTTTGAAACGCCAAAGGTTCGCTCGTGGATGGTCTGCATTGGATTGATGGAGTCGTCGTCGCATGTTATGCGATCGGGATGCTGGCGCTGGGCGCTTATTACAGCTATCGCCAGAAGAATTCCGATGAGTACTTCGTTGGCGATCGGGCGATGAACCCGCTGCTAATCGGCGTGTCGATCTTTGTGACGGTATTCAGCACGATCTCGTTCTTGTCGACACCAGGCGAGATTATTAGGCATGGTCCGGTCACGCTGACCAGCGCGCTGACGATCCCGATTGTCTACTTCATCGTGGGATATCTGATGGTGCCGGTGTACATGCGGTACCAAGTAACGAGTGCGTATGAGCTGCTCGAAGCTCGGCTCGGAGTGCGTGCGCGAGTGCTGGGCGCAATGTTGTTCATGCTGCTGAGGATCACATGGATGGCAACTCTGATCTTCTTCGCTGCGAAAGCCATGATGACGATGTTAGGACTCGAGTCTGATTGGCTGCCCGTCGTGACCTTTGTCATGGGCGGCATCGCCATCTGCTACTCGTCGGTGGGAGGGCTGCGAGCCGTCGTGATCACCGACCTGATTCAGTTTATTCTGCTCTTTGGTGGCGCAGCACTCGTTGTCGCGGTTGTCTCCTATCGTCTCGGCGGATTCGAATGGTTCCCAGTCCGTTGGGCCTCGAGTTCCGGCGAGCACGGTTGGATCGGGATTCCATTGATGACGATCAACTGGAATCCGAGTTGGGATACGCAGCCGCTGTTTGGGCTGCCAACCGAGCGGGTCACTGTCTTTACCTCGCTACTTCACGGCATTGCGTGGTGGGTTTGCACGGCCGGTAGCGACCAGACAACGATCCAACGCTTCATGGCCACTGGCGATACTCGCGGCGCGCGGCGTTCGTTTCTTATTAACTCGCTTGCGGGTGTCGCTGTTACGATGCTGCTCGCGCTGGTTGGTTTCTCGTTGCTCGCCTACTACCAGGACGATCCCGACCGGTTGCTGGGATCAACGATCGCAGACGATGCGGATCTTTTGTTCCCATTGTTCATCTCCCACCATCTGCCCATCGGTCTGTCTGGTCTCGTCGTATCTGGCATGTTTGCGGCCGCCATGTCAAGCGTTGACTCCGGTGTGAACTCAATTACGGCAGTCGTCATGACCGACTTTGTCGAGCGCTTCCGAACGAAGAAACTGAGTGAGAAATTGCGAACGCGTTTATCCCGACTGATGGCTTTAGGGATTGGGTTGTTTGTTGTTACAGCAAGCTCCTTCCTGCAGCATGTCCCTGGCAACTTCCTTGAAATTTCGCAGCGAACGCTTGGCCTGTTCGTGTCGCCGCTGTTCGCCTTATTCCTGGTTGGACTTTTCGTGCGAGGAGGAAACGAAAGGGGGGCCCTCGTCGCAGCACTGGTTGCCTTTGTGACCGCAGGTGGCGTTTCCTACTGGGAGCAACTCACCGGGTATTCAGCAATCAGTTTCCAGTGGATTCTCCCCGCCTCGCTCGCCACGGCCGCAATCGCTGGCTGGCTATTTAGCACTGGCAGAAAGGCGATGAACTAGCTCAACCGCTCCGGAAGACTACGCCGCTTCAAATAGATTCTCTGATCCGGCGCTCTTGCCGATTACCACGATCCCGCTCTCGCTCACAGTGAAACCGCGTCGGCGGTCCGCGTCGTGGTCGAAGCCGATCTCAGTTCCCGGCGGAATGGTTACGCCCTTGTCGATAATCGCTCGACGGATTCGAGCATGACGACCAACGTTGACGCAATCGAACAGGATCGAATCGTCGACATGCGCATAGCTGTTGATGCGACACTCTGATCCAATGATCGAGCCTTGAACGCTGCCACCCGATAGGATTGAGCCAGCACATACGACACTGTCGAGCGCTTGCCCGCGTCGACCATCTTCCTCCTCTTCTGCGAAGACGAACTTTGGCGGAGGCACGTTGGGGCGATGCGTCCAAATCGGCCAAGTGTCGTCATATACGTTCAGCAGTGGATCGACATTCACAAGGTCCATGTTCGTTTCATAGTATGCGTCGAGCGTGCCGACATCTCGCCAGTAAGCTTCTGCCTTCTGATTCTCGTCGCGAAACGGAAACGCGAAGACCCGGTGCGAATCAATTATCGAAGGGATGATGTTGTGACCGAAGTCATGGCCAGCGTTAAGTCTTGCGGCGTTCTGGCACAGTTGCTCGTACATGAAGCGCGCCGAAAAGACGTAGATCCCCATCGAAGCGAGACACTGCGAGCTGTCGCCAGGCATCGATTTTGGAGTCAGAGGTTTCTCTTGAAAACCGACGATTCTTGAGTCGGCTTCAGCTTCCATGACGCCGAACTGGCCGGCGGCCGTCTCCACAGGAACTTGCAAGGCCGCGACGGTCACGTCCGCATTGTTCTCTTTATGGAAATTGACCATTTTGCTGTAATCCATCTTGTAGACGTGATCACCGGCGAGCACGACAACATACTCGGGATCTTCCTTTTCGATGGCATAGATGTTTTGGTAGACGGCATCCGCCGTGCCGCGATACCAATGTTCGTCAATCCTTTGTTGTGGCGGGACCACGTCGATAAAGTCGCCCAATTCCCAGCAGAACAGTTTTCGCCACCCGACATTAATGTGCCGATCGAGACTCATCGCTTTGTATTGCGTGAGTACGAGGATCTTTTTCAGACCGCTGTTCAGACAATTCGACAAGGTGAAGTCGATGATCCGGTAAGCCCCGCCAAACGGGACGGCAGGTTTGGCGCGATCGCGCGTTAGCGGCTCGAGACGTGTTCCTTTTCCTCCCGCCAAAACGACCGTAACAACTCCGTCCATTAGACTCTCCCGTTGTCGACGCAAAATCACTGGTGCCAATGCATCCCGATGCCAATACTTTATAGTTTCGCGAGATTCGAGATTGTGTCTACATCGATTTACGAACTTGAAGGCTTCCGAAACAAGAGGCCCGTGTTGATCTCTTCAAACCCCAGTTTTCGACAAGCCTCAACGGCCAATGATTCGTTGGGCCTAAGCTGAAATTCCACGAGGGTTATTCCGAAGCCTTGCAGTTGCCGAAAGATCTCGCCGATGAAATGTGTCGCTACCGCACACGCGTTCGGGGAAGCGTCTATTTCTATCGACGCCAATCCCATCGCATGAACACCCCACGAACTGGCCAACGGCTCGATGTCCCAAAACGTCGCTTCGGCAACTGGGGCTCCTTTGGCCTTGGGAAGCAGAACGAACTCCAATCGTTCGATTGCCGCGAATTCACATGCTTCCCACCAAGTTCTGGGAAGCGATTCGGCTTGTTTCACAAGTTGAAACTGGCGGCGAACTTGCATTAACTCGCGGTCAACCGGCGCGCGAAAACCTCTTAGGTCGCAGCGAAACACACGAGCGTGAACTGATTCAGAATATCCGGCTTCACGATACAACGCCGTGCTATTTACGTCCGACGCCAAGATACCTGACAACTGACTGCCGCCGTAGAGCCCCAGGTAGAACGGTGCCAGCAATTTCGTCGCACCACCGAACAAGGTCGTAGCCCCCTGCCCGAGAAGATATTGCTCGCTTCTCGACAGAAGCTCGCGCGCAATCGTTTCTCGGTCGCGATGGGGCGAGACGAGCAATAACGCGGTCGTGCCTGAGTTGTGATCGATGCCGGTGAGTTCAGCGTTCGGCCCAAAGCCGGCATGAACAAATCCAACCGGCTTGTCGTCTTGGACCGCCAAAATCAATCCAGCTCGGTCGAAGAACGGCTTGGAGTAGACAAGGTCATCCAAGACGGCTGGTGTCATCAGCTGGATGAACGAATTCGTGGGAGGCTGACTTCGCCAGATCTCCGCGATGGCCGGCGGGTCGCTGTTCAGGAAGGGGCGATAGTGGATCATGCCTCAACGTCCACGAGAACGCTATCTCCTTCAACCTTAACCGCGATCTTGGTTTGCAGCAGCGACGCGCTCGTTTGGTGCTGGCCTGTCTTCACGTCGAATTGCCATCCGTGCCAAGGGCACGTCACGATGCAATCGGTTACCTTGCCTTTGCCGAGCGGACCACCTTGGTGGGGGCAGATTCCATCCAATGCATGGAACTCGCCGTTGATGTTGAACAACGCAATGATTCGATCACCCGCTACAAGTTCGCAAGCGTTGCCCGGCGGGCACTGTTCGACAGAAGCGATCCGGATCCAATTCGACATGTTGCCAAGTCAGGTCGAGTTCTGTTTTATGAAGTGACGATCACGTTGTTCTTCAGCCACGTTGTTCTTCAGCTTACAGCGACTTGCGAGTTTTTGACAGGCGGTGAACGATCAGCCTTGCGACACGATAGATAACTTAGTCCGTTTTGTAACTCGACTCCAGCGACCAATCGCAGCACGTTGTCGCCAACCGAGCGACAGCTCGCATTGGCCACGGTCCCACCGCCTTATGCCGCTTGCCGGCGAGCCAACATTCGCTTTGGTGGTGTTCCCTTCCAGCGTCGATGCACCCACCAATATTGCTCTGGAGCTAACCGAATCGCCTCCTCTAATCGATCGTTGTACCACTGAGTGACGCTTGGAACACTGCTCACTTCTGTCGGGGATTCCGCCGGATCGAGCACACCTAGGAGATCGATTCTGAACTTCATGGGACCACCAGGACGCGTTGTGGCTGCCGCCAACATCGGCGCGCCGCTGGTCATCGGGAACAGCGCGATCGCCTTGTGGCATGACGCCGGTCGACCGAGGAACTCGACCCAACAACCTTTCGGTCCCGCATGTTGATCGCCTAAGAGCGACAAGACTCCGCCGCCAGCAAGGACCGCTTGCACCTGGGCCGAGCTTCCTTGCTTGGGCAAGATGAACTGCCCATTGGCGCCGCGAAAGCTGTTGATGTATCGATCTAAGTACGGATTATCGAGCGTTCGCGCGACGGTAAAGCTCGGGAACCCCAACAGTCCCGTGATAAATCCGCCGAGTTCGAAGTTCCCGAAGTGACCCGCGACTAAGACCGTTGGCCGCGGATCCAGCAGTAATTGAACTATCTGGCGTCGTCCACCGAACGAGACGTGACTGCGCCAATTGCCGCGATGGATCTTCCGCGGGGCGTGGGCGATCTCGCATACCATGAGCAACAAATGCTCCCACATTCGGCGTGATACGTGCCGGCGTTCGGCGTCCGCCAGATCCGGGAATACATTCCGGAGATTGTCGTCGACCACCGTTCCCCGCAGCCGGACAACATCGTTCGCTATGACCGCCAACTGTCTCGCAATCGCCGCGCAAGTTTCTATTCGCACGGCTTGAATCATGCAAATCAGGATGCGAACCGCAACGTACCCCAGCCAACCGGTTAGCGACTTGAAACTCACTGCCGTTCCTTCGGCGTTTTCTTAGTGATTGCCGCTCTCGTGATGACGCGGCGCGTAACTGTTGAAGACCATTCGCGAACCGAAACTGGCTGCTTTGCGTAGGTCAAAACAGCAGCGGTTTTGTCGCTGATGGTTGGGAGTCTCGCACGATGCAGCGGTTGTGGGAAGGGCAACCGCGCGTGAGTGGCGAGGTGCTATTTGCTTTGCCAAGATCATTGCTCTCGCCCGCGAAGAAGAGATTGATTATGTTTTTTAATGATGTGGAGCCTCTGCTTTTACGATTCTGCGGAGCTGATATTGGGAGCTGAACATGACAAAATATCTATTGGCTTGTGCGTGCTCGGCGCTTGCCGGAGCGACGCTAGCGTTCTGGCTAGTGAAAGATTCGCCTCAGTCCATCGTTTTGGCGCAAGATGCGATTCCGCGTCGTTCCGCTGAAGTTCGAGAACTGAATCCACGCCCCAGCACGGATCTAATCGACGACACGACTCCTGCGCTCCGTTCGAGGACCGCTTCCGGCGGGACCGTAGTTCGCGCGGGCGAGTACACACAAGACGAGTTAGTCAACATCGAGGTTTACGATCGGGCCAATCGAAGCGTCGTCCACATCACGACGCGCACAAGTCGGCCGGGCGGCTTCTTTATGACCGAAGTGCCCTCCGCGGGAGAAGGCTCTGGTTCGGTACTCGACATGCAAGGACATATTCTGACGAACTTTCACGTTATCGAAGGGGCTCGCGAGATTCGCGTTACGTTGTTTAATGGCGAGGCGTACGACGCCGGCCTAGTTGGCAAGGACCCGCCGAATGACATCGCGGTACTAAAGATTAAAGCGCCCCAGAAATCGCTCTACCCGGTGCAACTTGGCGATTCGAGTCGGCTGCGTGTCGGACAAAAGATCCTTGCGATCGGCAACCCGTTTGGGCTGGAGCGAACGTTAACTGTTGGGATTGTCTCGAACTTGAAGCAGTCCATTCCGTCGAGGACGGGGCGTCAAATGAAGTCAATTATTCAGATCGACGCGGCGCTGAATAGCGGCAGCTCGGGTGGTCCGTTGCTCAATTCGCGAGCCGAGCTTGTCGGCATGAACACCGCGATCGCGAACCCGAGTCAGAGTGGCGAGAACACGGGTGTTGGCTTCTCGATTCCAGTCAACACAATCCGCCGCGTCATCCCACAGTTGATCGAGCATGGCCGAGTCATTCGTCCAGTGATCGGAATCGCCAGCGTTTACGAGACGGAGCGCGGATTGATGATAATCGACGTCGCACCTGGTGGCCCGGCAGATCGTGCTGGCTTACGTGGCTTCGAGGTCGTCACACAAAAGGAGCAGCGAGGACCCTTTGTGTACGAGCGAACTTACGTCGACCGATCGCATGCGGATCGAATCATCTTTGTTGACGGGGCAGCAGTTGCCACTGGCGATGAATTTCAAGATGTCGTCGAAAGTAAAAAGCCGGGCGACCGAGTCATCGTACGAGTCATTCGCGACAATCGCGAGCTAGATGTGCCAGTTACACTTGCCGCAAGCGACTAGGGTGAGTCGCGTAGCACCGTCTACGATGAGCAATATACCCCGAAACGTAGGGTGTTTGGCGTTAGCCACACCATAAAACCGTGATACCACCGCAGAGGTTGGGTATCATCGCCCGCCTCGCTTATAATGAAGTCCGTCAATCACACTCCTCCGGAGACCCGACGGTGCCCGCCTTCCCACGAGACCTTGCCTGCCCTCTAGTGTCGCTTCTCGTTTTGCTCGTTCCACTTGTCGGTTTTGCCGAAGACGAAGACAAGGAGCAACTGCGCTTCTTCGAAACGAAGATCCGGCCATTGTTCGTCGAACATTGCTACGAATGTCACGGGGCTGAGTTGAAAGAGTCGGATTTGCGGTTGGATACGACAGACGGAATTCTGGAAGGAGGAGCGTCCGGGCCGGCGGTCGTTGAAGGTGAACCAGCCCAGAGTTTGATCTTGGTCGCTCTGAGCTACGTCGACGACGATCTCCAGATGCCGCCGTCAGGCAAGCTCGATGATGACGATATCGCGGACATTCGACGTTGGATTGAGAATGGTGCCGCGCTGCCTAAGAGCGCGGGAGAAGTGACGCCGCGCCGTGGAGCGATCGATATGCAGCGGGCACGTGAATTCTGGTCGTTTCAACCACCCAAGAAGGCTGACCTGCCAAAAGTTCAAAGCGTCGCCTGGCCGCAGGCCCCGCTCGACCACTTTGTTCTGGCCCACCTAGAGTCGAAGCAGCTTACTCCAGCACCCGCGACCGACAAACGCACACTGCTCCGGCGAATGACGTTTGACTTGATCGGGCTGCCGCCGACTCCCGCCGAGGTCGATGCGTTTCTTGCCGACCGTTCGCCGATGGCCGTTGTACGCGTTGTGGATCGGATGCTCAATTCAACACATTACGGCGAGCGATGGGGGCGACATTGGTTGGACGTCGCTCGCTATGCCGACTCGAACGGCTTGGACGAGAATGTTGCGCACGGAAACGCATGGCGCTATCGGGACTATGTCATTGGATCGCTCAACGCGGACAAGCCATTTGACGAATTCGTCGTGGAGCAACTCGCGGGCGACTTATTGCCGACGGAGGAAGAGTCGCGGCGGAACGAGCAACTCGTGGCGACGGGATTTCTCTCGCTCGGCCCCAAGGTGCTGGCCGAGGGTGACGAGCAGAAGATGGAAGTCGATATCATTGATGAACAGATCGATACGATCGGTCGCACGTTCATGGGATTGACGCTGGGCTGTGCCCGCTGCCACGACCATAAGTTCGATCCGATTCGGACCGACGATTACTACGCTTTGGCCGGCATTTTCAAAAGTACTCAAACAATGGAGTCGTTCAAACGAATCGCGAAGTGGAACGAAAACTCCATTGCAACCGCGCACCAACGCAGGCAAAAGGAAGACTTTGAAAGCAAGATCGCAGCTCAAAAGACGGCGATCCAACAAGCCACTGACATAGCCAATGCCGAACTTAAGAAGCAACTCAGCGACGGAGCGGCGCTTCCCAAAGATGCCGAATCTCGCTACTCGCAAGAATCAAAAGACAAGCTGAAGCAATTGCGCGCCGAGTTAACTGCGCTCGAAGCCTCCCTGCCAGAACTTCCAACCGCGATGGGCGTCATTGATGCGGCAGTGGCTAACACACAGGTTCACATTCGCGGTAGCCATCTTTCGCTCGGCAAAGAGATCAAACGAGGCGTGCCCGAAGTACTCGCGTTCGATGGTCAGCCAGCGATCGGCGAAAAACAGAGCGGCCGTTTACAGCTCGCTCACTGGTTAGTTCGACCTGAACACCCTCTGACCAGTCGCGTGATCGTGAATCGGATGTGGCGTTGGCATTTCGGTCGAGGCTTGGTCGGCTCGACCGACAACTTTGGAAGACTCGGAGATCCTCCAGTCAATCAGCCGTTGCTTGATTACTTGGCAGCGCGGCTGGTTGATAGCGGTTGGTCGTTGAAGGAGTTGCATCGCGAAATCGTCTTATCCAGCACTTATCAAATGAGCGTTTCGAACAACGACATTGCGTCCGCTGCTGATCCAGAGAACCACTGGCAGTGGCGAGCCAACATGCGACGAATAGAAGCGGAGGCCATTCGGGATTCGCTGCTTTCCGTCAGCGGCTTGCTTGATACCGAAATGGGCGGTTCGATGTTGCACGTCGGAAATCGCGAGTTCGTCTTCAATCACACCTCCAAAGACGAGACAACTTATGATACGACTCGACGGTCGATCTATCTGCCGGTGATCCGCAATCATCTGTTCGACGTCTTCTCGCTGTTCGACTACTCCGATGCGAGCGTGCCGACTGGTGATCGCACCACATCAACGATCGCCCCGCAAGCGTTGTTTCTAATGAACAGTGATTTTCTCGCTCGAAGTGCGCAAGCATTTTCCGACCGACTGGCGAGCGAAGTTCCGTCAGATCATCACGAACGAGTCAGCAGACTCTATGCATTGGCTTTCGGACGACCGCCTTCCGACACTGAAACGGAGCAAGCAATCGCGTTCGTGGCGGCTGTAGGAAGCCAAGACGCAACGGCGGACTCGGGCGAGAAGGCAGTCACGCCCGGAGGCTGGGAGGCGTTGTGTCATGTTATGCTCGTATCGAGCGAGTTCTTGCACCTGCAATAGACTTGAGCCGCTATGAATCACGATCTGAATACTTCTCAAATTGGCGCGGGCATCTCGCGTCGCCAACTCCTTCGCACAAGTGCGATTGGATTCGGAAACCTCGCGTTGGCGTCGATGCTAGGTGACGAAGCAGCGGCAGACAATCCACTTGCGCCGCATTCAACCCACTTCGCACCCCGCGCGAAGAGAGTCATCTTTCTGTTTATGAAGGGCGGTCCATCGCATCTCGATACTTTCGATTACAAGCCGCAACTTCAAAAAGATGATGGCAAGGAGCTTCCGTTCGACAAGCCACGGGTTCAGTTCGCCGCGACTGGCAACCTGCTCGGTTCGCCGTGGCGATTCCGAAAGCGCGGCCAAAGCGGCATTGAAGTCAGCGATCTATTTCCACATGTTGCTGAGTGCGTTGATGATCTATGCATTTTGAATTCAGTTCACGGGACCAATGCCGCGCACGGCGGAGCGCTCCTCAAACTGCATACGGGCAGCGACACATTCGTCCGACCGAGTATGGGAGCGTGGGTTACTTACGGCTTGGGAACCGAGAACGACAACCTTCCTGGTTTCATCACGATCTGTCCCACACTCGCGCACGGTGGTGTAAAGAACTGGGGTTCCGCGTTCTTGCCAGCCTATTGCCAAGGCGTGCCGTTGGGCGTCGCGAGCAAGCCGTCGTCGGAGGCACAGGTCAAATACATCCGCAGCCCGAAGTGGCCACGTGAATTACAGCGCATGCAACTCGACATGCTTGCGAAGGTGAACCGTGACCACCTCGAAGCCACCGGCCCGAACTCCGCGCTCGAAGCTCGTATCAACTCGTTTGAACTAGCATTTCGAATGCAATCCGAAGTGCCTAAAATACAAAACATCGCCGACGAGACGGAAGCGACGCGGCGACTCTACGGTCTCGACGAGGAAGTTACTGAAGACTTTGGCCGCCAGTGTCTTCTTGCACGCCGGTTCGCTGAACGTGGCGTGCGATTCATTCAAGTAACACACAGCGACACCAATGTGCAGTGGGATCAACATGGCAATCTCCGAGAAGGCCATTCAAAAAACTCGCTCGAAGTCGACCGACCAATCGCAGGATTGCTGAAGGATCTCAAACAACGAGGCTTACTGGAAGATACACTCGTTATGTGGGGCGGCGAGTTTGGCCGAACCCCCGTGGCTCAAGGCAAAGACGGTCGAGATCACAACCCGGAAGGATTCACAATGTGGATGGCCGGTGCTGGCGTGAAGACCGGCTTCAAATACGGAGCGACTGACGAATACGGCTACTATGCCGTCGAAAACAAGATGCATGTTCACGATCTACACGCCACGTTGCTGCACTTGATGGGAATGGATCACAAGCGGCTAACGCACCAATACGCAGGTCGGGACTTCCGCCTGACCGATATTGCCGGTCACGTTCACACCGGAATATTGGCCTAGAGCCGGCTAGCGTTTCATCGACCAAACGGCGAGTTCATTAACGACGATCCGACCATCGCCATTGGAATCCGCTGACGTCGGGTCCTTCGACATATTCTTCCACTCATTGGCCACGAGAGCACCATCGCTGTTCGTATCGTATTTGGCCAGGAGCTTCTGGTAGTAACTCAAATATCGGGGATCAATCTTCGGTGGCGGACCAGCGTTAGTGGCTGCGGGGGTCGTCTGCGACGTCGTGGTTGAACTTGCCGTCGTTGCTGTCGATGACGGTGAAGCGCCCGCCGAACCTCTTACCGATCCGTTGTTTACTGCAGCCAGCGCCTCGCTTGGAGTAATGACGCTGTCGTGATTCAAATCGAACTGACCGAATTCCTTCAATACAGAATCTGACCACGATTTGGCGTATTCATACATAGCTACTTGGCCATCGGCATTAGCGTCGTCGCGAGCAAACCAATCCGGCAACCCCTTCGGCAGACGCTCCGTTACCGTCTTCACTCGATAAGATTTCCTCGAGTCCGCTGTCGAACTCGAGGATGCGGCCGTTGGTTGCTGACCGCCCCCTCCGCCTCCGGAGTCGCGTCGAGAAAAGAAGCTACGGCCTTCTTCACCGCCGCCGCCAAAACCACCTCGCCCAAATCCGCCTCGATCACCACCGCGACCGGACCTTGGATCGTTCGAGTTACCTGCCGTTTGCGTCGACCGATTGGCCGCGTCAGCCTCTCGGCGGCGAGCGTATCGGACTGCCATCTCGGGAAGAGTCAGCTTCCCATCGTGATTGCGATCGTAAACGAACGGGTCGTCCGACCAGCGACCACGCGCCAGCTCGGCTTTGTCCAAAATGCCATCACGATTTGAATCGTAGCGTCGGAAGCGTTCTTCCGCTTCTCGCATGTCAGCGTCTGTTGCCTTCACAGTGAGCAGTTCCGCTTCTGCTCCAAATCCCGTTGCAGGCGGAAGGAGATCTTCGATGCCGAATCCTGGCACTAACGGTTCAACGGCGGTACGGGCACTTCCCGAAGTACCTCGGCCCGAATTGTTATCTCCGCCGCCTGACTCACGCTGCTGTCGCATCCGATCGATCGCTTGAGAGAGTTTTTCAATCGGGATCGGTTTCGCCAAATCGATTCCCGGCACGGCTCCGGCGATTCGTTGCAAAAAGAAACTAGCTGGACCTTGTGATTCGGCTGGATCGAGCATGCCGTTGCCGTTCGCATCGAACCGGCGAAGCATGTCGGCGGGTGAGAAGCCACTTCCTCCAGGTCCTCCCCCACGAAAACCTCCTCTTCCTGGGCCACCGCCACCAGGAGGCCCGCCACGAAAACCACCTCCTCCTCCGGGGAAGCCGCCACCGGGTCCACCACCTTCAGGGCCGCCGCGAAATCCTCCGCCACCACGTCCACCTCGATCTCCACCCCGATTTCCGTCACGTCCGCCGCGATCTTCTTGGGCGAAAGATACAGTCACGGCTAAAGCCAGTACCGAGAAGGCACCTACAAGAAACAGTCGGTTTGTCAGTCGCGACATCTGTTGGGCTCCACTTTGGACGTTACGTTCACTTTCATTATTATCGATGAAGTGACCAGCATCTACGCTGATTTCGAGCGATCCTAGTTCAACGGGGTCAACATATAACCCTTGATCCCGTCGGTGGTTTCGGGGGAAATGACTTCCGCTGTTGAGTCCAAAACGCTCATAAATTCGTTCCATCGCGGAGTTGTCGTTCCTCTGGATGGATTCGCCGTACTTTCCATCGACTATAAATAGACTCGGCGATTGTAGACGTACCACTCAAAAACAAGCACTAGCAAGCCGAGTATCAGCAACAATTTCCACATTTCCTTGCGGCTAGGCTCCGCAGCGGACGCGTGAACTCCCACCCGTTCCGTCGTTTCGTCGAAGTAAGGGATATCGATCATTTCCCTTGGAACGAGATCGCTCTCTCGGCCATCGAACAGATTGATGGAGAAGTGCTGACCGGCTTCGCGTTCCGATCCTTCACGAACCGTATAAACGCCCAATTCATTGGCTCGGCTGAAGATGAACGAGTTTTGGCTCTCACGCTGAACCTTCGTTCGGACACCGGTCGGCGATTCGACAGTGATCTGCTCAGTCGGGGCTTCTGTGCGCAATTCTACGGGGCGGCCAGGCCGTGATCCGACGACATTCAAGCTCGCTCGGGCTCCGCCAAGATATCGCACGGCGTTCATGACGAAGACCGGAAAGCTCTTGCGACGCGGCCAATTCGTTTTCGCGTTGATGTCACCGTCCGGGTACTCGCCGACCAGCTCGAAGGCCATCGTCACATCTTCGAAACCTTTGCGCGGCGCGATCATCAACAGCGAGCCGCTATCCGCGTCGACTAACGACGACGCTCCTTCGGGTCCCTTCAACGGAAGAGACTCGTAGATCAAGATCGAACCCAGTTCGACAAGATGCATCATCGGATGAAGTCGGTCAATGTCGATGATTAACGGCGACAGCTTGGGCGCTTCGGCCGACCACCCTTCCGCGGGCGGAAGGCGACCGATGAATAGAGTGTTGGCTTCCGGCATCTCTTTCGGTGTACAACGATCGTAAACGATAAGATCGTATGCACCGGCCAACGCGAGGGTCTCGTGCTCTTGCGTTTCGAGCGTGGCTGGTTCGGCGAATGCGACGTCAGCGACTCGTGCCGCCGCTTCGGTCGTGATTGCAAATCTTAACGCATCGTTGCCGGGAGTCACGACGAGAACGCGAGCACGCCGAGGCGTGTTGATTGTCGCGAAGGCCTCGTTATCGAGCGACATGTGATCTTTGTATTGAACTTTTAGCTTGAGGATCGCGCTATCGACGTCATTCAGTACGAAACTTACTCCGTGGGCCCCATCGGTGGGTACCGTCTCGCTGCTCGCATCAACGAGGCCCCCGTCCAAATACAGTTCGACATCGACCTCTACATCTTCCTCGCCTGAGTTCTCAAGGCGCGCGAAAGCTTGCAACTGACCCGGCTTCTCCGGATTTCTTAGTGTGCTGAATGCGACGATCCCCACGTTCTTTGGCGTCGCCGTTCCGATCTTTGTATAGTGGGCCGTGAGATTCCCCGGCGCGAATTCTGGTACCGCCGGGACGCCTCCGTCGCTGATGATATACATCGTGGCCGGCAACGCGTCGGCAACCTGCACATCGCTTGTCCCGGCTTCGCTAGTTCGGCCAGGATTAGCGAGCCCCGAAGCGTGGCGCAGCGCCTCGCCAATGTCCGTCCTGCGATTCGTTTGGCTGATTTTGTTAATCGCTTGTCGCAGCGAGCTGCGATTGTTCGTGAATGCCTGCTCGATGCGTGGCACGTCGGAAAAACTAATGACCATCGCGACGTCACTGGATTCCATTTGCTCGACGAGGCCAAGTGCATGCTTCTTGGCTGCTTCGAGGCGGGATGGCCCGACATCGGTCGCGCTCATGCTCGCCGATGTATCGATCATGAAGATGAAGCGGTCCCCGATCAGAGTCGTTCCACGCCACCCCGGTCGGAAGCAGGCAATGATCGCAAGGAGCAAGACCAATAGCTGAAGAAACAACAATAAACTCTGACGCAGACGTTGCCAGATCGAGTTGACGTGCAGGTCTTCGATCGTCCGCGTCCACAGGTAAGTGCTGGGCACTTCGACGGGGTGTCGCTTCAGTTTCAGGAAGTACAGCGAGATGATCGCGGGAGGAACGCTGCCCAGAAGTATCCACTGAAGAGGAGTTAGTGCAGAGATGAAATTCATCGAACGAGTCCCCGTTGCCGGAGATAGTTGCTGACCAGTTGCTCGACGGGAGTCTCAGTACTCGTCATCAGATACGACATGCCACGCCGGGTGCAGAACTCTTTGGCTCCATCGATGAACGTCGCGAGCGTTTGCTTGTAACGATTCAATAGCGGTCGGCTGACGGTGATCTCTGCGACGTCGGTGTCTTCGCAATCAATCAGCCGCAAGTCACCGGTAACATCTGGTTCGAGTTCTGCTTGCGACAGAACATGAATCACGTAGACGTCAATGTTCTGCGCAAGAAGAAAACGCAACGCAGGCTCGTAGCCGTTCTTATCCATCAAGTCGGTGATCAGCACCAAGATTCCTTGCCCGGAATTGCGGAGGCAGAAGTCTTTCACACCCTGAGCAAGCGGGATGTTGTCGCCCGGCTCAATAGAGTTCAAGTAATCGAGCATGCGCCACATACTTGAGCGACCGCGTAAGGCCGGGGCGGGATTCTTGCGGGATGCACCAAGCGCTTCGATCTTCACGCGGTCAGCGCGGCACAATCCAATAAAGCCCAATGCCGCGGCAAGTTGTTTCGCGTACTGCAGCTTCGTCGGATCACCGAAATCCATCGATGTGCTTGTATCGATCAAGGCATAGAAATGCAGATCTTCCTCTTCGAGGAACAACTTTAAAAACAGCTTGTCCAGTCTGGCGTAAAGATTCCAATCGATGAACCGAATGTCGTCACCCGGCACATAGTTCCTGAAGTCGGCAAACTCGACGCTCTGGCCTTTGCGTTTGCTACGGCGTTCACCTTTGAGGCGACCGCGGAATATCTTGCGGCTGACCAGCTCGAGTCGTTCGAGTTGTGCAAGCAGTTGCGGGCTGAGCAGCGGCGTTGAGGATTGCGTAGAACTCATGGTGACAGCAACTTGTAGGATGGACGCCGTCGTCCGTCCGAGGCAGCAGGACGGACGAGGACGTCCATCCTTCGTGAGCAGCTAATCAGCGACGATCGCAGCGACTGGGGCTTGGTCGGCCTTTTCTGGAAGCTGCTCGAGAATCTCAAGCAACACGTGGTCAGGCTCCATTCCTTCGGCTTGGGCTTCGAAGTTCAAGATCACACGATGACGCATCGCCGGCAAGTAAACTCGGCGAATATCTTCGAAGCTGACGTTAAATCTTCCTTCAAGCAATGCTCGGACCTTCGCGGCAAGAGCCAGTGTTTGCGCGCCACGCGGACTGCTTCCCCATCGCAAATACTTGTTCGTGATTGGCAAGGCGTGTGGACCATCGGGGTGCGTGGCCAGTGTTAAACGGACGATATAATCCTGAACATGTTGAGCAAGAATGACTTCGCGGATTAACTGTTGCCAACGAACGATCTCGGTGCCGTCCATGACGTTTTCCGGAGTCACGGAGATTCCGCGAGTCGTCCGGTCGACGATCGTTGAAAGCTCTTCGCGAGATGAGTATCCGACGACCAGCTTGAAGAAGAAGCGATCGAGCTGTGCCTCGGGGAGCGGATACGTTCCTTCCTGTTCGATCGGGTTTTGCGTCGCCATGACAAAGAAGGGTTTCTTCAGTTGGAATCGCTGGCCAGCGACGGTCACCGTTCCTTCCTGCATCGTTTCGAGCATCGCGGATTGCGTCTTTGGAGTTGCGCGATTGATTTCGTCCGCCAAGCAGATCTGGGTGAAAATCGGTCCCTTTTGAAACTCAAAGACTTTGCGACCATCCGGCGACTCCATCACCATATTCGTACCAAGGATATCAGCGGGCATGAGGTCGGGCGTGAATTGGATTCGACTGAAGTCTAGGTGCAATGCCTCGGACAGTGTGCGAACCAATAGCGTCTTCCCCAGTCCAGGCACGCCTTCCAAAAGGCAATGTCCGCCGACGAACAAGCACGTGAGGACGCCATGCACGATGTCGTCATGACCGACGATAACTTTCCCAATCTCTTCGCGAACGGCAGTGTAACGCTTGCGAAATTCATCTGCCTGTTGTTGCATACGCTCGGCGCTGCTCATGTAAATTCCTTTTGTTTACTCTTTGTCCTTGTTTTCCTTCCAAGCCTTCTGTTTCGCTTTCAACAGGCGACTTGTGTATGACTCTTCCTCGGTGTCTTCCGGCGAAAGCTGTGACGTCGATCGCTTAGGACGTTCGGTCGGGGCCGCGCCACCAGCGGCATCTTCCAATACTTGATCGAGCGTGATCTTTGTGTCACCGTCCTCTGGCATCGTCGGTTCAAATCGTGTCGCCGCTCGCCGCTCATCGATCTCGCCGGCGATGGCCGCCTTTCGACTTCGCAGTCGATCGAGACGTTCTTCGTGTTGCACCGCCAGTTCTTGGCCAAACATTTTCACACGGACCGACGCGAGCGCCGGGCCGACCCACTCCAAGTTGACGGTCACGCGCCGGACAAATACATCGGCGAAGAAGATGCCCGCTGCAAGGACAAGGAACAGCGGCCAAACGTCCTGGCTGCTGATCGAAGGCGGCAGCCCAGATCGAAACGTGTCGACGGCCAGCATTCCCTCGGTCGCGTCTGCCGTTTGCTTCTCTTCGATCAATACGCCTCGCTCGCCGCCTCGCGGCTCGACCGCAGCTAGTGCCTTCAACAACGCCATGTTCGTCTCTCGCTCGCGGAACTCGGACGAGTACGGCACATTAACACCGGACAGCAGCGGCGCGTGTCCTGGGCCAGGGCTGATGGTAATGAAGTAGTTCCCGTCCTTCGGAGCATCGAACACGCCGACATATCTGCCTGGCGCGACTTGTGTGATCTTGACGTCTTCGGCGTCCAACTCCGGATTAAGTGCCGAACTGGACATGTTCAGTAAGTTAAGGAACTCGTCGTCCTTGTCGAGCGCTGTCACGATGACGCTGACTTTACCATCCCGAACGTCCGTCGCGACGGTGAACTTACCGTCATCGTTCACCGGGCGCATCGACCAACGAACTAGCTGCGTAAACAGCTTTTCATAGTTCTCCCAGTCAGTCCAACTGGTCGCCCATCGCTTCCCAGCATCGGTGGTGAGAACGGCCGTTCGTCCTAAGTGATACGTCCATGCCGCCATAATCGTGGCATTTCGCTCGTCTTGTGGCTGCGGAGATAGGATAAGTGTCTCGACCAATGGATTGTCTTTGGCGGTCGTCAAAACGAAGCCTGTGATCGGCGGAAGGCTGTCGATTCCTTGGACGATTTCGTGCGAACGATCAACGATCTGGGGCACCACCGGCGAGTCTGGCTCGAAGACCAAAGGCCTCGCAACTTTTCGCACTTCACTTTGGTAGATCTTAGGCAACGCTTTCGGATTCTTAACCACGTAGTAGCGACCGCCGGTGGCTTGGGCGAGATCTTGCAGAGTCTTCGAGCCAGCAGGTCCGTGTGTTCCGACGGCAACGGTCGAGACTTGAATGTTCGCCTTCTTGAAGTTCGCCGTGGTCGCGAACCCCGGTGGTGACGGATCGCCATCGCTGATAACGATCATGTGTTTGACGGATGCGTTGACTCGATTAAACGAAGTCAACGCCTTCTTCATCGCGGGCTCGAACTCGGGCATATCGCCGGGCTGCATCCTTCCCAGACGAGCGAGCATCATATTACGACGACTGCCAACTTGAATCAGCCCTTGCGGTTCGCCCCACAGCCAACGATCGCCGCTGATGTCCCAGTGCAGCAAGCCGCAATAATCCATCGGCCCAAGCGCCTTGATGGCGACCGTGGCAACTTCCTTTTGCCAGAAGTTGCCCTCCGCCAACTCGGAAGCATGCATCATCAGTGCGAGCGCACCGACCGCTCGGATCTTCGAGTTCTTGATCTGAAAATCGATCGGCATCGCCTTTTCAATCTCGGTATTTGACCAACCCCCAGCACCGAATGAATCGGGACCGCCCAGCATGATCAGCCCGCAACCCATTTGCTCGGTATTGCGAACAAGCATCTCAATCTGCGCATCGCTGAAGCTTGAGACGGAATCCGCGTCGTCGCCGCCGCCTCTTGGTACGTTCGCCAGCACGATGGAGTCGTACGTCTGCAGTTCGGCGAATGAACTGAACAACTCGTTGCTGGCGATCGTGTCAACTTCGATATTGTTGTTTCGCAACCGTTCGATCAAGAAGTCGAAGTCGCCGAGATTCTCGAAGTTCTCGATCACCAAAACGCGTCCCTTACCGCGCACGTGTGTGAACGCAGTTGCGCGGTTGTTCTGTACCATTAGGTCATCTTGCGGATGTGTCGGCGTGAAGTCTGCTTGATAGGTATAGACCGCCGGTTGTTCGATCTCGTGAGCAAAGGAGTAAGGCGTCTTGCCCGGTTCCAATTCAACGTCGATCTCGCCGAGGAATTCTTCTTGTGCACCAACGCGGCGTGTCACTCGCAGTGTGCCGGGAATCGTGCGGTCGGCGTAGTTATTCACGATCACGCGAGTTTCAACGGGCTGGCCTTTGCGGATGTTCGGCGGAAGCGTGACCTTCTCGACGGCAACTTCGGCACGAGCGGTCAGTTTGATCGGAACCACATCAATCCCAATTCCATCATCGGCCAGCATCGCAGCCATCGTCCGCGCGTCGCCAATGTTCTCGTTGCCATCGGTGACAATGACAATTCGTTTCGCCGAGTCTTCAGTGAACGAAGCTTGCGCCAGCTTCAACGCCGATTCCAGATTGGTGGCGTCGGTGTTGAGATTGATGTAACTGTCGATGCCTCCCAGAATCGCGATGTCATCGTCGAAAGGCGGAATTTCGATGTTAGCGTTTCGGCCAAAAACGATGGCTCCTGCCCGGTCTGCGCGATCTGCTCGGCGATGTTCCGCGACGTCGTCGATCACATACTGCAGCATCTCTTGTCGCTTTTCGAGCGGGATGCTTTCTGATTGGTCCAGCAAGTAGATTACGGTCAGCTTCTCGCTCGTCTTGCGAAGCTGAACTTCCGCGAGGCACATCACAATCAGGACAAGGACAATCGTTCGAAAACTCAAAGCGAATAACCGCCGCACGTTGCCAAGCCCGGCCAGGCTCCTAAAGCTCATCATCCAAAGCACAGGCAGCAGCGCAAGCACAGCCAGATACCAAGGCTTATCGAATCCGATCTCTAGACCAAACATGGTTTCCTCCCCGAGGGGGCAAAGACGAGCGTGTGACTGATTCTACCTGAGACGCGATGGACGTGCGAGCATGAGTGAATGAGTCGATCGAGACAATCCGGCGACCAAGCCAACGGGAACTTGACACATTCCGTTGAAGACCGGTCGGGCCAGACGAGAGCGGGCGAGATTTATAACCGAATTCGTTGCACCCGATGATTGTAAGTATCCAGAACATGGACGAGGCCTTCGGAATCGATTGCAAGTCCCCAAGGCTGGTGCAATTCGCCTTCACGTCGCCCACTCGTGCCCCAATAGCCGAGCGATTCGCCGTCGGTCGTGAACTTCTGCACTCGATTGTTTCCGAACTCGCAAATGTACGCATGGCCTTTGCCATCGAGTTCGATTCCGTAGGGATAACTGAGTTGCCCCACTTCCTTTCCGTGCTCGCCCCACACGCTCAGTAGCTTGCCCGTGTCGTTGAAAATCTGAATGCGATGATTACACGCGTCCGCAACCCAGATTCGATCTTGTTTGTCGATCGTGATCCCCTGCGGTCGAACGAACTTGCCGGGCTCGCGGCCATGCCCTCCCCATTGCAGTAGGAACTTCCCGTCGCGCGAAAACTTCTGAATCCGATCATGCTCGCCATACTCACCAACGTAGTAATTCCCTTTGGAATCCTGAACAACATCGGTCAGAAAGTGAAATTCGCCCTCACCTTGACCGTTCACGCCGCCAATCGTCTTTTCCTGCAGCCATGTTCCGTCCGGCTTGTAGAAGAGTACCTGAAAGTAATGCGTATCCGCGACGACTAGATTGCCTGCGTCATCGAACGTCATGCCACAAGGCTTGCCATTCTCGATCGCGGGCGTCGTCCATCCGCGCAGGAATTCACCGTCTGGCGTAAAGACTTGAATGCGACCGAGCTTGTCGACGATGTACAAGAGGTCATCTTTATCGATCGCGATGGCGCGCGGTGTCTGAAATCGCCCTTCGGAGATTCCACGACGTCCCCAAACTTTATCTAGTCGGCCGGAAGGTGTCGTCTCGTCACCGCACCCGCTGATACTCACGAGCATCGTAATGGCAATGACCGACAGTACCAAACGCCGCATCGGGCAAAGCCTTTCAATAGCGTGGCGAGGATGCTAGCCGCCGACAAGCAGCAGTTCGGAGGCCGCGATATCAGCAAGATCGGTCGGCAGTTCGCTGGGACAGCGGAACGTCTGGACGCTGGTTTCCGGTAAGCCGTGAAATGCCTTTTCAGCTCGCTCGTCGTCCAAGGGTCTTTCGCCGAGCAAGCGAATATAGATCGCGGCAACTTGGCCTTGACACTTGCGAGCCAGCCGGCCGTACATTTCTGCATCAACCTCGCCAGAGTCGCCAACTAACACGAAACGTCGCCGAGGAAACTTCTTCATCAAGTTGTAGATGACTTTGGCTTTTCCCTTACGCCGAATCAACAACAAGCGACGCAGCATATGGTCGCGGAGCCGAAACGATCGAAGATGGAACGAGCCCCAGGGAAATCCGCCAGCATCACACATCTCGGCAAGAGGTGTATACAGTTGCCACGGGCTTGACGAAACGTAGTGAAACGCAGACCCCTGATCCGCCCATTCACGATAGAGCGCTGCCATTCCTTCAACGGATTCGAAGTCGCGAAGGAATGTGCTTTCAAGTAGCGCCGGTCGCGAGTGCACGTTCGTGACTTTAATTGTGTCGTCGATATCCGACACCACGGAAACGCCTTCGTCATGCAGCAAATGCGCATGAACAAAGAAGTTGGATTCTGATCCATCGCACAACAGCACGTGTAACTTCAGAATGCCGCCGCTCAGATCGCCATTCGCTCGCAACTCGGCCAGCTCGCGAGCCGACAACTTGACGGTACCGGCAAATCGGCCGTTTCGCTTCGTCACGTGCTGCAAGTAGTGAACGCGATCCCCGACTCGCAAGGCGACCCGCTTGCCCCGCTCCGTCGGTGCGATGAACTCGCGAATGCGCGACTCGAACAGCTCGTGTTGCGCCTCGGTTGGCTGAATTTTTGCAGCCCGTTGTAGCAGTCGCAGTAACATCCTCTTCTGACGGCTCTCGCTGCCCGCTTGATACACCGTGCCATAAATGTCGATCCGCCATGACGCACCCCCATCGATCATGTTCCCGATCGTCGGATAGACGACGACATGGTCACTTGGTTCGACATCGGTTCGTGATTCGAATGGTTTCGGCATGCGACGCGCAGATGGCAGCGACTGACAGAGAGAAGAATAACTCGCGACCCTCCTTTAGACATGACCGGCTGGTGTCAGTCAACGTCCCCAATTCAGTGAATTAGATTCGGAAAGGCGACGTTTAATTGCGTGATGCGCTATAAACCAACGCGGCGGGAACGCGATTTTACCGCGCTTCGGCCAAGGCCTTCGGACGCCCTTGCCAGGAAGAACCTTTGCGCTGGCTTGCTGATCGCGAATCGACTAACATATCTAACGACGTCAATTTGTTAGCAGTGTGCCGAAAAATCGGCCAAAGCACTAGCTCCCGCCCCGCTTCGAACATCCCGATTCTTATGCGACTGCTTTTGCCCATTAGCGCGTCCGTTCTCTTCTGTCTGTCTGCGGTCAGCGTGGCTGAGGCAGAGGACGAAGACGCTCCCGCGCCGGCGAATGTCGAGATCCACGAAGTCGTTGACCGCTATGTTGACGAGCAACTCAAAGCCGCCGCGATCACGCCCGCACTACAAGCCGACGACGCGAATCTGTTGCGACGGACGATGCTTGATCTTGTCGGACGAGCTCCAACGTCGGCCGAAGCGACTGCGTTCATGGCGTCAGACGAAACGGGTAAGCGAGAATTCACTGTCGACCGTCTGATCGCGTCGTCCAGCTTTGCTCGACATCAGGCCAACGAACTGAACACGATGCTCATGCAAGGTGGTAGCGGCGACCTGTTGAAGTATCTGGGACCAGCTACCGCAGAGAATCGTCCTTGGAACAAAATGTTTCGTGACTTGCTCGCCGCCGATCCCGAATCCGGTGCCGACCAGTTTCTAAAGTCCCGTGTCAAAGATCTCGACCGGTTGGCGAACGACACGAGTGTCATCTTCTTTGGAGTCAATGTTAGTTGTGCCCAATGTCACGATCATCCGTTAGTCACCGAATGGACTCAATCGCATTTCTTTGGCATGAAGTCTTTCTTCAGCCGCACGTTCGAGAACGGTGATTTTCTGGGTGAACGCGACTACGGACTCGTCAAGTTTCAAACAACCGAAGGCGAAGAGCAGGTTGCTCCACTAATGTTCCTGACCGGAACGGTCCTCGAAGAACCAGAGTCTTCCGAGCCAACCGACGAGCAAAAGAAGGAAGAGAAGAAGCAGCTTGAAGAGCTTAAGAAGAACAAGCAACCGCCACCCGCGCCTTCCTTCAGTCGGCGTGAACAACTCGCGAGCGTCGCGCTCGAAGAGGACGAGAATATCTACTTTTCACGTTCGATCGTGAATCGGATCTGGTATCGATTGTTTGGACGTGGGCTGGTTGCACCCGTCGACCAAATGCATCCAGAGAATCCGGCCAGTCATCCGGAATTGTTAGCGTGGTTGGCGCGAGATCTGGTCGAACACGACTACGACCTCCAGCGTCTGATTCGCGGCTTAGTTCTGAGCAACGCGTATTCCCGGTCCAGTCGTTGGGATGGCGATGACAGTCCGTCGCCAGAGTTGTTTGCGGTTGCCATGGTGCGTCCGCTTACTCCTGCTCAGTACGCAACGTCGCTGCGAATCGCCAGCATGAACCCTAGCTGGTTTCCCGAAGAATTGACCGGCGAGGAGTTTGAGAAGCGAATCGAGCAAGTCGAGAACAGTGCGCGAGGCTTTGCCAGGATGATCGAGCAGCCGAGCGAAGACTTTCAAGTCAGCGTGACAGAAGCTCTCTTGTTCAATAACAACCAGCGAATTACCAGCGAGTTCTTACGAGACGCTGGCGACTCGCTAGTCGGTAAACTCAAGACAATCGAAGACCCAAAGCAAGTTGTTGACATCGCCGTAAGGAATGTCTTTGCTCGACCCGCGAGCGATGACGAAGCTCGGGTACTCGTCGAGTACCTATCCCAGTACAAAGAAAATCGCTTAATCGCCGCACAACAACTGGTTTGGGCATTGATGACAACGAATGAAGTCCGATTTAATTACTAAGTAGGCGAGAGTTCGCTTTTTCGGTGAGTAGAGGATGAAATCATGACGCGTCGCAACTCGTCTGGTGGTTTGTCGGATCAAGCCATAAGCCGCCGATCATTTCTTGGTAGCACGCTGGCCACAACGGCCGTCTTGACCGCGGCTGATATGACCGTGCTGGATGCTCTGCAAAGTCCAGCCATGGCAGAAGAATTAAAGCGGAAGGACAAACGAGTTATCGTGTTTTGGTTAGCAGGTGGCGCGAGCCAACTCGAGACGTGGGATCCGAAACCAGGGCGTCCGACGGGTGGGCCTTATCGAGCCATTCAAACGAACGTGCCCGGCATTCAGATCTCCGAGCTAATGCCAAAGATGTCGCAGCGGTTGCAACATACCTCCATCATCCGCTCGTTGAACACAAAGATCGGCGACCACGGAGGCGGTGCCACATTGATGCATCTTGGCCGTCGCGACGAATCGGCGCTCAAGCTTCCCGATCTTGGAGCGATGATCGCGAGAGAGATGGGACAGATCGACAGTGCGGTACCGGACTATGTTGCCTTCTATACCGCGACGGAAGGGCGTGGTGGCGGTACCGGACAATCGGGTTTCCTGGGCGCTCGATACGCTCCGATGTTCCTGACTACCGAATCGAAGCCAGCCGACCTCTCTCTACCGCCGGGTATCGGAGAGATCGATCACCAAACTCGCGCTGACTTGCGACAATTGCTGAGCAATCGCTTCTCCGAAGGCAGAAAGTCAAGTTCACTTGGCAGCCACAACGAAGCCTATGCGCGCGTTAGAGGTTTGATGTCGAGCGAGCAATTGTTTGATATTTCGGGCGAGCCACAATCGATCCGCGACCAGTACGGCCCAACGCTCTTCGGCGAACAGACGCTCGTCGCCCGACGCTTGATCGAAGCAGGAACGCCTTTTGTAAAGGTGTCACGAGCTTGGTGGGACAGTCACGGTCAGAACTTTGAAACGCATCTCGAACTGGTCACGGAACTTGATCACGTCATGTCTGGTTTGCTCGACGATCTTGAGCAACGTGGCCTGCTCGACAACACGCTTGTCATCACCATGTCGGAGTTTGGACGTACGCCAAATATCAACGCAAGCTTGGGTCGGGACCACTTCGCGTCGGCGTGGAGTGTGTCCCTTACCGGTTGTGGTATCAAAGGCGGTTCTGTGTACGGCAAGTCGGACGAAGATGGGCAGACGGTCGCCGATGGCGAAATTGGCGCTGCCCAAGTATTTGCGACAATCTTTCACGCACTCGGCATCGACCACGAGAAGGAATACTACGTAGGTGTCCGACCCGTGCCGCTCACCGATCCTGGAACTGAACCTCTGAAAGAGGTCATCGCATAAGTATGAATGCACTCGATCCGAACAAATTGAAAGTCGTCAAAGAAGTTGGCCGGCCCGGCGTCTTGCTCGCGGTCGCACAACAACCAGCTTCCAGCCGCCTCTTCTTTGGGGCATCTGACTTCAAAGTACATGATTTTGATGTCATGGCCGAGAAGCCGGAGCCTGTCGAGTACGCTGGGCACGAGAGCTACGTCACCGGTGTTGTGTTGGCCGGTAAGTATATGATCTCCGGCGGATACGACGGTCGGTTGATTTGGTGGGATACCGAAACAAAACAACAAGTGCGATCTATCCTTGCGCATTCACGCTGGATTCGTGACCTTGCCGCGACGCCGAACGGCAAGCACGTCGTTAGCGTCGCAGACGACATGGTCTGTCGGATCTGGGATGTCGCGAGTGGAAAACTAGTTCGCGATCTACTCGGCCACGATTCGCGCACTCCGAATCATTTCCCGTCGATGCTTTATGCCTGCGCGATCTCTCCGGATGGTCGCTACATCGCCACGGGCGACCGAGTTGGAAAGAATATCGTCTGGGATTTGGCGAACGGAAGACGGCTCGCAACGCTCGAAACTCCGATCATGTACACCTGGGATCCGAAAGCTCGAATTCATTCCATCGGCGGCGTTCGCTCGCTCGCGTTTTCGTCTGACTCAAGTTTGCTGGCAGTCGGCGGCATGGGCCAAGTGGGCAACATCGATCATCTCGGTGGTCTTGCTCGCGTCGAAGTGTTCAACTGGCAGAAGGCAGAACGAACACATGAGTTTGCTGGCGATGAGTACAACGGACTTGTCGAGCGATTGGCGTTCGCTCCCAAGGACCAGTGGCTACTCGCGGCAGGCGGTGACAACGCAGGCTTTATCAAGTTCTTTGACCTCTCCGCCAGTAAGCTGATCAAGCAAGACAAAGCTCCGATGCACGTCCACGATTTCGTGCTAAACGAGAACGGCGGCACGATCTATGCTGCTGGTCACGGCAAGGCGGTGGTTTGGAGTCTCGACGCCGCATAGTTCAAACCTGCGGCTTTCTAATTACTCGCGTGCCGCTCGGCACGCTCGTTCCTCGGCACGGGCATCGCCAAACGAAACGGATGGGCATTTTTGGTCATAGGTATCGCAGATTAAACGCTCGTATCCTTCGACCATGCGGTCCAGCGACCAGTTCGCTTCGACTGCCATCCTCCCCGCAGAACCCAGCGAATTGGCGAGCGTCCGATCTGAAAGCAGCTTTAACCAACGATCAGCCAGCGCTTCGGCGTCGCCCGTTTTGACGAGGAAGCCAGTCTTTCCCTCCGCCACCGACTCAGCGACTGAGCCGACGTTGGTCGATACGACGGGAATCTCACAAGCCATGGCTTCAAGAATCGAGACCGGATTCGCTTCGTTATGAGACGTCAGCGAGAATACGTCGAACGCCGAGAGAACTTGTGGAATGTCCGAGCGTGAGCCGACAAAGTGGACCGTACTCGCAACACCTGCTTCAATCGCAACTCGCTCCAGCTTTGACTTCTCAGCACCGTCTCCAACGATCACAAAGTGAGTATCGGGGCGTTGCTTCGCGGTTAACGCTGCAGCGCGAAGAAACAGCGTGTGATTTTTCTCCGGGCGAAGCGCGGCGACAATTCCGCATACCGGAGCCGTCGATGGAATTCCCAACTTGGCTCGCACCGCAAGGCCGCTGTCCGGTAGCGCCCTAAAACGGTAGGTGTCGACTCCGTTCGGGATCACGTTTACTTTCTCTTCGGGAAACCGCTCGCGCTCGATCAAGTGACGACCGTGATTGTCGGCTACGGCGATGAAACCGTCCGTCATTGGCGTCAGCGTTCGATTCAATCGACCGATCGTATCGGGCCAGCCTGTTGAATGGAGCGCGGAGAGAATGACGGGAACTCCTTCCATCCAAGCGGCAAGCCTTCCCCAAAACATCTTATCGCCAGCACCGACGGTTACGACCGCGTCCAATCGCTGCTGGTCGATCAGCTTTCTCATCCGTGACAGAATGCGATGATCGTATTTCGAGCGAATCAATCCGCTGTGAACCGTCACTTCGTTCGCCGCGACTTCGCCGAGGGGACCCATCTCTTTCAAACAACACAATTCTGGCGACACTTGATGTCGGTCTAGTCGCTTCATCAGGTTTACCAGCAGCGTTTCCGCACCACCGACTGGCATGCTCGTAATGACGAACATCGTCCGCAGCGGGCCGCGATCGAGACGTGGGATAAGTGTTCGAGTTTTGTTGAACATCGTAGTAATTCCTTATGTCGAGGCTGGAAGGCTCATGCCGAGTGCCGTTCGGCCGCGCTGAATCATTGATTGAATGCCATCTGTCAGTTGCGTCTGTTCTGAGTTGTCGAGGAGCCAGCCTTCGCGATAGGCAACGAAGCACGCGAGGATTGCGACGGCAAGCGCTTGCCAGCCGCCAAGGCACAAGGCGAGCGGCAGCAGGCTAGTAAATATCAATCCGCGATCCCACCGCATCCCATTGATCCAGCCAAGGTAGTAAATCAGTAGCAGCATGATCGCATTGGCGACCGCGGTTGCGATCACGACGCCCACCAAGCCGAGGATGGGAGCGAGCAGAAAATTGAGCGCGACGTTTGAAACAAGCCCGGCTCCAAACGCAACGCTCCCGATTCGAGTGTTCTCCGCACACAGCAAGTACTTGTTGGCGATGGCCCCCATGCTGTACCACAAGCAATACACGAGCGTGCCGGGAAGAACCGCCAGCCCAGCGTCGTACTTGCCTCGGAGCGCCCAAGTGAACACGAGCGGCGCGGCCAACAACACCATCGCCGCTCCGAACGTAAACGTCACCGAGAGAAGTTTGACGGCTTGGTTCAGTCGCTGGTGGACCAGTTCGCGACGTCCTGCCTCCCAATCCTTGATTAGATGAGGCAGCAAGCTGCCACCCAACATGAAGGCGAGCGATACTAGCAACAGTGGTACCACGCGGCTTGAATAGTATTGACCAACCATCGAGTCTGCCGTGACAGGATCGACGTTAGAGAAATGCTTCAGCATGAACTGATCCGCCGCCTCGAACATGTTGCCGATAAAGTTCGAGATCCACATCCAAGTGGCAAAGGGCATCAATTGAGCCCACAGATCGCGCTGTCCGAGTTGCCGTTCGTGCTTCGGCAACCCCCGCCAAAAACGAGCCAGCACCAAGGCTCCGACGATTGCTGCTATCAGCGAACCAACACCATACGAAATAATGACTGCCTGCTCGCCCATCGCCGTGAAGTACAGCATCGCCACGCCGATGATCGCAAATCCGAAACTGCTGACCATCTGAAGCAGCGAGACGATTCGAATGAGTCGCATCGCTGTTAGCAACTCGACAACGACGTTAAACATCAGGACTGCGGACAGCGTTCCGGCTAGCCACCAAACCAAATGCCACTGCTGTGGATCGCCAAACAATAGCCACGCAATTGGCTGCGGGAATGCGATCAGTGCGATTGCCGTGATCAAAGTGAGCGCTCCGGAAACAGTGACTGTTCGCCGCATGAACGCCCTGAGCTGGCCCTGCTGCCGATATTTTTCGACGTAGCGACCAAACGATCCGGGAATTCCAAACACGACCAGTGGAGCAGCGAGCAGCAGAAAGTTGAATGAAAGCGACCAGCGACCGAGCTGTTCGGATTCCAGCATGTCGCAGAACACGACGTTGCGAACGAGCCCGACCATGCGTTGTGCACCCGCCAACACGATCAAAACGATCATGCTAGTGCGCAACGAATCGCCTCGATGCAGCGACGACATCATGTCGGGTTCTTGTGATTGTTGACTAGGAGTTGCCATCGAATCGGGTGCTTCATCTCGTTTAACGACAAGCCGAAGCGAAGGCTTCCGAAGTGGAATCAAAGGTGCAATACACGCCTCCGCCCCGGCCCTGATACAAGCTTTTGGATTCGACACCTTACGGTGCCATGTCCTCCCTAAGCGTGTGGTCACTACGCCGCTGATACTGGAATCTCTCTGTGCGTCGAACCTTGCGAGGATCAACAGTCAGCCAATTTTTCAATCGCACGATCTCGGGATCGGCGTGGATGCGTTGCAAGTGAAATGGATCATCGCCCGGAAGGTTATAGCCACCGTAAGCTGAGCAGACACCGGTGAATCCAGCATCCGCCGCGATGTGGAATGCCGCCGCGCTGAGATTGTCGTGCAACCCGTACGGAAACGCGAAATGACGGATGGCGATACCGAGCGTCTGCTCGAGATCTTCGCGGCCGCCAACGATTTCGTCCCGCAGCTGCGAATCGCTTGTTAACTTTCCGAGATCGGCGTGAGTGCGCGTGTGCCCTCCGATTTCGATGCCCGCCGCGGCGAGTGACGCAAGCTGCTCGATCGTGTTTGGCGCAAGCGGCGTGCCATCCGCAGCATCGTGCGGAAACGATTGGCCGGTTAGCACGTAGTGGCTGGTCACGAAGTATGTACAAGGAATTCGCCTGCTGACCAACAGCGGCAACGCCCATTCGCAATTCTCAGCATATCCGTCGTCGAACGTGATGCTAACGGCGGCTTTGTCATTCCCTTCACGGACGCGGCGCTGTGCTTCGTCGAGTGAAACCATATCGAAGTTCGCTTGAAGCCAATTGATCTCGCGTCTGAACTGGGCGTTAGAAATCGTCCAAGCGTTTGGCGTGTGATCTGCGACGCGGTGATAGTAAATGACCATGACCGGCGCGCTGCCAGCACGCGCCGCTTGCTCGTTCGACCAAAGTCGCCCTGGCAAGGTCGCGTAGTAGTACGCGCCAAGCAGGCTGCTCTTCCAAGGTGATAGGACGGTTGTCATCGTATTGCCTTGCCGCTCATTGCATCCCGGTCAACGTGAGACCACCCCTGATCCAATTCTTCATGGTCGTACCCGCAAGCCAGACACCTTCGCGGAGATGTGAGGACGTTTGATTGGCAGAAATGCGAAGGTTGACCGTGGATTGCGGTTGAGCTCTCCAATCTGCCTTGTAGGGCTCGTCGCCTCGCAAGAAGTCGTAGGTTGTTCGCGAAGAGGCGATCGCATGACGAACGACAGCGATTGTCATGAGATGGCCGGGCGAATCACGTGTCGCCTCCGGATCGAGACCACTTTGATATCCATATGCCGCGTTGGCAGCAACCAAGCTGTAATCGATCGCGGCCGGGTGACCGTCTAACTCGATCCACGTCAGCTCGAGCATTCCGGCGTCCCACAATCGCTGTGACACGCTATCGATAAAGGCAGAGAACGGCTTCGACGCGAAGCATCCGGGCTCGCCGAGGCTGATTCGTCGTTTTTGATGAAGATCGATGAACAACTTCATCGCCCAGTGGAACTCGTCATCCGAGCATGCCATTTTGAACTCAAGCCTGTCGCGATCGATCACATCACGTTGCAGTCGCCGAAACGCTTTGCGTCGGTTCTTCGAGAGGCCCGCATGAAGTTCTTCCCAAGACGAAGGCAGAGGCAGCTTCCAACAGTTGAGCGCAGGCTGACGACGGACGCCGCATCCGGCTTCAGACAACGTCCCAACGAGTTTCGCCATCGCCGCATCGTTTGTCGGGACACCGTCAAGTTCCAACAAATCCCACTGATCGGAGGCATTCATTTCGCCACTGCAAGCGCTGATCAACCAAATCGCCAGTGCTTCGATGACAAGATCTTCGTGCTCGTTCGTCGAGAGCACGGTCACATAGTCCGTACAAACTTCGCCCGATCCAAGCAGTTGCAAGACGCGTCCTCGCGCAGTACTTCGTTCTCGAAACAGCGGCAAGAGGCCAATCAGATTTCCAAAGTCGTCATGTACCGTCAGGACGAACAATTCGCGTCCGATGCCATAGTGTTCCCACCACGTTGACAACCACTCCCAACTGCGAAATGGAACGCCGCGCGTCAAGCAGTTCCACGATGCGGAACAGCGTTGCAACTGGTCGGTTGTAGCGATTCTCGTGACTTGCATCGAAAGGGCTCGCAAAGTGCGCAAAATGGGTGCAGATCGATGCTGAACTCTCGGTCACAAACCATGAGAAGCAAACGGACTTTGATCAACGGGCAGAGAATCTCTGGCTGCTGTTGCGAAACGGCAACAAGGTTGCGTTGAGGCATCTTGCGTCGCCATTGTTCATTCCGCGAACGAACGTCTTTTCGCGGCGCGAAAGGCGACTACGATCCGAACCGTAACCTATCTTTTCCATAGACATGAAGGCGAAGATCCACAGCTTCCTGCTTGAATCGGGGATGTGACACCACAGACTCGATCGGAACGGCGAAGGCGTATCGGCGGGGGTAACCCCACCGGATTGTTTTGACACCTCGCGACTGCACATCGAGCGTAGATATGACTCCCATCATCGCCATCGCCGGTATCGCTGGGTTGGTCTGGGCGGTCGTTCTGTTTCGATACGGCGATCTCGTCGCCGGTTGTTTGGCCGTGCTTCTGGTTGGTAGCGTGTTCGGCTACGAGTTCTTTCATCTCTCCGTCATCACCGCCGATCGAATGCTGCTCGGTGGCTTGATTGGTGCGTATATCGTCTACCGCCGACTTGATTTGGCCGACCCTAAACCGATGGAAAAGGCCGATCTCGCGGTCTTTCTCTTCATCGGCGTACTCTTCTCGAGTACCATGACCAGCAACTGGAAGCTGGGTGGCGCCCAGCCGCTCGCGACACTGATCTTCTTCTTTTGCTTGCCAGTCGCAATGTATTGGATTGGGCGTCAAGCAAAGCTTACCGAGCGGTCGCTGTTATCCGTCTTCGGTGTCCTGGCGATCTTTGCCGTTTACTTGGGGCTGACCGCGTTCGCCGAGACGAGGCAGATGTGGTCGGTCGTCTTCCCTCGCTACATTTCGTCGCCAAGCTATGCTGAATTCTTCGGTCGCGGTCGCGGACCGTTTCTCAATCCGGTCGGTTGCGGGTTGTACATGAGCGCCGGGTTGTTTGGTGCAGTGCAATGGTGGCCACGATTTCGGTTAGTCGGCCGCAGCGTTGTTGTAGTGGCCACGTGCGCGATCTTGCTGGGTATCTATTGCACGTTGACACGCAGTGTTTGGATCGGAGCCGGGCTCGGGTTGCTGATGATTATCGGACTATCGATTCCGAAGTCATGGCGATTTCCGATGTTAATCGCCGTAGTCATTGCCGGTTCGGCTGTGCTCGTTGCAAAACGCGATAAGCTCAACAACTTCAAACGCGACAAACACGTCAGCGTTAAAGACATGTCCACGTCGGCCTCGCTGCGACCGGTTTTGGCGACGGTTGCTTGGAGGATGTTCCTCGACTATCCGCTCTTCGGTTGCGGGTTCGGTCAGTACAAAGAATACGACGTCGAGTACCTGCAGCTAATTGTAGGCGACCTCGACCTCGAAAAGGCGGCGCCTTACGTTCAACACAACGTCTTTCTAGCGGTGCTGACACAAACGGGCATGCTCGGCTTTGGTGCTTGGATGATCATGCTCGGACTCTGGACACGCAATGCTTGGCGGCTTTGGAATAGTCGCCAAGCACCGCTTTGGGCACGGCAACATGGCTTACTGTTCCTCGCTTTGCTCGCGGCGTTCGCATTTAACGGAATGTTTCACGACGTGGGCATCATCTCGATGGTGAACATGCTTTTGTTTTTCATTGCCGGTGTATGCCAAGGGCTGACGCCGCATATCTGCGGTGCGGCGGAGCCTCGGCGAACGACGGATCCGGTTGATCGTCGCATGAATCGCGTGGTTGGAGTTACTACGTAGCAGATTGTTACAAGAGAGCTAATGATGGCAACACTTCTTGAACCAGAAGTCAGAACGGCCAGAAGTGATTGGCCACAAGTCGACCTGTTTGGCGCGACGATCGATGTACTTCGGATGAGCGAGACGCTGGAGATCGTGCAAGCTTGGGCAGCAGCGCCAATGGCCCGATGCCGTTACGTCGTAACTCCCAACGTCGACCACACAGTTCTGTTGCACCATCGTCAAGATCTACGCGACGCGTATCATGAGGCCTCGTTAGTTCTCGCCGATGGTTGGCCAGTCGTTGTCGCCTCGCGGCTCGTCGGAAAACCGCTACCAGAACGCGTGCCGGGATCCGATCTGGTACCCGAGTTAATGAAGTCCGCTTCGCCAACCAAACCGCTTCGAGTCTTTCTGCTCGGTGCCGCATCGGGCGTTGGCGAACGAGCCGCTCGAAATATCCGCAGTCAGTGGCCAGGCGTCGATATCGTCGGAGTTTACAGTCCCCCGCTGGGCTTCGAAAAGGACGAAGAGGAGAACAACAAGATCCTGTACATGGTCGAACAAACCGAGCCGGATATTCTCGTCGTCGGACTTGGTGCCCCGAAACAAGAGCTCTGGGTGCATGCAAATCACAAGCGGCTGAAAGCCAAAGTTGCTTTGTGCGTCGGCGCCACGATCGATTTCCTGGCGGGCGAGAAGGCTCGCGCTCCGCGCTGGCTCCAACGCCTCGGCCTCGAATGGCTGCACCGCATGCTCAGCGATCCGCGACGGCTCGTGAAGCGTTACGCTGGCGACGCATGGTTTTTTCCAGGCATCGTGTGGCGCGAATGGCGTCGCGGCGCGGTGAACTAAGGCATGTCGCTTCGCTTGAATGTGGTCGGGGACAGGTTAAGATAGCGAACTGTTTCCTCCCGCTTGGATCTTACCTGGACCTTGAGGCACATCATGAATCTATTCTTCCGCCGCGTGTGCGCTGCGATTCTTCTTGCCGCTTTGCCTTGCATTCACGTGGTCAGCGCCGAAGATGCCAAGCCAAAGCTAAAAGGGTTGATCGTTGCGGGCGGTTGTTGTCATGACTACCCGCGCCAGAAGCTGATCATCAGTGAAGGACTCAGCCAACGGATCAGTATCGAATGGGACATCGTGCACGAAGGCGATGACAAGGGCAAGCTGCATAAGGTCTCGGTTTACGGCAAGCCGAATTGGAGCGAAGGCTATGACGTCATCGTGCATAACGAGTGCTTTGGCGGGATCGAAGACGTCGCGTTTGTTGAAGGACTCGTGAACGAACACAAGCGAAGCGGTGTGCCAGCGGTCTTTGTGCATTGTTCGATGCACTCTTATCGTGCTGCACAAACTGACGAATGGCGAAAGCTGATCGGCGTTACATCTCGACGTCATGAACGCAGCAAGCGATCACTTGAAGTTCGCAATTTGGCTTCCGATAATCCGATCATGGCCGGCTTTCCCAAGACTTGGAAAACGCCCAACGGCGAACTCTATGTGATCGAGAACATCTGGCCCAACTGCACACCGCTCGCTGCAGCTTACAGTCCAGAAACCAAGGCCGATCAACCCTGTATCTGGATCAACAACTACGAGAACGTTCGCATCTTCGGCACGACGCTCGGACATCATAACGAGACGATGATCGCTGACGAGTGGCTCGATACAGTTTCGCGAGGTGTTTTGTGGACCGTGAACAAGCTCAGTGCCGATGGCAAACCTGCGGACGGTTATGTCGGAACAGGCAAAGCTCCATTCAGCTTCGAGAACGAGGGCGGCCCTTCGCCGAAAGTTGCTGATTGGTCGAAGAGCATTAAATTTCCGGCTGGCGAAAAGCCAACGGCGTTGTTTAACGGAAAGGACTTCGCGGGCTGGGAAGGCCATACGGACAAGTACTTCTCGATCAAAGAAGGGGCGATCATCGCAAAGAATAGCGCGGAAAACGCTCCGAAAGTTAGTACTTATCTGCTGACCGAGAAGAAGTACCGCAACTTTCGCTTGGTCTACGAAGGCAAGCTGGCTAAATCGAAAATGCATTCGGGGATCGCAATCTGGGGGAAGAAATTCGAGAAGAACGACGAGCCGAATTCGTACCAGGGCCATCTCGTGATGTTCCCGAGTAACTGGGGGTTCTATGACTTGTACCGTCGCAATTCGATCTATCGAGACGATGGTCGTGCAAAAAAGCAAGACCGCGTTGGTGACTGGAATCGCATGGAAATCCTCGCGATCGGAAATCGAATTCGTTTTGCTGTGAACGGGAAAGAAGTCGCTGATTGGGAGGACCCGAAGCCAGAGCTATGCACGGAAGGCCCGATTGGCTTGCAACTTCACTCCAACAAAGTTCCGCAAGAAGTTCAATTTCGCGGGCTGATCCTCTCCGAAAATCCTGAGGATCGACTGATCACGGTCGACAAGTAATGCAGCCGATCTGTTTTCGCCACGTGCTTGCAACGTTTGGCCTGCTGTTGTTCCTTGTGACCTGGCGGTTATGGATTCCGCAAAATGAATTTCCCCAAATCCCTTTCTTCGCCCTGCTGACGATTGTGCCGAGTTGGGTCGACTGGCTCGGTGTTGCCGCCATCGTCGTATCGCTGTTACTCGCAGCTATCGCTTCGCACGAACTCATCTGGCGACGAGCGATGACCGTTTTCGCACTTGCAGTGATGATGTTGCTGCTGCTGAATCAACATCGCTTCCAGCCTTGGGCCTACCAATTCGTTCTTTTCGCCGCGATCATGGCAAGTTGTCGAGGGAGGACTGCCGTGCACTTGATGCGATGGCTTGTCGTCAGCATTTACGTTTATTCGGCCATTAGTAAGTTCGACTATCAGTTTCTGAACTCGCTCGGTCCGCAATTCCTTTTCACGCTTGCCGGATACATCGGTGTGGAATCGGCGAATTGGCCGAAAGAGATACAAGTCTGGCTCGCCACGATGTTTCCCCTTGGCGAGGTGCTTGTCGGCATCGGCTTGTTAGTTGCCCGAACAAGACGCGCTGCAGTCTTCGCGGCGATCGGCTTGCACGTCCTGCTGCTGCTTATCCTTGGACCGTGGGGTTTAGCGCACCAGCCCGGCGTGCTGGTGTGGAACTTGTTCTTTATCGTGCAAGCGTGGATGCTGTTCACCGAAAGAAAGTTGGACGAAGAGACCATCGCAATCGAATCACAAAGCCGCTTGTCAGAGGGTCTGTGCTATTTCATTTTGGGTATCGTCATCGTTTTTCCCGCCAGTGAATCGCTCGGCTACTGCGATCACTGGCCAGCTTGGGAACTCTATTCGCCACGAAGCAGCCGCGTTCAAGTCGCGATCCACGAGTCCGCCGTTGATCGCTTGCCGCAAAGCGTGCAGCGGCATCTGCGACCGACGCGTGACGAAAACGGATGGCACCAGCTCCACATTGATCGTTGGTCCTTGCAATCGCTGTCCGTTCCGATCTATCCAGAAGATCGATTTCAAATTGGAGTGGTCCTCGCGATCGCTGAACAACACAAACTTGGACTTGCGATTCATGTTACGCAACAAAGTTCCAGTGATCGATGGACTGGCGAACGAACTACACATGCCCTTGTTGGCAGCGAGCAATTACGTGCTGCCAGCCGCAACTATCGGTTAAACACGCGCTCGCGTCCATCGACCGTGATCCGCTGAATTCAGTCGGACCGCTCGACACCGGCACTTCAATCTGGCAGGTCTTGTTGGCCCCAGGGGATCGGCATGCTCGGTCGCGATGCTTGATGATGTGCGCGAGTATCGCGTGGGCGATCGCGAAAAAAGTCGACGATGTCGGACATCTGCCGTACCGCTTCTTGATAAACTTGTTCGCCTTTCTCGCGCGTCGCCAACTCGGGCTGGCCCATCACTCCGCGCGGCGAATACGTACTGGTCCACGAAACCAATGACGCGGGTCCTTTCGCCAGTAGGTCGGTCCAGAGGTACGGATTACCATCGTTCAATGTGCTGATGTGGTTCTTGATCTTGTCTTTGCGAACGTCGTCCTCGGCGAGGTACAAGTACAACGAGGTTTCCAATTCACAAGCGTGTGAAAACCCACCGGGAAACTCGCTCTCGCGCCAGCCAGGAAGAAACTCCTTGTCGATCGTCAGCAGATGCCACCAGGCAATTAGCATGCACTCGGCGTCGGTCTCCAAATTCGTGCGTCGCGCGGCAAGATCGAGATTCGGCATGTTCGAACCGTGGCCGTTGAGCAGAATGATCTTCTTGAAGCCGTGATAGGCGAGTGACTTCGTAATATCGAGCACTTGCCGAATGAATGTCTCGTAGTGTGTATTGACAGTACCAGGAAAGTCCATCACGTGTCCGGTGTACCCGTACGGCACGGTCGGCAGGACGAGGACCTTGTCCGCCATCCGCTCGCCAGTACCCCGGGCAATTCCTCCTGGACAGACCAGGTCGACATCCAGCGGCAAATGATCGCCGTGTTGTTCGACGGCCCCGCAGGGCACAATGCAGACCTGGTTCCCTTCGATCGCTTCGTTGATTTCCGGCCAGGTGAGTTTCTCGTAGCGGTATTCTCTTGTCGCGCGGCTTGACATTATTCGAGGTCTCCATGCAGCGAGGGCAAACGAATGGTGGGAACATAAGGCTAGCATATCGACTTTCCAGCGTCGTAACGGCCGCTCATCATTCGCTCCCATTTCCGGACGCTCCGAGCACGGAAAGAGACTCGGGACGCGATCTCCTCGGTCATCATGGCAGTTTGCGTTAGTAACTCAGGACGTTTTGTCATGAGTCAGTGTTGCGTTAAATCGCTCTCAGTATTGAATGCATTGTGTAAGGTCTTTGCTCGCAACCCCTGTTAACAGATCGGAAAGGGGTGCTTCTGCTTCGAGCGACCGAAAGCAACTTTGAATCGCCAAACCACCGTGGCAATTCGAGTTGCGCGATTCGCAAAACAGAGAATGGACAGGGCACTTCGTCCGCATACTCGGCAAACGCATCCAGTTACGAGTTGTTCGGCACGAAGACTTACGGCGTTTCATCGATATCCGGCCGAAGGAGCCCGGAAAAAACGACCGGAACGTGACCGCTACCTTTCCTGAAATCCCGGAGACGGCCCGTACGTCATGAACGTCGAATCCAATAAACGTGGCCACGGTGCCGCCTCGCGCGACCATATAACCTCGTCCTTCAGTTTTAATGTACACGCATAGCCCGTCATACGTGCGAAACCAATCTTCCAAGTGTGTCCTCTCTTTACTCCCATATGTATGGCGTCGAGTGGAAAGAAGACCTGAACGACTAACACTTAGCCAGGGCGTTGGCTTCTCAACGGCGGTGAAATGGAATCGATAAACTCTAGTGGCCGCTTTACGATCAACACCTTTCTGATTTGGACGTTTTCCACGCAGACTACGATACTAAGGGCTGTAGGCTGCATCACTCGAAGCCATCAATTACACGTCAACCAACGCTTCGCATCGCATTGACTGACGGTTTTTGTGACCGAAGCCGCGTCGTTGCCTCATGCAAGATG
>JACKQG010000081.1_pt1 | contig 123299 bp, 115 predicted proteins | sample 8237621 | NCBI WGS metagenome assembly JACKQG01 (sample SAMN15677084, study PRJNA649215) | marine metagenome | biome: marine; feature: Black Sea; material: saline water; isolation source: suspended particulate matter (SPM) from the Black Sea western gyre | collected 2013-06-09/2013-06-10... | reverse complement strand
AAATTCTGCCCCGTAAAACCATCATCGAACGGCAGGCTATTGGCAGATTTGGCAAAAAACAAACCATTGCTTCCAATGTAGATACTGCTTTTGTTTTACAGGACATCACCCATGATTTCAACCTGAATCGATTAGATCGTTTAATTGCCATCGCGTTTGCATCAAATATTCAACCCATCGTAATTCTTACCAAAATTGATATTGCGGAAAAAGCCGAATTGGCGACTAAAACTAGTCAAATCAAAAAACGATTTACTGAGGTTCCTATCCTATTTCTCAGCAATAAAAGTTTAGAGGGTTTCCCTGAAGTTCAACAAATAATTGAGTATGGAAAAACCTATTGTTTCATTGGAGCATCTGGCGCCGGGAAGTCCACTCTTATTAATAATTTAGTAGGAGAAAAGGTGATGTTAACCAAATCCCTGAGAGAAAAATCTAATAAAGGACAACACACTACCAGTCATCGTGAATTATTCATTTTGAAAGATTCGGGGATTCTTATTGATACACCAGGGATGCGTGAGTTGGGTATTGCAGAGAGTTTTAAGACTTTGGAGTCCACCTTTGAAATCATTTTCACCCTTTCAGAATCATGTAAGTATTCAGATTGCACCCATTTAATAGAGCCGGGATGTGCAATTCTATTGGCACTTGAAAATAATGAAATTGATCAATCCTATTATGATAATTTTCATAAAATGAAAGCTGAACAATCCCAATTTGAACTCAATAAAAAGGGGATTAAAGACAAGAATATGATCAAAAAGATGAAGGCAGATACTAAGTATAAAAAGACCCGTAGATAGTTATACTACTACAAATACCTTCCTTTTCTATAAAACCCGAAGTCTTTTTATTTAAATTCTGTTACAATATTCCAATTGAAAATTAAGTATTAATGGTGTAAACTTTAGCATGAGTACTCTAAAGAAATTCTTATTCATCGTTTTTGTGCTGCCACTGTTAGCAAATGAGAAGAATACTCATGTACAGCAATCCCAAGCACTAACAAAATATATTTCTGAGAATAATTTCCAGCCCGATTTAGATTTAAATCTAATTGATTTACCTATAATTCCCACATTAGACATTGTTTATGCAAGAGGAACCAATACAATTATTGCTCCACTTTCCCCTGCGACCCGAGAAATGACCTTTTCTGATGCCAAGCATTTATTAAACAGATCGGTAGTGGGTACAACAATTGATGAATTAAATACATTTTTGGAATTTGAAATTTCCACAGGAGTAGATTATCTGCTCAGAGCAGTAAATGAACCTTCTCCTCCTGGCGAGTGGGTTGATGATCCATTTCCTCCAAATTATGTGGATCTAACACCTGAACAAAAAGATTCATTAATCTCAGCATATATTAGTCAAACAAGAGAATTAATGAATTGGTGGACTGATCGATTTTTTTATCATGAACTTTCAATTGAAGAAGAAATGGTTTACTTCTGGCATGACCATTTTGCCACCTCTGCAGAGGGAATTCCCTATGCCCCTGCCATGTACCATCAAAATAAATTACTTCGCCAATATGCATTGGGTAATTTCAAAACATTAGTAAATGAAATGGTAATCGACCCCGCAATGTTGTTGTGGTTAAACAATAACGAAAATACAGCCAATTCAGTGAATGAAAACTTCGGCAGAGAACTATTAGAACTATTCACCTTGGGCGAAGGAAATTATACTCAAAATGACGTGTATGAAGGTGCGCGTGGATTGACAGGATATGTAACAAATGGATTGGATACTTATTTTTTAGTAGATCGATTTGATGATGGTATTAAAACATTCTTGGGCCAAACGGGGAATTTTAATGCCGCTGATATAATTGACATCATTTTTGAGCAAGATCAAACTGCTTATTTTATATGCGATAAATTGTATCGTTGGTTTATTTATGATATCCCAAACGAAGAAATTATTGAAGAATTAGCACAGATTATGCGGGACAATAATTATGAAATAAAACCAGTTATGGTTGCACTACTAAATAGTGAGCATTTTTTCGATGAAAATTTCAGAGGAGCCAAATATAAAACTCCCATCCACCATACCCTTTCATCATTAAAATTGTTAAATGTAGATGTTAATGAACCCATCGAATTTGAATATACATTAAAGCAGGTAACCCAATATTTATGGGATATTCAGGGTGGCGTAATTTTATATCCACCTGATGTTTCAGGGTGGCCTGGTTATCGAAATTGGATAAATACCTATACCCTGCCTTGGCGAAAAACCTATACCAATTATATTATTTATGGTGCATTAGGTGGATTTCATCCTGATTTAGTAAATCTTACCTCACAAATTCCCAATGGACAAACAGACCCCGAAGCACTTATGGAATATCTGTATGACCATTTTTATGCAATCGAGCCTTCCGAATTAACCAAACAGCAACTATTAAACGATTTATTAGATGGAGCTGATCCATTTGAGTGGCATTTATTGTATTATGAGGGTGCACTGGAAAGACTTTATGTGGTTGTTGGACAAATGATGAAATTATCGGAGTACCAGCTTAAATGAGTATTTCTAGAAAAAACTTCTTAAAACAATCGTCATTATTATTGGGTGGTAGTATGTTTATTCCGTCATGGATGCAAAGTATCCTCAGTAAAAATCCCACAATGGTTGAACGGTTGCGAAGCGAATTCAATGGCAGGTCTATTGTTATTATAAATCTGAGTGGTGGAAATGATGGGCTTAACACGGTTGTTCCTTATACCAATAGCCAATATTATAATCTGCGACCAGATTTAGCCATTAATGCAGAAACCGTATTGCCTATAAATGATGAATTGGGTTTTCATCCAAATTTAAATGCATTTGCACAATTTTGGAATAATGGTAATCTAGCAGTCATTGAAAATGTAGGGTATCCTGATCAGAATTTATCTCATTTTAGATCCACAGATATTTGGCAAAGTGCTTCCGATTCAAACGAGGTTTTAAATACAGGATGGATTGCCCGTTTAATGGAACAGCTTTTTCCTGATTATATGACAAATGTCCCAGAGGATCCCTTATCATTGTTACAGGGCACATCTAATAATCTCCTTATTCGTGGGGAGCAGGGAATTACGGGTATTATGGTGGATGATCCTTCCTCATTTTTAGATTTAGTTGGATATACCTATTATGGAGGTGCTGATAATTCTGTCCCAGATACTTTTGGTGGTGATGAACTATCATACATCCGCAGCATCGATAATACCGCCATGACTTATGCTGAATATATTCAAAATGCTGCAGATAATGGTATAAATTCTGTGGAATACCCAAATAGCTCTTTGGCATCACAATTAGGCGCCATTGCTAAGCTAATTTCAGGGGGAATGTATTCTCCATTTTATATTGTATATCATAATGGTTATGACACTCATAATGATCAAAGTAATCGCCACAACCTCCTCATGACCCAATTAAATGGTGCATTATATTCATTCTATACTGATTTAACCAATCAAGAACTTTCTCAGGATTTAGTTATGCTAACAACTTCTGAGTTTGGACGGCGCCCTTTCCAAAATGGTACAGGAACCGATCATGGCGCTGCATCCGTACAATTTCTCATGGGTGATAAAGTAGCCGGGGGGCTGTTTGGCGGCCCGCCTGATTTGGTGAATGTGGACCAAAATAATAATTTGTCTTATGAATTCGATTTTAGACAGATATTTGCATCGGCATTATCCCAATTCTTAGGTGTAAATGATACAATTATAAGCAATACCCTAAATGGTGATTTTGAATATCTAGCCTTAATTACTTCAGAAAATTATAGTAGTGGTGATGTGAACAATGATGGTTCATTAAATGTCATTGATATTGTTATTATGGTGAACTATATTCTTGAGTACTCTGAGTTCACACCAGAACAATTTAATGCTGGTGATTTGAATGGTGATGGGGAAATTAATATTTTAGATGTTGTTGAAGTTGTTGGAATTATTCTAAATAATAGTTTTGAAGGCTTTGTACCTAATACTTCACCCTACAAAATTCAGATTCAACAAAATGAAATCGTTCTTCCTCCCCATTCAAACTTAGCCGGAATTCAATTTGATATAAATACTTCAAAAAATATTACAATTGAAAACCATAATGACAACTGGGTATGCAGATCCAATGGTAGTCGCGTTATTGCTTACTCTATGGATGGGAATCCGATAAAACAGAAAATAAAAATAACAGGTGTTAATACCGGTCTGAGAAATATTATTTCTGCTAATTCAAGCGGAAAGCCAATTAAACATTTAATATAAAACTTCTATTATTTCTTCTTAATCTGGTGAATGGATAACCATGAATCAACTATTAGTACTATCAATATTTGTGAAGAAATGGCGAAATGCGCAGATGGGAAAACTTTTGTGCCCCAGATTTTGGTAGATGATTCATATTTTGGAGGTTTGACGGAATTAAAATCCTATTATGAAACCCCTTTCCAAGAAAATTAAATATTTCCCTAACCGTAATATATCACCCTGATTTTCTAAATCATGATACTGGTGCAGGCCACCCTGAGAGACCGGATCGTTTACGCGCCTGTGTTGATGCCCTAAAATCCAGCGAATTTTATGATAGAATGAATTGGAAAGAACCCCGTTCTGCCATTGAATCTGAATTGGAGTGGATACACAGCAAAGAGCATATTGAGCATGTTAAGCAAGTATGTAAATCCGATGAGGGTAATTTAGACCCGGACACTCCGGTGTGCCCTGAGAGTTATGATATTGCTCTAAAATCTGCCGGCGCCTGGCTGGATGGAGTGGATGAAGTATTGGCTGGGAATTCGGCCTTGGTACTCTCGCGACCACCTGGACATCATGCTGAAGCAGGCCGAGCTATGGGATTTTGCCTTTTTTCCAATGCTGCGCTGGCTGGAGTCTATGCCCTAAAGCAGGATGACATCAAGAAAGTGGCAATCTTTGACTGGGATGTACATCACGGTAATGGAACCCAGCATATTGTGCAGTCCAATCTAGACATTGCCTATGTATCCATTCACCAATTTCCCTTTTACCCAGGAACTGGCTCCCAAATGGAAAAAGGTGATCATGGAAATGTGCTGAATATCCCGGTTCCATCCGGTTATGGAAGTTCGGAGTATAAACAGATTTTCGACAAGGAGGTTTTTCCCTTTATAGAAAAATTCTCTCCCGATCTTTTAATTATCAGCGCTGGATTTGATGCCCATCGGAAAGACCCTCTGGCTGGTATCAACTTAGAGGCAGAAGATTTTGCCTATATGACGAAACGCTGTCTGGAAATACAGCCCAATCTATTATTGGGATTGGAAGGTGGCTATGATCTGGAAGCTTTGGGGGAGTGCTGCGTGATGGTTGCAGCTTGCGTAGTATAGCTTGCGTAGATTGGTGGTGAATAAGTCATATCCTTAAAACAGATTGAATTAAATCCAAAACAGCCCCCTCATCCTTAAACCTAATTTCAATTTTTATCACATAAATATTAAATTCAGTCAAAAAGTTATCAGGTAATTTTACTAAATCTTTTTCTGTCGTAATTACTGCTTTGCAATTACTGGATTTTATCTGAACGGATAATTCTGTTATGACGGTATGGGTATATTCTTGATGATCCCTGAAAATTCGTTTGCCACTCAACTTTAATTCTAATTTCCCAATTGAATCTATAAAAGAATCCGGTTCTCCAATACCGCAAAAGCCAAAAAGTGGTTCAGATGGTGGTAGTGATTTATGATATCCCGTTGAATCATATTTCATTAAAATAGGGACTATCGTACTAAAATATAAACTTCCTTTATAAATAGATTGAATCTCAGTATGAAGGTTGGGAGGCGTAAAATTGTTTGTTTTAGTAATAATTATGGCATTTGCTCTTTTTAGATTCTGCAAGGGCTCCCTTAATTTCCCCCAGGGAAGCAATCGGTAATCCTCTCTTTTGTCGTTAGCTGAAATGGTTATAATATCCAAATCCCGCTTTACTTTACGATGCTGAAATCCATCATCTATTATGACTACATTTACGGAATAATAATCAATGAGTTGTTGAATACCATAGCTGCGATCTTCGCAAACCACCACAGGTACATTTTCTAAAACTCGTGCCATTAAATAGGGTTCGTCCCCTGAAGACTCTACATCCGTGAGTAGTTTTTTTCCATCATGTACTAACAACATCCCCTGAGATGTTCTTCCATATCCCCGACTAATAATGCCTGGATTCATACCATTTTTTTTGAGTAATTCAGCAAGATAAATAACCAGGGGTGTTTTCCCAGTGCCCCCCGTTGTGATATTTCCAACTGAGATTATGGGCTTATTAAAATTTGATGATTTAATCCAGCCTTTATCATACAATAAATTACGAACCCAAATAACCAAACCATACATCCATGATAATGGTATAAGAATTGGAAAGAGAATATTTTGGTAAAAGGTCATTAACTAATTTTGCCTGTCATGCGGTCAACTTTATCCTGATAATGGTTCATATAATCTGATAATAATTTTATCTCTTCTTCATTATTTTCAGGTGGAGTTGTAATTTCTAAAGGAGGAGCAACAACAATGTCGATTCTGCCAAATGGTTTGGGTAGCATGAATCTATCCCATGAATTGACCTGCCAAAATTTAGTAGCGGACCCTGTTATCGTCACCATATTCACATTATATTTAATTGCAACACCTGTACTACCGGGTTTGGAAATTCTGGGTGGACCTTTGGGTCCGTCGTTTGTGATAGCAATTATTCCTCCACTTTTAAAAACTTCCACCATTTTTTGTACAACCGCCTTACCACCTTTTTTGGTACTGCCTCGAATAAGACCGTATCCCCATCGTTTAAGAATTCGAGCCATAATCTCGGCATCGGAATGACGGCTAGCGATTGCATGCAAATTGGTAATTTTGAGTCGAATATACCAACTGGGGAATACAAGTCTGCCATGCCAAACACAGACCATGACAGGTTTGCCATCCTTAGCTAATTTTAATAAATTTTCCTCTCCATGAATTTTAACCTTATTCAATAAGAAGAGTAGTTGAAATACCCAACGTCCAATAGATGATAAAATTGTTATTTTTAATTTATTTTTCATAATTGCAGTATCCAATAAAAGATTGCAACCCATCCCTCGGCTTCGCCAAATACCCCTCCAAGGAGGGAAATTTAATTTCTGAGTTTTTCAATTAAGAGTTAAACCCGAAAATTTGGGTGGCAGCTTTTTTTGAAGCACCAACACCTTCTAGGGTTACTTGTACTTCTTTAAGATCAGCCATCATTTTTTCCATTTTTGGGGGATTCTTTAGAATTGACAATGCTGTATAAAACAATTTTTCCGAGGTTGCATTCTCCTGGAGTAACTCCGGTATTATTTTTTTTCCGGCAATAATATTTACCATACCCGCATAGGGTACTTTTACCAATAATTTTGATAGCCACCACGAAATTGTTGCCATTTTATAAATGATAATCATGGGAGTGCCAAATACTGCCGCTTCCAAGGTGGCGGTACCAGAAGCAACCAAGGCAAGGTCAGCACATTCCAATGCTTTCTGTGGATTATCTGATTCAATCTGAATCCAATTTGGAAGGGACCACTGACTCCAGTTTATTTGTTGTGATGCTCCCAAAATAAATTGAAGTGAAGAATCATCATTTCTTAATTTTGCTGCTGCCTGAACCAAAATTGGCAAATGTTTTTTCACTTCTTGTAAACGGCTGCCGGGATATAAGATTATTTTCTGCTTATCCGCATTTAAATTCAATGATTTACATAATTCTTCCTTAGAAGTAGGCGTCCAATCATCAAAAGTAGGGTGTCCCACAAACTTTGCTTCCACGCCCCTAACTCTGTACCATTCTTCTTCAAAAGGGAAAATAACCAGCAATAGATCTATGTATTTACGGATAATTTTTATTCTGTTTTCTTTCCATGCCCAGAGCTGTGGACTTACATAATAAGTTATGGGAATGTCGAATTGTTCCTTTATCTTTTTTGCCAGTCTCAAATTAAATCCAGGATAATCTATTAGAATAATTTGTTTTGGCTGACACTTATCAATTTCAGCTAATACTCTTTTGGATAAATTCCGGAAAAACCCCAAGTGACGTATAACTTCCACAAATCCCATCACTGCCATTTTATCAATATCTTCAATGGAGTAAAGTCCCGCCTCGATCATTTCCTTTCCACCGATCCCATTAAATTCTATCTCAGGATTTTGTACCAGCATTGCCTTCATAAGAGAAGCTCCGTGATTATCAGCAGATTGTTCTCCGGCAATTATGAAATAGGTTTGTTTTGTTATATCAGTAATGGAATTAGCTGTCAATTATTTTTTGAATTTCAAGGGCTAAACTTAATGCCTTTGCTGCACTCTCACCATCGGTTTCAGGTTTTTGGGAATTATTGATGGAATGTGCAAAATGGATAAGCTCTTCTTTTAAGGCATCATGTTTTATGACGTCCGGTTTTCGGTACAGCACATATTTTTTTTCTCTACCCTTCAATTCAATCACTTGATCCGTTTCACCAAGTTCTGGTGTCTCCGTGCATATTTTGTATTCTTCAAGAATTCCATTGTGAAAATCAATGGTAATATAATCCTCTTCCTGAAATAGTCGCATTTTTCGCATTACTTTTTGTGAAATTCTGCTGGCAGTTACATTGGCAATGCAGCCATTTTCAAATTCTAAACGAGCATTGGCAATATCTACCGAAGATGAAACTACTTTTACACCATTGGCTCGGATTTCTTTAATTTCAGATTTCACCAACGATAATATAATATCCAAATCGTGAATCATTAAATCCAAGATCACCGGCACATCATTCCCCCTTGGATTAAACTCTGCTAAGCGGTGTGCTTCAATAAATCGGGGTTGTAATTCCAAATTTTTCAAGACTGCAAAAGCAGGGTTAAAACGTTCTATATGTCCCACCTGAATTATTTTATTTAGTCTATTTGCTTTTTCAAGTAACAACCGGGCATGTTCAATTTTATCAGTTATGGGTTTTTCAATAAAAAGATGACAATCTGCATCCAAAGCCAAATTACCTATTTCATAATGGTAGGGCGTGGGGGTAATAATTGAGATCGCTTCTGATTTCTGCAAGAGATCTTTCACTGAAGAAAATGATTCCACATCATGTTTTTTGCTCATTTCAATAGCCCGGTTAGGGTCCCTATCAAATAATCCAGCAATCGTAAAGTGGGGTATGCCCTTTAGTTGTTTTAAATGAAAATTTCCTAAATGTCCAGTTCCAACAACTCCAATCTGTATTGTAGTATCATTTTTCACCATAAAAATTTACATTACACTGTTCCATGACAAAAAGAATCCCTTTTATTTGGTTTTATTATCCTAATGCTTGATAAATACCTGAGATAGTCGGAAATTAGGTACTTGGAAAACAGTTTGATTTTACAAATAACCAAATGAATCAGAATCTGAAAAAAATAGCCAGTGGGCTAATTCTCGTTATTGGATTTATCCTGTTTTTTTCCTCCCTATTAAATAATAATTTAAATCTTGCCCTGGTTTATCTCACCAGCACATTAATTTTTTGGGTTCTTTACGGACTTATCATGGATGATTTTGACGTGCGTATTTTTGCCGGGGTGATTTCAGCCACTGGATTTCTGTTGGCAATTTCTATTTTCTTCATTTATGGTGTTGAAGAGGTGCCTCATCCTGTGGGGGCAATTGTTTTTCATGCTGGAGGAATAGCTGGTGCTTTGGGAATGGGGTTGTTTTCTCTCTTTCCTTTTTTAATCATTCACCAATTAAATTCTGATAAAACAACACCCCTAAGTACTCCCGCAGTAAAAAAAGATGATCCTCCGCCAGAACCTGAACTGGTAAGTGAGGATTGGGAGTTTGCAACTGAAGAAGAGCTGCAGTCGGGTGAGTTTGAGGTTGGGTGAGATCAAATATATTTGTAATATAAATCCTTATATATTTTCTGTACAATAATCACTAATAGCCCCACCAAAATAGTTAAGCGATAATACCCTCTTTGTTTTAAAAATATTTTCCCTGCCGAATTAAGTAGGGCCCTTTTATCAACAGAAATGTGTGTTATTGTATTGTCAAAATAATAATTGACTAATCCTTCTGGGATTCCAATAAAATTTCCTTTTTTAACTAAACGTAAATAAAATTCGTAGTCTTGTAATGAGTTCAGGTCTTCATCAAACTTTATGTAGTCATCATTAGATTTTCTTCTTATTATTACGCTTGAAGTGGTACCAATATAATTATGTAGTTGAAGTGTGAATTGAGGGAATAAAATATGGGTTTTATAGCTAAAGCGTGTTACAGATTTATTATTTTTCTGTACAATAATATTCTTGCCCGAATAACATAATATGGCATTGGTTGAATTCATTATTTTCACCTGCTTAAATAACTTATCTTGACTCCAGGCGTCATCATCATCCAGAAAAGCAATGTATTTCCCTCTTGCTAAATTAATTCCAGTATTCCTGGCACCGTTTGCTCCTGGTTTATTTTTATTATCAGCTTGATGGATCCGTGCATCTGAAGAATTAATTGAAACTTCATCGGCAGAATCATTAATAATAAAAAGCTCCCAATCCTGATATGTTTGATTTAATATACTAATTACAGCTCTGTTTAGTAAATCAGGGCGATTTTTTGTGGGAATAATTATGCTGACTTCAGCCATCTAATCCCAAAGTTTTTAAAAATAGACCTTTTTGACTTTCCCACACAAGATCCTGATCGGCAATTTTTTGTATTTCTTCCTCATTATTTTCATTTAATATCTTTTTAATCATTTGAATTTGATTTTCTATATTATCATGTGCAGCTGTATATCCAATTTTATATTCACTGATTACTTTTTCTATTTCTGGAAGATTAGATGCAAGAACTGGTATTCCGGAAAGAGCATACTCAAATAATTTATTGGGTAAAGCCTGTTCATAACTTTTACTGATAGGCTTAATTAATGAAAAGCCAATATTTGCATCGGCGGATACTTCAAGCAAATCTAAATATGGAACTGCTCCATAAAAATGGGTTCTTTTTGTTAAACCCAATGTTTGGCTATAATTTTTAAGTTCATTTTTATAAAAACCTTTTCCAATTATTACTCCGTGGGCATTTTTAAAATGCGTCAATAATTGAATCATTTGTTTTATTCCTCTACCCCTATGTAATACACCCTGATACAAAAAAATGATCTTTTCTTGGTCCAAATTCAACTTTTTTCTTAAGGAAAATTTACCAGAAGGTTTCATTTTTCGAGATGGAAAATTATAAATAGTGGTTATATTAAGATTATTATTTATTTTGTTCAGAATAATTCCATCCCCTGGAGCAGTTACAATTACAGATTGGACTTTTGTGATATGTTTTTTTTCAATCCATGACCAATAATATTGTCTTAGTGGTTTGCTATTTAAACCCCCTAACTGCGCATATAATTCGCGTGAATCATAGACAACATGTGCATTCTTTATTGAAGTAGCTACAGGCAAAGAGTAGAGGTCGCCTGCGATGATAATTTCTGGCTTAAGTTTTGTTAAAATATCTTTTACTTTCAGGTGAAATTTGAGATATTTAAATAAACCTCTCTCTGGTACAGAAATATGGTAAATGGATTTCCCGCGATAATTATTATCCGATTTTCCGGAATCAATAATATATAATTCCATTCCATAATCAATTATGGTATTTGCCATATTAATACAGCGAGCGTCGAAAAAATAATCTCCTAAAAATATTAAAACAACCGACTTATTCAATATTATTTCTCAATTTCCGCACTGAAGTAATAAGTTGTAATCCAATTTTAGGTCCCAAGCTTAAAAGCAATAAATAAAGAATATTTTTCCACCACCATGGTGCAGATTTAAATGCTTTTTTGTAGTTTTTATTTACCAAAGAAAAGTTATTAATGCGTTCATTAATTCGAGCAATCCGCCGATAATGATCACTTAATATTATTCTTCCACATATTTTGATTATTGATTTTCTGTGGTTGCGTACAATATACTCCAGGCTTTTTGCTTCTAATAATAAATTTGCCGATTGACTAGACTTCGAATAATTCCATTTAAAATCAATATAGGGAGAATGTGCAATGGATGGATTTCTCATTGCTAAATTCATAAAAAAATCCCAGTCTTCTGAAGGCACTGCTTTACTATCCAAAAGCTCATCAATATTTTCCAGAATTTTATTTGTAAACATACAGCATTGAAAAAATGGACCTGGTCGTTGGTGAATCAATTGCTTAAAATTTTTGCAAAAGGGTTCCATATTATAAATTTGTCTTTCAGTATTATTACTTTGAACTTGATAGTCGCAAATAACGAGGTCTAAGGAAATATCCTCCTTAAATTTCTGTAATTGATGTATTAAATAATTCTTTTTCCATTCATCATCATCATCTAAAAAAGTGATGTAATCACCTTCTGAAATCTGTACTCCAATTTTTCTAGCTCCAGCACAACCCAAATTCTCATTTGTTTTTTTATAAAGAATTCTACTATCAGAAAATGATTGAATAATTTCTTTCGATTTGCCTGACGTTCCATCATCAATAAAAATAATCTGAGTATTTTTCCATGATTGTTCTAATACATTTTTAATAGTGTCAGATAGAATATCAGGGCGATTGAAAGTTGGAATTATGATTGAAACAAGAGGATCATGCATCACTGAAAGAAGACTTTAAATATTTAAAATCATTATATAATTTTGTCTTACCATGAAACAATAGCAGTAATCCTAAATATGCAATTGTAAATCCAACTGAGATTGGTATCGTTTTTTCCGACATTCCAAAAATAAAAATAAAAACAGCCGAAGCTGCTAAATGTACTCCAATGGAATTCCAATTACATAAAATTTTCAACCATTGATTAGATTTATAAAATATGAAAGCGAACATTCCTATATATGCCACTAAAGTTGCTAAAGCAGCTCCAAGCAATCCCCAATATTTTATAAATAAGAGGTTTAAACAAATATTTATGATTGCTCCTGTTCCTCTAAAAATAGGGGACCAATTCTGTTTTTCTAATATATAAATGGATGGCATTAAAACAATATACCCTGCATAAAATAAATACGATAAAAATACTAATGATACAATTTGTTCTGAAGCCCAAAACTCTTCTCCAATTAAATGACTATCTCCAATCCTTAGTTGCATGATTCTTGGGGTCCAAAATACAATTAGCACCCATAAAGAAATCATAGATCGAAGAAATATTGTGCCTATTTTCCCAAAAGTAGCTCCTGCATTTTCGTGTTTTCCTATTTTTATATAAAAAGGCTGCCACCCTAAATTAAATGCAGAAATAATAAAAAGCGCTGAACTACCAAGCTTATAACCAATACTATAAACACCAACAGCTTCCGGTCCTAAAATCCAAAAAAGTAAATAACGATCTGATATTTCAAGTATTAAATAGAAAAATGCTGCGGGGAAAAAGGGAAGCCCAAATTTCAATAGCTTTTTAGCAAAGATGAAAGAAACTATACCCCTTGTAAGTGTTTCCATTTGATGGGGTATTAGCATTACCCATCTCAAGATTGTACCCACTAAAATGCCTATTAAAATTCCATCAATACCAAAATTATATTTAATAACAAGAATATAAGAAGTAAGAAGCGAAACAATGACGTTTAAAATACTGATTATTAGGAATGTTAACGCATGTTCTTTGATTCGAATTAACGTCATAATCCTTGAAGAGACTGCATCAAAAAATAAAATACCAGAACAATAAATTACCCACATACCTTCTTCCAGATTCAAAATATTAATTGCTATTGAATCGGAAAAAATAATGATTAAGGTCGAAAAAATTATAGAAGTAATTATTAGCAAAAATAAGGATGTGCGTCCTACAGAATCTTTATCTATTGAATCTTGCTTATAAAATTGCATAAATGCTGAATCTTGTCCAAAAGAATAAACTATCTGAGCAAATGCGATAAAAGTAAAAATGAGGAATATATAACCTGTCTCAGACTTTGAAAAAGCATTAGTATAAAGAGGAAGAAGAAAAAAGGATATAGCTCTAACTAGTATGGAACCAATTCCATATATAGCAGAATTTTTCCAAAATTGTTTTATGGGATGCATTAAATAAATATTTTCTGAAATGCTTTTCTGATAATTATTTTTGCACCCATTTGCTCTTTAAATTTGATCAAAGATGGATGTGGTGTTAAAGGGTTTTCTGCTTTAGGTTGTTGTGAAACCCCCAAATCTAGATAATTTAGATTTTGTTCCTTTGCCCAATTAATTGATTCAAATATTTGAATAGTTGCTGGTTGCAAATTGATATAATCATAATTAATCATATTATAAAAAATCATTCCACAATTGGCGTTTACAATAAAATTTAACGTTCCACCAATAATTATATCCTTATTAAATAAAAGTAAAAGATGAAGTGATTGGGGATGTAAGTCATTTAATCTCTTTAATTCTTCCAATGAATGTGTAGGTAAAACATTGTGCTTTTTTTTGTTTTTCAGGAGAATAGGATAAAATTGGTCAAAATTATTTTCCCATTTAATTGTCAATGCAGTATCCTCTAAATATTTTTTTACATACCTTTTTTTACGAGAGTGAAGATAGTCTATTGAATTGGAATAATGTAAAACATCAATCATGCTTGAAATATAATATTCCTCAATTTTATAATTTTGCCAATGTAGTAGGTACTCAAGCGTTTCGTTCAATTGGTTATGATAGATCGCAGGAGTTTCCACAAAAAATATTTTTCCAAACTTATTATGGTTAGAATATTCTTCTATTGTATTTACAAGCATATTTGCATCATCATAGGAAAGATTTTCAAAAACGAATCCTCCATAACTGGCACCGGGATGTGAGTAAAGAATCTTTATCCCATTACTTTTGATTTCCGCTGCAGAAAACAGAGCAATTATTTTTCCCTTCTTTTCAAAAATGAGAGAATGGTCAATAAATTTTCGATCAATATGGTATGATAAAAATGACCTTAAATGAAATAAAGTGCCATTATTTGAATGCTGAACAAAGTCATCCCAGTCCTTTGTATCTTTAGCTGTAAATTTTCGTACGGTGATTTTCATTTGTTTTAAATAATTGAAATAAATTTCCTATTTCTTATTCAGGTAGTTGGTATAAATTAAATTAAATCATTGGTAAGGGATTATTAAAATATATGAGTCAAATTCGTAATATTCATGCCAGGCAAATACTGGATTCCAGAGGCAACCCAACTTTAGAGGTAGATATTTATCTCAATGATAAAAGCTTCGGGAGAGCAGCCGTTCCCAGTGGAGCATCAACTGGAGAGCATGAGGCAGTAGAACTTCGGGATAATAATACAGCCTATTGTGGCAAATCTGTCAACCAGGCTGTTGAAAATGTAAACCAGATTATTGCTGGAAAATTGGTTGGAATGGATGCCTTAGACATCACATCCATTGATGCTGCAATGCTTGCTTTAGATGGCACCGATAATAAAGCTCGGTTGGGAGCAAATGCCATTTTAGGAGTTTCAATGGCAACTGTTCACGCTGCTGCCGTTTCAAGTGGTGAAAATTTATATGAGTACCTACATGAGGGGAATGATTATATTCTTCCAACTCCCATGATGAACATACTCAATGGTGGAAGTCATGCAGATAATAATGTAGATATCCAAGAATTTATGATTTTCCCAATTGGTGCAGATTCGTTTTCTCATGCGCTGCAAATGGGCACAGAAATTTTTCATCAACTGAAATCAATTCTGAAAAAAGGTGGACTTAATACCAATGTTGGCGATGAGGGAGGGTTCGCACCAGATTTAAAATCTAACACTGAAGCTATTGAATTATTGATGGAAGCTGTGGAAAAAACAGGTTATAAAAATGGAACAGAAGTTGCCATTGCCTTGGATGTTGCATCCAGTGAATTATATAATTCTGAAAATAAAACATACGAATTGGCTTCTGAAAATAAATCTCTTTCATCTGAAGAACTAATAGAATATTATGTAAATCTCTGCAGTCAATATCCAATTATATCCATTGAGGATGGGCTGGATGAAAATGACTGGAATGGATGGAATAAAATGCATCTCGCACTTGGACAGAACGTCCAATTGGTAGGTGATGATTTAACTGTGACCAATCCCAAACGATTACAACGTGCCATAGATGAAAAATCCATGAATGCTATTTTAATCAAACTAAACCAAATTGGCACAGTAAGCGAAACCCTAGAAACTATCAAAATGGCAAAAGCCGCAGAAATGGCTTCGGTTATTTCGCATCGATCTGGTGAAACTGAAGATACCACTATTGCTGATTTTGCTGTAGCAACAGGTGTGGGTCAAATTAAAACCGGATCAATTTGTCGCACTGACAGGGTTGCAAAATACAATCAATTATTAAGAATTGAAGAAAAATTACATGGAAAATGTCGCTATGCCGGGAGAACATTGTTAGGGTGTTAAGAAAAAAGGATTATAGAAAAAAGACTATTCTTAAAAACCGGATAATGATTTTTCCTCTCATTTTGATTGTTGGTGGATTATTTTTAATTTCTAATGATATGGGGGTTGTTAAATGGTACCAATTACGAAAAGAACGAAACCGAATACAAGCAGAAATTGATCAATTTATACAGCAAGAAGCGGAATTCACTGATGAACTAAATCGACTCACAAATGATGTGGAATACATTAAGAAGATTGCACAGGAAAAGTTTCACATGGTAAAGCCCGGCGAAAAAGTGTTCCGTGTAATTGATAGAAGAAAAATAGATTAGGAGGTGTATATTATGTAACTTTATTTACAATAATTTTTAGTTTGTCCCTAACAAAATGAAAATAATCTGCATATTAATTGTCCTTAGCCAGTTTGCATTTCCTGCCTTTGAAAATGCATTCAAGTTTCAATACCTTGGCTCTAGTTTGCCCATTGATCAAGATACGGTTCAATTTTCTCAAAACAAAAAATCGTTCTCAATAATTATTCCTTTTGGTCAAACTTTTCTAAAACTGGCTTCACTAAATTTCTCCCATCCATTTTCCTTTGGAAATTATGAACTATATATGGTGACCGCCGGAGACAAACTTTATCAGGAAAATATGTTGGAAAACAAATTTGAATTTTCACTAAATAATGACTATAACTTGGCTTTATTGATGAATACATATCTAATTTCAATAGAAAACTACTCCACACACTATACTCTTTCTACGGGTCTTCGACTCAGGTATTCAAACCCGGACAACCTCTCTTATTTTATCGAATATAAAAATGGTTTTTTTATTACTAACTCAATTTTAAGCAATGATATTCCAGAGATAATTCTTATTTCAATTTTTCATGAGAATAAACGAAATCGATTTACATTTTCTTTAGTGAAAGACATGTTATATCCTCTGGATTATCAATTTTATTGGAAAAACACTCTCCACCCAAACTTGGGAATCAAATTTGGTATTATTAATAGTAGTGGAGAAATACTGGGAGGTTTTGATTTTTTATTTGGAAAAATTTCACCCCAAATATTTATTCTCAATCATCAAAATCTTGGAATCACTTATGGTTTTAAAATTATATTCTAAATTTTTCTGGTTATTTTTATTAACCTTGATGGTTTCGCAGGAAAATATCTGGGAAAATGCAGAAGATTTCATTCAAAGTTATTTTGAACCTGAAGAATTTTATTATGCTGACTATGTCCAACGGCTAAGAATAATTCCCAATGGAAATAATGAGAACTGGCAACAGAAATTTCTGCTGGAAAATGATAGGTTCCAATTGGGTTGGAGGATGGATAAATCTTCTTCCACAGAGTTGGTTCAAAATAAAAAAGGGTATTTGTCAGTTCGAGCCAATGACTACAATATTATTATTGGTAATGCTCGAATTCAAACTGGAAATTCCCTTTTATTTGGCAGCGATTATAACAGTATGAAATCCTTTGGAAATCTATTGTCGCCTGGAAAAATCAGATGGAATATCTCACCTTATTTAGGATCTGAAACCAGCTCCAACCCTGGAGGTATTTTTATATTAAATAATATAAACAGGACAAAATATTACGTGGGAGTAGAAAGCTCTGCAATTTCATCAGGAATGTACATCAAGGGAAAAAGTCTGGATGGCATGCTGGTGGCTGTCTTACCAAAAGAAGGGTCTTTAGGTCTTTCGGTTTCCTATCATTTAAAAAATAATTTTGTCCAGTTTTCAGGTGAAACTGCCCTAAAATCTAATGAGGTAGCTCAATATTTCCAACTTTTCTCCAACAGTAAAGATATCATTTGGCTTGGTCAATTTCGTCTGCTTCCTAATAAATGGAATACCATTTCTGGGCGTCCTGCTACCGGGTTTGGAAAAACATCAAACGAGACTGGTGTATCGATATCCGTCAGAAAAAAAATAAATAGATTTACTATTTATGGATGGGCAGATATGTATTGGGAGGTACAGAATGAATTCTCAATGCCAATAAAATCAGGAGATGATTTTTTAACTGGTTTTATATATAAGAAAAAAGGGGTTGGAACTTTTGAAATGAAAGCTCGGAGAAAAACAATTATAGAACTTTTTAATAATAACAGCATTTACAATCTTCAAAATAGTATAAAATATTATTACACCTTCACCATGAAAAAAATGATCATATTAAAATGGAAATCCATTCTTTTAAAGCCAGATTATAAAAGGGGTGAACTTATTCAGATACAATCTTTAAAGTATCATTTTGAAAATTGGTCTTGCGTATTGGGTGCAATTTATTTTAATACGGATAATTGGGATTCCCGTCTTTATCTAATTGAACCGGGATTAAAGGGGGAATTTAGAATACAGCCCTATTATTTGGAGGGAATATCAATCTATTCTAAAGTTAATTGGAAAGTAAATGACTCAAATTCACTCTCATTTCGATATTCAACACAAACGAAAATTAATAATTGGGGAAAATGGGAACCTGAAATGGGACTTCAGTTGGATATTGTTTTCTGAATTTCAAATAGGGTAAATTTTATAGGATGAGTTCTACTAATATCAATCAAAAAACGGCACTTTTCTTTTGCTTGTTTCTATTTCAATTGCTATGCGGGCAAGCAGAATTAATTTCCAAAACCAAATTATACGAAATAAATGGCACCAAATATATTTCTGCGGTGGAATATGCCAAATCACAAAACATTCGAACAATTTTTTATGACGATAAGGAAAAATTAGAACTTCGCTTTCAAAATGTGAAATTAGTGTTATCCCCACACTCTTCTTTCATTCGGGTAAATGATGAAACCTATCACATGTATGTACCCGTTATTTATGATGGGAATGATTTTTTTATTCCAGTCAATCCATTTCTTGATATTTTAAATAAATCTGGACTCCCCATTGCACTAGTTGATTCTTCAGAAAAGTTTGTTTTGACTACCGCACCCCTTTACAACGTAAATGGTTTGGCGGTAGAAAATAAGGTGAACGGAACAATCATCGAAATTAACACTTCCAAGCACTTTACAAAAGATGTGTTAGCAGCCTCTATTACACGAGGAGGGTGGCTGAACATTACTATTGCTGGAGCTTTGGTTGATTCAATTAATATGGCTGAATCAAAATTAAATAAACCAGTTGTGAGAGTCCGTACCATCCAATCGGTGGAATCTGCACAGATTTCTTTTCTTTTAAAATCAAAAGTTGACGATTTTGAAATTGAAACTGATAATGATCATATTTCTATTTTTCTCAGAACTGAAATGGCAGAGAATGCTGACAAAATTAAAGAAATGCGCAGACGTTGGCTTTTGGATACAATTGTAATTGACGCAGGTCATGGCGGTAAAGATGCTGGAGCAGTTGGGCGGGGTGGCTTACTAGAAAAAACTGTTACCTTAGACATTGCCAAAAAATTGGGAAAGCTTATACAGGCAAATATGGGTATAAAAGTGATTTATACTCGAGAGGAAGACGAGTTTATTCCCCTTTTTAGACGTACAGAAATTGCAAACAATTCAGGTGGAAAAATTTTTATTTCCATTCATGCCAATTCGGTTCCGGGTAGCCCTAGCGTAAGAGGCTTCGAAACATTTTTACTTCGCCCCGGAAAAACCAAAGATGCCATTGAAGTGGCCCAACGTGAAAATGAGGTGATTGCTTTGGAAGAATTATATCATAAATATGAAGAACTCTCAAATGATAAACTGATATTGTACACAATGGCTCAAAGTGCTTTTATGAAAGAAAGTGAATTTCTTGCTGCTGAAATTCAAAGAGAACTTGATAAGGTTCTCACCTCACCAAACAGGGGTGTAAAACAATCTGGATTTCATGTACTTGTAGGAGCCTCTATGCCCAATGTACTCATTGAGGCTGGATTTCTTAGTAATAAAAACGAAAGTAAATTATTGGGGCAGTCCCGTTACCGTCAAAAAATCGCTCAGGCTATCTTTTCCGCATTGGTTAATTTTAAAGATAAATATGAAAATCCTCTAATTGGAGACAATTAAACCCTCACAAAATTCTCCAATTGGAATATTTGACAGCGGATTAGGAGGATTAACCGTTCTCAAATCTCTGGAAAAAATACTCCCAAATGAATCATTTATTTATTTCGGAGATACAGCACATGTTCCCTACGGTACTAAATCTGCGGAAACAGTAACCCGATACTCCATACACATAATGGACTTTTTCCAAAAACATGAAACAAAAGCAGTAGTCATTGCCTGTAATACCGCTTCAGCAGTTGCATATCAAAAACTGAAGCAAATCTATAAAATCCCTATTTTTGATGTGGTAACCCCGTCAGTTGAGTATTCTATAAATATTACCAAAAGTAAAAACGTGGGGGTGGTGGGTACTTTCAGTACTGTCCAATCACAGGCATATACTAAAATGTTTGAAAAGCTTGGCAGCGATTGTTTTGTTAAAGGAGTACCCTGTCCACTATTTGTGCCAATTATTGAAGAAGGTTGGGCGGACACAGCCATTGCAAAAAACATTGCTGAAACATATCTAAAAGAATTCCAAAATTGTAATATTGATACACTTATCTTAGGATGTACACATTATCCCATAATGGCCAATACTATACAGGATGCTCTTTCCAATCATATTGAGTTAATTTATTCTGGTGAAACAGTTGGCATTAAATTGAAGGAGTATTTAAAGAATGAAAACTGTGAAAACTCTTCCATTATTTCCCAAACCGTTAAGTATTATGTTACAGATTTCCCTCAAAAATTTGATGAACTTGGAAGTCGGTTTTTAGGTCGTCAATTAAATAATGTAACCCATATTCCCATCGTTTAATGGATTCCATTCAGTATCTCCTTTCAATTGAGACGAGGGGAATTAAATTAGGCCTTCAGCGTACCCGCGATTTGATGGCTGCCTGTGGGAACCCCCAATCAAGACTCTCCTCAATTCAGGTGGCCGGAACAAACGGTAAAGGTTCTGTGTGTGCAATGCTGGCAAATATATTTAAGACAGCAGGATATAAAACTGGATTATTTACCTCTCCTCATTTGGTGCATGTTAATGAGCGCATCCGTATTAATGGCATCCCAATTTCAGATAGCGACATAGATAAATTCATCAGAACGCATAAATCTCAAATAGAGAATGTTGAAGCTACTTTTTTTGAAACTATTACAGCAATGGCATTCTGGTATTTTAAGAACGAAGAAGTGGACATTGCAATTTTAGAAACAGGATTGGGCGGACGATTAGACAGCGTGTCTGTCTGTGATCCCTTGGCAACGGTTATTACCCCAATTTCTCTTGACCACGTGGAAATTTTAGGAGAAACTATTTCTGAAATTGCCTTTGAAAAAGCGGGTATATTAAAAAATGGAATTCCGTGTATCAGCGCAAAACAAAAAAGTGAAGTAGCAGACGTGCTTATTAAAGAGAGTCAAAGAATAAATGCTCCAATTCATTTTGTTAATGACAAATTACCCTCAGAGGTAAAAGTAAATATCCCCGGATCAACCCAGCAAGAAAATGCACAATTAGCTGTTTCTGCTCTAAAATATATCAATAATTTTGATATCCAAAAATCTACCCTTAAAAATGGCCTGCAATCCGTAAAATGGTTCGGCAGAAACCAGCATATTCAGGAAAATCCATTGGTAATATTTGATGTAGCCCATAATATTGAAAGTATAAGATCTTTTCTGGATTATTATTCAACTATGGGTGTTTCAGGCAATTCAGTTTTAATAATAGCACTTCAGGCACGGAAACACATACAGCCCCTCGTTTCCAAACTTATAAAAGTATTTAATCATATTATTTGTACAGAGACCCCAGGACGAAACCCCATGTCTGCAAAGGTCTTGGGTGAATATTTCAATAACACAAATCAATTTGATATAATTTCCTATCCAGAAAAAGCAATTCAACTAGGATTAGAAAAACTTAAACCTCAAGATGGTATGGCCATTATTGGTTCACATTGCCTAGGATCTGCTGTGAGTAAAGTATTTAAAATAACCTTTGACAAGTATTAAAGAGTCCTTATATTTCGCTACGGGGATAACTCCCTATTCCTCGAAAAATCCAATATTAAATTTTCTCATTACATAATTCAATTTTAATCAAAAGGATATTAAATGGATACCAGTGAACTACAGGGGTTGACGGTAAAAGAACTGCAAAAATTTGCAGATGATCTTGGGTCAACCGATTTTTCCGGGTTACGGAAACAAGATCTCATAAAAGAGATTCTTGGCATACAAGCAAAGAAAAAGGGCAATATTTTCGCTTCTGGAGTGTTGGAAGTTCTGCCGGATGGCTACGGATTTTTACGTTCTCAAGATTATAGTTATTTACCTGGTCCCGATGATATTTATGTATCTCATTCTCAAATTAAACGATTTAAACTCCGTACTGGGCATCAAATTTCTGGGCAGGTTCGTCCACCAAAAGACAATGAAAGGTTTTTTGCATTACTTCGAGTGGACACTGTAAATGGTGTCGCCCCGGAAAAAAATAGAAATATTGTTTATTTCGATAATTTAACTCCTCTTTTCCCTGAAGAACATATTAAGCTGGAAACTACTGCTAAAGAATATTCTACCCGAATTATTGATTTGCTCGCACCCATTGGTAAAGGCCAGCGTGGACTTATTGTGGCACAGCCAAAAACTGGTAAAACTATGCTCATGCAAAAAATTGCCAATGCCATCACTACTAATGATCCTAAAATTAAGGTAATCCTTCTCCTTATTGATGAGCGTCCTGAAGAGGTTACAGATATGTCAAGATCTGTGGATGCTGTTGTAATTGGATCTACTTTTGATGAACCAGCAGAAAGACATGTGCAAGTGAGTGAAATGGTTATTGAAAAAGCAAAAAGAATGGTAGAAGGCGGTGAAGATGTGGTAATTCTATTAGATTCTCTCACTCGATTAGCTCGTGCCTATAATACGGTTATTCCCCATAGTGGTAAAATTCTTACCGGTGGTGTTGATTCAAATGCCCTGCATAAACCTAAACGATTTTTTGGTGCCGCACGTAATGTTGAAGATGGGGGCAGTCTCACCATCATTTCAACAGCTTTAATTGATACAGGAAGTAGAATGGATGAAGTTATCTTTGAAGAGTTCAAAGGTACTGGTAACCAAGAACTGGTTCTTGATAGGTCTCTTAGTGACCGTCGTGTATATCCTTCCATGGATATTAAACGATCAGGTACTCGCCGTGAAGATAAGCTCATGGGACGAAAAGACCTCTCTCGAATTTGGCTCCTGCGTAAATTGTTAGATGAAATGACTAATGTAGAAGCAATGGAATTCCTCCTGGGAAAATTAGGACATACCAAAAGCAATCGTGAATTTCTCGATTCCATGAGTACTTAATATATGTTGACTGATAGAATAGGAAGAATTTCTCCCTCTGCAACCCTGGCTATGACAGCAAAGGCTGCAGAACTCCGTTCTGCTGGAAAACCTGTTATAAATCTTAGTGTGGGTGAACCCGATTTCCCAACTCCTGAAAATATTCGTAACGCTGGAAAGCGTGCTATTGATGAAGGTCATACCCGTTATACTCCTGGAGGAGGAACTTTAGAATTAAAAAAAGCAGTTGTTGAAAAACTAAGGCGGGATAATGATCTGCATTATGATCCATCTCAAATTCTTATTTCGTGTGGTGGTAAGCACTCCCTTTACAATGCCTGCCAGGCACTTTTTCAATCTGGAGACGAAGTAATTATTTTCTCCCCTTATTGGGTGTCCTTTCCAGATTTCGTTTCAGTTACCGGTGCAAAGCCTGTATTTGTAAACACCGATTCAAACAAACAATTTGAACCCGTTATGGACGAATTAAAATCCAAAATCACTTCCAGAACTAAAGGAATTATAATTAATTCACCTTCTAATCCTACCGGTGGAGTGTGGAGTGATAGTGCTGTATTAAAAGTATTAGAAATCGCCAAGGAAGCTGATGCCTGGATTTTTTCCGATGAATGCTACGAACAATTAACCTATGATAGAAATTATATCAGCACGGCAATGTTGGGAGAAAACACAGAAAAAGTATTAACTTTTCAGTCCTGCTCGAAAACATATGCCATGACTGGATGGCGAATTGGATACACAGCTGGAGATGAAAAAGTAATTAAGGCTATGGGAAAATTGCAGGGACAAAGTACTTCCTGCCCATGCTCAATTGCTCAAGTTGCAGCTATTGAAGCACTTACCGGTGACCAATCTGAAGTGGCTATAATGCGGAATGTTTTTAAAAAACGCAGGGATTATATTGTTAGCCGATTAAATAAGATGAATGGAGTTCATTGTGATACTCCTGGTGGTGCTTTTTTTGTTTTCCCAGATTTTAGTTCGCTTATGGGCACTGACAAAAAAATACAGTCGTCTAATGATTTATCAATGTATTTTCTGGAACAAAAGTCAGTGGTTACAGTTGCAGGGAAAGCTTTTGGAAGCGATGGCAATATTCGATTCTCTTATGCAGCGTCAGATGAGGATTTAGCAAGAGCGATGGATTTAGTAGAAGAAACATTAAAAGAATTAGAGTAATGAGGAGAAAGGAAATAAAATGAAAAAAGGAATACATCCAGAATATCAATTGTCAACGGTACATTGTGCCTGTGGAAATAATTTCGAAACACGTGCAACCGTTGATAAAATAAATGTGGAGATTTGCAGCAACTGTCACCCCTATTTCACAGGGAAACAGAATCTTGTAGATACTGCAGGTCGAATCGAAAAATATATGGAAAAATATAATCTCACTGAAAGTGATTTAAAACAGTAGCTGAATTACCATTAAATAAAGCGGTTTCCGTTTTCCAAGGCGGAGCCGCTTTTTGTTTACTATGAAAAAAAGACTACTATACCATTTACGCCTGCTAATCAGCCAATCATCCATTCTTGTAGGCGGACAGGCTGTAATGGAGGGTGTTATGATGCGCGTACCTGGTGCCTACGCAACAGCAGTACGAGATCCAGAAGGAAACATTCAAATTGATAGACATAACTTTAAATCCAAAACAGAACTATATCCCTTTTTAAAGAAGCCTTTATTAAGAGGGATAACCGGCCTGTTTGAATCCCTGAAAATAGGATATTCTACTTTACAATGGTCTGCAGATATTAGTATTCCTGAAGATGAAAAAAATAAAGAACCCAGTAAAGTTATGGATGTTCTCCTTACGTTATTTTCATTTGGCTTGGCTCTTGGGTTATTTTTTGTAGCTCCAATAGGACTTACATCCTGGCTTTTTGATAAAGATCAAGATGCTTTTATTTTTAACATTATCTCTGGTCTCTTTCGAATAATATTTTTTCTAACCTATTTAGCACTTATTTCACTTATGAAAGATGTGCGCCGTCTCTTCCAATATCACGGAGCAGAACATAAAACAGTATATAATTTTGAATCCGGAAAAAAGCTATCTATTGCCAATGCCCAACAGTTCCCAACACAACACCCTCGTTGCGGTACCAGTTTTCTATTTATAATTATGATTGTGGCCATTCTTTCTTTTGCAATTTTAGATTCAGCTGTTCTGTTTTATGTTGATGAATTAAAAATATGGATGCGCCTTATCTTTCATATCCCTTTTATACCTATTGTAGCAGGACTGGGATATGAAGTGTTAAAACTAACAGCAAAGCATCGAGGCAATATATTCTTTCGTGTATTGGCTCAACCTGGCTTATGGCTTCAAAATATAACTACTAAGCAGCCAGATGATGAACAGGTAGAGGTTGCTCTAAAAGCGTTAAAGGAAGCCTTTGGTGATAATCTCTCTCAATATTCTAAGGGAGAAACTTATGTAGCCGAGGCTATTGGATGATTGATAAGCTACATACAATAATTTCCCGTTATGATGAATTGGCTGAACTTATGAGTCAGCCTGATGCTATGCAGAACATGAAAGCCTTCACACAATTGGCTCGAGAACATAGTGGCCTCACTGAATTGGTTGAGTACTCTAAAAAATATATTGACACTTACGAACAACTTAAGGAAGATGAAGAAATTCTCAATGGTGATGATCCTGAATTGAAAGAATTAGTAAAAGAAGAAATTGGTCCTTTAAGAGAAATAATTGCCATTCAAGAAGAAAGGCTGAAAGTACTGCTTATTCCTAAAGATCCAAATGATAACAAGAACACTATTCTTGAAATAAGGTCAGGAACTGGCGGGGATGAAGCCGCATTATTTGCAGGTAATTTGTACCGCATGTACCTTCGCTATGCCGAGCGCAAAAACTGGAAATCAGAGATTATGACTCTACATGAAAATGAAGGCGGCGGAGTTAAAGAAGTAATCGTAACCATAATTGGTGAGGGTGCCTATGGAATGCTAAAATTTGAGTCCGGCGTACATCGTGTGCAGCGGGTACCTGAAACTGAATCAAGTGGAAGAGTGCATACCAGTGCAGCCACGGTTGCGGTTCTACCAGAAGCCGAAGATGTAGATGTGGAAATCAATGAATCTGATTTAAAAATTGATACCTACCGTGCCTCTGGCGCCGGTGGGCAACATGTGAATAAAACGGAGTCCGCCATTCGAATTACCCATAATCCAACAGGACTGGTTGTTACCTGTCAGGATGAAACTTCTCAGCATAAAAACCGTGATAAAGCCATGAAGGTATTGCGTTCCCGCCTATTTGAGGTTGAAATGGAGAAACAACATAAGGAACGAGCTGATGCTCGAAAATCAATGGTTTCAACTGGTGACCGCAGTGCAAAAATTCGTACTTACAATTTCTCCCAAGGCAGGGTTACCGACCATCGAATTAATCTCACCCTTTATAAACTTAACGATATCATGGATGGAGATCTCGCTGAGACGATTGAAGCCCTTCAATTGGAAGATCAAAAAGCTGCAATGGAAGCAGTTTAAGGCAGTTATTTGTTTATAGTTTAACGACTATTTTTACCCAGCATCAGATAAAATTTTGCAACATTGGTGGTGCAATTTGTTTAATTTAAAGTCATTATTTTTTGTGTTAATCCGTGCTCATCTGTAGCTAATTTAAGCCGAAGAATAATTCAACAATACACATGACCACCACCACTAAACTTTGGCGCATTATAGATCTCATCAACTGGGGCAATGATCATTTTACGGAAAAGGGTCTAATTAATGCCCGCCGAGAAATGGAATGGTTTCTCTGTGAAATTCTTAAATGTGAACGAATTGATCTCTATGTTCGCTTTGAAGAAGTAATGGATGAAAGCGATTTAGAAATTTTTCGCTCTATGGTGAAACGCCGCATTGCCGGTGAACCTTTTCAGCACATCATCGGTAAAGCATCCTTTTATGGCAGAGATTTTATTGTAAATCAAAATGTGCTCATCCCCCGCCCTGAAACAGAAATTCTCATTGAACGCATAAAATCAAATGGAGTAATAAATTCCCTATTAGATATTGGCACTGGCACCGGCTGTATTGCAATTACTACAGGATTAGAAAATTTAGTTGAAAATATATTTGCCACCGATATTTCTGAATCCGCTATTGAAGTTGCAAAACAGAATATGAGGCTTCATAATATTGAAAACATTAAATTTGCCCGCCACAATTTTCTAACCCATCAATTCAAGACTAAATTTGATGTGGTAGTTTCTAATCCACCCTATATTGCTGCAAAAGAAATGGACTCCCTACAAACTGAGGTTAAAAGTTATGACCCCCAATCAGCTCTTACTGATAATTCAGATGGACAATCATTTTATCACCGTTTTGCGGATCAGTTTGAAAATCTATTAAACCCAGATGGCTATTTACTTTTAGAGTTTGGTGGAAATGCCCAAAAAGATGCTGTGGAATCAATTTTTAAAAACGCTGGTCTTAATACTGAATTTTTCAAAGATTTACAGCATGATTGGAGAATTGTTGAGGTGCACAGATGAATCGCATCTTTGCCGGCATACAGATACTTCGCCCATTAAATATGATTCTTAGTCTTTTAGCTGTATTCATTGCAGCATGGCTGGGAAACGGTATTGCCTCCCCTCTCCTCCCATACACAGCATTAGTGGTTCTCTGTTTTGCCGGGGCTTCAAATATACTCAATGATGTGCTGGATATTCATATTGATGAAATCAACCGCCCGGAAAGAGTTTTAACATCGGGTCGGCTTCAAATTCGCGACGCCATTTTATTAATGAGCCTTTTATATTCCATTGGTATTATGGCATCAACCTATCTCCATCCGCTGGGAAGGCATATTGCTCTGGTTTTGGTCTTACCCTTACTGGTTTTATACACACCACTATTCAAGCGCCTGCCATTTATTGGCAACCTGGTAGTAGGTTCAATTTTGGGATTAGTTTTTATATTTACAGAAGGGGCAATTCATGGTGTTGTGGATAAGATGTGGATACCTTTTTGCCTTGCCACTACACTTTCCACTATTCGGGAGCTGGTAAAAGATGCTGCTGATATTGAGGGGGATACTGTTGGCGATTTACAAACCTTCCCTAGAAAATATGGACTTGTTGCAACACTCTGGTTTTTGCGAATTCTCACCATTTGCCTGTGTTTTGGTGCAACACTCCCCTATTTTGAGGGCTGGTATGGAAATTATTACTTCTTTCTGCTTGCTGGAGGTGTTGCCATTCCTTCCCTGTATGCTGTGTTTTTTCAATTGAATGAAGAATCTGGGTCAGAGGATTTTGTAAAAACAGCCCAAGTATTTAAAGTAACCACAATTGTAGGAATGGTGGTGATTCTTTCAAGCGGATTTTAACCAATCAAGATTCTATCCTAGTACCCATTTAGACCTCCACCCACCCCTCGGCTACGCCAGATACCCCTCCGGAGGAAGGGAATTTCTCAATACAAATCTGCTAATAATATATTCTCCTCTGGAGAGGAGAAGCTGCAGAAGGCGGAAAGAGGTGTGTACCACAGTTAGGGGGGGGTGGTTCCCCTTACTTCAATTACCATTCATCAATCTTTGCATTTCTACGATTGACAAGCCATTAATCATTAATATTTATCTTCCTTCTCCACCCACCCCTCGGCTACGCCAGACACCCCTCCGGAGGAGGGGAATTTAACAATTAAAATTTAACTAGGGTTTATTCTCCTTTGGAGAGGATAAACCGCCAAAGGCGGAAAGAGGTGTGTACCAACTAATACAACATTATCAGGCAAGAAGTGTTGGCCTGTACTGAGCCTATCCAAAGCAAGGTATAAATTCTTGAGTTATTCCACCCACCCCTCGGCTACGCCAGATACCCCTCCGGAGGAGGGGAATTTCATAATACAAATCTTCTAATAATATATTCCCCTCTGGAGAGGGGTGCCTGGCAATTGCCAGGTGGGGTGTGTTTATTCCCTTCTTGTCATATCCCGCCCCTGATGGAAAGGGGGTCCATATTAATCAGAATGAAAGGTATAGAGTCGCTTCTGTCACCCTGAGGAGAGTTTACGCGGTGCATTGTCGAAGTGAAGGGTCTCAATCTGATGATGAGTAAATCAAATTGAATCAGATGCTTATCTGTAGTTTCTGAGTTAACTTTTTAAAATTATATCCACCGGACGGATATCGTGCTGAATTCATAGACGCGTCAGATAGGCAAGGGAACCGATTACCTAATCAGCTCCTTCATCAAATTTTTCTTCGTTATGGCTGATGCTGTCACCAATCCTGAAAAGAGTGCACTGGTGACTCCCACCGTTAAAACATCCTGCCCAGTTAAATAGAGATTCTTAATTTCTGATTTAGGCTTCAGCCATTTCTGATGAAAGCGATCAGGCGTATGGTCAATACCATATAGTTCTCCTTTAGGATAGTTGGCCAAACTCTTAACTGAAAGTGGAGTGGAAAGCTCAGTATAGGCCATTGCTCCTTTGGCCTGGGGCACATGCTTATATACCGTTTCTAAAATTCGCTCGCTTAGTTTTGTTTTCATTTTTTCATAATCGTCTCCCCGTTTTTTCCAGGGTTCATCCTTCCAATTATCATACTCAGACCAGTTGGCAACAGTGATGGCCTCCATTGTGGCGTAACCGGGATTTTCTTTTTCGAAGGCGGGATCTTTTGCAGAGGGGAAGGAAACATACACAACGGGAAATTCTGCATTGGAGTCCAACATGAAATTACTCACATTTTTATCGTGATCATATCCTGGATAAATCCATAAATTGGTACTGCCCAATTTCAGTTCCTCAGCAGATTTATTTAAGCCCATATACAGGCAGATATAACTCGCAGTGGGATTAACGGTCTTAAGCTGACCTTTTAATTTGGAAAATGAATTGTCATTTTTTAGTAATTTTCCATAAGTATTCATTACTCCTGCAGAGCTGATGATAATGGGGGCTTTCACTTCTTCTCCCTTTTCAAGACGAACACCCACAGCTTTTCCCTTATGGGTGATGATTTCATCTATTCCGGCATTTACATATAATTTTCCGCCCATACTTTCTAGGTATTCTACTGCCGTTTCTGCAATTCGACGGGAAGTTCCGATGGGATAGTTCCCTCCATCTAAATAATGCCGAACTACCATAGCATGCATGGAAAAGCTGCTCTGCCCCGGAGGCAGTCCGTGGTCACCCCATTGACCACTGAGTACTCCCAAAATCGCTTCATCATTAAAAATATTCATAATCACTTCTCTGGTGGTTTTATCTGAATGATTAAAAAACTTGTGGGTCATTTTCTTATAGGTAAAATTTCCCAACCAGTCGGGCAGGGCTTTGTTGGCAAAGTAGGATCGGCCGCTTTTAACTGCTTCATCTACTTTTTGAATATAGCGACGCATTTTATCTTCCGTGCCGGGAAAATAACCTACCATATCATCAATAAATTGCTCACGGGGTGCCACAAAATTGTACTGTTTATCAGGGAAAATAATGCGGTCATAATTAGCATCCATCTTATGCCATTCTAATTTACCATCACTTACCAAATCAAATAATTTTCGTACAGGAGACCATTTATTATGCACTTCGCCAATATAATGGATGCCCACATCCCATTCATAATTATCCCGTTTAAAGGTATGTGTCCATCCACCGGCTTTAAAATGCTTCTCCAGGATGAGAACTTTCTTGCCCCGTTTCGCCAGAAGAATCCCAGCGGTTAACCCGCTGATTCCCGAACCTATAATAATAACATCATACTTTTCCTTGGCATATTCGCTACGCCAACCAGGCCATTTCTTCAATATAATTTCCTTTCAGATTATATGGAAATTTAGGATAGATGGATGGGAAATAACTCAATTATTAGATTAACTTTGCCCTATGAATATGAAATTAATCCTTCTATTTATCTGTTAAAATGATTTCTGCAAAAACAACTCACATAGGATTAGTACGAACTGAAAATCAAGATGCCCTGGGTCATATTAAGGTGGGCAACAATGACCTTTTTGTTGTCTGTGATGGTGTGGGCGGACTGCCCAATGGAGCCTTGGCAAGTAAAACTGCATTGGACTCAATCCTCGCAGAATTTACTTTAATACCATCAGCAGAACCAGAAGCTCATCTTCAATTAGCCATGCAAAAAGCTCAAAAGGCTGTTATGAAAACCAATCCAAAGCCCTTGGGTACCACATTAGTTGCCCTCTATTTATGTGATGGTACTGCTTATACTGGATGGTGCGGTGATAGTCGAATTTATCATTTTCGAGAGAATCTTCTTAATTGGATGTCGAGAGATCATAATGTTTTGCATGACATTTTAAATAAAGGTAGATCCAGGGGTAGTATGTTTATGAATCCACAGGCATTGAATCGTTTTTTTGGTCGTGAATTTGAAGTGAAGTCCGACTATTATTCATTTTCCGTTGAGCAGGGAGACCAATTATTACTCTGTTCTGATGGACTGTCTAATTTTTTGATGGAGCCGGATATTATTCATGCCGTAACCCAAAATTCACCCCAAGAGGCATCTGATCTTATGGAAAGAAAATTGCTTACAGAAGAAATTGGCGCTCCGGATAATTTCACATGGTTTATCATTCAAATATAGGGAGTTATAATGGGCGAAGACCAAAAACTTTTTATTTTAATTATTGGCGGTACTGGAAAAGCAGGCCGGCATACGCCGTTTATGATAAAATTTATCCTTTAAACTTAGTTTCATAAATTGTGCACTTGAAACACATAGGCAAACTGGAAATACTCGATAAGATGGATGAATAAGTATAAATTTATAATTTTTTCATAGCCACCACCGTAATGCTATAAATACCCATATTGCTTTTATTATATTTTTCATATTGCGCCTCATCCATAAATGATTGAATCAAATTTTGGGGTAAAACAATTTCGCGAGATTTTTTCACTTCAATATCTATGAAACCGACTTTTTCAACAATCTCCAGATATTCATTTTTCTGTAAAGCACCTGAGACACATCCTGCATACATTTCTGCTGATTTTTTCAATTCTGGTGGAATTTGTCCTTCTAGCACGATGTCAGAAACACAAAAATGTGCACCCGGTTTTAAAATACGATGAATCTCATTAAAAGCCCTTTCTTTATCCGGCACAAGATTGAGAACGCAATTACTCACAATCACATCACACATTTCATCATCAAGGGGAAGATTCTCAATATCACCCAATTTGAACTCTACATTTTCAAAACCGAGCTTTTCTTTATTAATATTTGCTTTATCAATCATTTCAGGCGTCATATCTATGCCAACAACCCTGCCCTTGTCTCCGATAATACTTCTAGCCACAAAAACATCATTGCCTGCACCTGAACCTAAATCAACGATTGTGTCGCCCGGTTTGATATTTGCATGCTCTGTTGGAATACCGCATCCAAGATTTAGATCAGCATCCTCTACATATCCATCTAAACGGGTATAATCTAAGTTAAAAGCAGAATAATCTGTTGCTGGATTAGATCCACAGCAAGATGTGTTTTCTGTAGCAATTTCAGCATATTTTTCCTGGACTATATTTTTCATTTCATTATTTTTCATTTTTTCTTCCTTTTTTATTTATTTAACAACACTTAAATGTTGAAAACAGTTTTGTAAACGCAGATTTTGTTTTTTCGACCATAGCTTCATTAAGACAATAGCTTGTACGGGGACCTTCAATCTCCCCTTTTATTAAATTCACCCTTTTTAATTCTTTTAAGTGTTGGCTTACCGTTGATTGGGATAAGGGAATTAGATCAACAACCTCTCCCGTAATACAGGAATTACGCTCATTTAATATTCGAAGAATATTAATACGAGCGGGATGAGATAGTGCTTTCGCTATATCTGCTAATTGCTTATCGGAGTTATCAAATGTATCTGTTTTTGCAAGTGGCATATTATTTCCCTTATCGCTTATCGTAAATATACGATATATTATACATATAATACAAACTGATTAAATTTTCTGTACCCTACCCCCATAAACTGGACCAGCCTTAGAGTTAGTTATAAAAAAATGGATAGAATTTTCGGAAGTGGCAACTGTTAAAAATAACTACATTGATTTGTAATTCATTCTTCCTGCTCCTTTTTCAAAAAATTATTTATGTGTTTTTTGGCTTCGGCAAAGCTCTGGTAGGATTGACAATTAAATTTCTCATTTCCACTAATCATGGCTGACAGACGTTTTCCTGGTGCAGGTCGGTATAAACATAAAATCGGAAAGTTTAATTTTTCAGCAATACCTAATTCGTAGCCCACTCCCAGTGAAGGTGTAGATACTTCTGCCACCATTACATCTGCGGACTGTAACCAGTCTAAATCCCGATTATATATATCTGAATCTGACTGAGTAGTTTCGCCTTTACCGCTTAACTCAGGACTTCCCACATGTTCGGTTAGTACTTCTCCATAATGTTGGAGATGGTCAATTAACTGAAAATATAAATCAGCATCTTCTCGTCCACCCCTAATTGCGCCAGCAAAATAGATTTTCATAGAGGAAATATTAGCAATTAATTCGTAAGTTACAGTAACTTTATTTATAATTTTAATTTTACGTTTAAAGCTATATTTATTTTAGTTGTATAATACAAAATATAAATGGTTTATTATTTACTTTTTCTAACAATTACATTCATTTCCTGTTCTTCTGAGTCAGGAAATAGTCATTGGTGGAAGGAAAAAGCTGAACAAATGGTAGAAAAACAAATCGAAAGAAGGGGCATTAAAGACCCGCGGGTGCTAAAGGTCATGCGGGAGACACCACGGCATCATTTTATTCCCCCTCATTTGGAAAAGATGGCTTATAATGACGGTCCCCTGCCAATTGGGGAGGGTCAGACTATTTCACAGCCTTATATTGTGGCTCTCATGACTGAATTGCTGGAATTAAAAGGCGATGAAAAGATGCTTGAAATAGGTACTGGCTCCGGATATCAAGCAGCAGTATTATCCGCTCTGGTTTCCCAGGTATTCAGCATAGAAATTGTTAAAAACCTTGTGGATAGCGCTACCGTACGCCTCAATAAATTGGGTTATAAAAACATCACCACCCGATGGGGAGATGGCTACATAGGCTGGCCTGAAGAAGCACCCTTTGACGGCATCATTGTTACCGCGGCTCCAGATAAAATTCCACAGCCCTTGATTGATCAATTAATGGTAGGCGGACGTTTAGTGGTACCCACAGGAACCCGCCGCCAAGAGCTTAAAATAATAACTAAAAATGATGACGGGACTATCCAATCAAAAAATATTATTCCAGTTCGTTTCGTCCCCATGGTGCACCCAGAAGATGGCAATCTGGATAAAGGGCTGGAGGTTGATCGGTAAATGGCTCGTATATCCCAAAATATAAACAGCAAGTTCAAACTACGGCCATTTGAGGAGGAAGATTATGGAGAACTGGCAGTTTTAAGAAACCTGCTCTACCCCCAGCACCCAATTTCTGTTGAATCTATGAAGCACCAGGATAAGACTCGAGATAAAAAAATTCTCCACCAACAATGGGTATGGGAACACGGCCAAGAAATTCTGTGCACAGCTTTATACACTCAATGGGAAGAAATCTACCATCCGCAAAAATTTGTCATAAAAATCTACGTTCACCCTACTCATCAAGGGTCAGGCTACGGTACAATTTGTTATGATCATTTAATAAACAAATTACAACAATTTGACCCTATAAAACTCACTACCGAAATCCATGAACCCCATCATCAAGGCATTCATTTTTTTGAAAAAAGAGGCTTTAAGAATACCATCTCAGAAAGAGAATCCAGCTTGGATTTAACCGCTTATAATCCAGATAAATATAAAGATGAAGTTGCCAATATGGATCAACAGGGCTTCCGAATAGTTACACTTTCTGAATTTCGCAAGGAAGATAAAGATGCAGATTATAAAGTATGGGAGATTGATAAAGATGTGTCTATTGATATGCCTTGGCCCGACCCTATTCATACTCCCGAATTCGAAATTTATTCTAAGCAGGTACTAAACCACCCAAAGTTTAATCCAGATGCATGGTTTCTGGTAATGGATGGGGACCGCATTGCAGGGCTTAATAATTTGTGGAAAAGTGAAATCCCAAAAGGCCTCAATAATGGTTTAACCGGGGTCCGAAGAGAATACCGGCGGAAAGGTATTGCAACTGCTTTAAAGTTTAATAGTTTGTCATGGGCAAAACAGAGCGGCTATAATTGGATACGAACAGATAATGCTGCCACTAATGAAGCTATGCTTGGTATTAATATTCGTGCAGGGTTTAAGTTTATGCCTGCCTGGCTCTTTTACGAAAAAATATTGAAGGAGGAAAAATGAGCTTATCCAATTTTACATTCACAGGGAGTGCTTATGAACAGGGTTTGGCACATGGCGAGGCATTACAGGAATCCATCACAAAAAATATTGAAATTTATCTCAATCATTTTGAAAATGAAGCTGGCATTGGTAAAATTGAGCTGCTAGAAAATACGGGTAAATACTTAAATGTGCTGCGAGAGCAAAGTCCGGAATATATAAGTGGAATGTATGGCATTGCTGAAAGCTCAAACATAGCAATACTTGAAATCGCCATGCTGAATTTTCGCTATGAACTTTTATATCATGCTCTGGGAAAAAAATTGCAGGCCGAAGCCGTGGACGGCTGTACCTCCTTCGCAGTTCTCCCGGAAGCCGCAGAAAATAATCATCTGCTCATGGGTCAAAATTGGGACTGGATACCTGATGTAGAATGTGTACTAACTACCAGCGTTGATCCCGATGGAATGCAACGCATGGCTTTTACAGAGGCAGGAATATTTGGCGGAAAACCGGGGATGAATTCTGAGGGTATTGGGCTGGCAGTAAATGGAATGTACTCCACTAATGATGACTGGAAGCGCTTTGAAAAACCTTTTCACCTGCGTTGTTATGAGGTGCTGCGTTCTAAGAATATGGAGGAGGCTTTACATGTGTTGGCAGGAACTCCCCGCTCATGCACAGCTAATTTCATTTTGGGGCATGCACCTAATCAAGCAGTAGATATTGAATTAGCACCGGACAGTCTGCGTCTCATAGACCCTATAAATGGTGTGTTGGCCCATGCCAATCACTTGGTTGATCCCCAAGAAACTGGTGTTGAAGAGCCTGGAAATCCTCGCAGATATTTAACAGAATTTCGGCATAAACATATGGAGGAATTACTAAACAACCAAAAGCCCTTAAATGTAGAAAATATGCAGGAAATTCTGAAAGACCATGAGCATAAGCCTCAATCCCTCTGTCGCCACCGGGATGATGCCCTGCCGGAATCTCAGCATACCATTACTAAAACAGCGATGATTATAGATTTAGAGGAACGAAAAATGTGGGTGAGTGATGGCCAGCCTTGTAAAGCTGTGTTTGAGGAGTTTGTGTTAAGTTAGTTTGTATGGGGAATTAAATTTGTGGTTCCTAATAAAAAGTGTCGAGTGATGAGTGTATCCAGCGGTTCCACGTCTGCACTAAACCACTCAACTAAGTTCCCATTCTCATCTAATAGATATTTATTAAAATTCCAGGATGGGGAATCATCATTCCAACCGTTTAATTTACTGTCAGACAACCATTCATAAACGGGGTGCTGTTTTCTACCCTTCACATGAATTTTTGAAAACATGGGAAAGGTAACCCCATAATTTGTTGTGCAGAATTCATTTATTTCTACATTGGTCCCTGGCTCCTGCCATAAAAAATCATTGGAGGGGAAACCCAGCACAACCAGACTATCTGAATAAGTTTCGTATAATGTTTGTAATCCTTCATATTGGTAAGTATAGCCACATTTCGAAGCCAAATTCACTACCAGGACCTGTTTGCCCTTGTAAGTTTCCATGCTGATTCTTTCACCATTTATATTTTCTGCGCTTAAGGCATAGAATGAATTATAATTGTCTGAAGTCTTTTCAGCATAGCTCAAATTGAATGCAGTGAAAATGCCAATTATGGTAATTATTACAATGAGTTTGGTAAAATGTTGTGTCATATATAAGGGATAAATTAAATCATATTTCTATAATGAAGTGTAAAAGTAAATTATCAATCCAATTTAATGAATTAATATCCATTTTTATTTTTTATATTAGGAGGCAGATTTATGAAGCAAATTACAGATAGCCCCTGGCTGATTCAGATGCCCCGATTGGTTTTGGGGATTTTTATTATGTTAAATATTATTGCCATGTTGATCTATCCCGGCGGTACATATTTGGACCATTCCACTGCAGGGTATTCTTTTACACGGAATTTTCTCAGCGATTTAGGGCGAACCATTAGTTTTTCAGGGGAGGTTAATTTTTTATCGGCACAGCTATTCAATATGGCCCTAATCTTTTCTGGAATGGTTTTTGCCAATTTCTACCTCCATGTACGTAAGGTTTTTGTTGCAGAAAATCAACAAATACTGGCCCTCATAGGCAGTTTCTTTGGGGTGCTAGGCGGATTTTCACTGGCAGGTGTTGGGCTAACTCCTGCTGATCTTTATCTGGAACTGCATATCGTATGTGCAACCTGGCTATTTCGTTTCTTTTTTGTGGCGTCTCTCTGTTATTCTCTGGTGATTTACCGCCACTCTCATTTTGAAAATAAATACGCATTGGGATATCTTGTGTTTACTTTTTCCATTCTACTGTATATTTTAATTTCTGAGTTAGGTCCTGATCCCAAAGTGAACCAATTTGCACTCACTGTGCAGGTAGTATCCCAGAAAATGATTCTCCTGATTCTTATGTGCGCGATATACATTCAAACAATTGGACTGAAAAAACTGCAGGGCTGATGTCCGCTTTCAAAATTCTAGATAGCGCTATGGGTTCCGAGCTCATCTGCAGAGGAATAGAATTGCCGCAGCATATCTGGTCGGCAGAAGCCAATTTGACAAATCCAGATTTAGTATTGCAGATTCACAAAGAATATGTGACTGCCGGAGCTGATTATATTACGGCAAATACTTTCAGGACCACACCCAGGGCATATAGAAAATTAGGAGTTAGGGGTAAGGAGACAGGAGGCAAAAATCAGGAAGCAGAATTTCTGGCAAAGAATTCATTAAATAAGGCGGTGGAAATTGCGAAAGAGGCTGCTGGCGATTCTGCAAAAGTGTTGGGATCCATTGCTCCCTTGGAAGATTGTTATTCTCCAGATTTGTTTTCTGGAAAGGATATAGCCATTAAAGAATTCCGTCAACTGGGTGCATGGTTGTCAAATGCAGGAGTGGATATACTTCTTCTTGAAACTATGAACAGTCTTGCTGAAACTGAAGCAGGATTATTGGCATTGCAAAAGTTCAATTTTCCCGTTTGGGTGAGTTTTGTTCTAAAAGATGATGAACATCTGTTATCTGGAGAATTACTGTTGGATGCTCTAACTTTGCTACAGGACTATTCTGTCAAAATGGTGCTGCTTAATTGTAATCCCTTGCAGCGAACGGAAAATGCAATGGTTTGCATATCTGAGAATTGGACTGAAAAATGGGGTATCTATCCCAATCTGGGCATTGGTGAACCTGCTCCTGATGGCAAAATTTCTGAGTATGAGTCCATGGAAAAATTTACCATCCTCATGGAAAAAGCAATTGAGCTGGGGACCTCGGTAGTGGGTGGATGTTGCGGGTCATCACCAGAGCACATAAATGAGCTTTCTAAAATAAAAAACAAATCAAATATTACCTCTATCCCCCATCCCCAATCTCCGATTAAGAGCTATTGACACCCTTTGATCAAACACACTTTCAAAATATCATTAGGCATCATCCTGATCATCATTGGACTCATCGGCGGACTTATCCCTATCTTCCAAGGCTGGATGTTCGGTATTCCCGGGCTCATTATATTGAGCAACTACTTTCCTCCTGTAAAACGATTATTGGACTGGGCAAAAGAAAAAGCTAATATTAAGAGAAGTAACTAATTAATATTATCTATAAATTTCAGTATTAATCGAATCAATTCTAATTAAAAATACATTTAACCATCTGGCGGCTTCCGCCGTCCAACGGATAAGATGGAATAATCTATTCAACAAACTAGCCTGACCACCAACTGAAATGCGAAATAGTATGGGTGGGTTGTACAGCGACCATCATAGGCTGCTGAGCATTTATTTTATAAAATGGAATTACAAACCCCAGGGGGGTTGAATACAATAAATTCATTCATTATTCAGCAACAACAAACCCTCAAGGGTACATCTGATTTACATGGAACAACCTTGAGGGTTTAACTTGCCCCAAAATTCCCAACTAACAACTACCAACTAACAATTAATCATTACTAAATTGATCCCTCCTTTCGCGGATAAAATTCAAACATAATTCAATTTTATAATGGCCGATTTCGTACATTTACATAACCATTCCGATTTTTCATTACAGGACGGTGCTCAGTCCGTTCAGATGCTCTGTGACCGGGTTGGCGACCTGGGAATGGACAGCATTGCCCTCACTGAACACGGTAATTTATTTTCTATGATTCCTTTTTATAAGGCTGCCCGGGAAAAAGGAATCAAACCAATATTGGGCTGTGAAATTTATGTTTCCGTTGGCAACCATACCGATAAAAAACAGATAGTCACATCTTCCGGTAAAAAATGGGGCTATAATCATTTGGTCCTTTTAGTGCAGAATGAAATTGGGTACAAAAATCTCATGAAGCTGGTTTCCATTGGATATTTAGAGGGGTTTTATTACCGACCACGAGTGGATAAAGATCTTCTGCGCAAATACAATGAGGGACTTATTTGTACTTCCGGCTGCCTGGCTGGTGAAGTTAATCAATTCGCTGCACAGGATGATTACGAAAATGCCAAAAAAGCTGCATTAGAATATGCTGAAATTTTCCCTGGTAGGTTTTATTTAGAAATTCAAAATCACCAAATTGCAGAGGAATATGCCTCCCATTCCATTTTAAAACGTTTATCTAAAGATTTGAATATTCCCCTGGTGGCTACTAATGACTGCCATTATGCATTGAAGGAGCATTGGGAAGCACATGATGTGTTATTCTGCCTGGGCACTGATAAAAATCGAAGTGACCCCAATCGGGTGAGATATGAACCTCAGCAATTTTATATAAAATCTACCGATGAGATGCTTGATCTTTTTAAAGATGTTCCCCAAGCGCTTGAAAATACAATTCGCATCGCAGAGAGTTGTGATTTGGAAATACCCATGGGCGAATACCACCTTCCTACCTTTCCCATTCCAGGCGAAAATGGTGCCGGTGATGGCGATGCTTTTCTGCGTACCCTTTGTGAAGCAGGGCTGAAAGAGCGCTATGGAACTATCTCGCCTGAAATAAAACAACGCCTTGATTTTGAATTGAATGTTATCAAAAAAATGGGCTTTGCAGGATATTTTCTAATTACCCAGGATTTTGTGAAATACGCACGGGACAATCACATTCCCGTTGGTCCCGGCAGGGGCAGCGCTGCAGGATCAATTGTAGCTTACTGCACAGGCATTACTGATGTAGATCCTATAAAATATAACCTACTGTTTGAGCGGTTTTTAAATCCTGAACGTATTAGCATGCCCGATATTGATATTGATTTCTGTATTGAGGGTCGAGAAAAGGTCATCAATTATATCAAGGAGCGCTATGGGAAAGATTCTGTGGCTCAAATTATAACCTTTGGCACCATGAAGGCAAAGTCAGTCTTGAGAGATGTGGGGCGTGTATTGGGTCTGAGTTATGGCGAAGTGGATCGCATAGCAAAAATGGTTCCAAATGAGCTGAAAATGACCCTCGAAAGAGCAGAAAAAATGAATCCCGATTTAAAGAAAATACCCGCTATTGATGAAACACATAAAGAACTCATGGACTTTTCAAAAGTGCTTGAAGGAATGCATCGACACGCCTCTACTCATGCCGCAGGGGTAGTGATTGCACCCGGTCCATTAACCGATTATGTCCCTTTGTTTAAAAGTCCCAGTACAGGGGATATAACTACGCAAACAGAGATGACAGCCCTGGAAGATTTGGGTCTGTTAAAAATGGATTTTCTCGGTCTGAGAAACCTCACCGTTATCAATAAAGCCGTGCTCATGATTGAGAAAAATCATGGTGAAAAAGTAGATATTGCTAAAATCGATTTGGAAGATGAAAAGGTGTTCTCATTATTTGCTAAAGCTCGTACAACGGGTATCTTTCAGTTTGAATCAGATGGAATGCGGGAATACCTCACACAGTTAAAGCCCAATTGTATTGGTGACCTCATAGCCATGAATGCCCTCTACCGCCCAGGACCTATGGCAAATATTCCTGAATTTATTGCACGCAAAAACGGCTCTTCAAAAATTGATTATATCCACCCCACACTTGAACCAGTATTAAGAGAGACCTACGGTATTATTGTCTATCAAGAGCAAGTGATGCAGATCAGCCAGATTATTGGCGGTTTTACTCTGGCTCAGGGTGACATGCTCCGTCGGGCAATGGGTAAGAAAAAAGCTGAAATAATGGCAGCCTTTAAAGTGGATTTTGTGGATGGCGCTATAAAAAAGAACATCGATAAAAAACTGGCTGTGGAAATTTTTGATCTTCTGGAAAAATTTGCTCAATATGGATTTAATAAAAGTCATTCCACCGCCTATGCACTGGTGGCTTACCAGACCGCCTGGCTAAAAACCCATTATCCTGCTGAATTTATGGCTGCAAATTTATCTTCCGAAATGGGCGATACCGATAAGGTTGTTAAATTATTGGATTCAGCCAAAAAAATGGGGATTGAAATTCTTCCCCCTGATGTGAATACCTCCTATGAAGACTTTAGGGCCTTGAATGATACTTGTATTGCCTATGGATTGTCCGCAATAAAAAATCATGGGGCAAAGGCTTCGGCCGCAATTGCAGAGTACCGCCTTGCCAACGGCGAATTTATAACCATTTTTGATCTGGCAAAAATAGAGGCAAATGTTATCAATCGAAAAGCACTTGAGAGCCTGGTTCAGGCAGGAGCATGTGATAATTTAAAGGGTCACCGAGCCCAGCAATTTGCCATTATTGATGATGCCCTGCGCTGGGGTCAAAAAATGAACGAAGAGGCAGCCTCCTCACAAGAAAGTCTATTTGGTGGTAATACTGCTGTGGCAGCCATTGCCGCACCAGCGCTTCCAGATGTTGATGAGTGGACCACCGAAGAATGCCTCCGCCGTGAAAAAGAAATTATTGGTTTCTACCTTTCTGGAGACCCCCTGGAAAAATATTTGGAGGATATAAATGAATTTTCCACTATTGATCTCGGTAATATCCCTGAAAAGAAGCCGGATGATATTCGTATTGGTGGCATTATCCGCAATGTTAACACCCGTTATGATAAGAAAAACCGTCCCTGGGCAATTGTAGAGCTCAATGGCTCTACAGGAAAAGCTGACATCTTTGTTTTTAATGATGTCTATGAAAAAACAAAAGAGATGCTAACTGATGATAACTGCATTTTTATTAAGGGGTCACCATCAAACAGGGATGATGAAAGCGGTACGCTTAAAATGATTGCAAAGGATGTGTTTCCTCTTGCAAAAACCAGAGAAAAACTCAGCCATAAAATTAATATCTTATTAGATTCTGGCCAGAATGATGAATTGCTCTTAAGTCGGTTGAAAGATTTTTCGGACAAAAATAAGGGGCGTTGTGGTCTCTTTATACACCTGAGGTCTGAAAATAATGCTATTCAAATAATCCGGGCTGGTAAAATTGGAGTAAATGCATCCAAAGAATTTATTCATCACCTCCGTGAATTATTTGGAAAAAAACATGTGTGGATTTCTTAAAAGTGCGAGAAGGGCTGTTTGAAGAGAGAGAAAACAGGAATCGGGAGACAGGCATTGCTACACCCTTCAGAGGGCGCATGGGCCAGGAATTCCTCAACCAAAAGAAATTGATCGATAGGGAAAAGATCAATGGTGAACACAATTTTTAATTTGCCAATTCAGTCAGTATTATTTTTTATTGCCCCATCCTTTAGTACAGGGTTTATATTTTGCCCAAAAAAATGGGGCTTCAGCCACTGTAATAACACTTGAAGGCTGTAATACAACGGGTAACCTCTGCCTCAGTTATGGTAGATGGTAAAACAATCAGTAAAATCGCTACTGGATTTCTTATTCTTTTGGGTGTGGAGCGGGGTGATGGAGAAGATGACCTCAATTATCTGGTAAAGAAAACAGTGGGGTTGCGAATTTTTAAGGACGACAAGAATAATATGAATTTATCCATTCAGGATGTGAAAGGTGAAGCCCTTGTTGTAAGTCAATTTACCCTCTGTGCTGATACCAACAAAGGAAGGCGCCCCAGTTTTATTCATGCGGCGTCCCCTGAAGAGGCAACCCAAATGTATCAACAATATTGTAAACAATTAAAATCTAATGGAGTACCTGTTCAGACTGGTGAGTTTGGCGCCATGATGGATGTGGCCCTAGTAAATGATGGTCCTGTAACCATCCTATTAGAAAGTGGAAATAGACACTAAATTCCACCATATTGGTGAATACCGTTTATATTGTAAATTTTCACGATCTCAAACAGGGGAATTATGAATAAGAAAATACGAATTATAATGGCAAAGCCCGGACTTGATGGTCATGATCGGGGAATTAAAATATTGGCTCGTGCCTATAGAGATGCCGGAATGGAAGTAATATATTTAGGTTTGCGGCAAACTCCTGAAATGATTGTTAGTGCGGCTGTTCAAGAAGATGCAGATGTTGTCGCGCTTTCTGTTTTAAGTGGAGCCCACATGACTATTTTTACTAAAGTTAAAAAACTAATGGACGATGAGGGCTTGACAAATGTGCTCCTCACTGGGGGAGGCATTATCCCCAAAGCAGACATGCAGACTCTTTCCGATTTGGGGGTAGGCAAAATGTTTGGTCCCGGCACCACTGTTGATTCAACCATTGAATATATTGAAAATTGGGTAAATGACAACCGGAATTAAGAAATTAGAGAATATGCGAGCTAAAGCTCGAGAGGGTGGTGGCGCTCATCGCATTCAAAAACAGCATGATAAAGGTAAGCTAACTGCCCGTGAACGCTTAGATATTTTGTTAGACAGGGGCAGTTTTTCTGAGCTGGATATGTTTGTTCAACACAGATCAAATGATTTTGGTATAGAAGAAAACCGTATCCTCACCGACGGAGTAATAACAGGGTACGGCACTATTGACGGCAGACAGGTGATGGTGTTTTCCCAGGATTTCACCGTTTTTGGAGGATCCTTGTCAGAAGCATTTGCCGAAAAAATTTGCAAAGTAATGGATATGGCGCTGAAATTGGGTGTGCCCATTATTGGTTTGAATGATTCCGGTGGCGCTCGAATTCAGGAGGGTGTTGTGAGTTTGGGTGGATATGCTGATATTTTTCTCAAAAATACCCTGACATCTGGAGTTGTACCGCAGATTTCTGCCATTCTTGGTCCCTGTGCTGGGGGTGCAGTCTATTCCCCAGCAATTACTGATTTTGTGTTCATGGCAAAAAATACCAGCCACATGTTTGTTACCGGACCAAATGTAGTAAAAACCGTCACCCATGAAGAAGTAAGTATGGAGGAATTAGGCGGAGCTGAAACCCATTCATCAAAATCGGGTGTGGCACATTTTGCCTGTGAAAATGAGGTGGAAGTATTGCAAAATATTCGTACACTCATGTCCTATCTACCCCTCAATAATTTAGATGATGTGCCCACCATTGAATCAGGAGATGATCTCCATCGCCAAGATAAGGAATTAGATAGCTTGGTGCCGGAGAATCCCAATAAACCCTACGATATGCACAGGGTTATCAACATAATTTCCGATAAAAATAGTTTTTTTGAAGTCCACGCAGATTTTGCTGAGAACATCATTGTGGGCTTTGCCCGTATGGGTGGAAAATCGGTTGGCATTGTAGCCAATCAACCGGCTCATTTAGCCGGTGTTTTGGACATTGACTCTTCTGTGAAGGGCGCCCGTTTTGTGCGTTTTTGTGACGCCTTTAATATACCCCTAATCACCTTCGAAGATGTACCAGGATTTCTACCGGGCACTGAACAAGAATGGCGCGGTATCATCAAAAATGGTGCAAAACTCCTCTATGCTTTTGCGGAAGCCACTGTACCAAAATTAACCGTAATTACCCGAAAAGCTTATGGTGGAGCCTACGATGTTATGTCATCCAAGCATATTAGAGGAGACTTAAACTTTGCCTGGCCCAGCGCTGAGATTGCTGTAATGGGACCAAAAGGCGCTGTGGAGATTATTTTCAAAAATCAAATTGCAAATGCAAAAGATCCCCAGAATGAAACTGAGCGCCTTATAAACGAATATCGAGAGAAATTTGCCAACCCCTATGTAGCTGCCGAAAGAGGATATATTGATGATGTCATTAAACCGCATGAAACTCGGTCTAAATTGATAATTGGATTAAAATTGTTGGAGACAAAAGTTGATAGTAATCCAAAAAAGAAACATGGTAATATTCCCCTCTAACATTACCCTATGATAGATATTAATGATAAAACAGCGCTGGAAGCGATCTTTGCTGAGAATTTTGATTCTCCCTTTTATCCTATTTTAGCAAATCTGTATTTACAGGAGGGTGATTTTCGCCGCGCCAAAACAGTTTGTGAAGTTGGATTGAAGCATGACTCTTCAAATGTTGATGGTAAGTTTATACTTGCCAAGGTGGCTTTGGCAGAAAACAAATTGTCTGTTGCTGAAAAATGGCTGAAACAGGCCGTGGATGAAAATACTGCCAATTTTAATGCTCTCCGTTTGTTGATTGGTCTTGAAATTCAACTTGCACGCAGTCCCAAAACAATAGAGACCTATATCCGTCGCCTATTACAGTTTCTTCCATATGATAACGAATGTATTCAATGGCTAAAGGAAATTAATAGTTTAGAGTCTGCAGGCTCAACTGCAATTACAAACCCTGATACAGAAAGTCCGCCTAAAAATAATTCCCCCAAACCTGCTCCAGTAAAAACTCCTGAATTGGTAACAGAAAAGCAGTATGACATTGTTGAATCCATGGCAACCTTTACAATGGTACAAGTGCTCAAGTCCCAGAAGCATTATCATCAAGCGCTGGCGGTTTTAGATGTGTTAAAATCAAAAGGACGGGATAGTGATCGAATCGCAAAGGAAAAAAACGATATTCAACAGCTCCTGAAAGATTCCATAAAATAATTTTCACTTCAGAGTCCCTTCCCTGAAAAATTTCCTCAATTCTATTAATACTATTTATAATGACGCATCTCGCTATGATGATATACATTGGTGGAAAAAAAATGATTTTGAGTTCTGGAACAACATTTTTGCTGAAATTTCTGGAAACACCGTTTTGGAGCTTGCCTGTGGAACGGGCCGATTGGCAAACAGTCTTATTCGTGATGGTGCAGATTACACGGGTATAGAATTAGCTCCTGATTTTGCCAAACTGGCAAGGAAAAAATTAAGTCAATATAGTAATGCTCCTAAAATTGTCACAGGAGATATGCGGCAATTTCAGTTAAATAAAACATTTGATTTAATTTTTATCGGTTTCAATTCCTTTTTACATCTTCTCACGGATGAGGACGCTGTTTCCTTTTTTACCTGTGTTAAAAAACATATGCATGAGAATAGCAGATTTCTCATTGATATATTCATTCCCAATCCCCTTTTCCTATATCGTCCGGAAGGGATTCAGTTTCCCGTTTTAGAATATACTGATTCTGCTACAGATAACTTGGTGAAGGTAAAAGAGAGCAATACCTATAATGCAGATACTGAGGTTAATGAATTAACCTGGTATTTTTCTTTTGATAATGAAAAAATTTTCGCTGTTGAGCGGTTTTCTATGCGGATGTATTTTCCATCAAAAATGAATCAAATTCTCATAGATAATGGATTTCAAATTTTACACCAATGGGGCGATTATTATCGATCTCCGCTTGGAGAGGGGAGTAAATTACAAATTTATGATGTGTGCCTGGATGGATATGAGGCGTAATTATTTAAAATGTAAATATGTTAATATCCACATCTTAATTGCCTCTGTTTTTGCTGCAGGAGACAGACATATTACATTTTTTCACTTTACGGTTTAATAATGAACAATAACATTAACACCATATTTTTTGATTTATTCGGCGTGCTCTTGGGAGTTGATCAGTCTGTGGTAATTCAATATTTGTCCAACCTCACCGATACCCCTTACTTAGAAACTCGGGAAATTGCCATGGGTGAACCCTTCATGAAACTTGAAAGAGGTGAGATAAATTTTAATGAATATGTGAAGAGAGTTCGCATCTTGCTGCCAAATGGTGGGCGTATTGATGGTGAAGTCTTGCGAGATATTTGGATGAATTCAAAGATTGGTGAAATGCCTGCCGTCTCTTTGTTGGATGATTTACTCATTAAATATGGAGTGTGGGTTATATCAAATACCACAGAGTCACATATCGGCAATCTAAAATCAAAATTTGAATTTCTCAATTCATGTAATGGAATCATAACTTCTGAGAGGGCTGGCGCGCATAAGCCTCATCCAAACATTTTTAAATTCGCTCTTGCAGAGGCGGGCGCAGATGCAGATGTTTCCATTTTTATTGATGACAGCTACAGCAATATTGAGGGAGCAGAAAACCTTGGAATTATCTCACATCATTACACTGAATTTGATGGGTTTACTAGGTTTTTATCTATTCAAAAAATAATAATTAATACAAATGATTTTCAAAATTGAATTTGAGAAATATTATTGATTTCATACTATTCTCGGGGTTAATTTATTGTGTAATTAAAGCCATATTATGAAAGCTGTATTTAAATTTTTCCAGGAAATTAAGCGCCGCAAAATGTATAAACCTCTTGCGGTATATGCCAGTTTTGCATTTATAACTCTCCAAGTAACAGATGTTGTATTTTCAAAACTGTTTTTACCAGAGTGGACGGGCACCTTTGTGGTGGTGTTGGTTCTGCTGGGGTTCCCTATTACATTTATTTTTTCCTGGGCTTTTGATATTACTCCAGATGGTATTGAAAAAACTCTTTCAATTGCAAATGGAGAGAAAAAGCCTTCAAAAATCATACTGCCAATAACTGGATTTCTTACACTGGTTGGTGTTGGCTTCTGGATAGTATATAGTATGGTTAGCCTATCTAGTGCTGATGATATTGATATTAAAATTGGTATTAAAAAATCCATAGCAATTTTAAATTTTGAAAATTTCACTGGTCAAAAACCGGGAGATTATTTCTGTTCTGGCCTAAGCGAAACAATCCGGGCTTCCCTGGCGAAGCTTGGTAAATTAGATGTCAAATCTCGTTTTGCAAGTTTAAAAATGAAAAATCAAGGTGCAGATAATTATGAATTAGATTACTTTATTGAAGGCTCCTTATCTGATCTTGGTGAATATAGACAACTAAATATTGGCTTGGTAAGCGCTCAAACAGGAAATAATATCTGGACAAATCAATATAAATTTACCAGTGAAACTGTAGGGGAATACCAAGACAGTATTTTGAATAATATATTAACAGCTCTGGATATTGAGCCGCCGTCAAAACAATTTAGTGAAAATAAATCTAATTTTCATAACACACACACCTTTAAACTGCTTGGAGAAGGAATTTACCACTTTGACAATAAAAATTTCCAAAATGCATTTACGGTCTTTGACTCTATATTAAAAATTGAACCTAACAATTTAACAGCACAATTTCATAAAGCCAACACTCAATTTCAGCTGGAAAAATATTCGGATGCATTAAATATTTACCGAACAATTTTAACGCAATCTGAAAAAATAAATCATGTCGATTGGAAGTGGGAAGTTCCCAATAGAAAAAACTTACATCATACATTCTCAAATGAACACATTGTTTTAGTACGGGGAAAAAATTTGGCAATCATTTTTTTGGAAGGAAAAAATAATGGTTTGCTATTTGCATTAGATTTAGTCACACAGCAATTATTATGGGAGAATTTTGTACCTGATAAATGGATTGAAAGCCTGGAAGTTATTAATGACTTGGTTTTTCTCACCTCTATAAGAACCTCTAATAAGCAACTGGGAGAACCCGCTTTATTTGCTTTTGATATTACTAATGGGGGGTCTGTTTTTGAGAAAGAATTTCCGAGGAAAAGTGATAACCAAGTTGTAATATATGAAATATTAGAGAATTATAATGAGCAATCGAAAGACTTTTCAACCACATTATTATATTTTAAAAAGGGAGAGCGAAATTCTGAAAATATTAAACAACTCACTTTAATTAATAATACCACCGGCGCCATTATATGGTCTTCGGCGCTTGATATCACCACCTGGGGAACCCCAAGTCTAAACCTCCGAACCGTAGGGGGCGATACATGGTTAGAAATCCTTACAGGAGGATCTGGGAAACTGATTGTTTTAAATAATAAAACAGGAATACCTGAACAGGACTGGACACAGCAATTATCAAATGAATGCCAAATAGAATCTTGGGGTCAGAAACTGGTCAGCAAGAATTGCGACGATAACATAATTACCCTTTGGAACCCTAATAATCAGAAAACAATATGGAAATATAATCCGAAAAATAAAATTCGTTCTGTAAAAAGGCTAGATACTAGCAAAGATATGCCGGCAATTTTATTAACCAATTTAGAAAATGGTGACTTGAATGCAATTAATATTGATGGAGGACTATTTAATTGGAAGCTTGAACGGTGGTCTCAGAAAATAGGGGTGGCAGAAAAAATATGGTTTTCACAAAACGATATTAACCGTGTTTATTGTTTAACCAAATCGGATACTCTATTTACAATTAGGCTGGACGATGGGAAAATTATTGAAAGGCTGGCTACAGACAGGCATGATTATACTTTATATTTTGATGATTTAAAAAATTCTATTGTTTTGGTTAATTCTCAATACATAATGGGAATTGATCCGTTAAATGGCGAGCAATTGTGGAAAATTAAAGATGTAGATATTTCATCTAAATACAGACAATATAATATTTCAAAAAAAATATTGTTGAACGACAATTCTATCTTTGTAGCAAAATTGGTGCCCGCTGACAGTTCTCTTATTGTTAACAATTATAATAGGGACAATGGTAATTTAATTGGGAGTGAAACTATACCTGTTGCATTATTAATGATTAATTGGGTAGAAAAAGAATATCAATTTGTTTCTTCAAGTTTTTCATTGCTTAATGAATTGTTTCCTTTTGAATTAATGGGTGTCAATCAAGCGCCATTAATATTACTACCCGATAGAATAATACAATTCAACGCACGCTTTGAAAATGACAGCCACATTGAAAAAAAACTCGTGCAATTGCAAGCTGCCAGATCCTTAGCGGCAAATGGTGAAATTGAACAAGCAATTAAAGAATATCACATACTTATTGATAATTATGACCAAATGAATCAAGCAGCCTATTGGGAATTGGCTGAAATTTATCAAAATAAAAGTGATGCTAAAAAGGCTATTGTGTCATTAATGAATTTTTACGATCTTATTCTGCCAACTAGCCATGAAGGAATAAAAACCATTCAAAAGCTAAAAGAACTTTCGGGGCTCCGGTGGGAAAAAAGTATTTATTGGGATGAGTGGGATATTGCCAATATTGCCGTTGATGGTAGGCTCATTTTCAGATTTCTCCAAAATAAAATTGAAACCTATCGCATGAGTTCGGGAACCCTAATATGGGAAATGTTTCTTGATGATAATAGCTCTTTGGGATATTCTGATGTAACAAATAAAAATTATATGTTTGTAATCGAAATTGAAAAGCCAAATGAAAAAGCAATTTTTGATAACTCTGATACCTTAGATTTTACACTTTTTAAAAAGAATAAGAAATATAATCTGTTATCATTAAATAAAAAAACTGGTGAAACAGAGTGGAGTGTTCCCATAAATATTGTTGGCGAATCCCAATTCCAATGGATGAAAAATGATAATAAAATGATATTTTTTCAATCTATTAATGAAAGCTTTTTGACCTTATCTGCTCATTATATTTCAAATGGATTACAGCTTTGGGAAATTCAACGAGATATATCTAGCTTATATGGTACATATAATTTGCAACCAGCTTTTTATAATAATAATTTGTTATTACCTCTGGATAATACAATTGAGTACATAAATATCAATACTGGAAATGTGAATGGGGTTTTTGCAGATGAAGACATTGAGCAAATTTTCTTTTTTAATGAACATAGCGTTCAAAATAACTCCATGCTTTTTGGTGTAGAAGATATTGATTACGAGTATTATGTAGTGGATATTGATAAAAAAGTGAAAATTGATGGAGGTGAATTTGAGTCTGAAAATCCCCAATTAAGCCATTGGTTTAATAATACTTTTTATGATATTGCATTAGATGGAAAAATTATTGCCTACCAATCCTATTTAAATGATTATAGCCCCGTAAGCAAAATATGGGTAAACAATTATGGATCTAATCAATTTTTTGCAGGTATTAGTGATGAAAACCTCTATATTTTAAATACAATTGAGAATAATCTATTAACCATAAGTGGCAAAACAGGGGCTATTTTAGAATCAATTCCATTATTATGGTTAGCTAATAAAATAAAAATAAAAGATGATTATATTATGGTTCAATCTAAACAAAAACTGTATGTTATTTCTAATTAAGGAGATAAAAATTTGCAAAATATATTAATTCTTATTTTAATTACCCTACTCAGTGCTCAAGAGGGTGAATCTTACAATTTTGTATTAAAATATAATGAAGGTGAGAAAAACAAATATTCTACTGATTATTTAATGTTAATGGCAATTCCCGGGATGGGTGATATGCAAATTGGACGATCTGCCTCAACAATAGAAAAATATTTAGGCAAAACGGATGGGTTAACTATAATTGAAGAAAATATTACCAATATGGTTACCACCAATAAAATAGGTGATAATGTATCGCCTAATTATGACTTGAATGCCTTAATGGGTGTTCCATATAAGGTGTTCATTAAAGATGATGGAGAAATAGATCATATAGAAACAGAACAGCGTCATTTTGAAGAAACCTTAAATGCACTGAAAAGAGACACCGGACAACAAAATTATTTTTACCCCTTTGGTAAAAATGCTAATAATATTTCAATAGGCGATTCATGGTCTGAAAAAATAGACTCCGTTGTATTTTATGCTGGAGAAGGTGATTTGGAAAGTTTAATGTTTGGCGAAGGCGTTTATACATTGAATAAGGTGAAAACTAAAAAGGGGCGCAGGATTGCATATATAAATAATGTTACGCAAATGAGGGCTGAATTAAATTTATTACAGAACGGCATATTTATGGAGGGAACTATGTCGGGTGAGTTTAAATATTCCTTTCGATTTGATATAGATGCAGGTAAAGTTCTGCTTAGAAAGGGTTCTGGTAAAATGGATTATGAGTTTCAAATGGAAGATAAATCGTTTCGTAGTGTAATAAATATTTCAGAAAAAACTAAAAAGGTAAAATAAAATGAATGGTACACAAATAATTAAAATAATTACCCTGATTTTGGGGTTATTAATTATGGTTAATTGTGCTGGTCAAAATGTGTCAGCCGAACCATGGATTCAAACCGACGATTTATTTAAAATAAAAATTGGTATGTCTACGAAGGATGTAATAACTGCCCTGGGAAAACCCCTTTTTATTGAAAATGAAATGGATGAAGATGATGAAATTACTACAACAAGATATATCTACAATTTTCGTACTAAAGATTATACCGAGGGAAGTGATAAACCCAATAAGGCTCCTAAAGCAAGTGCGTGGGGTCGTACAACCAATATCCAATTTACATTTATAAATGATAGTCTCCTCGGGTGGGAAGAAGATAAGCTTACTTTATCTATGGCAACAAATAATAAACCAAAATCTGCTGGTGGCACACTTCAACTAATCGGTTTATTGCTCAACTTTATAATAATAATAAAAATATTCTAGTTTTGAATATAAAAATTTTGCAGCTTACAGATGAAGAATTAGAAAAACAGGGGGTCTTGTCTTGGCCTATTTGGTCCTGTGAAGTTTCTGAGTTCAGCTGGGAATATGACGCTGAGGAAACCTGCTTATTATTAGAAGGAGAAGTGGAGGTTAAAACTGAATTTGAAACTGTCCGGTTTTCTGCTGGTGATTTTGTAATATTTCCTAAAGGACTTAAGTGTAGGTGGAAAGTAGCCAAGCCTGTACGCAAACATTACTCTTTTAATTAACCTCTATATCCAAATATTATGAACATTTACCTTGATATTATCATAGGAGCATTGATCCTTCAATTTTTTCTCCATAATCTTTCCAGCTATCTTGACCTAAAAAATTTATCTTCAAAATTGCACGATGAATTTAAAGGACATTATAGCGAGAGCGAATATGCCCGATCTCAAGCATATATACGGGAAAATACTCGCTTTTCCTATCTCACATCCAGCTTTGATTTACTGCTCATTCTATTAGTAATTCTCCTGGGGCTTTTTAATAATGTAGATGTGTGGATAAACAGTTTTGGGTTTTCTCCCATCGTAACCGGACTGGTGTTTTTCGGGGTTTTATTTCTTATTCAAGATATAATCAGCACCCCATTTTCATTATATCGCACTTTTATAATTGAAGAAAATTATGGATTTAATAAAACCACCCCTAAAACTTACCTGTTAGACAAAATCAAAAGTTATATCCTCCTAATTATAATAGGCGGACTGATCTTGTCCCTGATTCTATTCTTTTTTAACAAATTTGGAGATTTTGCCTGGTTGTATGCCTGGATAGTCTTATCTGCTTTTCTTGTATTGATCCAGCCACTATTCACTTTGTTTATTGCCCCCCTGTTCAACACTTTTACACCCTTAGAAGATGGTCGGCTGAAAGATAAAATTAATGATTTTGCACAAAAAGTGAATTTTCCTATCAGCAGAATTGATGTGATGGATGGTTCCCGCAGATCGTCAAAGTCCAATGCCTATTTTTCAGGATTGGGTAAAAATAAGCGCATTGCTCTCTTTGATACGTTAATTGAAAATCACAGCGAAGATGAGCTGTTGTCAATCATTGCGCATGAGGTTGGGCATTATAAAAAGAAGCATAATATCAAGGGCATTATAATGGGTGTTATACAAACGGGGATCATGTTTTTTCTGCTTTCCCTGTTTTTAAATAATGAAAGTCTATTTGCTGCTTTTAAAATGGAAAATGTTTCTATTTATGCAAGCCTGCTCTTCTTCAGTATTTTGTATTCGCCCATTGAATTAATTATGTCTTTTGTAGTCAATGCCATTTCCCGAAAGCATGAGTTTGAAGCAGATGCCTTTGCCAAAACATCTGTCGGCACAGGTAAATATTTAATTGAAGGATTAAAAAAGCTAACCGTAACTAATTTGGGAAATTTAACACCCCATGCTTTAACGGTTTGGCTTGGTTATTCCCACCCTCCAGTGCTAAGTCGGATTAAAGCGCTGAATGATTCTAAAAAATGATACGTAGGTATTTTCATGTTGGGATATATCTCTGCTTTTCAGGGATATTACTTTCTCAAAACAATTACCCTATTATACTCATTCATGGATTTCTTGGTTGGGGCAGGGATGAAATGGCTGGATATTATTATTGGGGCGGGAAAACAGATTTAGAAGCTGAATTACAGTCCGCCGGCCATGAAGTATATACTGTGTCTGTAGGACCAATTTCACCAAATTGGGATAGGGCAATAGAAGCCTTTTACCAAATTAAAGGAGGCCAGGTTGACTATGGAAATGAAAAGGCTGAAAATTATGATATCATTCAAAAACCCGTTGGAAAAAACCATCCCGGTTTTTATCCACAATGGAGTGCCGAAAACCCTGTTCATTTAATAGGCCATAGTCAGGGCGGTTCCACTGCTAAAATGCTGGAGGTGTTATTGCAAACCTCATTTGAGGGTGATGACTCTCCCCTGCTTTCAAATGAATTTGCTGGGTGGATCGCAAGCATCACCACTATTTCTACTCCCCATAATGGCACCACTCTCGTACCGCTCATGCTGGATGTTTTTCCCTTCGCGCTAAATTTGGCTCCCTGGTTTGGGGGAATTGATAATGAGAAAATTGACGATTTATATAGTTTTGACTTAGAACACTGGCATTTAGAAAAACGACCCAATGAGTCCCTAAAAGAATATTATGTTCGAATTGCCCAATCACCTGTGAGCAATGAAAAAAATCTATGCACCTGGGATTTATCAATTGAAGGCGCTGCAGAATTTAATAACAGTTACCACGCCGATAAGGATGTCTATTATTTTTCTATCCCCACATTTTCCACAATAAAGAAAAATAATGGCCCCACACATAAACCTGATAAAAATATGTCATTTCACCTCTGGCCTATTGGAATGCTTATAGGAAGTGATGAAAATTCTCCAGATAGCAGTTGGTACGAAAATGATGGAATTTGTAACACGGTTTCCATGACAACAATTGGAGATGTTAATATGCCCCTTTACTCTGGCAAGGCTGAAAAAGGTTCTTGGGTAACAATGCCGCGCCTCAATTATGACCATCAAGCGATAGTTGGGCATAATGTTAGCAAGCCTGAAAGAGATGATCTGATTGTATTATACAAAAATCACTGCAAATTATTATATTCTCTTAAATGACCATTTTTAACAAAGCTGTGATTTTCGATATGGATGGGGTAATTCTGGATACAGAACCTCTGTATACCAAAGCTGAAATCCGTTTGTTTAGAGAATACGGTGTTACAATACCCGAAGAAGATTGGTCGTTATTTCGAGGATGTGCAGAACAAGATTTTTTTGATCTCAGCATGAAACGCTACAAAATAACGGAAGATAAAAATGTTTTTATGGAAAAAGGTCGAGCGTATGTCCGTGATGAATTTATGAAAAGCTTGGCCTTTATGCCTGGTTTTCATCAGTTGCATAAAATGGTAAAGCAGCATTACAAAATTGGACTGGTAACTGCATCTCCCAGGCACAATTTAGACTGGCTTCGCACACTTATCGAATTAGATGATTTATTTGAACATATCATTTCCGGCGATGATACAGAAAGGAACAAACCCCACCCCGAACCATATCTCGCTATGATGGGGCGGCTCCAGGTTAAACCGGAAAATACGGTAATTATTGAAGACTCTCTCCACGGTATTCAATCTGGCTTGGCAGCTGGCGCATTTGTCATAGCCAAAACAGGATCTGTTCCCGATTCACAGCTATCCATTGCACACCGTGTGATTTCTCGTTTGGATGAAATTACGCATATTATGATTGAAGAATTATTGCAGGGGAATAAATAATGTTGTAATATACAATAATGAACATTCCAGAACTTCTTACGGATTTAACCATTCATTATAATGCCTTATTAAGGCAATACGCTTCCCAATTATCCCTTACCGCTCCACAGGCTTTTCATCTTTTGGCTATTTCAACCGATGGCATTTCTATGTCTAACCTGGCACATAAACTGGGATTAGATAATAGCACTCTCACGAGGAATATACAGAAGTTGGATAAATTGGAGCTGGTTCTAAGAAAAAAAGATAGTTATGACAAAAGGGTATTAAAAGTCCATCTTACTGAGAAAGGAAGAACTATTGTTACACAACTTGAATCCTTCCTGGTTGATTTGAATTATTCTATGCTGAAACATATTGATTTAGACGATCAAGAAAATATACCTGAAATGTTAGAAAAGCTGGTGTGGGCAATGGATTGCATCAGGGAGAAGTGATTGTGGCGAAGAAAAATAATTCTGAATTTGCTACTCATCTACTTAATTGGTATGATAGTCGTCGATGTAATTTCCCCTGGAGAGATTGCAATGATCCCTATAAAATTTATTTATCTGAGGTGATGTTACAGCAAACGCAGGTTGCCACAGTGTTGCCCTATTACAAAAAATGGATACAAAAATTCCCCACAATACAGTCAGTTGCCAAAGCCACACAGGAACAAATACTAAAACAATGGGAGGGATTGGGATATTATAGCCGTGCTCGTAATTTTCATAAATCCAGTCAGATTATTGCTGATAGTTTTAATGGTATTATTCCCTCTGATCCAGATGAATTTTCTAAATTGCCCGGGGTGGGACCTTATATTTCAGCGGCTGTAATGTCCATTGCCTTTCATCAGCCCCTTCCTGCGGTGGATGCAAACGCTATCAGAGTGGCAGCGCGGATGGAAATGATTGATTTACCTTATCCTAAAAATTCAAATATAATTTACAATTACTATGAAAACCATATTCCAATAGATAGACCCGGTGATTTTAATCAGGCAATCATGGATTTGGGGCGTGAAATTTGCACAGCAGGCAATCTTAAGTGTAGCGCCTGTCCTGTAGCTGTGTTTTGCAAGGCCCTGGTTGATAATTCTGTTGACAAATTTCCAATTAAGGTGAAGCCACCAAAAAAACCACATTACGATATTGCTGTTGGCATAGTTTGGAATAAGGGTCAAATATTAATTTCTAAACGACGAGAAAATGGACTGCTTGGTGGCTTGTGGGAATTCCCTGGTGGTAAAATTGAAACAGGTGAAAATGCCCAGGAATGTATTATTCGAGAAATCAAGGAAGAGCTGGGAGTTCAGGTTCAGCCCACCTCCCTTCTAAAGCAAATTAAACATGCCTATACCCATTTTTCTATCACCATGGATGCTTATCACTGTGACTACCTAAGCGGTTCGCCCAAAGCTCTGGGCTGTGATGGTTGGAAATGGATTAATCCAGAAGATATTAAGCGGCTTCCTTTCCCAAAAGCCAATCACAAGCTGTTTGACAAGCTTTTTATTGAAGATGGTATATGTTAAAATTTAAACTATTGTCATTGGTATTATATCTAAGCGGGTTTTTGGCATTTATCTTGATAGCCATTATTTTAATTTTATCTGGTTTTATTTTTCTCCCCCTATTTTACGGTTCTGTAAAAATTTGCTGCCGATTTATGATGGCTTCTTTATTACTATGGCCCAAAATAAGAGGGGAATTTCCATCAGATGGTACCTATATAATTATGATGAATCATTCAAGCTTTCTTGATGTTTTTATTTTTCCTCTAATTCCAAAAGGTGCCTGGACAGGCATTACGGCTGTAGAAAATTTTAAAATACCTGTTTTTTCCTCAATTATTAAGCGAATTCAGGCTATCCCTATAGAACGGAAAAACCGTCAGGCTGCCTTTGAAAGTATTAAAAAAGCTGAAGATGTATTAAAGCAGGGTATTCATATTGGCATTCTCCCCGAAGGCACCAGACCATTAGATGGAAAAATGAGGGAATTAAAAAAGGGGGGGTTTCACATGGCAATTAATACCAATACCGCCATATTGCCCGTTGGGGTTTCAGGTGCTTATAGTTTTAAACCAAAAGATAGGTGGTGGATGAAACCGGGGTCAATTTCTATAAACATTGGCGCTCCCACCAACGTTTCAGAATATTCAGATTTAGGAATAAATGGTCTTAAAAATAAAGTTGAAACGAAAATTAAAGAATTATTAGGAGAATCACATGAAATTAAATGAAATGAATATTGTAATTACAGGGGCTAACGGTACTGTAGCCTCAGAATTAATATCTAATTTTTCAAACAGAGCTGCTTTTGTAGTGGGCACTGTAAGACAGCTTTCGGAAAATGTTGAAAATGAAAATAATTCAGCCATTATTGAAATGGATCCCCTGGATCATTATTCTATTGGAAATGCCATTTCTTGGATAAATGATGAGGTGGGAAATGTTCACGCCTGGCTTAATATTGTTGGTGGATTCACCATGGGAAATCATGTAGAAGAGGGTCATGATGATTGGAATTATATGTATAATACAAACTTTATGACTACTCTGAATTGTTGTCAACAGATTCTGCCAAAAATGAAGCAAAATGATTGGGGGAGAATTGTGAATATGGGGGCCCAAGCGGCTGTTAAAGGGATGCCCCTCACCGGACCATACTCCACCAGTAAAGCTGCTGTTCACATGCTTACTAAAATAATCGCTCTGGAAAATGGGAATGGAATTACCTGTAATGCCCTATTGCCCGGCATTATTGATACTCCCGCTAATAGAAATCAAATGCCTGATGCTGACCACGGCAATTGGGTGAGCCCTAAACAAATAGCTTTGAAAATTGAATCCTTATTATTATCCGAAGAAAACGGATCATTAATTCATCTTTAGGGCTTTTTCTTAAGCTTCTCAAATACATAGGTGTTCACCATAATAGACAGGGGAACGCTGATAAACAACCCCACCCCAAGAGGAATGATGGAAATCAGTACAATGATGGACATTACTGCCCCCAATAAAAATAATTCCATCACATAGCCTTTGGTTATGGCGGCACTTTTCTTCACCGCCTCAACAATACCGCACTCTTCATCCACCAAAAAATAATCATAAAATTGGAATCTTAAAGAAATATATACAAAAGGTATAATAATAATTAATATTGGAATTACCATAGACAGCCCCTCAAATGATTCTATGGTTGGGAGGGTGTCTAAATCTACTGAAATTGAGGATAGCAAGAGAACAATTCCTGGAATAGCTGCAACCAATAATATTGTTATAACCAATAGCGATGCCATTAAGTATGGTATTAATAAATGAAAGCTGCTAAATAACTGAGGGAATTCTCCACCTTGATTGTGCATTAAATTTAAATATATTCTCAACATTCCCAGATTAAGCCCCATTTGAAATAAATAAGCTGCAATGGTAAATAGAATAGATTGAGCGGTAAGATCTTCAAGCAGCCTATCTTGTATTATGCCCAAAAACAAATTAAGTGCAAATATAAATACAATTGCCAAAACCAATAATCCAAAATTGGGTTTCAATTTATTCCAGGAACTGGTAATTATTTCTCTTTTTGAAAAGTCCATTAATTTCCTTTTATTAGATGGAATAAAATTAAAATCAATAATGTTTATGTTTATACTTTTTTCAAAAGAATTTGTACTCATCCCTTGCCGATTTGTCCACCTGCCTACATTTTATTTCAGTGGTTTGTGGGTGAAATATTGTTGAACGGGTCCTTTATTATTTGTGTTTATCTGTGTTCATTTGTGGTTAATTTAAAAAGTAGAACTTCACTTAAAAAATATACTTATGAAAATACCCTTTACCAAATGCCACGCCAATGGAAATGATTTCATTCTTATTTTATCAGAATATTTCCCCGAAGTAGATGATAAAGAATCCATAATTCAACGATTATGTAACCGCCATACTGGCATAGGCGCAGATGGATTATTTATTATTTCTCCCTCTGAAAAAAACGATTTTTCCCTTGATTATTATAATTCTGACGGATCCTGGGAAACTTTCTGTGCAAATGGATCGCGATGCGCATCACTGTTTATGTATCAGTCTAGAAAGGTTGAGCAAAAAATGACGTTTGAAACAGGAGCGGGTATGTATTGGTCTGAAATTAAAAGTGAAGGAATGGTTATGATGGGTATGAGAACACCCGAATATAAATCTAAAGCGCTTAATCCAGAAGGATGTGCTGGATTTTTTGTTAATAGCGGCGCTCGTCATTTTGTATGTGAATCAAATAATTTAGACGAAGAATATGTTACCAATATAGGAAGGCGAATTCGCCACCACCAAATATTTCAGCCCAAGGGTATTAATGTTAATTTTTATAAACTAGAAGATGACGGGACTATACAAATTAGAACCTATGAAAAGGGTGTTGAACAAATGATGCTCTCCTGTTCTTCGGGGTCAACCGCTGTGGTATTTCACCTATCCCACAGTCTTGGATTATCTTCCCCTATAACTACCGCCTCCCCCGGTGGAAAACTCCGATTTACCTTTGATAAAAATTGGAAAGATGCCAGCTGTGAAGGTCCTGCAGAAATTTTATTTTCCAGTGAATTTTCATCTTTCCACTCAGACTATGCATAAAATCGGGATATTGTTTGATTTAGATGGAGTGATTTATCAGGGGGATTCTCTAATTTCTGGCGCAAAGGAATCAATCAACCTAATTCGACAAAACAATATCCCCTTCCGCTTTATTACCAATACTACCCGAATGACTAAAAAGAATTTGATCACCAGGCTGCAATCAATGGGTTTAACTTTAGACGTTGAGGAAGTTTTTGCCGCTCCCCATGCTGCTGTAGAATATTGTAAAATCAAGGGTTATAAAAAAATTGCGCTGGTCGTACCAGATAAAGATATGGAGGAGGATTTCTCAGATTTTGAATTACATGCTGAAAACCCACAAGCTATTGTCTTAGGAGATATGGGCAATCAGTTTAGCTTTGATCTGTTAAATACTCTATTTAACAAAATACTAAATGGGGCTGAAATAGTGGCAATGCATAAGAACAAATTTTGGCATTCGGGTAATGAGCTAACCTTAGATTTAGGCGCTTTTGTTGCGGGCTTGGAATTTGCCACAGGAAAAGAAGCCGTAGTCATTGGCAAGCCTAATCCCCACTTATTTCAGCTGGCAGTGACGCCCTGGGGGCTGCCCTTTAAATCAATTTATATGGTGGGTGATGATATTGATGGTGATATTCGTGGCGCCAACAATGTGGGTATGCAGTCCGTTTTGGTTAGAACTGGAAAATATAGGAGAGAAAGTCTAAATTGCTCTGCAATCAAACCGGACTATATTATCAATTCCGTGGATGATTTGCCTGAACTATTGCAATTAAATTGAACCTGACAGGTGAATAAGTGCCAATTCGCCTGCTTTATAAATATCCACTTCCTCGAAGTTTTTTAACCCTTGTAGCACCTCCACCTTATCACCTAATGAAATGGTTACAAATGGTATAGACAACAACTCCAGGGTGTCTTGTAAAGCATAAGCTGATTTTTGCCATGGTCCGGGAAAAAGAAGCAGTCCACAAATTTTGTTGCGCTGCCTTTGAACTATATTGACTGCTCGGGATTCATCATTGGTTTGAATAATCTTCAGTTTCAACTCTAACCCGTTTGCCACTTTACGCAAATTTTTGTTTAGTTTGTCTAAAGTAATATTTGGATTGGCTTCTATTTTTCTATGACCTAATAAATTCATATTAGGTCCATGGATAACAAGAATGTTTTTCTGCATTGGTTTTTGAGTCATGATAATAATTTCTGCCTATACATATTTACAATTTTTTCATGGCAGGGAAAGGCAAGTTTTGGCAGTTCGTCAAATGGAAACAAAACCGCCTCTTCAGCATCATCCCCTGCTTTCAGTGAAGACCAATCCTCAATTTGTATTTCCAGCCCCATTAGTAAAATATCTCCAAAGACGGTATTAAAATGACTGCATGTACCCAGCAAATTACTCACACTTCCTTGTAAGTTTGTTTCTTCTAAAAGTTCTCTTATTGCGCCCATTTCAGGCGTCTCTCCTCTTTCTATAAATCCACCAGGCAAGCCCCACATTCCCCTTCCGGGATCAACTGCCCTTTTCACTAACAGCAATTGATTTTCATGCATGCATATTAAAGTGGCTGTTGGTTTTGGGTTTTCATAATGGATGGCGCTGCAATGCAAACAAAAATATCGCTTATTGCCATCTTTTTCTCCAAACTTATTTTTTTTGCCGCAATTTGAGCAGAATTCTAAATATCCCATATTTGAAATATAAGGCAGATTTCATCATTGTATAAAGATAGATAAAAATGCTAATATTTACGCCCTATGAATAAACAAAAAACAATACTTGCTGTAGGCTCTATAGCAATTGATACACTGGAAACGCCCCATGGTAATCGACAAGATATTTTGGGCGGATCTGCAACTTATTTCTCAATTTCCGCAGGATTGCTGGCTCCGGTAAAGTTAGTGGGGGTCGTTGGCGACGACTATCCAGAAGAGGGTTGGAAGTTATTTCAATCGCGGAATATAAATACCGATAATATACTTGTTGAAACTGGTTCAACCTTTCGCTGGGGTGGTAAATACAGCGATGATTATTCTACGCGGGATACCCTCTTTACTGAATTGGGCGTATTTGAGAATTTTACTCCCTCCATTCAGGAAGCCGACCGATTATCTCCACTAGTCTTTTTAGGAAATATCCACCCGGATCTACAATCGTCTGTAGCCAAATTAACTCCCTCCGCAGAATATATTGTAACCGATACCATGAATTTATGGATTGATCTTTTCCCTGAAAAATTAAAAGAAGTGTTGAAGCTTTCTACAATATTGCTCATAAACCACGAGGAAGCCGAACAATATACAGGGCGATCAAACATTTCCGATGCAGCCAGCGATCTATTATCTGCAGGGCCAGATATTGTGGTCATTAAAAAAGGTGCCGACGGTGCTTATCTGGCACAGGAAAATAGTCGTCATTCAGTTCCTGTTTTCCCTATTAATCAGGTGATAGATCCAACGGGTGCTGGTGATTCTTTTGCAGGCGGTTTTATGGGCTATCTTTCTCAGGCAAGTGCACCCGATTTTCTTGAAGCCGTTATAGTTGGCTCTGCAATGGCTTCATTTTGCGTTGAAGGGTTTGGGGTTGAATCTCTCTTACAAGCCACACCAAAATTGCTTGCCCACAGAGTAGAAACAATTAAAAATTCCATGGTTGAAAAGGTATAATTATTGATGTCAGTCTCTCCCCCTACCTATTCAGAATTGGAGGTTGTAAAAAATGAATATGCCGACAGAGATTATGATGTAAAAATATCAATCCCTGAATTTACCTGTGTGTGCCCAAGGACCGGTCAACCTGATTATGCAACTATTGAAATTATTTATGTCCCCGACCAATTAATTGTGGAGCTGAAATCTCTTAAGTTATATATTCAGCAATTTCGCAATCTGGGTATTTTTCATGAGAGTGTTACCAATAAAATTTTGGATGATTTCCGCAAAGCCTGTAAACCGAGAAAAATAGACGTAATTGGTCGTTTTAATCCTCGAGGCGGAATAAGCACTATTGTTGAAGCAGGTTGGGAAGAATAGGTTTTATCATTTTTTAGCAACTATGATTTTTTTCAAATTCTTACTATACTGCTAAAAACAGCCGTATAACGGGAAGCGAAAAAACAAAGGATGCTGTCGTAAGTGCAGTGTTAATGAATAGTTACAAAGAAAATAGAGATATATTTCAATCCGTATATACTGCACAAAACCGCAGTATAACAAGAATCGGGTTGCAGTATATACAGGGTTATATGTTAATTAAGAATAAGGGGTAATTAAATGCCTAATGGCGGTCCAGATTGTTGCGGTAATTGTTCTCATAACAAGTCAGTTCAGAAAATGGCACACCCTCAACCAGAACGGACAGAAGAGTTTTGGGAATTATCACATTGCACTTTACGAGATGTAAATATATCGAATCCATTTTGGACATATTGTTCTAATTTTAATTATGGGAAAAATCCTGAAAAAAGAAATTTATCAGAAAAAATAATTGGATTTATTACAGCAAGTGGACTTTACGAAGGGTATGTTAGAATTCCTTGGAATGATAAATTAGAACCAAAAATATCAACATCTACCATCTGTTCTATTTGTAAAAGAATGGTTGATTATGGGATAGATGTTAATCATAAGGGGGATGTTATTGGTTTTTGCACTAATAAACATTATTTAAAATGGTGGGTCACTATTCACGGGAAAAATGACTATAATCCTGATAATTATCAATCTCCGGAAGAAAAATATCCAAATATTTTTGAAGTAAACATTCTAGATGAAATTAATGATAAAATGACACGTGGAATAGCAAAAAAGTCTTTTATTAATTTGTCTAAAAAAACACTTTCGATTAATGAGTTTATTAATTCTCTAATAAACGATTTAGATAAATTAGGAAAATTTACATCTGAAACTAAAATTGTAATTGAAAAACTAAAAGAACGAGCAATATATGAGTCAAATAGAAGACAAAATAATTAGTAGTCTATTAACATATAACCCCCACTCCACCGGACGGCTTAACTGCGGGGCGTGATTTTGAGATTTGAGACAAAATGAAGATTTGTGTAACAAGAAAATTTAGTGGAATGAACACGCCGTCCGCCACGCCTACATTTCATTACGGCGGACAAGCCGGTGAGTTTATTCGTTAGACGGTTTGCATGTCCTTTAATCGTCTAACCGTAATAAGCAAAGGACTAAACATAGGAGATTAATAAAGTGGAATGGTATTTAAAAGTTGTTAGAGATAATTATGCAAACTTTAATGGCAGGGCAAGTAGGCAAGAATATTGGATGTTTTTCCTGTTTAATATGATTTTTGCGATAGTAATATTGGGTATCGATATTATACTTGGCTTGGGCTTCCTTAATATGGTTTATTCCATTGCTGTAATGATTCCTGGGCTTGCCGTTGGGATTAGAAGATTGCACGATATTGGTAAAAGTGGTTGGATGGTGCTTATAATATTAATTCCACTAATTGGACCAATTTGGCTAATTATTTTAGCCGCTACTGATAGTAATCCAGGTGAAAACAATTATGGCCCAACACCAAAAGATTGATTTTAGGCATTAATTCACCATCTAACCCCCACTCCACCCAGCCTGCATTTACATCTACACTTCGTTACGATGTACAAAGCATTTCGGCTGGCAGGCTGACGGCAATGAGAAGCAATTATGAAATTAGCAGGCTTGTCCGCCGTAGCCTTGGCGTAGGCGGGTGAGTTTAATTGTTAGAAGGTTTCAATTATTTTAACCGCCTAACACAACAATCAATTGAAAAGATAGAAAAAAGTAAAATGAAAAAACAACAAATCACAAATTCAAAGACAACAATTTGGTTTTTGACAATCGCTTTGTTTTTGGTAATTTCTTTGCCGCCGGTTTACGCTGGTAACGACTCTACATCAACCACCCTAGACGGGAAATCGTTTAATGGCAAGATATTCTGGGATAAACCTCTAATTAACTGGCTTCGTTTTAAAGATACTATAGAATTTAAAGATGGTATGATTTCATCTACGCTTTCTCTGAAAAGTGGTTACAAACCTGCATCTTATAATACAAAAGAAGAAAATGGGAATATCATTTTTACAGCACGAGCCATTAGAGACGAAGGTGACTATTTTGACTGGGTTGGTATTTTTGACGGTGAGTTGCTTATCGATGTAAAAATGGCGTGGACAGAAGATGGTGGTACACGTAACTATGTATTCAAACAGAAGTAATGTGTATCCCATTTATTACTTCTAAAGGTGAATAACCGCCAATGCTATCAATCTCTGCCAAGGCTAAGATGATCAATAGGTTGTGGCGGACAGGCAAGAAAATTTAGTGGAATGAAATAGCCTGGCAACTGCCGGGTGAGCTTGTTCCTATGAAAAATAATTGGTCAACCTATATTAATCCCGTGGCACTATAATTATTGATAAAGATTGAATTTTCTATTCTTTATTAAAGATATATTTAAAAGCACGTAAAACCATTGAATAATTATAAATTATTAATTATATACATGATGGTGCCATCCCTCTGGATATTTTTTTGTTCCTGCCATAAAAACCTGCCTTCTAATTCTAATTTTATTATTAACGCAGAAATTTCAGGAATAAATGGCGGTAGGGCAGAACTTGCTAAAATTGATTTGCACAACAATGAAAAGATTGTTGTGGGTTTAACAGAAATTGTGGATGGCAAGTTTAGGTTTAATGGATCATTGCATAGCCCCTATCTTCATTCCATAATTATAAATGATTCTATCAGCGACATACATATATTTTTGGAATCTGGAAATTTTAAACTCACCGGAAATATTAATAACCTAGAAAATTTAACGTTTTCTGGTTCAAGAGAAGACAGTTTATTTCGTTCGTTTCAAATAGATTCTATTTTTAATAGAGAGGTCGGAATGGAAATAATGATGAAATATCCATCTTATACTTTTGCTTCATTTGTTGCCTACTATCAGTTTCAACTTTATAATATCCCAATAGATTCGATGGAAATTATTTTAGAAAGTTTTGATGAGTCGGTACAAAAATCTGTTTATTTTAAGCATTTGGTTCGCTTGTATGAAAAGTTGACACAGGTTAGTATTTCTATGAAAGCACCTGGGTTCAATATGGTAGACAACAATGGAAATTCTGTTGGTTTAAGTGATTTTATTGGCCAATATGTATTAATTGATTTTTGGGCTTCCTGGTGTGCACCTTGTAGAGAGTCTCATCCTAAAATGGTTCAATTATATAATTTATTTAAAGACAAAAACTTTACAATTATCGGAATTTCTGTTGATAAAAATAGAAATCAATGGTTAAAGGCGATTGACCAAGATGGTCTTGAATGGGTTAATTTGTCCAACCTGAATGGGTGGGATGAAATTTCAAATTCGTATGGAGTAAAGGCTATACCACAAAATTTTCTAATAGATTCTAACGGGGTAATAATTGATAAAAATATCGAGGTTGAATTAATTGAAGAAAGGTTAAATAAAATTTTAATCAATAAAGGTAATAAATAAACGAGTAATACACATTGATTATTTGATAAACCAATTTTGGTTAAAATCTATTTTTGCTTCTTTCCCCAGCTATCCCGAAGTCCCACCGTTCGATTAAAAACTAAGTTTTCCTGAGTTGAATCTGAATCCAAACAGAAATATCCATTCCTGAGGAATTGATAATTGATGCCCTGTTTGGCATCTGTAAGGCTGGGTTCTAATTTACAATTTTTACTTTTTGTCAGAGAATTTGGATTCAGATTGTCTATAAAATTGTCCCCACCTGCTTCAGGGTTTTCAACATTAAATAAGTTGTCATACAATTGTATCTCCGCACCAATTGCATGTTTGGCAGATGCCCAGTGCAGGGTGCCTCGAACTTTTCTACCATCATCTGACCACCCCCCTTTAGTTGCAGGGTCATAGGTACAATGAATTTCTATTACATCTCCATTCTCATTTTTAATAAAATCAGTGCAGGTAATATAATAGGCGTGTTTTAAACGGACTTCTCTTCCCGGTCCTAGGCGGAAAAACTTTTTTGGCGGGTCCTCCATAAAATCAGACCTTTCGATATACAGCTCATTGGAAAATGGGATCTTACGTTTACCTGCAGACTCATCCTCCGGATTATTATCGGCATCCAGTTCTTCTGCCTGACCCTCAGGATAATTGGTAATCACCACTTTAACAGGGTCTAATACCGCCATGACGCGCAATGCCCTTTTATTTAAATCTTCCCGGAGGCAGTGGTCCAATAATGCAATGTCAATTACTCCATCCCGTTTGGCAACACCAATTCGGTTGGCAAATTCACGAATTGATTCAGGGGTATACCCACGTCTCCGTAATCCTGAAATAGTTGGCATCCGAGGATCATCCCAGCCCTTCACATGGCAGTCATCTACTAACAATTTGAGCTTACGTTTGCTCATAATGGTATAGTTTAAATTCAGCCGGGCAAATTCAATTTGCTGGGGATGATAGACTCCAAGCTGATCCAAAAACCAGTCATATAATGGACGGTGATCTTCAAATTCCAGGGTGCAAATGGAATGGGTAATTCCTTCAATGGAATCTTCCAATCCATGTGCCCAATCGTACATTGGGTAAATGCACCAGTCATCACCGGTACGGTGATGGGAGGCATGGAGAATACGGTAAATCACAGGGTCCCGCATATTCAAATTAGGATGTACCATGTCAATTTTTGCCCGCAATACTTTTTCGCCATTACCAAATTCTCCGGCTTTCATTTTATTGAACAGAGTTAAATTTTCTTCTACACTGCGAGTGCGGTGAGGGCTATCAGCTCCGGGATCTTTTAATGTCCCTCGAGTATCCCGTATTTCCTCGGCAGACTGATCATCAACATAAGCTTTTCCAATATTAATTAATTGTACAGCATGCTCATAGAGTTGTTGAAAATAGTCGGAAGCAAAATACAATCGGTCTTCCCATTTAAAACCCATCCACTTTACATCTTCAATGATGGATTCAACATACTCCTCTTCTTCCTTCACCGGATTGGTATCATCAAAACGGAGATTACACTTCCCATTTGGATAATCCTCTGCAATACCAAAATTTAGGCAGATTGATTTTGCATGACCAATATGAAGATAGCCATTGGGTTCAGGCGGAAATCTTGTGTGTACCCTGCTCTCATTTTCTCCAGATTCCAAATCTGAATTAATGATGTCTCGTATAAAATTAGATTGTTGTTCGTTTTCTGTCATATTTTTTTGAATTTCCATCATGAAATATCAAACACTACCTATGAGATATCATGGTAAAAATGATTATTAAATTTGCACTTTTAACCTATTTATTGCTTCATCAACACCCAAAATATCAATGAGCAGGGGAATATCGGGACCATGGGCTGCTCCAAACAATGCAAGTCGTAATGGTGCGTAAAGATCTTTGCCTTTCACTCCTGTTTTTTCTGCTGTTTCGTTCACTAAAATTTTTATCTCTGCTTCTGTCCAATTGGATTTATTGGATAATTTTTTGGAGAAAAATGTCACTACTTTTTGAGAGGGTTCATTTCGCAAGAGATTTTTATCCTCATCCGAAAATTGTACTTCCGTATAAAAAGGAGTAGAATGTTCAATCATTTCATGGATTGTGTCAACCCGTTTTCGGGCATTTTCTACCACCGCCTGGAATTTCCCAACATCTGTTGTTTCCAATCCTTCAGCCTTAAAAACAGGCTCAGCATAATTCATGATTGTTTCAATAGGGAGGTTTTTTAAATACTGGCTATTCATCCATTTTAATTTTTCAATATCAAAAACTGCTCCGGATTTATTTATCCGTTTAAGTGAAAATTCTTTTTCTAATTCAGCAAGGCCGAAAAGTTCTTGCTCATTTTTTGGGTGCCAACCCAATAGGGCAACAAAATTAATAAGTGTTTCAGGTAAAAAGCCCTTGTTTAAATAATCTTCAACCGCAACATCTCCCTGCCGTTTTGAGAGTTTACTTTTATCTGGGTTTAATAATAATGGGAGATGTATGAACTTGGGCTGTTTCCAGTTAAAAAATTGGTACAATATAACATGTTTAGGCGTGGAGGGCAGCCATTCTTCTCCCCGCAATACATGGGTGATACCCATTAAATGGTCATCTACAACATTGGCAAAATGATAGGTGGGAAATCCATCAGACTTTATTAAAACCTGGTCATCCAGTTCTTCGCATCGAATCGCAACCCGTTCGCGCACCACATCATAAAAAAGCACCTCTTCCTCACCCGGCACCTTCATCCGGATTACATGCGGTTCTTTCTCCATCCGTTTCCGTGCTTCTGCTGCATCTAATTTTAAACATTGGCGATTATATTTTATAGTTTGTTTTGTTTCAGATTGTTTTTTTCGCGCTTCTTCCAATTTTTCCGCTGAACAAAAACATGGGTATGCTTTACCGTCTTCCAGCAAAAGTTTAATCTGTTCGTTATAAATGGGGAGTCGCTCAGACTGAAAATAGGGGCCATAATCACCTCCTTGCACAGGACCTTCGTCAAAACTAATCTGCAACGCTTCAAATGTTGAAATTAAATTTTCAACAGCATTTTCTACTTTTCGAGATTGGTCCGTATCCTCAATTCGCAGGACAATTTTGCCACCCACTTTTTTAGCATAGAGGTAATTAAATAGTGCTGTACGGAGTCCCCCAACATGCAGGTGACCCGTGGGGCTGGGAGCGAATCTAACTTTAACTTCCATTGGAAATAAGAACTACCGCTGTTGCTGCAATTCCTTCACCTTTACCAATAAAACCTAAGTTATCAGTAGTAGTAGCTTTTATAGAAATCTGGTTCAACTCTGTAGAAAGAATTTTGGCAATATTATTTCGCATTTCCAAAATATAGGACGCTAAAGCAGGCTTTTGTAGAATGATCACCGAATCAACATTTTCGATTGAATATCCTTTTTCCTTTATCAGCGTAAAGGCATGTGCCAAAAATTTTCTGCTGTCTGCATTTTTCCAGGAGGGATCATTAGAGGGAAAATGTTTGCCAATATCGCCTAGAGCCAAGGAGCCTAATAGGGCATCAACTATAGCATGAAATAAAACGTCTCCATCACTATGTCCTTTGGAACCTTTGGGATAAGGAATAGAAACCCCTCCAATAATAAGAGGGGTTCCCGCTTCAAGCTGGTGTACATCATAACCGTTTCCGATGCGTGTAGGCAATGTAAAGAATTATCCTTTCAAATAATCTAAACAATTATCATGGAATCACCATAAGAGTAAAATCTGTATTTATTCTTAATCGCTTCTTTATAGGCTTTCAGGATGAAATCCTTTTTGGCAAAAGCGGCAGTTAACATCATCAACGTTGATTTTGGCTGATGTAAATTGGTAATGAATTTATCACACATTTTAAAATCATATGGAGGATAAATGAATTTATCAGTCCATCCTTTTCTTGATGTTATTTGAAAACCTGATACAACAACCGTTTCAAGAGTCCGCACTGTTGAAGTACCAACAACACCAACCTTTTTTTTATGGGATTTAGCCTTATTAATAATTTCTGCGGTTTCTGGTGGAACATGAAAATATTCTGAATCCATTTGATGTCTGGTTAAATCCTCAACCATAATAGGACGGAATGTTCCCAGCCCAATATGGAGGGTCACATAAGCTAACTTAACACCCTTTTTTTCCATTCTATTTAATACAGATTTAGAAAAATGAATCCCAGCAGTGGGTGCTGCAACCGATCCCCGTTCAGCGGCATATACGGTTTGGTAATACACCTTATCTTCAGGTGTTGATTCCCGATCAATATAAGGTGGCAAAGGTGAATGACCAGCCTTTTCAATAAAGGGATACAGGGATTCTGCATCAGATTCAAATCTAAGCACCCGTCCACCGGACACCGTATTATCAATTACATCACAGGATATTTTTTTACTGAACCAAAGCTTATTCCCAATGCGGACTTTCCGAGCAGGCTTCACCATGGCCTCCCATAAATCATCTGCCAACTCCCGCAGTAAAAACACCTCTACTCTTGCATCGGATTTATCTTTGTTGGCATACAATCTTGCAGGATATACCCGGGTGTTATTCATTACCAGAACGTCGCCCTTATTAAAATAATCAACCACATCTTTAAATTGACGGTGTTCAATTGTTTGTTCAGCTCGATTTAATACCATCAGTTTACATTCGTCTCTTTTTTTCAGAGGATCCTTGGCAACTAGCCTTTCTGGAACTTCTAATTCAAACTCTGATAATCTTGGTGGTTTTTCTACAGATCCAAAAAACATACACTTCCTTTCATTTAAAATAATTTAACTTGATCATTTTCATCCGGTTTTTCAACATCCAGATAGGTAAAAGTTTTATCTAACGCCTTTCTTCCCCTGGATGTTCTTTGGATAAACCCCTCCTTGATTAGATAGGGCTCATATACTTCTTCAATTGTTCTGGCATCTTCAGAAATTGCTACACCCAGCGATTCTAACCCAACGGGGCCACCATTGAATTTTTCAATAAGGGCGGAGAGGATTCTCCGATCCATATCATCCAAGCCCTGGTCATCAATACCCAGTCTGGTAAGAGAAGATTTTGCAACTTCAACACTAATAACACCATTGGATTTTATCTGTGCAAAATCTCGCGCCCGGCGCAAAATACGATTTGCAATTCGGGGTGTCCCCCGGCTGCGTCGGGCAATTTCTGCAGCACCATCTACATGAATTTCTATTTCTAATATTTTTGCAGACCGGGTAATTATTTCCAATAAATCTTCATCTTCATAAAAATCTAAACGCAATACCACGCCAAACCTATCCCGCATTGGGGATGTGAGATTTCCCAGCCGGGTGGTTGCCCCCACTAAAGTAAAGGGGTTCAAATTTAACTGAACAGACCTTGCGCTTGGGCCTTTATCAAGCATAATATCAATGGTAAAATCTTCCATCGCCGAATAGAGGTATTCTTCTACCACGCTGGAAAGACGATGAATTTCATCAATAAAAAATACATCCTTTTTTGAGAAGTTAGTTAAAATTCCCGCCAGGTCTCCAGGTCGCTCCATTACTGGTCCCGAAGATACTTTTATGTTTACGTTCATTTCTCTGGCAATGATTCCTGCCAAGGTTGTTTTCCCAAGTCCTGGAGGTCCAAACAATAAAACATGGTCTAATGCCTCATCTCTTTGGGCAGCAGCTTCAATATAGACTTTTAAATTCTCTACTGTTTCCCTTTGGCCAATAAAGTCATCAAAACAACTGGGGCGTAACGATTGCTCGTCTAATACGTCCTCTTCGAATTTATCTGGTGATGTAATTTGATTGCTGTCTTTGTAGGATTCTATCATAATGCCTAGCCTGTAATTTACAAAATTTTAAACCCTGGTGGTTAGTATTGAATTAATTTATGGATTTATTTTTGATTTTCAGGTGTTAATTATTCAGGACATGCTCAATAATTTTCTGAGCTATTCTATCTTTTCGGTCTTTTTTTAATTCAAGTTGATTTCCAGATTTGCTGAAAATTGTTACACGATTAGTAGAAGATTCAAAGCCAGCACCTTTTTCATTGGCATAATTGAGGACAATATAATCTACCCCTTTTTCACTTAATTTTCTCTGTGCTTCAGATTCTCCATCATGGGTTTCCAATGCAAAAGCGATCACTTTTCCCTTTGTTTTTCCCTTAATGGATTTTAGTATATCCAACGCCGGTTTGAGCTCGATAGATTCATTTTCACTATTTCGTTTTATCTTTTTATCAGAGGGATTAATTGGGGAATAATCTGCAACTGCTGCAACCATAAATAAATAGTCGACATCTATACAATTGGATTGTACTGAATCCGCCATTTCTTTTGCTGTTTCTACGTAGATCATTTCAGCTTCAGGGAGGGGGGGAAGGGATACAGGTCCTGAAACAAGTTTAACCTCTGCACCCAAATCCCTAGTAGCTTTTGCCAAAGCATAGCCCATTTTTCCACTGGAACGATTTGAAATAAAACGCACGGGGTCAATGGCCTCCCGGGTTGGTCCTGCAGTAACCAATACTTTCTTTCCCACTAAAGGCAAGGGTAACTCAAATAAAGTACGGATTCCATTCATAATCACACTAACATCAGGAAGTCTTCCTTCGCCCTCATGTAGGCTGGCAAGCTGCCCTTCTTCAGGATCTAAAACTAAACTACCGTTTTTTCTCAGTTTATCTACTGCATCCATTGTGGCTGGGTTTTGCCACATTCTAAAATTCATTGCTGGGGCAAATAAAGCAGGCTGTTCACAAACAGAGAGGGTGGTACTCACCACATCGTCTGCCACTCCATTAGCCGCCTTACAAATAGTATTCGCCGTAGCAGGTACCACCACAATGGCATCCAGTTTTATTGCCATTTCGATATGTTCTAGTCCTGCTTTGGGAGTGTTTGGAAACATTTCTGTAATAACTTCATGATCGGTGAGAGCGGCAAAGGTTGCCCTGCCAACAAATTCCAATGCTGATTTGCTCATCATCACTTGTATATTAGCACCCTCCTTCCGGAGCAGACGAACTACTTCGCAAGCCTTATAGGCTGCTATCGACCCTGTTACTATTATGAGTATGTTTTTATCTTTCATTTTTAATGCAGAACATCAACCCATCCCGAATCGGCAACAAAGTATTAAACACCCGCTCATCATTTTGAATAAATTCTCCGGTTTTTCTCAGCGCTTTAGCATCATCATCCTGGGGCTCTAATACATCCCCGCCCCAGAGCATATTATCTAATACAATTGCCCCACCATTTCGCATCAAAGTGAGACAACGTTTATAATACTCTAAGTAATTGGTTTTATCTGCATCAATAAATGCCATATCAAAACTGGTGGATTTCAACTGCTCTAAACTGGCTAAAGCTGGCCCCCTATGAATAGTAATTTTGCTTCCATTTTTTGATCGATCAAAAAATGATTGGGCTGTATTAGCATGCTTTTCCATGAGTTCTAATGTGTGAATTTCCCCATCATCGGGTAATGCTTCCGCCATTTTTAAAGCGCTGTAGCCGGTAAAAGTACCCACTTCCACTATCCGTTTCGCTTGAGATAATTTTATTACAGACTGAAGAAAATTTCCAACCAGCTGCCCACAAATCATTTGGGGTACATCTTCATTTTCCCAGGTATATTTTTCTAATTCTATAAGTAATCCCGAGTCCGTACTGGATCGATCTTTACAATATTCCAGCAATTGCTCATTTTTTAATTCAGCTATTGGCAAGTAATTCTTTCAACTTTCCGGATTGATTCAATTGTAACAGCTTATCAAACCCGCCGATGTTAGTATCATTTATAGCTATTTGAGGCACAGAATAACCACCCGTTATTTTTACCAGTTCTTCTCTGCTAATCCCTTTTTCTTCTATGTTTATTTCTTCATATGACAAGCCCATGTCATCCAGCATCTTTTTTGCTGCTATACAGGACCCTCACCAGTTTGTAGAATATATTTTAATCATTTTTCCTCATCAATAATGGGTGGTAATTTAAACCATTCAATATTGTGAAAAGTAATTCTAAACTATAATAATTACGGAGAGCAGAATGATAAAAGTTGGGGACAAAGCACCAGATTTTACTTTATTAGACGCTGATAACAATTCAGTGTCATTATCAGATTTTACAGGAAAAAAGGTGGTTCTTTGGTTTTATCCAAAAGCCAGTACTCCCGGCTGAACAGTAGAAGGCAAGGGATTCCGGGATGAATTCCAAAATTATGAAGACCAGAACATTCAGATTCTCGGCTGTTCTGCAGACCCCCCAACTAAACAGAAAAAATTTGCGGATAAACATGGTTTTTCATATCTGCTCTTAAGTGATGAAAGCAGGGATATGCTGAAAGCCTACGGTGTTTGGGGGAAAAAGAAATTCATGGGTAGAGAATATATGGGAATTTCCCGTGCAACCATCATTATAGATGAAAAGGGTATTGTGGAAAAAGTGTATGAAAAAGTGTCCGTGAAATCCCATGCTAAAGATATTTTAAACGATTTTAAAGGATGACATCTTTCCATTTATAACCCGGGATAAAGATGTCATCCTTTTATCTTAGTCAGGGTAAATATTTTGCCAATAAACCATGAAAATGATGTACCCCTTTTTCATGTGTGGGTGAATATCTTCCTCTTTTATAATATCTTGATTTAATCCCTTTTTGAACACTTTGAACTACCGACTGATCTTCTAATTCAACCCTTTCTAATGTTGCATCGCCTTCTTGGGGCTGCGACATTGAGTTTATTGAAAATGACAAAAAGCGAACTCTGGTTTTTTCTTTTGAAATGGGTTCAATAATGTTCACAGATAATCCCCATGAATAAAAATTTAACATAATATTGGGAAATATCCAATAATACAAACCGTAGATTTTTCTGTTAAGAGTTTTGGGGTCATTCAATATTGGTATTTCTTTTTCACCCTCCGCGATTTGCAGTACCCCATTTTCTAATAATTGAGTTTCATAAGTACCCACATCAATATCCTTTGCCAATCCTTGATGTACAAAAGGTACATGGAAGCCTTCTAAATAATTTTCACAATAGAGCGCCCAATGGGCATCAATTTCCCAACTCGCCGAGTTATTTTCATCATAAGTAAGCTCATCAAAAGGGAAGTTGGGCAACCGCATTTCAATATCATTCAGAACCGGTGTTATATCAATACTAGGATTAAGCGATGCAAAAATAAATTGCTTCCATTGTAAGGTAGGTATGGATTGCAAATTATCTTTTTCCGTTGGAAAATTTTCAACATTTTCAAAGCCGGGCGTAGAATTAAATGTACCATCTAGATTATAGGTTCTGCCATGATAGGGACAGCGCAGTTTATTCACTTTACAAGGTTCATTGGTTACTAAATGGGAGCGATGGGTACAAACATTGGAATAGCAATTGATATTTTCACCTTTGTTTATAATAACCAAAGGTTCATCTATAAAGCCTTTTAGAAAGGTAAAGGGAAAAACTTTGGTGTTATCTAATCTGTGGACATCGGTAATAAATTGCCAGGAAGGGGTAAATATATTTTCTTTACTTTCCTTAAAAATATTCTCGTTTAGATAAAAATCTGATGGAAGGGTCTCAGCCTGGGCAATGTTGGGGTTTATGGTAATTTTTGGTGGCATAAATATTTCTTATTTGGACTACGCTGACTTTGTCAGTGTGAATTTATCTCAAGCTATTAATTGAATGTATTAAATTCCAATCTCTAATAAAATCGACTTAGTCGATTAACTCCAAATATTTCCTTTTGGACTGCCTAAATTGGGTCAATGTGAATTTAACACGGTTAATTCACTCAATATTTTACGATTCAATAAGTCTGCTTTGTACTACCTGTAACGCTTCATCTTTAGAAATTCTTTCCTGCTTCATGGTATCTCTATCGCGGATTGTCACCGTTCCATCTTCATTGGTTTGTCCATCAATGGTGATACAATATGGAGTCCCTGCTTCATCATGTCGCCGGTAACGTTTGCCAATGGAATGCTGCTCATCATAACGGGCATTGATGCCTGCTTTGAAAAATCCGCTCACCATTTCTCTGGCAATTTCCGGCAGGCCTTCTTTCTTCACTAGTGGCAGTACTGCCACTTTGATGGGGGCTAGTCTAGGGTGCAATTTCATTACTACCCGAGAGCTATCCTCACCATCGGCATTGGGAACGGTTTCTTCATGGTAAGCATCCAATAGATACACCAAGAGTCCCCGGGTTACACCGGCTGCTGGCTCAATTACGAATGGTGTATAGCGCCATCCGTTCTTACCAGTTTCAGGGTCTTGCTTTTGCTGATCAAAATAACTCAACTTAGTTCCGGAATGTTCAGCATGTTTTTTTAAATCATAATCGGTTCGACTTGCTACTCCTTCTAGTTCATCGAATCCCCAAGGGTATTCATATTCAATATCGTAACAGGCATCAGCATAGTGAGCCAGCTCATCTGTTTCATGAGCACGGTATCTAAATTTTTTGGGGTCATTTGCTAAATTCTGCCACCATTCCATTCGGCGGTCACGCCAGTAGTCCAACCATTCTTTTTGACTGCCCGGTTCCACAAAAAATTCCATTTCCATTTGCTCAAACTCGCAAGATCGAAATATAAAATGCTCTACCGTAACCTCATTACGGAAACTCTTTCCCATTTGTGCAATGCCAAATGGTACTTTCATGCTCATGGACTGTTGACAGTTGAGAAACTGCACAAACATGGCTTGAGCGGTCTCTGGCCGAAGATACACTGCTGATTTTTTAACGATTTCTTCAATGCCTGTCCGAAGTTCTTTTCCGTCTAATTCTTTGTTCTTTTCAACATAAGCAGTTATATCACCCAATACATCAATGGGGCCAATCTGGCTGCGGAACATCAAATTAAACTGCCGTTCATCACTGAGAAAGGGGCTCCCAAAAGTGGGGCTCACATAGCCGCGATATGGAAAAGTTTCAGCCGGTTTATTCCCTCCATTGGGAAAAAATCCCATGGTATTTTCATCAATTACTTTCATACCATACAAGGTTTTTCCATTTCGTTTCAATTCTATATTGAACCGTTTTTGAATTGCTGCTAAATAGGCTTTTGCCTGTCCCTTGTCGGCACATTCAATGGGGAGTTCATCGCCGGGTGTTGGGCGTGGTGCTTTATCTGCCCGAAACCGTTCCTTACTGATAAGGCAATCAACTAAGGGGTCAGAAAATCCTGCCAAATGTCCGGAAGCATGCCAAACTTTGGTATGCATAATAATGGAGGCATCAATGCCGATAACATCCTCCCGCTCGTGCACCATGGAGCGCCACCATTCATTCATAATGTTGCGCTTTAGCTCCACACCAAGCGGACCATAATCATAAGCCGATTTTAATCCACCGTAAATTTCACTGCTTTGGAATACAAATCCCCTTTGTTTAGATAGAGAGATTACTTTTTCCATTAAAGTATTAGAATTGTTTTCAGCCATTTAAATCCTTAAACATATTTTGCATATTAAACCTTTACCCTTGCTCGACTATTAAATCGGGGTGTTCAACTAAAAAGAATCTGTGCTTTAGCCCTATAATTTATAAAACCCATATTATATTAAGTAATTATGTGACCTTTCCTTTGAGTTAAAGCCTGTATTGGAATTGTTTTTTTATCCCCCCTAAAGGATTGGGTAAATTTTCACCCTGTTAATTTATTTTTCATGTGGACACCAATAGCTTGTGGAGTTATTATGCAGAAGCTTTTCTTTTTTTAAATTTTCGTTTTTTTGTTGGACCTTTTGCCTTTTTATCGGCAATAAGTTGAATAGCTGTTTCAAGCGTTAATGTAGTGGGTTCTATACTTTTCGGTAGGGTAGCATTAATTTTTCCATCGGTAACATACGCACCATATCGACCATCTTTAACTTCGATATTGGTTTTAGATTTTGGATCAACACCCAATTCTTTAATAACTCTGGTTCCTGATTTTGCTTTATCGGTTGCCAAAATTTCAACTGCCCTTTCTAAGCTTAAATCTAAAATGCTGTCTGGTGCCGTTACACTACGGGTGGTTTTTCCACAACGAATATAGGGTCCATATCTGCCAATATCAGATTTCACTACATCCCCGCTTTCCGGATGTTTACCTAAATCTAGGGGCAAATTAATTAGTTTAATCGCTATATCTGAGGTTACTTCTTCCATGGTCATTCCTGGTAATAGAGATTTCATTTTGTCACCCATTTGAATATAGGGTCCAAACCGTCCATCTTTTAATAAAACAGTGTCGCCAGATTCTGGATGAGTGCATATTTCCTTTGGACCTTCAGCTTTTTTCTTCAAACTTTCTAACGCACTGGCAAAACTTAATTCGCTGGGAATAGATTCATCCGGTAGAGTTGTGTTGGTTTCTCCATCTTGAATATAAACTCCATATCGCCCGATTTTTACGGTAATTGTTTTGCCGGCATCATCTGTCAATTCCATAATAGTACGAGATTTATCCTTATCCACTTCATTTTCTAATAAGGATTCCAATCCCGCCGTTCCATTCTCTCCTTTATAGAATTTGGTGAGAAAATCTTTAGACTGCATTTCATTTCGGGATATTGCATCTAATGTGTTTTCTAAATTGGCAGTAAATTGTAGGTTAACCATATCTTTGAAATTGCTTTCTAAAAATTGAACCACCGCATAGGCGGTAAAAGTTGGAATAAGAGCTCCGCTAACCTTATGAACATAGCCTCTGTTTTGAATATTACTCATAATTGCTGCAAAAGTTGAAGGTCTGCCAATACCCAAAGTTTCCAGCTCTTTTACCAATGAAGCCTCCGTAAATCGTGGGGATGGTTTGGTAAAATGTTGGTTGGGGATAAATTCTTTTCCATTTACAGATTCGCCCTCTTTCATAGGAGGTAAAATGGATTCTTTATCATCTTTTTCCTTGCTGGGATCATCAATATCTTCTACATACACCTTTAGAAATCCCGGAAATTCAATCACTTTACCATTGGCATTAAATAATGCGTTTTCATCTGTTATTTCTACGGTAGTTTTCAGCAATTTTGCTGATTTCATTTGACTGGCAAGTGTTCGTTTCCAAATTAGATCATAGAGTTTCCACTCTTGTCCATCCAATTTTCCCTGCACATCTTTAGGATTTTTAAATGTGGAACCTGCCGGACGGATTGCTTCATGAGCCTCTTGTGCATTTTTAACTTTACTCTTAAATGCTCTGGGTTTATCTGGGACATACTCTTTACCATATAATTTTTCAATGGCTTTACGGGAGGCTGTAAGTGCTTCATTAGAAAGGCTGATGGAATCTGTACGCATATAAGTGATATACCCCTCTTCATACAGTTTTTGGGCATTACGCATCACTTGTTGAGATGACATCCTAAGTTTACGTATGCCCTCTTGCTGAAGGGTAGAGGTAATAAATGGAGGGTAAGGATTTTGAGTAGTTGGCTTTTGTACTACCCTGCTTACTTTCCAGCTTGCCTTTGTAAAAGATTCAATTAATTCTTCCGCTTTACTTTTATTTAAAACCAATGGTCCTGATTTTATTAGGGAGCCTGTTTCTTTGTCAAAATCCTTACCAATCGCAATTTTTTGATTATCTAATTCTTTTAGTTTTGATTCAAAAGATTCCCCATGTGCATCAAACTCAGCGGTTATACTCCAATATTCACCTTCAATAAATCTGGATCGCTCCTTTTCTCTATCAACTACTATTTTAACTGCTGGAGACTGAACCCTGCCCGCCGACAAACCCCCCTTAACATTAAACCATAACTTTTTTGATACCAAATAGCCCCAAAGTCTATCTAAAATACGCCGGGCTTCCTGAGCGCTAACTAAAGATTGGTCAATTTCACGGGTGTGGTCAAAGGATTCCTGAATAGCTGTTTTAGTTATTTCATGAAATGCCAATCGCTTAACCGGAATTGTTGGTTTCAACAACTCTAACAGATGCCAAGCAATGGCCTCCCCTTCGCGGTCTGGATCAGTTGCTAAGTATAGTATATCTGCATTTTTTATTAATTTTTTTAACTGAGTAATGACTTTGGATTTATCTTTGGATGCCACATAGGTGGGTTTAAACCCATTATCTACATCTACTCCAAGGTCACTTTTGGGAAGGTCGCGAATATGCCCCACTGACGCTTCAATGGTGTATTCATCTCCCAAAAATCGTTTCAGTGTTTTCGCTTTTGAAGGTGATTCAACTATGATCAAATTATGTAAATCGGATGCCATATATATAAAACTTACGTCAAAGTGTAATGTATAAAGCAAATGGAATTTTTATATTTTTTATGAAAATATCGTGTAATTTTAACCATGCGATATAATGGTGCTCTATTAAAAATGGAAACTAAGTTGGCAAATCCCGTAGAATATGATCTACCCATAGGTGATGAGCTGGTTTACATGAATCACTTTATTGGGAAATACATTGCCTTCAAATGGCTGAAAGAAATCTGCTGTGTAGTCTGCGGGAAGAAAACCAATAAATCATTTGCTCAGGGATTTTGCTACCCTTGCTTTATTTCAGCCCCTGAAACATCCGAATGTATATTTAGACCAGAACTCTGCCAAGCCCAGGATGGAATTGCCCGGGATATGGGTTGGGCAGAAGCCCACTGCTTGCAGGAGCATTTTGTCTATTTGGCAATTTCCAGTGGGATAAAAGTGGGTGTAACACGCTCAGGGCAGGTACCTACGCGCTGGATTGATCAGGGCGCGTGGCAGGCAATCAAATTAGCACAGACACCCAATCGATATATTGCAGGACTCATAGAAGTTGCCTTGAAAGCCCATATTTCAGACCGCACCCATTGGCAAAGGATGCTGAAAAACCAACATATTGAAGGGGTAGAATTAATGGAAAAGAAAAAGGAAATGATAGCTCACCTTTCCTCTGACTTACAGAATTATGAAAGCGAAGAAAATGAAATTACGGAGATTAATTATCCGGTAAACGAATACCCTGAAAAAGTGAAAAGCCTCAGTTTTGATAAGCTGGAAGAAATCTGCGGCAGACTCTGGGGAATTAAAGGGCAGTACTTAATTTTTGATGATGGCACCGTGTTGAATATGCGCAAACATACGGGATATTTGGTGGAGTTGGAGGTTTAATTTACGCTTTGCTATAAGCATCTTTCAGCCAACCCTTCAATTCACCATCAATATCTGCTTCAGCAGTAATACTCACACAATGGGTCATCATGCCGCTGAACTGTTTGCCTTCCTGTAATCGTTTAGTAGATTCCACCCCTTTTAATATGAGACCCACATCCAAGCGGGATTTGGTGGAGGCTTTCAAAATAGCAAACTGCTTAGAACGGCGGAATGAAACATAGGATTTCCGTGGCGCTAATTCCACATCAACTCCTAATGATTGGATGAAGTCTCGTAGAATTTCATACCAAGGCAACAAGACCGATTTTCCCGCTTTGAATTGATCTGCAATCATCTCCTCGTTTGATTTTGGCTTTTCAAATTGTTCACGATGTTTAAAAGCAATAATATTGGCATAGCCATGGGTGAGTCCATGGTTTACTTTTAAAAATTTTATAATGTCATTATGCTTTTCCTCTTTTGATTCAGCCGTTACTTTCAGCCAATATTCTAAAGTATTTCCGGTTTTATTTTCCATATTATTTAGCATTGCGGCCATCATATCTGCAGGTGAAGTTGGCATTTTATTTACCTTTAAATTGTTTTGAATTATTAGATTTAATTTACTCTTTTTTATAGGCATAGATAAATTGAAAATTACGGACTCCAATTTCAATCTATATTAACAGCTTATGAAAATTTATATTTCAGCGTTACCGCATAACCCCTGGTGGGGAGAAGGAACACCTCAATATAAGGACAATCCCGCCATGGTTGAAGGGACTATTCCAAATCAAACTTTGGTTGAGCAAGAGTGGAAACATTTAAAGGAATCTTTAGATAAAGCTTCCAATGGATATGAAGTAATACCCTTCCCGGTGAAATTAGATTCTGTTGATTTTGGAACGTTGAAACATGATTTTGTATTTGTGAGGGACCTGTTTATAAGCAACTTAAAGGGTGAGGTGGTTATTGCCCGTTTTCGGGAAAAAGAACGTCAGGCTGAAGAAGAAATTATTGAGGATTGGTTAAATCACAATCATATCAAAACCCATAATCTGCCATTTGATAAAGATTATTTTGTGGAAGGTGGGGAGTTTTCTTTTTGTCCAAATGAGAACATTCTCTTTGCAGGGTTAAGCAGAAATAATACTTCCGGCAATGCTAAAACAGCCGAATTATTAAATGTTGATGAGCTGGTGGAGTTAAAAGCGAAGGCTTTTCATTTGGATACGGTGTTTACTCCCGTAATGAATAAGCAAAATGAGCTTTGCCTCGTTATTGCCTGCACACAACTCCTTGAAAATGATTCAATACAACAATTACAAACTTTTACTAAGCATAGGGGAATACAGCTGCTTGACATCCCCCCTTCAGAAGCCATTGGGATTGGCAATCAATTAGGAAGTTTTGCTGTAAACTGTTTACCATTACCGGGAATTTTACTGGGATCTGCTCCCTTCATTTCAAAGTCAGTAAATTTGGCTTTTGCAGAGCATAATATTAACCACTCCATTGTGCCGCTCACACAATTTCGACTAAGCGGGGGGTCTGTTCATTGTTTAACTAATGAACTTTAGTGTAGATTATTATAGAGAAAATTTCCTGCAACCATGGTTCCTAATACTTGTGTATTGAGAATTGCATTTTCTTGACAATTGGTAATATCTTGAGATAAGAAAGTTAAATCTGCATCAAATCCCGGCCGAATTCTCCCCCTTCTATGTTCGGCAAATTCTCCGTATGCTGCCCATGTTGTAAACATTTTCAGAGCATCCAATCTAGTCACAATCTCCTGGTTTTGCCAGCCTTTATTTGGCAAGCCTTTATGATCTTTGCGGGTAACAGCTGAAAAATATTCAAATATTGGATTCCCCTCTTCAATAGGACAATCTGAGCCACCGGGGATTTGACAACCTGAATCAATAAATGATTTCCAGCGAGAAATACGAGGAAGGCGTTTATCTCCAAGCCTTTCAGTTAGCCAGGGCATATCGCTGGTACAATGACTGGGTTGCATGGATGGTACGATACCATTTTCAGCAAATCGTGGGATATCTTCATCACAGACCATTTGGGCATGCTCAATGCGCCAACGATGATTCTTGATGTCTGACACAGAACGAGAATATGCATCTAACACCAATCTGTTGCCACGGTCACCAATAGCATGAGTACAAAGCTGAAAGCCGGCATCCCGGCAGCGTATTGTTAATTTTTCAAACTCATCATGAGTAATTAATATGAGTCCACAATTTGAATGATCGTCAGAATATGGCTCTAATAATGCAGCGCCGCGACTACCCAAAGCTCCATCAATAAATGCTTTCACGGAGCGAATGCTATAATTTTCTGATTGATAAAAACCATCATTGAAAAATTGTTTTATTAGTTTTGGGTAGCTACTCCCCAACATTCCATAAACACGGATGGGTAATTTTCCTGCATTGGATAATTTCTGTAATACCTTAACCGTTGTGGCATCCTGCCAGGCGTCATGAATATTCGTTATTCCCCGGGGAGCGATAATCTCTAAGGCGAGATTAATCCATTTTTCAACAGTAATCTCATCCGGTTTAGGAATGATAAACTGTACCGGGTTCATGGCATTATCAAGGAGGATACAATCATTAATTATATCACCACCTTCTGGTGGGTTGGGAGACACATTCAGTCCGGATAGCTCCATGGCCTTTTGGTTCACCCAACATGAATGTCCATCAATTCTATTGAGCATTATTGGCTGTGAAATTGGCAGAGAATTTAGAATATCTGCATTTGGAAATTGGGGGTCTTGCCATTTATTATGGTCCCAGCCAAAACCTATAATCCAATCATTTTCACTCAACTCAGCACTTTTCTTCAATACTTTTTCTGCCACCTCTAAAGATGATTTGCATTCCTTTAACTGAAGTGTATCTAATTGTTTCCCTAAATTTGTGAGATGAAAATGGGCGTCTGTAAATCCTGGAATCACCGTTGCTCCTTTTAAATCTATAGACTCAACATTATGATCTAATGCATTGACTCCATAGATTTTTCCATTTACAACAGATATCATTTCAGCATTGGGGCATTGAGCATCCAATGTAATGAAATTGCCGTTAATTAAATTTACTTTCTGGCTCATGGTAAAATTTAGGATTCTGTACCTGCATAAAAGGGTATTAAATTCCTACACAAATGAATTACAGAATATTATTAAATGAATAAAATAATAGATTTACGCAGCGATACGGTAACGCTGCCATCGGATAAAATGAGAAAAGCCATTGCCAGCGCTGAATTGGGTGATGATGTTTTTCAGGAAGATTCCACAGTAAATAAATTAGAACAAAAAGCTGCGGAGATCATGGGTAAGGAAGCCACCATTTTAGTACCCAGCGGTACCATGGGAAATTTGGCGTCAATTTTGGCACATTGCGATAGAGGTACTGAAATTATACTGGGCGATAAATCACATACTTGTCTTTATGAAGGGGGTGGTATCTCGGCTTTCGGAGGAATTCATTCGCGGCAGCTTCCTAATGAAGATGATGGTACCATAAGTATTGAAAAAATAAGGGCATCCATAAGAACTAAAAACGATCACTTCCCCAAAACATCAGCTATTAGCTTGGAGAATACTCATAATATGTGTTTTGGTACACCCCTTTCAATGGAGTATATAAATTCCGTGGCAAATATAGCCATAGAAAATGGTATAAAACTGCATATCGATGGTGCCAGAATTTTCAATGCATCCGTTGCTTTGGGGGTGAATGCAAAAACATTGGTGAAAAATGTAGATTCGGTTACCTTTTGTTTATCTAAAGGATTAGCGGCGCCAGTAGGTTCTGTGGTTTGTGGAAGTAAAGAATTTATTTACCAAGTTCGGCGAAACCGGAAAGCATTAGGTGGCGGTATGCGCCAAGCCGGGATTTTAGCCGCTGCCGGCATGCTCTCTTTGGAGTCTGCTGAAAACCAATTGGCTGAAGACCATAAAAATGCACGCCTGCTTGCAGAGGGAGTCTCTCAAATCTATGGATTAACCATTGATTTGGAAAAAGTGCAAACCAATATCATTTACTTTGGATTGAATTCTACACATATTACAGGTCCACAATTAATAACCGCAATGGATAAACGTGGTGTTAAATTTTTTGAGACCAATCCAAATATATTTAGAATGGTTACCCATTATGGGGTCACAAATAAGGATGTACTTATAACATTAAATGCTTTTACTGAAATAATGAAATAATTCCAAAAATTGATGGCAACAAAAAAGCCCCTCTGAATCAGCGGGGCTTTTTAAATTTATACCAAATCTATTTTATCCACCCAATACAATATTTACTAATAATACAATATCAATCACATTTAATATTCCATCACCATTTACATCAGAACAGGTATCAACTTCAGCACTTGAAAGAATTAGGTTTACTAGCAACACTACATCTATTACATTGGTCAAGCTATCATCGTTTAAATCTCCTACTATGGCACAACCGCCGCCGCCACTACCCACTGTAATGGGCAGTACAATCTGTGCTGATGGATAGGTGTCCAAATCATCATCGGCAAACCATAAACGGGCGTCATAATCCCCATCTGATACACCTTCTGTAGATACTGAAAATGTAACACCGCCTTTATAAGAATGACCATCAGGAATCATATCAAAGGAATACATACAATTATCCGTTCCAGGTTCACATAACTCCAAAGATTTTTTCCAAGGAAGGTTTCCATCACCATCTGAATAAGTTACTGAAAGCGAACCGGTATCTGCATCATAAACCGGGCTGCTCAGCGAGAGTGCAATATTTCCTTCTTGAGAGGTTGTATTGCAAATCATAAGACCAGGATTAGTTTGATCTTTAACTTCGGCTGCCACGTCCAAGCCATCCAGAGAAGCTTCTATGGTTACACCCAGAACAATAAATCCATTAAAGGAGTTGGGCCATGTACCCCATTGGCTGTCATTTGTAATATAGCTCATTAATGCGGTTGCCTGCATATCATTGCCGCTGGTGCTGTATGAAATATTTGAGGTAAGAAGATCAAAACCACCAATATCACCCGTAGCCAGATCGCCGGTTATTTTATAAAGACCCGGGACAAGCTCACCAAAGCCGCCATCACCATAGCCGATGGCATAGGCAACTTCCTCCTCGGCTTCCGGATTGACAATCCCCACACCATAGAGATACCAGGGACCAAAAAGCCCACCTTCATCACAACAACCGCCATTAAGCGAAAGATTCATGTAAAATCTTTCCACATCTATATATTCATTGCCTTCTCCATCGGTTGCATTATTGCCTTTGTAGGTGCCACGGAGGGCTGTAATATCTTGATTGGATGGGGCGTCCCCAGTAGGCTCATCAACCATATGGGCATATAAGTTGCTTCCGGGTGGCCAATTTCCATTTTCATTATGAGGAGTTCCGGAAACAATAATGGTTCCAAAATTTTCTCCAAGTGCTTCAGAGTTTATGAGTCCGGATAAATAGGAATGGGCCGAATTGCCATCATTTGTATTAATAGTACCACTCCAAGTAGTTTCATAGCCAGTAGATCCCATAGGGGTTGCAGGTGCTGATTGCCAGGTAGACTGCCCATCAGTAGAAGCATATACAGTAGAAGATTCAGTACCAGCTGCTAACTCATCTGAAATATCTGCATTTACAATAAATTCTGAGCGAGGGGCAGTTGTTGCAAAATTTGATAGGGGGATCTCTCTATGCTGGTTTTCTAGAAAAGCACGTTTGGCTTTCATAGATTCAGAAAATATTTTCTGCATCATTTCATGAACAGCTTGGTTTCCTAACTCTTGTTTCTGTTCTGGAGTATATTCTGCCGCAACTATAATGGAGGTGCACAATAAAATTACCGCTATAATAATATCTTTCCCTGTTTTCATGCCAATTCCTTTCATTGTTTAGTCTGCGAAGTTAACACTCCTCGTCTAAATTTTCCCAATGATATCTTAAATTTGTTACATGTTGTTACAAATAGTTTAACGATTTAATTTATCTAAATATCGATTTCTATTTTTTCCAAACTCTCATTCAATGATTGTAAATTATATAGCTATATGGCTCTAAAAAATCTATTTCTCATTTGCTTTCCACTCATTGCTATATGGGGTTCTGACTGTCCTAATGGACTGTTAGAATATGATGACGGTTGTTATTACAAGCAACATTTTGATGTTTTACAAGATTTTATTGATAGAAATGAAAGTCTTTATGGGTTAGATCCCCTGAAATTAGGGTATCAAGAATGGACCAATAATCGGCTTACTCATCTATATTTAGGAGAACTCCAAATCACAATTGTTCCAGATAGTATTGGATTGCTAAAAGATCTTAACAGCCTTGATTTAAGAAAAAATAAAATCACGGCTCTCCCTGAGGGAATTTGCAGTATTTACCCCTATTATTCACAGGTGAATCTTTCCGATAACCTTATTTGCCCACCCTACCCCTTCTGTTTTGAGTATCTTGGCAATCAAGATACAAGAGATTGTGATGCTTTTGAATGTCCTGCGGGATTTGAAGAAATTCAAGGGGAATGTTATAATGAAAATCATATTAATGTTTTGCAGGCAATTATTGACAGCAACTCGGTACTGTATGGAACGACACCGCTTGAATTAGGAAAGAATGTTGGCTATCAACAATGGGAAAATGGAAAACTCACACATTTAAACCTGATTAGTAATCAACTCACAACACTTCCAGATAATTTGTGCACTATCTATAATAACTTGAAATTATTCAATGTATCAAATAATTTTATTTGTACGCCATATCCCGTTTGTTTTGAATATATTGGGCAGCAAAACACCAAGATGTGTAACAATACTGAGGTTGGTAGTAATAGTATTATTACAGATAATATTTCGGATAATAGTGGAATTATTATCTCTCAAAATGGACTTGAAGAAATCAATTCAGAAAAATTTCAAAAAGATATTGAAGTGTTGCAAAATTTTATTATTAAAAATGAGAGTTTAATTGGGAAATATCCACTTGAAATTGGTAAACAGGAATGGAGAAATATGAGGCTTGTTTCTTTAGATCTTTCTTCCTTGGATTTGACATACATCCCTGCAAATATTTGTAATATTTATTCAAATCTCTCTACGCTCAACTTAAGCAATAATGCCATTTGCCCACCATATCCAGATTGTGTAGAATATGTTGATTTTCAAAATAAAGAAGCTTGTGGTAAATATATTTGCCCAGATAATTATACTGAAATTGAGGGCGAATGTTATTTTGCGGGACATCTAAAAATTCTACAGGATATCATTGATAGAAATCCATCATTAAAGGGAAAATCTCCACTCGATATCGGTGATGCCGGCGGTATGCAAAACTGGATTGGGGGAAAACTGAATCAGCTTATTTTAGTTGGAAACCAGCTCACCGATATGCCGGAAAGTATTTGTGAAATTTACTCAAATTTATCTGCATTTGAAATTACAAATAATTATATTTGTCCACCCTACCCATCATGTATCGAAAATGTTGGATATCAGAATATTGATGATTGTAGCCATCCCCTGTCCTGCCCTGATGGATTTGTTATATTTGATGGAGAATGTTATTACTATGATGATTTACAGGTGCTCATTGATTTTACAAAAACTAATGAAGTATTTACTGGTTATCATCCGCTATTGATCGGTTATCAAGTATGGAAAAATAATCGGTTGCAGCAATTAAGTCTGGACGGCTTGGGAATTGCGGTTGTTCCTGAAAGTATAAATAAACTAAACCAATTAGAATATTTAAATCTGAATAATAATAAACTGGAAGTCCTTCCTGATAATTTTTGTTCTATCTATCAAAATTTACAAAGTTTCCAAATAACAAATAATTTACTCTGTCCTCCGTATTTACAATGTTTTGATTATATTGGCGAGCAAAATACAGAAAATTGTGAACATAGTTTTTGTCCTTATGGTTATTTAGATATTAATGAGGAATGTTATTTTGAGAAAGATATTGCAACTCTCAATGATTTTATTTCACAAAATGAAAGCTTAACCGGAAGAAACCCATTAGAAATTGGAGTACAAAAATGGAAAAACATGCGTTTACATTATTTATATTTAGGTGTTAATCAACTCACATCAATACCAGAAAGTGTTTGTGAAATAATCCCTCAATTAAAAACTTTTAATATTTCAGAAAATAATATCTGCCCACCCTATCCTGCTTGTATTGAAAAATACATAGGCGAACAGGATGGGGTTGATTGTCCTTAATACACCTCTGCCTGTGCCGAAGACAGTCTTGCGATAGGCACCCTGAAAGGTGAACAGCTTACATAATCTAGCCCCGTTTTATGGAAAAACTGAATAGAGTCGGGGTCTCCACCATGTTCTCCGCAAATACCAATTTTCAGCTCTGAATTTACAGACCGCCCTTTTTTAACTCCCATTTTAACCAGGCTTCCAACCCCCTCTTGGTCAATGGACTGAAACGGATCCGATTGGAATATTTTTTGATCCAAATAGTCCGGAAGGAATCCACCAATATCATCCCTGGAAAATCCGTAAGTGGTTTGGGTGAGATCATTGGTTCCGAACGAAAAGAACTGTGCCTCTTCTGCAATTTGATCTGCAGTTGCACATGCACGGGGCAATTCAATCATCGTACCCACTAAATAATCAAATTGGGTGTCTGTTTCCTTTTTCACAGTTTCAGCCATTTCATTAATTATTTTTTTTTGGTGAACAAATTCAGCTACAGATCCCACTAATGGTACCATCACTTCAGGAAAGGGAGAAACTTTTTCCTTTATCAATCTTGCCGTAGCTTCAAATATAGCCCGTGTCTGCATTTCCGTAATTTCTGGATAAGATATTCCCAGTCGACAACCCCTGTGTCCCAACATTGGATTTAATTCATGTAGTTTCTCGATTCGCGCATTTAGCTCTTCAGTAGTAATATTCAACGCTTCTGCTAATTTAAAAATTTGGTCTTCATCTTGAGGTAGAAATTCATGTAAGGGCGGATCTAATAATCGAATGGTAACTGGATGGGGAGCCATGGCTTTTAATATTCCGAAGAAATCTTCCCGTTGGTAGGGGAGAAGTTTCATGATAGTTTTTCGTCTGTCTTCTTCATTGTCTGATACAATCATTTCTCGCATTGCTAAAATTCGCCCAGGATCAAAAAACATATGTTCTGTCCGGCAAAGGCCTATTCCTTCTGCACCAAATTCCCGCGCCTGCTTTGCATCTGTTGGACTATCGGCATTTGTCCGCACACCCATTTTGCGATAATTATCCGTTATTTTCATGAGCGCTTGAAAATGTATGTTCTCTGTCAAATTCACCGCTTTCAGTGGAATCTGCCCATGATAAACGTTCCCGTTGCTGCCATTTAAAGTGAGCCAGTCTCCTTCTTGTAAAATAATACCATTAACAGATAATGTTTTATCAACTGCGGATATTCTAATGTCAGCACATCCCACCACACAACATTTGCCCCACCCCCTTGCCACCAAGGCTGCGTGTGAAGTCATTCCACCTCGAGCAGTAAGTATTGCTTCAGAGGCAAACATGCCGTGTACATCTTCAGGTGAAGTTTCATTCCTAACCAAAATTACCCTATTACCATTTTTTTGCCATGTCTCAGCTTCATCTGCTGTAAACACAATCTGCCCCGAAGCTCCGCCGGGACCTGCAGGCAATCCCTTTGCCAACAACTCAGAATTTTTCTCAGCCTCTACATCCAACATTGGGTGCATAATTTCATCCAGGTTCTCCGGTTGCACCCTCATTAAGGCTGTCTTTTCATCTATCATTCCTTCTTCCAGCATTTCAACTGCCATCCGTACAGCTGCTGGTCCGTTTCGTTTTCCCGTACGGGTCTGCAGCATCCATAAGCGCCCATTCTGAATTGTAAACTCAATATCCTGCATATCATTGTAATGTATCTCTAACCTTTTTTGAATGGCATCCAATTCTTCATAAATTTTGGGCATACTATCTTCCAGGCTGGGCAGGTTTGGTGAATCACTTATTTTATTTAAATTGTTCAGTGGATTGGGTGTTCGCAGTCCGGCTACTACATCTTCACCCTGTGCATTGGGTAGCCATTCACCAAAAAATACATTTTCACCTGTAGCAGGATTTCGGGTAAACCCCACCCCTGTAGCACAGTTGTCGCCCATATTTCCGTATACCATGGCTTGGATGTTTACAGCTGTTCCCCAGTGATGAGGAATTTTATCTATTTCACGAAAACTAATGGCTCTTTTTCCATTCCATGATTTAAAAACAGCTGTAATTGCACCCCATAATTGAATAGATGGATCATCTGGAAATTCTGCTCCAAATGTTTTAGCAACTTCAATTTTATATTGGTTACACAGTTTTTTTATATTTTCCGCTGATAGTTTTGATTCGCTTTCAATTCCTTGTTGAGATTTCAAATTTTCCATGATTTTATCTAGCTTTTCCCGAATTCCCTCACCTTCTTGAGGTTCAATGTCCGCTGCTTTTTCCATCACCACATCGGCATACATTGTAATGAGGCGGCGATAGGCATCATATACAAAACGTTCATCTCCCGACTTCTTAGTTAGACCAGAAATAGTTTTGGTGGTCAGGCCAACATTCAACACTGTCTCCATCATACCCGGCATGGACTGTCGAGCCCCTGAGCGAACAGACACCAACAGGGGATTGTCAGGGTCGCCAAACTTTTGTCCCATTATTTTTTCTATTTCTAAAAGAGCATTTTGGACTTCCTTTTTTAAGTGGTCAGAAAATTCACCGGCATCCATAAAATTATTACAGATTTTTGTGCTAATTGTACAGCCGGGAGGAACAGGCATTCCAAGGTTTGTCATTTCAGCCAGATTGGCGCCCTTGCCACCTACAAGGTTTTTATCTTTGGCAGTAGCATCCGCCTTGCCATTTCCAAAAAAATATACCTGTTGCATTAATTTAATTCCTTCATTGTATAGAAAATTGATGATCAAAATTACTGTTTTTTCATTAACACGACCAAGATATTGAGGTGCCGCCGGCAATGAGATTTTAAATTCCCAATTCATAACCACATTAAATCTGGTTTTCTACACCTGGGTTACAATAGGTATTTCAAACTGCTAAAATTATCAATAAAAATCCAATTCCTCTTTGTCCCACATGCAAATTACACTTTAAATTTATAGCCACATTAATAGAGGAAATTTACATTGAAAATTGAACGAATGAATAAGGGCAACTGGGGTAAAATCCGTGCATTTTTTGATTTACAAACAGAAGATGGCTTCACGCTTAAAGGATTTAAACTGGTAGAAGGAATAAATGGATTGTTCGTAGGGTTCCCCAGTCAAAAGGGAAGCGATGATGAATATCATGATACTATTTGGGCTGATCGGGATGTGAAAGAACGGGTAAATCAATTGGCTATAAAAACCTATGGTCAGGAAGTTATGTCATCACCACCTGGAATGGGAAATGATGATTTTCCACCCCCTCAACCAGAAATGGCAGACGCTCCGGTTGCAACTCCATTTTCTGATGAAGATGTTCCATTTTAATATCCGCTGAATGAAAGAAATTGTATTTGTGGGTACCGGTGGTTTTATTGGTGCTGCTTTGCGTTATATTACCAGCACCTGGTTTTCCCAGTTTTCCCGATTCGGCTTTCCCCTAGGAACTTTTGCTGTTAATTTTTTCGGCTGTATATTGTTAGGAGCTTTTGTTGGATTGGGATTAGAAAAAAATTCTAACATTCCCATAAAAGAATTTACCGTGATTGGTGTTTTAGGTGGTTTCACCACTTTCTCAACATTCGGATTAGAATCAATTGAACTGTTGAAAACGGGGCAGTTTAAAATGACTGCCATTTATGTTTTTGGCAGTGTTGTTTTAGGAATTATGGGAATCGCCTTGGGGATAATGGTTTCGAAGTGAATGCAAGAATGGTATTATTTTTATATCCACCATATTCCTCTTTGAAATAATAAATTGTTATAATAAGGTAGATAAGTAAAATAATGGATAAACAATTTAACACCAAAAATTAATTTAAAATAAATGACCTGGATTTTTACTTTTTTTCAATCTTCTATTGGTAAAAAAATTCTCATGGCAACAACGGGGATTCTGCTTTCCTTATTTTTAGCCACCCACTTATTAGGAAATCTAATGCTCTTTGGTGGCGCAGAAATGTTTAATAATTATGTTCATTCTCTGGCAAATATGAAACCCGTGGTAAGATTTGCAGAGGTAATTCTTACGCTGCTGTTTTTAGCCCATATTATTAGTGGGATTCGAGTTACACTTGAAAACAAAAGAGCTAAATCAATCTCATATAAAATCTCGCCGGGTCCTGAAACGACTAAATTACATAGTCGATCCATGGCAATTTCTGGAAGTATCGTATTTATTTTTCTGGTTTTCCATCTCCAAACTTTTTGGTATAGCTTTCAGAATATGCATTCAGCTGACGCCGATTTTTATGATGTTGTGATTAACAGCAAAGTTGGCTATAATAATCCATTAATAGCCGGATTTTACATATTGGCATTATTATTACTTGCCTTGCATCTACGACACGGATTTCAATCTGCTTTCCAGACCTTTGGCGTAGGAGATTCCCGCTATAAGAGCCTCATTGAAACAGTCGCCGTCTTCTTTTGGCTGGTAATCCCTTTGGGCTTCATTTCTATTCCTGTATATTTTGGCTTTATTAAATAAAAATCGATTATGACACTTAATTCAAAAATTCCAGAAGGATCCGTTTCCCAAAAATGGACCAACCATAAATTTGGCATAAAACTGGTGAACCCTGCCAATAAACGAAAATATGACGTTATTGTAGTGGGTACAGGCTTAGCCGGCGGGGCAGCAGCAGCAACAATGGCAGAATTGGGTTATAATGTGAAAGCATTCTCATACCATGAATCACCTAGGCGAGCTCATAGTATTGCAGCTCAAGGTGGGATCAATGCTGCCAAGAATTATCCCAATGATGGAGACAGTATCTACCGTCTTTTCTATGACACTGTGAAGGGCGGAGACTACCGCGCCAGAGAATCCAACGTTTATCGTTTGGCTGAAGTGAGCAATCATATTATTGATCAGTGTGTGGCACAAGGAGTTCCCTTTGCTAGGGAATATGGAGGCCTATTAGATAACCGCTCATTTGGAGGAGCACAAGTTTCCCGTACATTCTATGCCAGAGGTCAGACCGGACAACAATTATTATTGGGTGTATATTCGTCATTAGTTCGTCAAATGAACACCGGTAAAGTTGAATTTTTCCCTCGCCATGATATGTTGGATGTTGTAAAAGTAGATGGAAAAGCCAGAGGAATAATCACTCGAAATTTAGTAACTGGAGAAATTACCAGCCACTCAGCACACGCCGTTATTTTGGCTACTGGTGGATATGGAAACGTTTTTTATCTCTCTACCAATGCCATGGCATCAAATGTTACGGCCTCTTGGAGAGCACATAAACAGGGGGCTTATTTTGCCAACCCTTGCTTCACTCAAATTCATCCCACCTGTATTCCTGTTTCAAGTGATCAACAATCCAAACTCACCCTAATGAGTGAAAGTTTGCGGAATGACGGTCGTGTATGGGTTCCAAAAAAACAGGGCGATGATCGAAACCCTAAGGATATTTCTGAAGATGAACGGGATTATTATCTAGAAAGACTCTACCCCTCATTCGGCAATTTGGTACCTCGTGATGTTGCTTCTCGCCGTGCCAAAGAAATGTGCGATAAAGGTCATGGTGTGGGACCTACAAAATTGGCAGTCTATCTTGATTTTGAAGATGTGATGCAGCGAAACGGTAAAGATTGGGTATCTGAAAAATATGGTAATCTTTTTGATATGTACAAACAAATTACCGGGGAGAATCCTTACGAAACACCTATGAAAATTTATCCTGCGGTACATTATACCATGGGTGGACTTTGGGTAGATTATAACCTTATGTCCACAGTACCGGGATTACATATTTTAGGTGAAGCGAATTTTTCAGATCATGGTGCCAATCGTTTAGGTGCCAGTGCACTTATGCAGGGTTTAGCAGATGGATATTTTATCATCCCCTATACAATAGGCGATTATCTGGCAAGGGGTGGTCTGCAGGATATCAATTCTTCTCATGAAGCTTTTAAAACCGCTGAGAAAAATATACAGACCAATTTGGAAAAAATGATGGCTATAAAAGGTACAAAAACGGTAGATGATATCCATAAAGAGTTGGGGAAAATTATGTGGGAATATGTGGGTATGGCACGAAATAAAGAAGGGCTAAATAAAGCCTTAGATCTCATTCCCCAACTTCGAGAAGAATTTTGGTCTAATGTTTCAATTCCCGGTGGATTAAATGAATTTAATCCTGAATTAGAAAAAGCCAGCCGCTTAGCAGATTTCTTAGAATTGGGTGAATTGATGGCAAGAGATGCCTTGAATCGGGAAGAATCCTGTGGTGGGCATTTTAGGGAAGAATATCAAACTAGTGAAAATGAAGCCAAGCGGAATGATAATGACTTTGCTTATGTGGCAGCATGGGAATTTAAAGGTGCAAATAATAAACCAGAACTCCATAAAGAGGATTTAATTTTTGATGAAGTAGGCTTGACGACAAGGAGTTATAAATAATGAAAATCACTGTACAGGCATGGAGACAAAGTAGTCCTACTTCGGCTGGTGAATTTGTATCTTATCCAGTTGATAATGTTTCCGAAGATATGTCCTTTTTTGAAATGATGGATAAGCTAAATAATAATTTGATTCGCCAAGGAAAAGATCCTATTTCATTTGACCATGACTGCAGAGAAGGTATTTGTGGCACCTGTGGTATAATGATAAATGGCAGAGCTCATGGTCCTCTAAAAGGGGTCACTTCCTGCCAATTACATATGCGTAGTTTCAAAGATGGGGAAACATTAGTGGTGGAGCCTTGGCGAGCTAATTCTTTCCCAGTAATTAGAGATTTAGTTGTTGATCGCAGCTCCTTTGACAGAGTGATGGAGTCTGGTGGATATGTATCTGTAAATACAGGTGGTGTCCCAGATGCCAACGCCACTCCCATATTAAAAAACGATGTAGATCTTGCATTTGATGCTGCCGCTTGTATTGGCTGTGGTGCCTGTGTAGCAACGTGTAAAAATTCTTCTGCCATGTTATTTGTAGGTGCAAAGGTTACTCAATACGCGCTATTACCCCAGGGTCAAGTGGAAAGAAAAAACCGAGTTTCAAATATGGTGGCACAAATGGATATTGAAGGCTTTGGTAATTGTACCAATACATCAGCATGTGAAGTAGAATGCCCTAAAGAAATTTCAGTGGAAAATATTGCTCGCCTTAATAGGGAATTTCTAAAAGCCAGTTTTTAATATCTCTGGAAAATATATTTAACTAGAAATGAAAAAGGGATTGAAATTCAACCCTTTTTAGCAATCAGAATTAAGGTTTCGTTTACTAAAATTTTGTAAGATAAAAAGTTAGTTTTCTGGGTCCCATGCTAAATTCAAAAATAAGATGTGGACCAACTAATTGAATATCCCTTTGAAGTTGGTTTTGTATTTCTATAACCATTTCCGGAGATGATTCTTTTGCTCTTTCCAGCATTTCTTTCTGCATTTCGTTTGGTTCAAAGGTGACAGAGACACCCTTCCCATTTTCTACCCAAATACCCGCACTGTTCATACCGCCTAATCCGGTTTCATTAACGATTCCACCTTCTAAAAAATCAATTTTAAAAAGATCACCGCCCATCATCGATAGCATTTCAATATTTTGCTGGATTTCTGGTGGTGCATTGTCTTGCATGGTTTCCAAATCTAATGTCCATGATCCTATTAGTTGGGTGGATATAGAATTATTATTCAAGGCATCCTGATTTGAATCTGGTGAAGCATCGGTTGGGCGGTTGCAGCTTGTAGTAATAATTATTATTCCGCAAAGTATCAATAGATTAATATTCATCAATTTTCCCTTCATATTTTAATGTGAAGTTAGTTCAAACTTCACCGGTACTGTTTGCCACACACCGACCTTTTTATCCCGTTGTTGGGCGGGTTTCCATTTAGATTTTTTAACAGCAGCTAAAGCAGCTTCATTCAGCCCCGTGTTTGGAATGCCTTTCTGAACCCACGCCTCGGTTACATTCCCCTTAGCATCAATAAAAAACTGTATATACACCGTTCCTTCAATTCCTGCTTCCTGTGCAATTTCAGGATAAGCCGGTCTAATAGGAATCTTTGGTTTTGGAGCTTTATCATAAGGTATAAATTTTACATTAGGACCTTCAGATGGTGGGGGTGGCGGGGCATCCCAATCCTCAAAATCATCAAAATCTGTGTCTTCTATAGTAATATCTTCATCGAAAAATTCATCTTCAGATGCTACAGGAACTGAAGGCCGGGCTGGAGGTTCTGGTATTTTTATCTGCTCGGTTTGTGGGATGTCAAATGTTTCTATTTCATCAATAACATTGTAGCTTGTGCGTTCGCCTTCACCCAAAAACCGTGGAAAAAAATAAAACATGAAAGTTAAAAAGAGGATAACTCCAATGGTAACTTCCCGAATGCGTACGGGATAATGAACTAATAATGGATCCGTGCGAATTATCATACTTAGGGTGCCTTCGTAAGGGCAGAATAACTGAGCTTTAATGCGTTTGCAGTACGAAGTTGTGTATGAATATCTGTAATGAGTTTCATGGTTGTTTTTTCATCGGACTTCAATGAAACTGTGATCTTAGGGTCTTTAGCTATTTTATTGTACATCAATCCGGACAAATTATTAATATTAATTATCCGGTCATCCACCGAAACAAGGCCGTCTTTTGTTGCCCATACATAGGATGTGTGCCTTTTGCTTTCCAGCTTTTCAATCATTTTTGCACGGGGCATAATGATATCCAACCCTTCATATTCTCGCATTACGGTTGTAACCATGAAAAATATCAGGAGCATAAAAATAATATCCGGCATGGATGAGGTGGATATTTCTCTACTTGTATGCGTTTTTCTTTCTATTTTCATTGTTTACTAAAAAGCCGGGGGATTGGCAATAGAAATTTTTGTAGCATTTGCTTCCTTTAGCTGATCCAATACCTGCAGATAATTTTGATACTTGGTTCTGGGATGGGTTTGAACAGAGAATATGAGATTTGGATTTCCTGCAAGTTTTCTTTCCACGATTCCCTTGATGGCATTAACCTTGGTTGGTTTATCATCCAGCAGAACTTTCCCGCTTTCATTCATTAGAATATTGACAATATTTTTTCGGTTTACTTCAAGCTCATTTCCTTCTGATGGGAGAACCAGGCTGATTCCTTTGTCCATGGAAATGGTAGTGGTCACCAGAAAAAACACCAATAATAAAAATGCAATATCCGCCATGGAAGACGAATTTATTTCCTGCATGGGTCTTCTTTGTTTTTTAATCATGTCCCGTCCCGGGTGAGTTTAGTCTTTACTACTATCCTTTATGGCGTGAAGCAGGGCCGTGGTGCTTTTTTGAAGGGTGACAATTTGATTATCAATAATATACAACACTGCATTTTGGAATACCTGCAAAACAACAGCCACCACAAGTCCAAATGCTGTTGTAAGGAGGGCAACTGAAATACCACCAGCCACAACCGCGGGTGAAATATCGTTTGCCATCTTAATATCATTAAACGCCTGTATCATTCCCCAAACTGTTCCTATAAATCCCAACATGGGAGCAGTGGCGATGCAGAGTGAAATCCAGGTCATATTTTTTTCCATGGATGCCATCTCAATACTGCCAGAATGATCTAGCGCATGTTCGGCTTCATCCGCACCGAGGTTAGCACGGTCTAAGGCAGATAAACATAAATTTGCTACAGGGCCAACAGCGCCTTCGCACTGAGTTTTAGCAGAATCTATCCCTGATTGATTAACCGTTGCGGCAATTTCATATGCAAATTCTTCATTGCTGGATAGACCTTTGAAAAGATGATAGAGCCGTTCTACCACAAATACAAAGCCAATAATGAAAATAAATAAAATGGGCCACATAAACCCACCACCATCAATAAATAATTGAACCATTATTTTTGTCCTTTTTTAATTATGAATTAATTGAAATTTTAATATAGAAATTAGTCTGTAAAATTAGGGTTATTATTCCTTTTGGTAAAGAAAATTTTACATTTATTCAGAAACGGGGCTAGAGGGAGAAAATACCCCTATTAATTCTCTGGCTTCATCAAATTGCTGCAAACCATCCTGTACCTGCTTATCAGTGTCCAACAATTTTTTATATAAATATTCTTTGCCCCATATACTGCTGGCAACGTTTGATAGTATCCTGTTTTGAATATAATCCCAATTTTCATCCAATTCTTCACCTTCATATTCTATTTCTTGATTTTCCAGCCATTGATAGAAATTCTCCTTTCGTTTGCCGGACAAATGATAAGATTTAGAAAAATCTGTATAATTTTCAAACTTGCTTTGGATTTCACTCTTTATTTCTCCAGCGAATTTAAATGCTAAGCGGTCGGGGTGTGTGAGAATTTCTCGTGTACTTTCATTGAAGTCTATATCCAGCTCAGAAAAAATATCGGGAGTGATACCTCCTCCTCCATAAACAGACCTTCCACTCTTGGTGGCAAAGATGGGTTTTTCTGCCAAAGTGGAATCGGTCGCTTCTCGATTATCTCTTCCCAAATCGGTGTAGTAATCTCCAATATCTTCGTAAGGTCTTTGGATTAGCCTCCCGGAAGGTGTATAATATCGGGCTATGGTGATCCGTGCCGCCGAGCCATCCCGAAGGGGATATTGGCGTTGGACTAAACCCTTTCCAAAACTAGTTTCGCCGACAACAATTGCTCTGTCCAGGTCTTGAAAGGCCCCAGATACAATTTCACTGGCACTTGCAGACCCCCTATTTATCAGCACTACCACAGGATAGTCCTTATCATACCTACTTTTACGTGCTCGGTATACTTCGCTTGAACCGGGAATTTTTCCTTTGGTAAATAGAATGGTGTCTCTGGAAGATACAAACATATCCACAATGCTGATAGCTTGATCCATCATCCCGCCACCATTGTTTCGGAGGTCCAGTAATAATTGCTGCATGCCCATGCTTTCCAGCTTGGAAAGAGAATCGTCAATTTCTTTTGCGGTGGTTCTGGAAAATCGACTCACCTTAATATATCCTGTTTCTTCATCAATCATAAAGTATGCCATTACGCTCACAATGGGTATTTTATCACGGACAAGCGTTACCTCAAAATCTTCATCCAGTCCAGGACGGGAAATGGTAACATCAACAGGTGTTCCTTTTGGACCCCGCAATTTTTCCAACACATCTTTCTGAGTGATTTTGTAGGCAGATTTATCATTAATGCGGACAATTTTATCACCTGTCTGGAGGCCGGCCCGATCAGACGGCGTTCCTGGAATGGGCGAAATAACCGTAATATACCCTTCTAAAATATTGAACTCGATCCCAATACCCTCAAAAGCCCCATCAAACTGTTCATTAATCAGATCAAATTGTTCAGAGGAAATATAACTGGAATGGGGATCCAATTTATCCAGCATTCCAATAATAGCGCCTTCCAGAATTTCGTTCATATCTACCTCTTCCACATAATTTTCACTCACGAGACGAATAATTTGTGTGAGTGTTTTCATTTTTTGGAATTGGTCTTTGACAGCGTCGGACTTAAAACCCCAAAGCAGAACTGCGCCAAAAAGCATTAATAATAAATATTTATTGAATTTCATAGATTGGAAATTTAGGGTGTATCAATGGTGGGAGAAAAAGAAATAACTTTCGCAATTTAACGATTACTTTAAACTTATTATATTATAAAATCACTCCTTCAATATCTCCTGTGTGGATATGGTTATGATTATAAAGCTGTTTAGTTTCGTATTTTTTTAAATATTCTTTTTCATTTGGTCGCAAAATATTGAGGTTATTTAAGATTGTCATAACCGCTGTTTCATTGGCGCGCTGATTTCCATCCACTATTTTCTGTGCGATTCCAACTACGCCGTATTTTTCTGTTTTGATAACCATTCCTCTTATGGCTTCGCCGCCCACTTTTGTTATCCCCCTTCCTTGAAGCGCCTGATTAAAATCTGTGTCAAACCTATCCTTGCCCGCAGTTAAATAGGGGTGTTTTGCCATAGCATTATAAGCTGTTGTGAGCTCTGGATATTTCTCAGATCCAAAGGTTTGAAATAGTTTTGCAATTTCTTTCAGTGTTAAAAACGGAGTTGGGGCGCTACAGCCATCAATTCCATGGGGGAATGTTTTTTTTCCCGTGAGACGCTTTAGCTGATCAAAAATTGTTTTCTGGACAGGATGACTATATGAAATATAACCCTTTGTGTCTGCACCCAGTTTTTGTGCCAATGCCAACATCCCGGAATGTTTGCCAGAACAATTATTGTGCAAGGGTGTGAATCCCTTTTGCCTTGCTTTATTTCGGGTTTCTACATCATAAGGGGCATGGCTTCCACACTCAAAAGTTGACACTTTCAACCCTAATTTATTTAGCATTCCCTTTGCAGTTTGTACATGGATTTCTTCGCCGTTATGTGAGGCACACATAAGAGCTATTTCTTTACTTGTAAATCCCGCAGATTTTGTAGCGTTTGCTAAAATAGATGCCGATGCCTGAAAGGGCTTCAGTGATGAACGAATGCAGGTGGGGCGGTTTGTATCGCCAGCTGAAAATATTGTTTTTCCATCACCATCAATTGCAAGTGCATATACCTCGTGTCTGCTTTCTAAATTTCCCCCTCTCGTTACATTGCAGTATAGGTGCATTTATCTAAATATTTTTGTAGTGGTAATATTAGGAAACATTATATAAAAATCCCTTAATTGCTGGAATTTTAAGTGCCTGGGGTAGTCAAAATCCTTGTTTATGTTTTCACCACAACAAGCTGTGAGGATGGAATTTTTTTTAAATGAATAAGCCTCGATCATATCCTTCGCCCCTACCGTACTTCCTTTTTCAATTTGTTGTGAACAGGTTGCATCTGTTATGTTTAATTCTGTAATTTTTTTGATATAGAAGTTTATAAATGCTTTCAAAATTTAATGGGTTTACAACTGTTAATTTTTGCAACTGAATTTCTGGTGGTAATTTTTTTGAAAGCTGTTCAGTAATAACACTAAGCTTCAAAGGGGTCGCTCTCCAAACAGGGCAGTACCAATCCGGATGTGTGTTGCGCCTTCTTCTATCGCAATCTCAAAATCATTGCTCATTCCCATAGACAGATTCTCACAAGAATTATTAACCGATTTCTTTATCTCATCCCTTATTTCACGTGTTTTTTTATAAAGTTCTCTTAGGTTATTTTCGGGAATACTATTAGGGGGGATAGTCATTATGCCTTCCAATTCTATATTGTCCAATGTCGAAATTTCTTTTGCTGAGTCGATAATTTTTTCTGGTGTAAAACCTTTTTTTTTGGTGTCGTTGCCTATATTTACTTGAAGATATATTTTCTGTGTTTTGTTTGATTCAATAGATATTGTATTTAATCGTTTGGCTAATTTTATTGTATCAACAGTTTGTATGATATCGAAAATCTGCCCTGCTTTTCTAGCCTTGTTGCTTTGCAAGTGTCCAATTAAGTGGAGTTCAATTTTATCTCTATGCTTATATTTGTTTAGTTTGTCCATTGTTTCTTGAATACGGCTTTCTGCCAAGGTGGTAAGATTATGATTAAGGGCTGTATTCCAAATATTTTGGGGGAAGGATTTTGTTACTGCGACAAGTGTAATATCATTCAGGTTTCGGCCGGATTTTTTTGCGGCGATTTGAATTCTGGAATTGAGGGCTTCCATTATATTTTTCAGGTGTGAAGAATGGGTCATTCTTCTTCTGTTTCGCCAGCCTCTTCCTCTTCGTTTTCTTCTTCGTCTTTTAATACTCGTGTTGCTGATGTGATAAATGTCTTGTCATCAAGTTTGGCCAGGCGCACTCCCTGTGTGTTTCTGCCAATTGTACGAATTTTTTCTACCGCCTGCCGAATCATGATGCCCCGGTCTGTTATAAGCATAAGATCATCTTCATCTATTGCTTCCATAATTCCCACCAGGCTGCCTACCTTGTCCGTTGTTTTAATGGTTATAACACCCTTGCCTCCGCGGTTTTGTGTTCTGTATTCTGACAGATCACTACGCTTACCATAACCCTTGTTGGTAACAACCATTACAGATCCCTCTCGCTTTACAATTAGCATACCAATTACATGGTCCTCTTTTGTGCTTAGACGAATGCCTCGTACTCCCATAGTTTTTCTGCCGGTTGACCGCACATCATTTTCATTGAATCGAATAGACTTTCCTCCAAATGTAGCCAATATTATATCTTGGTCACCATGGGAGACCTTTGCTTGAATCAATTCATCGTTTTCCCGGATTTCAATAGCGTATATGCCCCCTTTTCTGGGTCGACTATACATAGACAGGGCGGTTCTTTTAATAATACCATTCCGTGTTGCCATTATAATATAATCGGTTTCATTAAATTCTTTTACCGATACAAATGCTTTCACTTTTTCCCCCGCTTCACAACCAATTAGATTGACAATTGCTCTGCCTTGAGATGTACGGAGCCCCGGTGGTATTTCATGCACCTTCATCCAGTAACATTTACCCTTGTCTGTAAAAAATAACATGTTGTCATGAGTGGATGCTATAAACAGGTGTTCAATAAAATCGTCATCCTTGGTGTGGGCGCCCTTCATTCCCCTGCCTCCACGGCGTTGGGTTTTCCATGTTGATGTTGGCAGTCTTTTGATATATCCATTGTGGGTAATGGTTACCACCATCTCTTCATCTGCTATTATGTCTTCTATAGATAAATCTCCAGAGACTGGTATTATCTCCGATCTGCGCTGGTCGTTATACCGCTCCCCTATTTCGGCAAACTCTGTTTTAATAATATTACTCTGAAGATCATAGCTTTCTAAAATTTCATTCAACCCCTTAATGGTCACTAATAATTCGTCAAGTTCATTTACTATTTTATCAACTTCAAGGGAGGTTAGCCTCTGCAGGCGCATATCCAGGATGGCTTTTGCCTGTTTTTCTGACAGGGAATATTTTTGGATTAGTCCTTTTTTGGCTGCTTCGGGGTCTGTAGAACTTTTTATTAATTTTATAACTTCGTCTATATTTTCCTGGGCTATTTTTAAACCTTCCAAAATATGGGCACGATCTTCCGCTTCATTTAATTCGAAGCGGGTCCTTTTTACAATTACTTCTCTTCTGAAGTTAAGAAAGTGCTGTAGCATTGTTTTAAGATTCATTACCTGCGGAATACCATCAACCAGGGCTAGCATAATTACACCAAAACTATCTTGAAGCTGAGAATATTTGAATAAATTATTTAAAACTATAGAAGCAATAGCATCTCGTTTGCATTCAATAACAATTCTTATTCCATCTTTGTCAGATTCATCACGTAAATCTGATATTCCCTCCACCCTTTTGTCTCTCACAAGGAAAGCAATTTTTTCTACCAAATTTGCCTTGTTTACTTGAAACGGGATTTCATTAACTATGATAACTTCTTTTCCATTTGGCAATTCCTCAATAAAAGTTTTTGCCCGCATTATCACCCTACCCCTACCGGTAGTATAGGCGCTTTTTATTCCATCGATTCCAAAAATCAGTCCACCGGTTGGAAAATCTGGACCTTTAATATGTTCTGAAAATAATTCGTCAATGGTGATTTCCGGATTATCCAGAAGTGCGTTCAATCCTGATAGGAGCTCTCCTAGGTGGTGGGGGGGGATTTTTGTTGCCATGCCAACCGCAATACCATCAGCCCCATTCATAAGTAAATTAGGAATTATAGCCGGAAGCACTATTGGTTCTTCAAGTGTGTCGTCAAAGTTTGGTTGAAAATCAACCGTTTTCTTTTCCAAATCACGCATTATTTCAGATGATATTCTGTGCATACGTGCTTCTGTGTACCGCATTGCGGCTGCACTATCTCCATCAATGGAGCCAAAATTTCCCTGCCCATCCATAAGGGGATATCTCAAGGACCAAGGTTGCGCCATTCTAACCAATGAATCATAAACTGAAGAATCGCCATGGGGATGATATTTTCCCAATACTTCCCCAACGATACGGGCACACTTCTTATAACCCCGATTCCAAGATGCTCCAAGATCCGAGGTTCCATAGAGTACCCTTCGATGGACAGGCTTGAGTCCATCGCGTACATCTGGAAGCGCACGACTAACAATAACCGACATGGAGTAATTAAGGTATGATTCTGACATCTCTTTAACGATGTCTCTATCTAAAATTGTTTCTTCTATAATTTCTTCAGGCATATTTTTAATACTTTTCCTTATACATCAAGATTTACAACAAATTTTGCGTTTTTTTCAATAAATTCTCTCCGCCCCTCAACCTCTTCGCCCATTAGTTTTGAAAAAATTCTATTGGCTTCAACAGCATCGTCTATAGTTACCTTTAAAAGTGTTCTTGTAGATGGGTCCATGGTTGTATCCCATAACTGATCAGCATTCATTTCTCCCAACCCTTTATAGCGAGAAATATCAACCTTTGAGCCCTCTGTTTTTATTTCATCTAAAACACCATCCCTTTCGGCATCGGTATAGGCATATCGAATCTTTTTACCCTTAGTCAACTTATAAAGTGGTGGCTGGGCAATATATACATATCCACCAATTAATAGTTCAGGCATTTTTCTATAGAGAAATGTTAATAATAATGTGCGTATATGGCTTCCGTCCACATCAGCATCCGTCATAATAATAATTTTATGATAGCGCAATTTATTTATGTTAAACCCGCCAACAGACGTTCCTTCTTTTCCACCAATATCCTCATCTTCCCCGAAACCCGCCCCAAGCGCTGTAATAATAGTCTGGATTTCGTTATTTTCAAGGAGTTTATCAATTCTGGCTTTTTCTGCGTTAATAACCTTTCCCCTTAAGGGTAGGATGGCCTGGAATTTTCTGTCTCTTCCCTGTTTTGCTGAACCTCCCGCAGAATCACCCTCAACCAGGTAAAGCTCACAAAGTGTTGGGTCTTTTTCAGAACAATCTGCCAGTTTTCCTGGCAAAGCAGAGATGTCGAGGACATTTTTTCTCCTTACAAGCTCCCTGGCTTTTCTGGCTGCCTCACGGGCTCTGGCGGCATATTCAGCTTTCGTAATTATTTTTTTTGCTACTTCTGGATTTTGATCAAAAAAGCTTGTTAACCCTTCCATAATAATAGAATCACAAACTCCTTTAACCTCTCCGTTGCCCAATTTTGTTTTTGTCTGGCCTTCAAATTGTGGCTCTGCAACCTTAATTGACAATACCGCCGTTAATCCTTCTCTTGCGTCATCTCCAGACAGGGAAAGCGTTTTGCCCTTAACAGGTTTAAACAGGTTGTTTTGTGCTGCATATTTATTTAAAGAGCGTGTAAGGGCTGTTTTAAAGCCGGAAAGGTGTGTGCCCCCTTCAATGGTATTAATATTATTTACAAACGCAAGGATTGTCTCATTGTAGCTATCATTATATCTTAAGGCAATGTCAACCGGGATGTTTTCCCTTTCACCAGATATTTGAATTGGTTTTTCAAATACAGGCTTATGGCCCTCGTCTAAATGAATGATGAACTCGCTTAATCCCCCCTCATAAAAATGCTCAATGGATTTTTTTTCTTCTCTTTCATCCGTAAGAATGATTCTGATACCACTGTTCAAATATGCTAATTCTCTCAACCTTTCATCAATTACATCAAAATAGTATGTTGATTCTTGAAAAATTGAGTCATCAGGATAAAATACAACCCTGGTTCCAGTGGTGTCTGCTGTGCCCTGTTTTTTTATATCGGTAGTGCTTTTACCAAATTCGTAGGATTGTGAATAAACGCTGCCATCTCTTTTTACAAATACCGTGCATTCTTTCGAAAGCGCATTAACTACAGACACCCCAACACCATGAAGTCCACCAGAGACCTTATAAGAATCCTTGTCAAATTTTCCCCCAGCGTGTAAAACGGTCATTACCAATTCTAACCCAGACTTGCCCTCTTTTTTATTTATATCAACCGGAATGCCCCTGCCGTCATCTTCTACACTAATTCCTCCATTTGGCAAGATTGAAACATTAATTTGAGTACAGTGTCCTGCCATTGCCTCATCAATGGAATTGTCAACGACCTCCCACACAAGGTGGTGAAGGCCTTTCGAGCCCACATCACCAATATACATGGCGGGGCGCTTTCTTACAGCCTCCAACCCCTTTAAAACTGTTATTTTATCTGCACTATATTCTGGAGTGGTCTGATTTTCTATCATCTAAATTCTAATTCTTTTATATTTAATTTTGGTTCTTCTTTTTTAAGCCTGCTTAACAAGTCTTCTGTTTGAAAAATTAGTTCATTTCTCCATACGGGATTGGCTGTTTTTACCGTTATTTTGCCATTTTTAAATTTTAGGATTTCCGTGTTTTTTGCAATAGTTTTACCAACAATATTTTTCCAGGCTGTACTAATATTTATAGCTATATTAATTTCTTTAAAGTTGGTCCCCTTTAAATACTCAGACAATACCACCTTAATAGGTTTAGGTTTCAAGGGGTTTTGGCGTGTTTGTTTAATTGCAACACCACAAACAGCTGTTGTTCTTAAGCGGTCTAATCATTCAACCTAATAGGCATAAGAAGTGTTGTTTTGTCGTCGCCACTATCATTATCCATAGGGAGAAATAAACCCGCACTTAATGGTGAATTGAGCATTATTTTAATTTCATCAGACTGTTGGTGTTGTAATACTTCTTTCAAATAAAAAGCATTATAACCAATGGTCATTGGTTCTCCGTCGTATTCACAATCCAATGTTTCTTTCCCTGTTGTTATGTTTTCCGGGTCTTCTGTTGTAATTGTCATACTATTTTCAGTAAGCTCTAGGGCTACCTGCCTGCTTGATTTATTAGAAAAAATAGAAACTCTTTTAATAGCCTCTGTAAAACCATCTTTATTAATTACCAGTGTTTTTGTATTGTCTTTTGGTATAACTCCTTCATAATCTGGATATGAATCTTTAATAATTCGTGTTGTTATTGTAACATTTTCGAGTTGTATCTGGATATGATTGTCTCCAATCAACATTGAAACTTCTCCATCCCCTGTTAGTTGAGTGTTTAATAGTGATAAAAATTTAATTGGCACAACCACATCGCCCGTATAGTCTAAAGAGTGTAGTTTTTTCTTTTCTAATTTTACCAATCTGTGTCCATCCGTTGCCACTGAGATAATCCCATCGTTTTGTATTTGAAATAACACACCCTGCAGCACTGGTTTTAAGTCATCTTTACTTGCAGCATATGAAGTGTTGCTAATAATATCTCTTAATTCCTTAGAGGAAATTTGGAGTGTTTGACTATTTTCAATAGCCTGTTCTGATGGAAATTCATCCGAAGATTGTCCCATTATAGTGTATCGCCCTGTATTGCAGGAAATGTTCATTTTCCCTATATCTGATACGCTGAAATCTATATCGCAATCTGGCATTGCGCTTGTAATGTCTAATAATTTTCCAAGAGGGATAGCAATACAACCTTCTTCTCCATCTGTGATTTGAGATTCAATATTTATAGATATTTCTAGATCGGTTGCCCGCATTTCTAGTTGACCCTCTTTTATTGAAAACAATGCACTGCTAATTATAGGAAGCGTTGATCTTGAGGGTGTAGCTTTTGACAATAATTGTAGTTTCTTGAGAAGTGTATTTTTGTTTATTGAAAATTTCATTTTTTATACCTTGTTTATTTCGTTGAATTAATCGTTTTTTTCATCATAGAAGTTTATATCTAAATTCCCCACCATTCAAAAGAGAATTAGATAATAAAATATATAGATTTATATATAGATTATATTATTAAATTTTTTATAGAAAAGTTGATATGTTTAAAACCTAATAAAATATTTATTTAAAACAGCCCAATATGATAAAATAAAATGTTTATTTAAACCTTTTCTTTATGTTTATAACAATGTTGATAATGTGAATAAAATCAGCTTTATAAACACTAGTTATTGAAAGTTTTTATATAAATGTTGGCTTTTATATCTTCCACCCAATCGCTGAAAAGGGTGTTTTGCTTTTTCTGTTTAGCATAATTATAAATTAAATCCCATGAATTATCTGTATTAGGAAAAAAACCACCCTGATGTTTATGAAAATAAACCAACAAATATCCACCCTCAACCTCTATTGGCTGAGATAATTCATTATAATTTAACAATTGAAGCTGCGAAAAAATGTAATCTGGAATGCGAGGTTTAGAAAGGTTTGAATATTTTCCTGAACTGTTTTTATATATTGTTGAATAGGTGGTAGAAAGGGAATCAAAAACATCCGGTTCATTGATGGTTTTAGAATAGATATCGTAAACAGATTTATAAACTTGTAATTTATCTTCATTGGTAAAAACGGTAGTTCTAAGAATATGCTGTGTAGAAATTTTTTCACCCTGTTTATCTATAAGCTTAATTAAATGGTAACCAAATTCTGATTTTACTGGGCTGCTTATTTCACCAACCTCCATAGAATAGGCAACCTCCTCATATTCTTTTACAAGGGAGCCTCTTGTGGTAAAACCAAGATAGCCCCCAGAAGGAGCAGAGCCCGGGTCTTGAGAATATATTTGCGCAATAGAATCAAAAGAGGCGGCATTAAACTCAACCTGCTCTTTTAAACCCCCTAGAAAGGCAATGGTTATAGAATCGGATTTAGCCCCGGCAGAAAAAGGTATTTCAATAATGCTGAAACTATATTTTTCGGGGGAGGGGGGAATAGAATCCTTAAACGAGTTATAAAACTGTAATACCTCAACACGGCTCACATCAACGTTTTGGATTTTAGAATATTGAAACCTTTCAACCACCATCATATCTCGTATATCCTGCCAATAATCTGCTCTTATTTGCCTCATAGACATACCAGCCATCTCTAAGAACAGTTCTTCAGATCCAGCTTTAAAAATAAAATCGTCAATCTGTTGATTTAATGCCCTATCTACCTCATCGTTAGAGACTACAATATTAGTGTCTTTTGCAGCAACATCCAATACGGCATATTGATTAATAATGTTTTCAAGCGTAGTAAGATAAATATTTTCAAAAAGATAGGGGTTTGTAGAGGGGTCAACACGCCGTCCCATTGCAACAAACTGAGCCTGCTGCAACACGTCGCTGTGAAGAACAATATTGTTGCCCACAATAGCGGCCACACCATCCACCCTCCCTTGTGATAAACACAAACCGAAAAGGATAAAAACAAATATAACCAACCTCTTCAACAGCATTGTTTAGTACAATAAACCAACATTTTTAACAACGCTATATTTGTTTAACAATTTGTCAACACCGGCCACCCTAGCCTCAACCTGCCCCTCTTTTATCAATAAAGACTCGATTCTAACATAAACACGATTAAGGCTTATTGGTGCTGCAGAAACACGGTCAACAGGCTGAATAATAGAAAAACTATTATTAGAAGATGGCAAAACAAGACTGATCTCCTCCTTCTTTAGAAGTGAAGCAGCATCGAAAAGGGATCTATCACTGTTTCTTGGAAAAGGACCAAAAAGCCCACCACCACCAGGATTAACAGAGCTATATTGCTGGGCTAATAAAGTAAAATCTGCACCAAAATCAAGAAGGGCCAACAGGCTGTCTGCCAACCCTCTATCAGAAACCTTGATTTCTCTAATTACAACCTTCTCCTCTTCCATATATTTATCAAATTTATTTTTTTCATAATACCTTGAAACAGCAAGCGTATCAGGCTTAGGCGCAGAATTCACCAAGCGCTTTAAGTAAGCATCATATAATAGCCCGGAAATCATTTCCCTCCTTTTGTGTTTATAGGAGAAAATATTATCTACACCCCCTGCAAAACCATCATAAACAGCAATATCTTGAAGAATTATAGTTTTTAATGCAGACGCAATTTTGTCCACCGAATCAAGTCGGGGCTGTCGCGACGGGGGGACGCGCTCAAGCTTGGCAGCAAACCATTTAGGACCATATCCATTGCCACCATAAACACAAAGAACCCCCAACCCCTCCAGAGATTTTAGAAGAGACGCAGAGCTCATGCCCCCTTCTCCCGATAAAAGATTTTCTTGTTGACGGCGATTAAAGGCGCTTAAAATCATCTCGAGACTAGCGCTGTCAAAATGAACCCCATGTTTACTAATTTTATTAGAATCATAATTAAGGGCCGCTTCACGCAGCCGGTCTCGTACGCCATTTTTAGAAATATTTATGACATAACTTTCATACGCATCATCTGACATATATTGTAGTTCAGAAGGGCGCACATCTGTAATTAAAATTAAATGATAACCAAAATCGGTTAAAACAGGAGCCGATAAAATACCCACATCCATGGCAAAGGCGACCCGTTGAAATTCGGGCACGGTTGCACCCCACTGAACCCAACCAAGAGCCCCGCCATTAGTTATTGCGCCTGGATCATCAGAATATTTTTCTGCCAAAACACTAAAGCTCTCTCCAGCACTGTACTCACTTTTTATTTGTTGAGACAAAAGAAGCGCTTCGTCCAAAGTTCTCTGGGGGGGCTTGGCAAGGTATGCGCCTGCGTGACCAACAAGAATATGGCTTGCAAACAACTCTTTTTTCGCATTCTCCCTGGCGGCATTTAAATCATCAGGCGCTATAAGGGGGGTTGCAACAAAATGTTCATAGCTTTCATTCACTAGAATTTGTAAAGATCTGTCTCTTATTTTTACAGCAACATCAGGATCGTTTTGGAGTCCCAATTTTTCAGCCTCAAGAATACACAGCTCTCTTTTTACAAAATCTGAATACATTTTGTCTTTTTGAAGACTATCAGCCCGCTCCCACTGTTTTTTTGGATACCGAGAGTAAAATGAATATAAAGAATATTCATTGTCATCAATTGAGAGAACAACCCCCTCGGAACCGCATATAAATGAGAATAAGGATAAGAGTATTATTTTTAACATCAATCCGTCCTGTTTAATTAACTTTTACCAAAGCGTCAAATTTACCAAAAAAACGAGAAAAGATTGAATAACTATCTTCATTATTTTCTAAATGAACACATAAAGACAGGGCGGTCCTGTTTGTGGGAATAATATGATATTTAACACTTCTTTCTCTAAAAAAATTATCAGCATAATCAAGCACGGCAGCGGCATAATAAGATTCCCCTCGACCCTCAATAGAACAAACAACACCGCAATGATGGCGAACCAAGGAACAAACTCCAACCCTTGACGCCACCAGGCGCAGACGAGCCTCTTGAATTAGGTTTGTTAAGGGTTGGGGGGCGGGACCAAACCGATTTACTAAATTAAACAAGATATCATCCAAGTCTTTATCAGTTGCAGCAGATGCGAGGCTTTTATATATTGACATTCGAACACTTTCGATAGAAATGTATTTTTCAGGAATAAACCGCTTTTTGTACAATCCAACATCAACATCCTCTGGCAATATTCGAAAATCCGAACCCAAATTGCCTGATTCATGAAGAACCCTTTGTACCATCCGGGTGTACATTTCATATCCCATTGAACTACTGCCCCCAGACTGCTTATATCCAAAAAGAGCACCAGATCCCCGTATTTCCATATCAGTCATTGAAATATTATAGCCAGAACCAAGGCTGATATTTTCTTCAATTGATTTAATTCTTTTTAATGCCTTTTCAGACAATGACATTTTTCTGGGAATAAGCAGGTATGCATATGCCTGTTGGAGACCCCTGCCTACACGCCCCCTCATTTGGTAAAGTTGAGAAAGACCAAACAAGTGTGAGTTGTTGATTATAATACAATTCGCAGCCGGTACATCGATACCAGATTCAATAATTGAAGTACAAACCAAAACATCTATTTTCCCCGATATAAATGCAGTCATTTTATTTTCTATTTTCCCCGCCGGTTCTTGTCCATGAATATAGTCTACATAATTTGTTGGAAACATATTTTGTAAATTTAGTGCAACAGTTTTTATGGAGCCAATATCATTATGAACAAAATATGCTTGTCCACCCCTCCCAACTTCAAATTCGACGGCCTCTTTAATAATATCGTCATTATAATATTCGATTTTTGTTTTAATTGGAAGCCTTAACCTTGGGGCGGTCTGCAGCATGGATACGGAGCAAATCCCAGACAGGGCAAGATTCATAGAGCGAGGAATTGGTGTTGCAGACATAGAAAGGACATCAACACTGCTTTTAAAAGCCCTTATTTTTTCCTTATGCTTAACGCCAAAACGATGCTCTTCATCAATTATCAGTAAACCTATATTTTTCAAATATATATCGTCGTTTAATATAGTATGTGTTCCAACCAATACATCATTTTTATTTTCCACAATATCCCTTTTTACACCGACCAATTCCTTTTGAGATCTAAAACGAGAAACCAGATCAACCGAAATGGCATTGGGCTCAAGGCGCGCACAGAATGAAGATTTTAATTGGTTTGCCAGAATTGTGGTAGGCGACAAAACCACGACCCTTTTATTGGCCGCCACAACCCTAAAGGCAGCCCTAATTGCAAGTTCAGTTTTACCAAAACCCACATCACCGCACAACAATCTGTCCATAGGAGAATTAGCAGAAAGGTCATCAGAAATTTCATTCCAGGAACGAATTTGGTCAGGCGTATCCTCAAAAGGAAAGGATGATAAAAATGGTTTTTCCAGCATTAAATCTTGAGAATAAGGAGGGCGCAACAAATCATTTCGCTTTACATATAGATTGAGCAATTTTTGGATTATTTCTTCAGCCTTCTTTTTAGCGGCAATCTTTTTACGTGCCCAATGATTTTTTTTAGAAAGAGAATCCAATACTACATGTTCTGTATCGGCAGGAGCAAAAAATGTAATCAAATCCAGACAGCCCGTATCTACTGAAACCACCCCGCCATCATCATATTTTATTGAAAGCAATTCTTGTGCTTCGCCCACATCTTCCTTTAAAACCAAACCCAAACAGCACCCCACCCCATGGTCTCTATGTACAAGAAAATCACCCCGCTTGATTTCTGACAAATCTAAAGGCTTATAAGCTTGCACCTTTTTTTGAACGGGGGGGGGTTTTTCTATAAACCAAGGAGGAACAGCTATGTTATTATCTTCGTCAACAATTCCAATAGACGAAAGGCCGTTTTCTGAAACAACAGACTTAAATGCCGCCCCCTTCATATTATAAAACTGTCTATGGGTTACGGTTTTTAATTGCAATTGTTCTAGAGATAAAGAAGAATCGCCAATACAGAGTTTGGCGGATTCATCCAATACTATATGCAAATACTGCAAAAGAGAAATATCCGAAAAGGACAAGGGATTGGTTTTTGCTATGGAGAATAAGACAAAATTCTTCACCTCGGTTGTGGTTAGTTGGGTATCAATATTAAACCGAAAAACAACAGGAATGTCATCTAAAAAATTAATTCTAAAAGGACAGGTAGATGAAGGTGGATACACATCAATAATGCCCCCCCTAAGGGAGTATTCGCCCGGCATGGCAACAAAATCTGCCAATAGATAGTTTTCTTCAATCAAAAATTCACAACAAGATTCAAATGAAACCTCAGAAGAAAAATCTAATTTATTTTCAATTCCACAACCCAATATAGGCAATGACATCCCGCCCACAGAACAAAAGATTGTTTGTATATTTTTTAATCCGCCAGCCAGGAGCTCTTTTGCCCGCACAGTAAGATGGTTTTCGGCATCGGAGAACCCAGAAGGTGTATTTTTATCGCCATTTGGCCGGGCTACAAAAACAACAGAATCCTCTTCCCAGACAGGGGATAAATATTTAGCAATTAAAGAGAACCTATTGTCTGGGATCGTTATAAATAGCTTGTGATCAACCGCCTCTATTAGCGGCAATAAAAGGTCTGGGTGAAATCCATGAACAACCAATCCCTCTCCGGAATTCAATGAAGATATGGCGTTAGAAATGGTGGTTATTGGGGACAGCTGTTTCACGTGAAACAGCTAGGATGCAGCTTTTAAAAAAATAGCGAGGACGCCTATATCAGCAGGGCGCACGCCAGCAATTCTGGAAGCTTGCCCAAGCGTTTCAGGTTTTACACGAAACAGCTTTTCCTTAGATTCTGAAGAAAGGTTTGTCAATTTTGAGTAGTCGAATAAAATTGGAATTTTAACAGACTCCATTTTCTTTAATTTGTTTACCCGGGCATTTTCTATTTTAACGTATCCCTCATATTTGATGTCTGTTTCTGCAGTAAAAATGGATCCAAGGGGGTATTTTTCTAAAACATCTTTTCCCTTATTACAATTAGAGATTGTGTTTTCTGGACGCTTCAGATAATCGGTAAGCGGTATATTCTTGTTATCTAACTCCACCTTAATTTCTTTACATTGATTTTTTATTTCAGAAACAGCATTTTTAAAAGAATTAAATTCTGCGTATTGCGTTTCATTGACCAGTCCCAAATCATAGGCTTTTTTTGTTAGCCGTATTGCAGCATTGTCTGCGCGGAGAGAAAGCCGGTATTCCGCGCTGGAAGTGAACATGCGATATGGTTCGTTTATATCCTTGGTAATTAAATCGTCGATTAATACACCAATATATGCCGTGTCTCTACCCAAGATGAGAGAGCCTTTTTTTAATAGTTTTAATCCAGCGTTTGCGCCTGCAATAAGCCCTTGGGCAGCAGCCTCTTCATAGCCAGAGGTTCCATTCATCTGCCCTGCAAAGTACAGTCCGCCAATTTCTTTTGTTTCCAATGTACTTTTTAATTGGGAAGAGGGAAAGTAATCATATTCAATGGCATAGCCAGGGCGAATAAGCTGTACATCTTCAAGCCCCGCAATACTTCTCAGGGCGCACTCCTGGACATGCTTGGGCATACTAGTAGAAAAGCCATTTACATATATCTGGTTGGCATTATGCCATTCTGGTTCAAGAAAAAGCTGATGTTTTCCCCTGTCGCTAAACCTCACAATTTTATCTTCAATACTGGGACAATAGCGCGGCCCAACACCGCCAATTTTTCCCGAATACATTGCAGATTCGTTTAAATTATCCGCCAAAATCTTGTGAACACTTGTATTTGTATCCACAATATGACAGGGAATATTTTTTGGCTTAAAAGGGCGCCTTGTAAGTATTGAAAATGGCACGGCATGTTCATCGCCATCAGCCCGCTGTAAATCATTCCACTTTATAGATGATGACAAAAGCCGGGGAGGAGTTCCGGTTTTTAAACGAGAAACACTAAACCCTTTATTAACAATAGCATTGGATAGCCCAATTATGGCTCGCTCTCCAAATCTGCCGGCAGAATAATGTTCCTTTCCTATATGTATTAATCCGTTTAAAAAAGTGCCTGAACAGACGATTAAAGCGCTGGCTTTTAATGTCCCGCCATTTCGCAAAAGAACGCTGGAAACAGACCCATTATCAACAGAGAAATCAACAACCTCATCCTGGATTATAGAGATGTTTTTGTGTGCAAAAAGTATTGATTGAATATAGTTTGCATACTGATATTTATCAATTTGTGCTCTTGGCGACCAAACCGCCCTCCCTTTTGATTTATTTAGCATTTTAAATTGAATGCCGCACGCATCCGCGGCTCGGGCCATAAGACCACCTAATGCATCAATTTCTTTTACCAAATGACCCTTGCCAAGCCCGCCTATTGCAGGATTACAACTCATTCTGCCAACGGCATTTTTATCCATGGAAACAAGCAATGCTTTGATTCCAAGGTTTGCAACAGCGAAGGCTGCCTCCACCCCAGCATGTCCACCGCCAACAATAACAATACTTTTATTCTTCATTTGCCAACACAAAAATTAGAAAAAATATTTTGAACAATTTCTTTATTGGGAATTTCTCCAACAACATCCTTAATAGCCACAACAAAACCATTAAGGGTTGATGCCACGATATCTGTTTCTATGCCCCTGTTCAATTGATCAATAGCCTCATTCAAACACAGCGAAGATTCTTCCAATAAACCCCTTTGTCGCTGGGTTATCATAAAGCCCTGCGCGTGATCTGTAAGGTTGATATTATTAAGAATATATGTTGAAATAGATGTTAACAACCTGTTTATTCCGGTGTTTTCTTTAGAAGAAGTATAGAGAATATCATCTTCATTTGTTGAGGGGCAATGCGCTAAATCAGACTTAGATTTCACTAAAATATAATGATGTTGATATCTTTTCATAAGATCAGTTTTAATTAGAGCGCTTGGGTTTTCATCATCAACCAATAAACCCAAATCTGCCCTATTTAATTCAGAAATAGTTTTTTCTACACCAAGATTATCAAGCTGTTTTTTAGACTCCCAAACGCCAGCAGTATCTATAAGACATACGGGCACACCCTCCAATTCAAACCAGGCTTCAACCGTATCCCTGGTGGTTCCCGCTATGGGAGAAGTGATGGCCCTATCATGGCCCAGTATAGCATTAAATAGGCTGGATTTGCCCGTGTTGGGACGCCCCAATATGATTATTCTAATACCGGAAAAGATTTTCTTCCCTATCACAGACGATTCTACAATTTGGTTTATTTGAGACTGAACGCCTTCCAGCATTGAGCGAATAGTTGAATATGAGGTCAGACCTATTTCTTCTTCTGAAAAGTTTAATTCATTTTCTATAATTGAGAGCACATCTAGAATATTGGATTTAATCTCTCCAAGAATTTTTGACACCATTCCTTCCAAATGATATAGGCCCATTTCTGTAGAGCGCGAAGCTTTTGAAGAAATGATGGCAGATATTGCCTCTGCTTGTATCAAATCCATTTTCCCATTTAAAAAAGACCGATATGAAAATTCACCAGGTTGGGCGAGCCTTGCGCCACCGTCAATAGCCGCCTGAACAATAGAATTTTTAACGGCAGTTCCGCCGTGACAGGAAATTTCAATTATATCTTCTCCAGTGAAACTGCCAGGAGATTTAAAGAAGGTTACTACAACCTCATCGAGCAGATGATTTTTTTTTGGATGATAGAGCTTGGTAAATAATGCAAACCTGTCTTTAGGTTTTTTGTGGGTGAATTTTTTAAAAAGAGGCTTTAAATTTTTTCCCGAAAGCCGTACAACGGCAAGGGCTCCAATACCGGGAGGGGTGGCAATTGCTACAATGTTTTCCTGGTCATAAGGCAACATTTCACGTGCACGTGTTATTTATTAGCAAGCTTATTCTTAATGCTGCGCTGTTGGAAAAAGCTCAACATGTTATAGGTTGTATAATACAAATTAAGACCGGATGGAAATGTATTAAACAGAAGTATGAAAAACCCATTCATAAAATACATAACGGGCTTTTGACTTTTATCCATAGTTGCAGAGGACATGCGCATAGTGAGCATGAGGGTGGCACCCATTACGAGAGGCAATATTGCCACACCATCGCCATAAATAGGAATAGAAAATGGGAGTGTAAAGACTACATCTGGCTTAGAAAGATCAGATATCCACAACATAAATGGTGCGCCGCGAAACTCAATGGTGGTGCGAAAAACCATAAATAAAGCCCATAGTAGCGGCATCTGAAGCATAATTGGCAGACATCCCCCAAGAGGATTAACCTTATGTTTTTTATATAAAGCCATAGTCTCTTTATTTAGGCGCTGTGGATCCCCCTTATATTTTGCCTGTACTTTTTTAATCTCAGGCTGAATTTTTTGCATGTTTTGACTGGACTCATAGCTCTTTTTTGTAAGGGGGCCCGTAATAAGCCTAACCAAAAATGCAAACAACAACAGAACAAGGCCATAATTCAGACTCAATTTATTGTGCATAAATTTTAAAACCCACAAAACACCCTTGCTAATGGGGCGGATCGGAGCAAAGCCCCAATTCATTGAAGCATCAAGAGAAGCGTCGGTTTGAGATAAAAAATCAACATCAAGGGGGCCTAAATAGATACTTGATGAGATTAATGATATATCCAGTGGATACCCAATGGAGGCGTGATATAGAGGAGTATGTTTTCGCTGTCCAAATTCAGCATTATGTCCAGAAAGCGAGGCGTATTTCCCAGCGCTTTCAGCAATGATCGCCGCCATAAAATATTTTGTTCGAATAGCAACCCAGTCGGTTTGTCCTTTATAAACCTCCCTGTTTAGAATTTCATCTGGATCAGTGGTTTGCAGGTCTTCAATTTCCCCGGCCTGGCTGATTATTCCAGAGCCATAGGTTACATCTTCATCTTCCTTTTCTTCTGTTGGGCGCAGCCCGCCATACCAGAGAAGCTCAAGATTATTGGAAGCTTCCAAAATATCGTAGTTAATTTCATAAAAATGCTCATTAATATATTTATCTGCGGAAAAAGAAACCTTTTTATTAATAATCGTTCTACCATCGGGATCATGCAGAGCATATTTCAATTCAAGAGAGCCATCATCAAGATAAATAGTGTCCCTTTGGTTTGTAAAGTTTAATAGGGTAAATGGCTGGTTTAAAAAATTATATCTATCACCACTATCATCATAGTCTGCAAGGCAGGGCATACAATCCTCTTCGGAGTTAATAATTAATGATACAGGAATATCTGGCTGAAAAAAGCCCCCATCATCATAACCTCCAAGGTATTTTAATTTATCTGAATTTTCACCAGTTAAAAAATAATTTACAAAACTTCCACCAGACCTATTGGTAAGCGTTGCCGTGTATATAGGTGTTACAATGGTAATCAGCGATTCTTTGCCGTGGGCATTTGCAGGGAGCTTGTTCAATTTGGGTTCAAAAGAGGGCTTAGACCTTTTTTCTGGTACAGCCCAATTATTATCAGATTCTACAATCTCTTTATTTTCAATTGAAGGTGGATTGGTATCATAACCCAGCCATTCAAGATAAACGGGCTGTAGGATAATTATTAAGAAAATTAATGCGCCAGCTAGAACATATCTCAAGGTATCATTCATGGTACGGGGTCATAGCCTGTTGTGTTATAAAAGGGATGGCATTTACCAATTCGTTTTATTGCCAACCAGAGACCGTTCATTATTCCACGCTTTTCAATAGCCTCAACCGCATAAGCAGAACAAGAGGGGGTAAACCGACACGCATCTGGTAAAAATCCAGAAATCACCATCTTATATACCTTTATAAAGAGAATAAAAAATTCTTTAATTAGAGAGTTTATCATAAATGGAATTAAAGGATTCTTTAATAGAATTGTAGGTTACAGCCTGTTTTTTTGGGCGCACTATCAATGTGTAGCCCACATCATTATCAACAATGAATGATTTAAATAAGGATCTACAGCGGCGCTTAAATAGATTTCGCTGCACAGCATTCCCATATTTTTTTGATACAACCAACCCCATTTCAGGCCTGGAGCTTTTGCTATATTTAAATGATAAATCCCTGAAATACAGGGATTTGGAGGCTTTCATTGTTTCAGAAAACTCAGATGAAGAGATCGAATGTTTCAATTAGGCAGATATTGTCTTCCGGCCTTTTTTGCGTCGCCTTGCCAGCAAGGCCCGCCCAGCCTTAGTGCTCATCCGCTTTTTAAATCCGTGTTTATTTTTTCGTTTTCTATTGGTATATTTTATTGTGACCTTCATGTTCAGTCCTTTTTTAAACTATTTCAGCCCAGAAATTTAATAATATTTTATATATCTAATAAACACTTTATTCTTTCCTATTTTGTCTATTTTTAACCGGCGTCTTCCGATGACTCTATCCGTGGTAACGAATAAACTCACCGGCCTGCCCGGCCTCGTCATTCAGGCGGGCGGACGGCGTGTCCATTCCACTAAATTTTCTTATTACACAAATCTTCATTTTGTCTCAAATCTCAAATTCACCACACCGGTTAAGCCGTCCGGTGGAGTGAGGGTTAG
>JACKQG010000079.1_pt1 | contig 124941 bp, 119 predicted proteins | sample 8237621 | NCBI WGS metagenome assembly JACKQG01 (sample SAMN15677084, study PRJNA649215) | marine metagenome | biome: marine; feature: Black Sea; material: saline water; isolation source: suspended particulate matter (SPM) from the Black Sea western gyre | collected 2013-06-09/2013-06-10... | reverse complement strand
CCGGGTCCCGGACGCGAAGGAACCCGCCCGAGGGGCGGGTTCGCTCGTTCTCAATCCCCACCCGAAGGACAGGGGTGCGCCTCAGCGCAGGGTGGTCGGTCGCGGGCGGCGACCCGAGGGGCTCTTGGCAGCGGTGTCGGCCAGGGCCGAGATGGTCCGAATCACGGAACCGCTTATGCCGAAGCCGAAACCGGTTCCTACGGCCTGATAGACGAGCGAACGCACGTCGCCGGCCGCTGTGTTGTTGGTCTTGAAAGCACGCATGGGCATTTCTTTCGGTAACGCGCCACGGTCGGCTGACCGGACGCACTGGTGGTGCACTTCCTTCGGTGACCCCCGCCCCGCCCGGCCCGAAAGGGCTGGTCAGCGGTGGTTACCCATCGGTAACATTCCGATGGAACAAGTCTGCCGGGCCCGCCACGGATCTCCTCGGAGACTGTGGTCACACGCGCTCTCTGCGTGGCAGGGGGCGGGAGTTCAGGTCCCCGGATCAGCGAGCGTGATCATGCCCCCCGGCGTCGCCAGCAGGTTGGCAAGGGGGCCGTCGACGACCCCCGGGCGCCAGTCGAGGAGGTCCTCGGCGTAGGTGCGCATGGCCGGATGGTCGGTCGCCGGGGACACCTCGTCGGGGTCGTTTTCGAGGTCGAAGAACAACGGGTCCATCCCGCCGAACAGCACCAGCTTGCCGGCCCGGTCCCTCTGGACCGCCAGGTTGCAGTCGACGAGCGGCAGGCCGAAGATCCCGGCGAACACACGGAAGTCGAACTCCCAGTGGGCAGCCGACCTCCATGACCGCGCCACACCCGCCTCCAGGAACGGCCGCAGCGACCGCCCCTGGCACTGGTCGGGAATCGGGAGCCCCGCCAGGTCGAGCAGCGTCGGCATCACGTCGACGTGCTCGGTGAACTCGTCCACCACCATGCCGGACACGCCGTCCAGGTCCGGCCAGCGCACTATCAGCGGCACATGGAACGACCGGTCGTGGTAGCCCATCTTGGAGACCAGCCCGTAGTCGCCGAGCAGCTCGCCGTGGTCGGACGTGACCGCCACGACCGTCCGGTCAGCACCCCCGATGTCGTCCAGCGCCCCCAGCAGGCGGCCGACCTGGTGGTCGACCTCGGCGATCATCCCGTAGTAGGTGGCACGCAGTTGCCTGACCTCGAGCGGGTCGCTCGAAGCCGTCGTGAAGCCCCAACCCCCCAGGGCCTCGACGAAGGGATGGTCGACGACCGGCGCCGGCAGGGGCGCAGGGACCTGCGCCGGATCGTGGAGGTCGTTGTAGGGGGCCGGCACGTGGAACGGCGGGTGCGGCCGCAGCAGCGACACGTGCACGAACCAGGGCTCAGGGAGGCCGTCGAGCACCTCGAGCACCCGGTCGACCACGAACGCCGTCTCGGTCTCGTCGGCGTCGAACACCGACGGCGGCCACATCGAACCCCGCCCCGGGGGTATCTCGACATCGTCCCGGGGGCGGTTCATACGGCCCCGGTCGGAGATGTCGTGCCCCCTCTCCTCCAGCCATCTGAACCAGGCCTCCCGATCGTCCGGCAGCCGGAGCCCCACGGTGAACCCGGGCAGGATCCCCTCGTAGGTCAGGAGCCGGGGGTCGTCGTCGGCGACGGTCCGCGGGTCGACCGTCTGGTCCGTGTAGCCGAACAGGATCGGGTCGTAGCCGCCGGCCCGGGCCTCGAGGGCGATGTTGGTGAGGCCGGCGTCGAGCGGCGTGCCGTTGAACACCACCCGGTTGGTGTGCTGGTAGGTGCCGGTCAGCAGGCACGCCCTACTCGGACCGCACGGAGACGCCTGGCTGTAGTGGCTGGCGAACCGCACCCCGTCGGCGGCGAGTGAATCGAGGTTCGGGGTCCGGACCATCGGGTGGCCGGCCGCACCGAAGCAGTCGGCGCGCCACTGGTCGATCGTGACGAATAGCAGGTTGGGACGGGAGGCTTCCCCGGAGGTCGTCATGCGCGCATCCTCGCACGAAGCCGGACCAACCCCGCGCCACAACTAGTGTCCCGCGATGCCCGCACCCCGCCTGCCCCGAGAGGGTCGCCAACTCGGCCTGCTGCTGGCGGCGACCGGCATGTTCCTGGTCTCGACCGACGCCCTCTTCATCAGAATCGCCGATGCGGACGGGTGGACCATCGCCTTCATGAGCAGCCTCTGGTCGACGCCGATCATGTGGGGGATCGCCGCCCGCAGCCTCGGGCGGGAACTCCCCGACCGGCTCCGCATGTACCGGGGGCCGCTCATCTCGTCGAGCCTCCTCGGGGCGATCAGCATGACCTCGTTCATCACGGCCGTGACCAAGACCGAGGTCGCCAATGTCGTGGCGATCATCGCCGCTGCTCCGATCTTCGCCGCCGTCATCGCCCGGATCGCCCTCGGCGAGCGTGCCTCTCCACGGACCTGGAGGGCCATCGCCGCCACGGTCGGCGGCATCCTCGTGATAGTCGGCGGATCGCTCTCCGGCGACGGCCTCAGCGGCAACCTCCTGGCCCTGTTCGCCATCTGCTGCTTCGGTGCAAACCTGTCGATCTGGCGCCGCCATCCCGAACTGCCGAGGACGCTGCTGGTCGCCCTGACCGCCACGTTTGCGATGGTCGTCACAGCGGTGCCGGCACATCCACTCGGACTCGACCGCAATGCACTGATCGCCACCCTGGCGATGGGCAGCCTTTTCGGACCGGCCGCCCGCTTCTGCATGTCCACGGCGACCCGCTTTGCGCCACCGGCAGAGGTGAGCCTGTTCACGCCCGTCGAGACCGTGTGTGCCACGTTGTGGGTGTGGATCTGGTTCGACGAACTGCCGCCCACGGCCACGTTCATCGGCGCTGCCGTCGTACTGGCCGCCGTCGCCTACGGGGTGACCGGGCCGGCCGCCGCCGTGACACCGACCCCTACGCCGCACACCTGATGCACCCATGACCGCATCCACCGACCCCGTCCTCGAACAGGCTGCCGCCCTCGGCGTCGTCCACGAGGTGATGCCCTGCGACCCCGACCTGGCCGACACGGCGGTCTTCTGCAAGGCCTACGGCATCGCCCCCGAGGACTCCGCCAACGCCATTCTCGTGGCCGGGAAGCCCCGGGCGGACGAACCCCGACCCTTTGCGCTGTGCCTGGTGCTCGCCACCCACCGACTGGACGTCAACGGCATCGTCCGACGTCGGCTCGGCAGCCGCAAGGCGTCGTTTGCGGACGCCGACCAGACCCGGGCGCTCACCGGCATGGAGATCGGCGGGGTCACGCCGTTCGGACTTCCCGAACCCGTCCCCATCTGGATCGACGCCGCCGTCATGGAACGAGGCGAGGTGATCGTGGGTGGAGGATCCAGGGACCGGAAGCTGCGGCTGCCGCCCGAGGGCCTGCTGGCCCTGCCCGGCGCCGAAGTTGTCGACGACCTGGCGCGTCCCGCCGAAACCGGCTGACCCGGGCCTGCTCCTAGACGGAACCCCGGGCCAGGTGCCGGGAGAGGGCGTCCCGGGCCGAGCTCGGCGGGGCGCCGTCCAGCAGCCGGCAGAGCCGGTCACGCCGGCCGACAGCGGTCAGGACGTCGGCGGCGACCGTGTCGGCCACGTACAGAAGGTCCAGCCGTGATCCCTCGGTGAGCGGATCGGCCATCAGGCCGTCGACCACGGGACCGCACGCCAACTCGGCCGTCACGAGCTTGAGCGCCGCAGCCTCGAGCTCGTCCAGGGCGTCGAGGACCCGCATCACGTTGGTCGCCTGGGTGTCGGTGAGCACGCCAGATTGTGAAGCATCCACGCTCTCTGCGTGGGGATACCCGGGGTCTTTCGCGCGCTCAGCGCGACCGTCCGGCCAACCACGATGCAGTACGTTCCAGGACCATGGAACTACACGACGTCCAGGACCTCATGGAGACCCTCTACGGCAGCGCCGACCGGGAGCGCGGCGTCCCCGCCACCGTGGCCTGGTTGTGCGAGGAGGTCGGCGAGCTGGCCAGGGCGGTCCGCAAGGAGACACCCGAACGCCAACTCCACGAGTTGGGAGACGTGCTGGCCTGGCTGTCGAGCCTCGCCAACCAGTTGGGCCTCTCCCTCGACGACGCCATGCGCCGCTACGTCGAGGACCCTCCCTAGGGCGTCGGGGGGCCGTCGGTCATGCCCGGCGGCGGACGAGTTCCTCGGCGATCTGGATGGCGTTGAGCGCAGCACCCTTGCGCAGGTTGTCGCAGGACAGGAACAGCGCCAGGCCGTGTTCGAGGGTCTCGTCGGGACGGATCCGGCCCACGATCGTCGGGTCGACCCCGGCAGCATCGATCGGCGTAGGAACATCGGCGAGGGTCACGCCCGGTGCGTCGGCCAGCAGACCGGTGGCCCGCTCGGGCGAGAGTTCCCGGGCGAACCCGGCGTGTATCGACAACGAATGCCCCGTGAACACCGGAACGCGCACACAGGTCCCCGAAACCATCAGGTCGGGGATGCCGAGGATCTTGCGGCTCTCGTTGCGCAACTTCTGCTCCTCGTCGGTCTCGCCCCGCCCGTCATCGACGAACGAACCCGCATGGGGCAGCACGTTGAAGGCGATCGCCCGGGCGAACGATTCCGGATCGGGGAACTCGACCGCACGGCCGTCGCGGGTGAGAGAGGTTGCGTCGTCGAGCACCGCCGCCACCTGCGACACCAACTCCTCGACGCCGGCCAGTCCGGCCCCGGAGACCGCCTGGTAGGTGGCGATGGTCAACGACACGAGGTCGGCCTCGGCATGCAACGGAGCCAGAACCGGCATGGCGGCCATCGTCGTGCAGTTGGGGTTGGCGACGATGCCCTTCGGTAGGCGGTCAAGGGCACCTGCGTTCACCTCGGGCACGACCAGCGGAACATCCGGGTCCATGCGCCACGCCGACGAGTTGTCGACGACCATCGCTCCGGCCGCAGCGATCACGGGTGCATAGGCCAACGAAGCGGCCCTGCCTGCGCTCATGAGGACCAGGTCGATCCCGGACCAGTCGGTGGACTCCACGTCCTCGACGACGATCTCTCCGTCGCCCCACGACAGGCTCGTACCCGCAGACCGCGACGAGGCGAAGAATCGCAGGTCGCCCAGGGGAAGGTCGCGTTCCGCCAGCAGGGCGCGCATGACCCCACCGACCTGACCCGTTGCTCCGACGACCGCTACGTTCACGCCGGGAAGGCTACCCACGGCCCGTGATAGCGGACCCCTTCGATTACCGGACTGCGGTCAGCCGGGAAACTCGAAGACCAACCCATCGCCTTCCGCCTGGCGGGCCGCAGCGAACAGGTCGGCGACGAAGGCGACCATCGGGAACGTCCCACACGAGCCATCCACCCAGTCCGCAACCCTGCCCGCTGCACCGTCGAGCATCTGGCCGTCGACGGGCGATCCCATGAGGGCTCCGAACAGGGCGTTTCGGAGTTGGCCATCCGTGACCATCACGGGATCCAGGTCGGCGAGTGCGACGTCGATGTCCGAATACACCTCACCGAGCAACCCGGAGTCCTCCTGAAGGCCGGCCGGCACCTGTCCGTCGATCCAGCCCACGAGGCCTGTCATCGCACGCAGGTTCACGAGGAGGCGTGCCGCATCGGAGGAGGCCGACGAATCGAGCTCCTCGAGGGCCTGTGTGGTCCTCGCCGACTCGACAGCGAGCCCCGCACAGAAGCCCTCCGGCGCATCCGACCCCTGCGACGTCGTCGTCCGGGGCGGCGCCGTGGTGGACGCCACCGTCGTGCTTGTAGGGGGCGGCGCCGTGGTGGACGCCACGGGGACGGCCGTGCTCGAAGCCGACAGCGTCGTCGACGACGTACCCGAAGTGGCGCCCCGAGGTGACTCCACCGTGGCACAGGCCCCGACGACGAGGAAGACGACCACCATGGATGACCGACGCAGCACCGGACCCACGTCAGCTGCCGGTCAGGAGTTTCCGGATGAAGTCGATGATCTCCTGGGGAAGCGTCGACGGAGGCGGCGTGGTCGACGGTCGCTCCGGAGCCACCGTACGGGGATCGAGGCCGGGCAACAGGAGAGCTACTTCTTGGGGGCACTCCTCGAGCAGGAACACGCTCACAGCCTCAGCCGCCTCGGACATGGCAGCCTGACGCTCAGCCAGCGCAGCGTTGATCGCCGACATGGCTGCACGTGCATCGAACTCCCCCTCCGAACCGGCCATGTGAGGCATCGTCGCCTCCCGCCAGTTCCTGGCCAGGCGCTCCGCCTCACCCACAACGCCTACGGGTGCCCGCTCGAGTAACCAGCCGGCGAGGAGCGACATCGCCGAAGCCGCCTCGACGAACATCTGGGGATCATCCGGGCCGAGGCTCGATCGGAGATCGGCCAGCCGACTCCCCTCCCGATCCAGGTGCATTGCCAGGTCCGGGCAGAAGGTCTCCGGAACGGTCGTCGGTGCGACCACCTCGGACGTCGTCGACACGGGAACTCCTGATCCACCGGACGGCTGTGTCGTCGTCGACGGCGCCGTGGTCGAAGGCACCGTCCAGGACGGGTCGATGGTCGGTCGCTCAGGTGCCGAATCGCTCCCGCAGGCACCAGCCACGAGGGCGACGGCGAACAGGAGTGCACAGGGACGGAACCGCATCGATCAGCCCTCCTGGACGAAGCCGGCGCCGAAGCCGCCGAACAGATCGAAGACGACGGTCGCCTGGGCGCCACATTCGTCGGCAATGTGGGCCCGCAGGCGGGTCGTCGCTGTGGGGAGGTCTCCGGCATCCATGCCCTCCAATCCTGCCCCGATCCGACTGCTGGCAGCGAGCAGGGCGGTATCGCGGGCCTCCGGGGTGTCGTCCCCCATGCCCGCCACGGCATCGGCAAACGCCTCGTCGACGACGATGACGGCGTCGTGGACGAGGACCGCGCTGTCACCGAGATCCTCCGGGACATTGGTGGCGAGCCACGCGAATACGCCCTCGGCGACGTGGAACAGCGACGCAAAGGCCACGGGATCGGCCGGCGTCGACTCAAGGGCCCCCTGTGTCAGAACGAGGCGCAGCAACCCGTCGATGACATCGAAATACCCGGCGCAGAACGGCGTCAGTTCCCCTGCAGCCTCGAGCGCACAGCGCATCAGGTTGACCATGAGGGGGGTGTCGAACAGGAGCACGTCCATGTCCGAACCGTCGACGGAGACTCCCCCGGGGCGCGACAACTCGGTGACGAGGACCGGGGCCAACTGGTCGACGGAGATCCCCTCGAGAAGGCATAGCGGGTCCACGTCCGGCGCCGTCGGATCGGTTGCCATCCCGGTGAAAAGCCCGGTCCGGAACACGGCCCCGACCACCCCACAGGCCACGAGGGCGTCGACGGTCATTTCCGCCTGATGCGGCTTCGGACCCTGAGATGCGATCGACAGGACGACCCCGGTCCCGCTGGCTGCGAGGAGTGCGTCGGCCACGCAGCCCAGGTCGGTGTCGGAAAGGTCGGCCAGTGCCCCCTCGGAACCGGCATCGGCGATGAACCGGTAACGCACCCCGTCTGCATCCAGTGTGGTCGCTGTCTGCGAAACGGTCGTCGTGGGATCGACCACGCTGTCCGAGCCCGAATCGGCACAGGCGCCGGCCAACAGGGCGATCACGATGAACAGCGCCATCGGCGGCGCGACGGGGCGGCGGGGTGGACGCACGATGGGAAGGTCGACTCGCCTGCTCAGGCGTCAGCCAGCCCGAACGCCTCGTGGAGGGCCGCTACGGCCTCCTCCACCTGGCCCTCGGCCACGACACAGCTCACGCGGATCGCCGACGTGGAGATCATCAGGATGTTGACGCCCGTCTCGGCAAGGGTCTCGAACATGGTCGCTGCCACGCCCGGGTTCGAACGCATCCCGGCACCGACGATGCTGACCCGAGCAATGGTCGAGTCGGCATCGACGCCGACCGCCCCGATCTCGGCGACCAGCTTCCGGGTCTCCTCCAACGTACGGTCGATGTCGCCCCGCGGCACGGTGAACGAGATGTCGGTCACACCCCGCTCCGAAACGTTCTGGACGATGAGGTCGACGTTCACGTCGAGGTCGGCGAGCGCACGGAACACCGTGGCCGCCACGCCGGCGTGGTCGGGCACACCGGCGATCGTCATCTTTGCCTCTGATGCGTCGTGTGTGACCGCCGAGACTATGGCCTGTTCCATGGTTGGCTCCCTTTCGTCGACCCACGTTCCCTCCTGCCAGGTGAACGCCGATCGGACATGTAGCCGCACCCCGTGGGTGCGGGCATATTCGACGGACCGCATGGACGGTTTCGGGCAGCCGGAAGCGGTCATCTCCAGCAGTTCCTCGTACGACACCCGGTCCATCCGCCTGGCCGTCGGTACCAGCCGGGGATCGGTGGTGAACACCCCGGTCACGTCGGTGTAGAGCTCGCAGATCTCGGCACCGAGTGCATGGGCCAATGCCACAGCGGTCGTATCGGAGCCTCCACGGCCGAGGAAGGTGACGTCGTTGTCCGTCGACACCCCCTGTGAGCCGCCCACCACGGCCACCCGTCCGGCATCGACCGCCACACGCACCCGCTCGGGCCGGACCTCGAGGATCTTGGCATTGCCGTGTGTGGTGTCGGTCAGAAAGCCCGCCTGGCTTCCCGTGAAGGAGTCGGCGGGTACACCCATGTCGTGGAGCGCCATGCACATGAGCGCCATCGCCTTGCGTTCCCCTGCCGTGATGAGCATGTCCATCTCACGGCCCGGATGTGTGCCGGAGACGTCCGATGCCAGGCGCAGAAGGTCGTCGGTCTCCTTGCCCATTGCCGAGACCACCAGGACGACATCGTCCCCATGGCGTTTCGTGCGCGCCACGTGGTCCGCGACGGCGCGGATGCGGTCGGGGTCGCCGACCGAGGTACCGCCGAACTTCTGGACGATCAGTGCCACGGGCAACCACGCTACCGGCGCCACCCGACGGGACTGCTGCGGGTTTCCGGCGCTGCGGTGCCGAGACGGCTCGTTGTTAGGGTGCCGCCCCATGGCGTTGAAGACCAGGCGGCCTGCGCCGCCCCCCACCTCCCCCATCCACAGTTACTCGCCCCGGACCAGGCTGCTGGCCGGCGTCCTTGCCGTCGTGATGCTCGGCGGCGTGGTGACCGTGGGCATCGCCAGCCTCACCGACCGCGGTGGTGGCAGCGTCGACAGGGCCGTGGTGCCGACCGACTGTCCCGCCCCCGACAAGTCCGATGCCCCCCGCTACCGGTTCGACAACCGACCCATCTACTGCCTGACCAGCGGCACCGTCTACACGGCGGTGTTCGACACCAGCGAGGGCGAGATCCGGTTCGCCCTCGACACCGCACGCATGCCCGAGACCACCAACAACTTCGTGGCCCTCGCCCGCTACGGCTACTACGACGACACCCTCCTGTTCCGCATCGACCCGGGCATCGGCATCATCCAGGGCGGTGCACCGACGACCAACGACTGGTCCGACCCCGGGCCCGGCTACCAGATCCCGGACGAGGGGGGCAACTTCACTCCGGTGGCGAACGGTGGCGTCACCGGGCCGTTCTCCTACAAGACCGGACAGCTGGTGATGGCCCGTTCGGCAGGGCTGAACAGCTCGGGCGCCCAGTTCTTCTTCACAACCACCGAAAGCGTGTCGCTGTTGGACGGCCAGGGCAGCTACCTGCTGTTCGGCGCCACCGACAACGCCGGCCAGAGCGTCCTCGACGCCATGATGGACCTCTACGTCGCCGACCCCGACTCTCCCTACGGCGGTGGCCCCAGCCACGAGATCGTCCTCCGCTCGGTCACCATCGTCGAAGGCTGACCGACCCGAACCATGCCCGCTGAGCCACCGCCCAGCACCTGGCTCTTCCCCCCGGCCGACAGCGCCGACGAGCACGGCATCGTGGGCATCGGCGCAGACCTCGACCCCGGCACACTCCTCGCCGCCTACCGGTCGGGACTGTTCCCGATGCCCGTCGAACAGGACGGTGCCGTCGCCTGGTGGTCGCCGGACCCGCGGGGCGTCCTGCGTCCCGACGATCTCGTGGTCAGCCGGTCACTGCGGCGGTCGTGTCGCCGCTACGAGGTGCGGGTCGACACCGCCTTCTCCGAGGTGCTCGAAGCGTGCGCCGACCCCGAGCGGCCCAGCCGGTGGATCGATGCCCAGATGACCGCTGCCTACACCGAGCTCCACCGGCTGGGTTGGGCACACTCCGTCGAGGCCTGGGACGACGACGGTCTCGCCGGCGGCCTCTACGGCGTGTCGCTGGGCGGTTTGTTCGCCGGCGAGTCGATGTTTCACCGCCGGTCGGACGCCTCGAAGGTGGCTCTGATCGGGCTGGTGGACCTGCTCGGCACGGGCGGCGACCACCTCGTCGACGTCCAGTGGGCCACCCCACACCTCGTCGGGCTCGGAGCGACCGAGGTCTCGCGGGCCGACTACCTCGGCCGCATGAAGAGGGCCATGGGCGCCGACGGTCCGGACTGGGCGGACCCGGCGCCGGGAACGGCTAGCTGATCGAACGGCGGCGGGGAAGGCGGGTGTCGGTCCACCAGCGACCCGAGAAGCGCCAGTTCGACAGGTCGGCCGGTCGGGTCGCCACAGGGTCGGGCCAGAGTTCGCGATACGCGGCGAGGATGGCTTGGAGTTCGGTCCCGGAGGCCCCCGGTGCCTCGATCCGGGTCGTGGCGTCAAACTCGTCGACGACCACGAAACGTTCGGCGGCTTCGTCTCCCATCGTGGCTACAGCGGCACGTTGCCGTGCTTGCGCTGGGGAAGTTCCTCGCGCTTGCCGGCCAGCATCTCGAGTCCTGCTATCAACCTGACCCGTGTCTCGGACGGGGCGATCACGTCGTCGACAAAGCCGTGTTCGGCGGACACGTACGGGTTGGCGTAGCGCTCGGCGTATTCCTCGACGAGCTCGGACCGGCGGGCGACCGGGTCGGCGGCGTCGGCCAGCTCGCGGCGATAGAGGATCTCGACTGCGCCCTGCGGGCCCATCACGGCCAACTCGGCCGTGGGCCAGGCCAGCGACAGGTCGGAACCGACCGACTTCGAGTCCATGACGACATACGCACCGCCGTAGGCCTTGCGGGTGATGACCTGGATGCGCGGCACCGTGGCCTCGCAGTAGGCGTAGAGCAGCTTGGCGCCGTGGCGGATGATGCCGCCGTATTCCTGGTCAACGCCGGGCAGGAACCCTGGAACGTCGACGAAGGTGACGATCGGGAGGTTGAAGGCGTCGCAGGTGCGGACGAACCGGGCGGCCTTCTCGGCGGCCTGGATGTCGAGCACCCCGGCGAGCATCATGGGCTGGTTACCGACCACGCCGACGGATCGGCCGTCGAGGCGGGCGAAGCAGCACACGATGTTCCCGGCCCAGGCCGAGTGGTACTCCATGAACTCGCCGTCGTCGACGACGGCGGTGATGACCTGGCGCATGTCGTAGGGCACGTTGGAACTCTCGGGCATGAGGTCGTCGAGTTCGGGACACAGCCGGTCGGCGGGGTCGTCACATTCGATGGTCGGTGGCAGGTCGATGTTGTTGGACGGCAGGTACGACAGCAGCACCTTGACCTCGTCGAGGACCTGGTGTTCGTCTTCCCCGACGAAGGTGGCCACTCCGGACTTCGTGGCATGGGTTCCGGCGCCGCCGAGTTCCTCAAGGGTTACCTCCTCGCCGGTGACCGTCCGCACGACGTCCGGGCCGGTGATGAACATGTGCGACTTCTCGCGCACCATGAAGATGAAGTCGGTCATCGCCGGGCTGTAAACGGCGCCGCCGGCGCAGGGCCCGAGGATCACGCTGATCTGGGGGATCACGCCCGAGGACTGCACGTTGCGGTAGAAGATGCCGCCGTAGCCGTCGAGGCTGACGACGCCCTCCTGGATACGGGCACCGGCACCATCGTTGAGGCCGATCATCGGGGCGCCGACCGAATGGGCCAGGTCCATCACCTTGTGGAGTTTCCTGGCGAAGGCCTCCCCGAGGGCGCCTCCGAAGACGGTGAAGTCCTGGGCGAACACGAACACCCGGCGGCCGTCGACGGTCCCCCAGCCGGTGATGACACCGTCGGTGTAGGGACGTTCCTCAATGCCGCTGTCGTGGGCCCGGTGGCGGACCAGCAGGTCGAGTTCGTTGAAGGAGCCCTCATCGAGCAGGTAGTCAATGCGCTCGCGGGCGAGCAACTTGCCCTTGCCGTGCTGGCGCTCGACAGCCCGCTCGGAGCCGGCGTGGAAAGCTTCTTCCCGCCGCTTGCGGAGGTCGTCGAGCCGGTCGCTCATGGAATGCTGCGTCATCGGGGGCACAGGGTAGCGACCGGAGGCGATCCGGCCGTAGCGAGGCGCACCGCTCAGGCCCGCCTGGGTGCCAGCCGGTCTGCCCGCTCGGCCAGGCGGGGACCGTCGAGCCTCCGGCACATCTCGACGAAATGGGGCTGTGGGCCGGTCCAGCAGAGCTCGTCGACATTGTCCATGACCGGGGCTTCGAGGTCGAGCGTGGCCAGGCGCCGGTAGAGCTCGGAGTCCTCACGACCATCGGCGAGTGCCGTCGCCAGCCGTGTGGCGCCACGCACGGCCACGTCCCAGTCGCCGGCGTCGTCCGGGATCTCCTCGAGGTGGAGGTAGCGGGCCAGCACGGTGGACGACGACTTCGCCCCCCATCCGGGCAGCCCGGGGATGCCGTCGGCGGTGTCGCCGACCAGCGCCAGATAGTCGGGAATCGACTCGGGTCGCACGCCGAAGCGCTCGATGATCCCGTCCCGGTCGTAGACGACGTCCTTGCGACGGTCGTACTGGACGATGCGGAGCCCGTCGTCGACGACCTGGGCGAGGTCCTTGTCGGGGGTGCAGACCAGGATCCGGTCCACCCTGGGATCCTCGGCGGCCTTCACGGCCGCTGCCCCCATGGCGTCGTCGGCCTCGTGTTCGACCATGGCGAAGACGCGAAAGCCCGCTGCGCCGAGCGCCGCCTCGAGCAGCGGGAACTGTGCGAACAGTTCCGGCGGCGTTCCCTCACCCGTCTTGTAGCCGTCGAACATGTCGTTGCGGAACGACTCGACCACCTGGTCGGTGGCTACCCCGACGTGCGTGGCGCCGCCCTCGAGCATCCCGAGCATCGAGCCGATGACGGCTCGCGTAGCCGCCACCTCGACGCCGTCGGCGGTCAGGTGCGACGGCACTGCGAAGTGGTGGCGGAACAGTTCGTATGTCCCGTCTACGAGGTGGACCTCCACGCTGTGCGTTTTCTCTCTCTGGCCCGTGACCTAGCGCGGTTCCTGGACCAGTTCGATGAGGGTGCCGAAGGAGCCCTTCGGATGTACGAAGGCGACCGTGGTGCCCCGTGACCCGGGGCGGGGCGTCTCGTCGATGGCCTTTCCGCCGGCGGCCACGATGGCGGCGAGGGCGGCTGTGCAGTCTTCGACCCGGTAGCCGATGTGGTGGATGCCCTCGCCCCGCTGCTCGAGGAACCTGCTTATCGGCGAGTCGGGCCGGGTTCCCGTGGTGAGCTGTAGGTAGGACTCGCCGACGCGCAGCATGGCCTCTTCGACGCCGTCCCGGTCGACGACCTCCCGATGGCAGACCTCGGCGCCGAAGGCCCGGGCGTGGTAGTCGATCGCCGCCTCGAGGTCGTGGACGGCGATGGCGACATGGTCGATCTGGGTCAGGAGCATGTGCTGTCCTCGCTGTCCTCGCTGTCGGGGCGTCGGCGGATCGTGGGGCGTCGACCCGGGGCCATCGTGGCATGTCCGGGGAACTTCCCCGTCATTTCGGACGTGCCTGTGGAAAACCTGCCCGACTTGTAATGGCCTCGTCATTGTTGTAATGTGATCGCAACACGTTGGGAACACCCCTCCACCCAACTAGAGGAAGCGCCCTCCGAGGGTCGCCGGTACCGCCCGCACCGGCCCCGGGGGGCGTTTCCATTTTTCGGCGGCGCCGTCCTCAGTCCCCGCCGAGCCTGCGCCGCCCCTCCAGCGCCCGGCCCAGGGTCAGTTCGTCGGCGTACTCGAGGTCACCACCCACCGGCAGGCCGCTGGCGATCTTGGTGACCTCCACCCCCAGGGGCTCGAGCAACCGGGCCAGGTACATGGCGGTGGCCTCACCCTCGATGTTGGGGTTGGTGGCCAGGATCACCTCGGCCACGGCTTCCGGCTCGAGCCTGGCCAGCAGTTCCCTGATGCGGAGTTGATCGGGGCCGACGCCGTCGATGGGGCTGATCGAACCACCGAGCACGTGGTACCGACCCCGGAACTCGGCCGTACGCTCGACCGCCACCACATCGCGCGGCTCCTCGACGACGCACAGCACCGAGCCCTCCCGTCGTGTGTCCGCACAGATGGTGCAGAGATCGTCCTCGGAGATGTTGGAACACCGCGTGCAGAATCGAACCCGGGAACGCATCTCGACGATGGCTGCGGTCAGGCGCTCGACGTCGGTGGGGTCGGTTTCGAGGAGGTGGAAGGCGAGCCGCTGCGCCGACCGGGGGCCGATCCCCGGGAGGCGACCCAGTTCGTCGATGACCTGCTGGACGGCGTCGGCGTACACGGTGGACGGGATCCGGTCGGGTCAGTCGGGCTCGACGACGCTCACGCCGGGGAACGCCTCGGCGATGCGTTCGACGGCGGAACCGACGACGGCGTCGGCATCGACCAGTTCGTCGGGGTCGATGGACTCTTCTTCCTCATCGGCACCTTCCTCCGGTCGTTTCCCGTCGGCGGGCCTGCCGGCGCCCGGCCGGGGAGGTGGACGGGTCGCATCCTCGTCGACCACCAGGCGGATCGGCACGGCCACCCCGAACTGCTCAGCCAGGGCACCTTCGACCTCGCCGACCAGTTCGGTGCAGCGCATCAGGTGCGGCTTGTTCGGTAGTGCCAGGACCGCCACGCCGTCGACGACCTCGGTGAACCTTCCGATGGCGAACCTGGCCCTGGCCTTCTTGCTGAGCCGGGCGAGGACCTCGTCTCCCCACGCCAGGGCCAGCGCGTCGCGGTCGGGGAGGTCGCCCGCCGGCGCCGCCGGAACGGGTTCGGGCTCGGGGGCCACCTCGGTCGTGGACGGACCTGCGGGCGCTTCGGAAGCCGCATCTGCAGGTGCCTCGGGAGGTGCCTGGCTGGAGGAGAGGGTCTCGCGGGCCTTAGCCGCCGGCCCGCTCCGGGAAGGCCGGGGAGGCACCGGTGGCGGAGTTGCGCCCGGCACGGCAGTCGGCCTGCCCTGCGCCAGTGCCTGTTCGAGTTGCTCGATGCGTCGGACCAGGTCGTCGAGGGTCGGCGACCCGGCGGGACCTGGCCCGGGTTCGCCACCGGGTGGCGTCGCCAGGCGGACCAGGGCGACCTCGAGGTCCACCCGGGGATCGGGTGCCCGGCGCATGTCGACCAGGGCGGTTCCGAGCACCTCGAGTGCCCGTGTGATCGCTGCCGGGGCAAGGGATTCTGCGAACGACTCGGCCCGGGCCCGGTCGTCGTCGGAGAGTTGCTCGGGCGGCACGCCCATGCGGACCAGGAAGACGTCGCGCAGCGCCGCCAGCAGCGCTTCGCCCAGGACCCGGGGCTCGCGTCCACGCGAGATGCCCGTGGCGATCGCACCCAGGGCCGCTGCGGCATCCGAGGCGGCGAGGGCGGAAAGCAGTTCGGCGGTCGAGGAATCTTCGGCGGTGACGCCGCCGGCGACGACCCGGTCGAGGGCGGAAAGCGCATCGCGCGCCGAGCCGCGTCCGGCGCGCACCGCCTGTGCCTGGCCCTCCTCATCCACGTCGAGGCCGGCGTCTGCGACCACGTCGGCGACCAGTGATGCGAGCTCGCCGGCCGACAGCAGACCCAACTCGAGGTGCTGGGACCGGCTGCGGATGGTCTCGACGACCTTGTGGGGCTCGGTGGTGGCGAGCACGAACACGACGTGGCCGGGCGGCTCCTCGAGCGTCTTGAGGAGGGCGTTCTCGGCACCCGGCGTGAGCATGTGGACCTCGTCGAGGAGGTACACCTTGGTCCGGCCCGGCGTGCCGAGGGCGACCTTTGCCAGCAGGTCCCGGATGTCGTCGACCTTGTTGTTGGATGCAGCGTCGAGTTCGTGGAGGTCGAAGGACCGGCCGGCGTCGATCGAGAGGCACGACTCGCATTCGCAACAGGGCTCGCCGTCGGCCGGCGCCGTGCAGTTGAGGGCCTTGGCCAGGATCCGGGCGGCGGTGGTCTTGCCGGTGCCCCGTGGCCCGCTGAGGAGGTAGGCGTGGTGGACGCGGTCCTCGCGGACTGCGTTACGAAGTGCCGCGACGACGTGCTCCTGCCCCCGGATCTCATCGAACCGGCGCGGACGGTAGCGGCGGTAGAGGGCTGTGTACTCCATGCACCGTTCACCCTACAGCGGCCCTGCGACACGCTCGGGGGGCGTGCCGCTGGCCGCGGCTTGGCGGAGGGAGTGGGATTCGAACCCACGGTGACCGGGGCCACACACGCTTTCCAAGCGTGCCGATTCGTCCGCTCTCGCATCCCTCCGGGTCCCGCCACGGGGGCGGATTCCGGACGCAAGGCTAGCGGCCACTTTTCCGACGGGAGCAGGGCGCCGGTGTACGGGACGGGGCTGACGGGTATCGTTTCGACACACACCCGTCTTCGAGTGTGGCGGTCGGGTCCTGTGCGACCGGGGCCCGTGAACCGGGTCAGGGCCGGAAGGCAGCAGCCCTCAGCGGAACCCCCGGGGTGCCGCAGACCACCTGGCCGCCACGCTCGAGGACGGGTGCAGCCCGTACCGGGGCCTATCGTCGGCATCGTGAAACAACTGCCGGACCGGCAAAGGCCACAGTCAGATGACGTCCTCATGGACTCAGCGCTAGTTGAGGCCCAGCGGGCGGCTGCCCTTGGCGAGGTACCTGTAGGTGCCGTCGTGGCCATCGGTGAGCGGATCGTCGCCAGCCGTCACAACGAGCGGGAAGCCACCGATGACCCCACGGCCCACGCAGAGATACTCGCCCTGCGGGATGCGGCCACCGAGTTGGGAACCTGGAGGCTCGACGAGGCGACCCTGTTCGTCACGCTGGAACCGTGCCCGATGTGCGCCGGAGCCGCCTGGGCATCCCGGATCGGTCGGGTCGTGTGGGGTGCCCCCAACCCCGATGCCGGTTCTCTGGGGTCCCTGTACCACCTGGGTTCCGACCCAAGGCTGAACCACGAGCTCAACGTCACCCATGGGGTGCGGGAAGAGGCCTGCGGAGACATCCTGAGAAAGTTCTTTAGCCAACGAAGAGCCTGACGGGATCCAGGCGGTTGGTCCGCCTCCGGGGCTTCGTTAGCCTCGCAGGCGGAAGGTTGCCAGAGCGGACGAATGGGGCGGCCTCGAAAGCCGTTGTGGCCTCCGGGTCACCATGGGTTCAAATCCCATACCTTCCGCCACGTAGATGACCCCGGCAGTTCCCCGGAACGAGTCCGGGGTCATCACGCGTCCGGGGCCATGAGACAGGAAGGACTACGTCCAGTGGACGATGCGGACGACGCGCTGAAGCCGCGGTCCAGTTCCATTGGTCCATCCGTAGTAGTCGGCTCTCAACTCCTCAACGTGGGCGAGGCGCTCCTGTTGCGTACACATCATCCAGTAGCCGAGCGAGGATTCTTCCTCTCCCAGCCGACACCGGGTGACCACCTTTGCCACGGATCCCACCCGAACAGACTACGAGCACACAGAGGGGGCGCTGTTGTTCCGTACTCAGTCCGCCCGGTAGGCGGTCGCCTTCGGCTTGACGGGACGGGCGAACCAGAGGGGTCGGCGCAGGCCGCCGGGGCCGGGGCCGGGGCGTGTCCTGGCCAGCCATTCCTCGAACACGGCGTGTGAGGCGTCGGTGTCGACCACGACGTCGCCGTACTCGTCGCCTGCCTCGGCTGCTCCGACCGTGACCCGCTGCAGCCAGCAGTGCATGCCGCTGACCGGATCGGGCTGCACCGGGAATGTCAGGTTCTGGTGGACGCCCGTGTCGGACCACCAGATACGACCGGTGTCCGGCTCGTCGCTGTCGTAGGGCTCGCTGCCATGTTCGCGGCGCAGGCGCCAGCGGCCGTCGGCGTCCCGGTCGATGGACGCCTTGCCGGCTCCCCATGAGCGGGCCTTGTCCTCGTCCAGGCGCCAGCGGCCCATGTGGTGGCTGGCGGCCACTACCCCCGGCCGGATGCCCTCGGTGCGCCAGGCGGCGATCACGAAGTGGCCGATCCGGGTGCTGATCCGGACCAGGCCATTTTCCTCGATGCCGAGTTTCTCGGCGTCGCTGGGATGGACCCACAGTGGATGCCGGTGGCTGATCTCGTTGAGCCATTCGGAGTTGGCCGACCGGGTGTGGATCAGGGTCGGGATCCGGAACGTGGGTACGAGGATCCGCTCGCCTGCGGCGAAGTCGAGGTCCTCCCAATGGACCTGGCTCCTGATGAACGTGGGTGTGGCGTATTCGGGCCAGCCCCAGTCGCGCATCGTCTCGGAGAACAGCTCGAGCTTCTTGGACGGCGTCGGGAACCCGAGCCTGGCCTCGCCGTCGATGTCGATGGCCGGCGAGCCGTCGCCGATGAACGGCATGTGGCCGTCGATGTCGTCGAGCGATTCGTAGGAGCCGGCTGTTCCGGGTTTGCGGTAGACGCCCTGTTCGTCCTTTTCGGTGCCGGCCAGGTCGGCGTCGGCGACCGTGCGTTCGTAGACCCGGTACTGGTCGCCGGGGATGGCAAAGGCGCCCTTGCGCCGCATGTACTCGAGCGGGTCGACACCCTCCGCTTCGGCGGCCTCGGGGAGGCCGGGTACCGATTCCTCGAACAGCATCGCATAGTACTCGTCGAGCGTGAGAGGCGTTCCGGGGTTCCTGCGGCTCTCGAACTGGTGACGGATGCCGAGCGAACCATCGGGGTCGATGCGCCACGACAGGTCGATCCAGAACTCCTGTTCTTCCCACACCTCGCCCGGGTTGGCTTCGTGGGTCCGGTCGAAGGTCTCGCCCTCGATCTCGCCGTGGCGACGCATCACCGGTTGGCGGAAGCCGATCCACCGACCGTTGTGGGTTTCGAAGCTGGCGACATCGTGGCGTTCGGAACCGACCCCCATCGGCAGCACATAGTCGGCGAACCAGGCCGATTCGCTCCAGGTCGGGGTGAGCGCCACGTGGCAGCCGACCTTCTCGGGGTCGGATAGGACCTCCATCCAGGTGAAGCCGTCGGGGTTTGTCCACAGCGGGTTGTAGACGCGGGTGAAGTAGGTGTCGAGTTTCCCCCGTCCGGACTTGAGGAAGTGGGGCAGCAGGATCGACAGCTCGTGGTGGGTCAGCGGGTACTCGGCGGGCCAGGTCAGATCGTTCCATTCGCCCTGGGGTTCGGGGTGGATCGGGGTGACGGGGATGAACTTGTTCCAGCCGTTGGCGTTGGTTCCGCCCTCGGTGCCGACGCTGCCGGTGAGGACGTTGACGAACCAGAGGCACCGTGAAACCTGCCAGCCGCCCTCGTTGCCGGCCGACGCCGCCCTCCAGGTGTGGCCTGCGAAGCCACCGAGCCCGGCTCCGATGACCCGGGCGACCTCGCGGATGCGGTCCTCGTCGATGCCGCACACCCGTGCCGCCTCGGCTGGCGTGTAGCCGGCGTAGTGGTCGAGCAGGGCGGGGCCGACGTTGTCGAATACCGGGTCGAGGTCAGGACGGGTTTCGGCGAGGTAGGTCTCCCAGTTGACCCAGCGCTCGACGAACTCCCGGTCCCATGTGTCGTTCTCTATGAGCAGCCGGGCGATGGCGAGCAACAGGAACGCCTCGGTGCCGGGCCAGGCGGAGAACCAGTGGTCTGCCTGCGATGCCGTGTTCGACAGCCGTGGGTCGACGCAGATGATCGTGGCACCGTTCTTCCTGCCTTCGAGGATCCGTTGGGCGTGCGGGTTGAAGTAGTGGCCGGCCTCGAGGTGTGACGAGATGAGGAAGATGACCTTGGCGTTGGCGAAGTCGGGCGACGGCCTGTCGAAGCCCATCCATGTGGCGAAGCCGACGCGTGCGCCGCTGGAGCAGATGTTGGTGTGGCTGTTGTGGCCGTCGATGCCCCAGGCGTGCAGCACCCGTTCCATGTAGCTGTCGTCGCCCATCCGGCCGACGTGGTACATGACCTCGTGTTTCCGGTCCTCACGGAACGCCCTGCCGATGCGTGTACCGATCTCGTCGAGGGCCTGGTCCCAGGTGATGCGCTCCCACAGGCCTTCGCCCCGGTCGCCGACCCGCTTCATGGGGTACAGGATCCGTTCGGGGTCCTCGACCTGGTTGAGGGTGGCGGGTCCCTTGGCGCAGTTGCGACCCCGGCTGGCGGGGTGGACGGGGTTGCCCTCGAACTTGGCGATCCTGCCGGTGTCCTTGTCGACCCAGGCGAGCAGGCCGCAGTTGGCTTCGCAGTTGAAGCATGTGGTGGGCACCAGTCGGAAGCGCCGCTTCACCTTGCGGGGCCATTCCCTGGCGTCGAGGGCCTCGAGGTCGTCCCACTGTTCTTCGGGCGGGTAGGCGTTCAGCATGTTCGGTCTCCGGGATCGGTCATGAGAGCGGCACCGACTGGCCGGCCCGTACGTATGCGTCCTCGTAGGCGAACAGGCCGATCAGGGCACAGGCGCCGCCGATTGCCGCAGCAACGCCACCGAGCAGGATGAGGGGAAGGACGGCCGGGGTCAGGAACAGCCACAGGAGGTAACGGGTGCGCTGCGCACCAAGGGTCAGGTCGGCAATCGCCATCGTGACGTGTCGGGAGTGGCTGCTCCTGACCTCGACGACCACGAGCAGCATGTTGGCGGCAAGGCCGACCGCCAGCATCGTCTGCACGGCTGCGATCTCGGGAATATTCATGAACAGGTCGAGGATCATCGTCGCTGCGCCGCCGGCGACCACGGCCTGTGACAGCAGGACCGGAAGCAGCAGGCCACCCTGCCAGAGGTCCCGGCCTTCGCACTGTGCGAACAGGAAGGCCGTGTAGCCGGCGGTCCCGAGGGCGAGGAGCACGGTCGGCACGACCAGCAGGGGCAGGATCCCGGCGGCGCCGGTCAGGCCGACGATCCACCATGCGGCGAGGCACACTGCGAAGCCCGCCAGCACGTAGGCGCCCTTGACCAGCCACGAGGTGCGGTTGCCGCGGGTGATGAGGTAGTGGAAGCGGGCGGGTTGTCTGAGGTCGCCCACCAGCAGGGCCCCGGTGAGTACCAGGAATGCCCCGGCGACCATCGGCGGCACGATCCCGACGGCGGCCTGTTCGGAGCCGTGGCCCAGCACCACGAGCAGCGCTGCGACCAGCATCACGCCGGCGGCTATGGCCTTGGTGACGAGGTAGCCGGACACCATGGATCCCCAGGTGGGCTTGTGCTGTGTGGTGTAGACGGTGCGGGCCATGTCGGCTCCGTCGTCGCGGTCGGGGGCGGCGGTGAGCGCCACAGGTGTCGGCGTGGAATGTGCCGGGGTTGTGTCGGCCCAGATGAGGCCGTCGGGGGCGATCGCTGCGGCCAGCGGATCGAGCGACGAGGGTTCGGCGTCTTTGTAGATCACCCTGGGGCGTGTCTTTTGTTCGGGTGTCCGCACCCTGCCGTCGCCGTTGGCATGGAGCCGGGAGATCTCGGAGTCGGGGTCGTCGAGGTCGCCGACCCGGATGGCCCGGGTCGGGCAGACGATCACGCACGACGGTTCGAGGCCCTCTTCGATCCGGTGGTTGCAGAAGTTGCACTTGTGGGCTGTGGACGTGGCCGGGTTGATGTAGATGGCGTCGTAGGGGCAGGCGTTGATGCACGCCTTGCAGCCGATGCAGTTGTGGTCGTCGAAGTCGACCACGCCGTTGTCGGCACGGAACAGCGCCGACGTCGGGCAGATGGTCATGCAGGGTGCGTCCTCGCACTGGTTGCAACGCATGACGGAGAAGTGGCGGTCGGTGTCGGGGAAGATGCCGGTCTCGACGTATTTGACCCAGGTCCGGTTGACGCCTATCGGTACGTCGTGTTCGCTTTTGCAGGCCACGGTGCAGGCGTGGCAGCCGATGCAACTGCCCGAATCGAGCACGAAGCCGAGGCGTGTCATCGGAGCAGCCGGCCTTCTCGGACTCTGTACACCCTGGAGCCCGACTACCCGGTGTTTCCGGGCTGGATGCCGCTGCAGAGAAGGTCGAGCATGTGGTCGAACGTGTCGTCGGTGTCGTGGGGCTGGGGGAAGCCGTCGCCGGCCTCGAGGTGGGCGAAGCCGTGGAATGCAGCTCGCATTGTTCGCGCCACGTGGACCTCTTCGTCTTCGGTGAGGTCGTAGGCGGCCAGGGCCCGGCCCAGGACGGCGACCACTCTGTCGACGGCCGCCTCGAGTTCGACATCGCCGGCACAGGGATATCTGTCGGTCGCGGCATAGAGGCCGGGGTGGTCTCGAACCATGCTCCGCCATGCACTGCCCACGGCCCGCACCGCATCGTCTCCGGCCACGCCGACGGCGGCTGCGGCAAGTCGTTCGGCCAGAATCTCGCGACCGCGCAGGCCCAGCAGCCGGACAAGGGCGTCGAAGCCGGCGACGTGCCGGTAGAGGGCAGGCTGGCGGACACCCAGATCGTTGGCGACACGGGTGAGGGTCACTGCGTCGAGCCCCTCGTTGTCGGCCAGCGACGCCGCTGCCGCGACGACCTGGTCGGTGTCGAGGGTCCGCCGGCTCATACCCTCACCTTAGCGTTAGCACCTCTCACATTCCAGTTAGAACACATCGTTGACGGATCACTCTCACCAGACGACGAGCGCCGCACCGGCCGCCACCGCCAGGGCTCCGGCCAGGGCCCTGGGCCCCAGCGCCTCCCGGGCCAGCAGCACGCCGATCACCACCGAAACCTGCCGCAGACCCGCCACCTGACCCGCCTGGGCCTGCTGGAAGGCGATGAGGATGAGCGCATATGCCGACCCCTGCCCGGCCCCGATCAGGGCGCCCGGACGCAACGAGGCCCGCATCCGCTCCGCCCCCGGGCGTCGCACGGCAAGGACCACCAGGGAACTCAGGACCATGATGACCGAGAGGTACCCGAGTACACCGGTGCGGTCGACCGACCGGGCATCGATGAGCGAATAGGCGACCGTGCCCAGGCCCGTCAGCAGCGCCAGGCCGACCGCACGACCCTCCCGGAGGCGCGCACCCAGGCCGGCCACGAGCAGGAGGCCCGCCGTCAGGACCACCAGGCCGATCGACGTGGCGGCCGACGGAACCTCGCCGAGCAGCCCCCAACCGCCCAGGCCGATCAGCAGCGGTGCCGTCCCACGGGCGATCGGATAGGCGACGCTCAGGCTGCCGTCCCGGTAGGCGGCACCGAGGCACCCCATGTACACGGACTGTGCCGCAGTGGAGGCGAACACCCAGACCAGCACCTCGGTCGGCGGGTCCACCACCGCCATGGGCAGGAGGCCGACCCCGACACACAGGTATGCCACTGCGATCACAACCTCCGGGTTGTCCATCCGATGCAGCCGGGCGTTCCACCCGGCGTGGACCACGGACGAGACCAACACCAGGAGAACGGCCTCGAGAGGCATGGGCTCCCTCAGCCCCGCGAGGAGCCGGCCATAAGACCGGCGATCACTGCCACGTCGACCATGTCAGAAGGGGAACATCCCCGGGACAGGTCGTGGAGGACCCCGTCGAGGCCCTGGAGCAGCGGCCCGTAGGCGCGGGCGCCACCGAGGCGTTCGGTGACCTTGTAGGCAATGTTGCCGCTGTCGAGGTCCGGAAAGACGAACACGTTGGCCCGGCCGGCCACAGCCGATTCCGGAGCCTTCACCTCGGCCACCTCGGCATCCCAGGCGGCGTCGAACTGCAACTCGCCGTCGACGACCAGGTCGGGCTCCGACTCGTGCAGCAGTTGCGTAGCGGCCCGTACCTTGTCGACACGCGGGTGCTCAGCGCTGCCCTTCGTGGAAAACGACAGCATCGCCACCCGGGGTTCGTCGCCCGTGAGCGCGGCATGGGTGGAGGCCGACGAGGCCGCTATGGACGCCAACTGCTCGGCATCGGGATCGGGTACCACGCCACAGTCGCCGAAGGTCACCGGGCGGCCGGCGGGCAGCACCCTCAGGACGCCGCTGCGGACGGCGGGGACGCCCGGGGCCCCGCCCAGCCCCCTGCGCCCGGCCCGCAGCACAGCGGCGGTCGGTGGGGTGGCCCCAGCGACCGCGGCGTCGGCCCGGCCGGCCCGCACCAGCAGGGTGGCGGCGACGACCGGATCGGCAGGGTCGAGTCCGACGGCGGCCGCCGGCTCGCAGGCCTCATCCTCGGGGTCCACGACGGGCTCGACGATGACGGCGAGGCCCTCGTCCCGCAGAAAAGCGGCCGCGTTGTCGGCCCGCCGGTCTCCCAGGTCAGCGAGGACCACCCGCGCCGGATCGGCACGGGCCCGCTCGTACCAGCCGGCCACGACCGCAGGCTGCGGACCGCTCACGAAGGTCGGATCCCGCTCAGCCCTTGCCCCGCCAGGGGATGAGCCTCGCCTCGAGGACTCGCATGACGATGTCCATTGCCACCCCGATCACGCCGATGACGAGGATGTTCACGACGACTATGTCCATACGGAAGAACCGGCTGGCGATGTAGATCGTGGCACCTAAGCCGACCTCGGTCCCGAGCAGTTCGGCTGCGACCAGGGTCCCCCAACTCACGCCGAGAGCCACGCGTACGCCGGTGAACACCTCGGGCAGGGCATTGGGGAGAATCACGTACCGGAGAATCTGCCAGCGGTTGGCGCCCAGTGAGTAGGCGGCATGAACCTTCGAGCCGCCGACGCCCAGCACACCGGCCCGTGCGGCGATGATCATCACCCAGACCGACGCCCACACCAGCAGGTTGACCTTCGACTGCTCGCCGATGCCGAACCACATGATGAACAGGGGCAGCAGGGCCAACGGCGGAATCGGCCGAAAGAGCTCGACGATGGGGTCGAAGATGCCACGCAGGCGGCGCGAGAGGCCCATGGCGAAGCCGACCGGGATGCCGATGACCGTTCCGATGAGGAGGCCCTTGAGGACCCGGCTGAGGCTCGCCCAGGTGTGCTCCCAGGCAGACCCGCGCCGGTAGCCCTCACGCAGCCATCGGGTGAAGGCGTCCCAGACCGCCCGCTGGCCGGGAAAGGTCTTTTCGGCGATCATCGGCTCGGGGCCACGAGTGACGAGCCACCAGATCAGCATGAGGCCGCCCAGGGAGAAGACCATCCAGACCTTCGATGTGGTGACCTCGGAGGCGTCGCCGAAGGTGACGGTCTTACGGCTCTGGTTGCCACGGCGGCGGTCGAACCGGCCGAAGGTGGCGGCGGTCTCGGCAGCCGGGGCGGGGATGTGATCGCTCATGACATGCCCCCTTCGTGGCCCATTATCTGTTCCTCCATGCCCCAGATCATCGAGAGCAGCTCCTCGCGCTTGTCGATGAACTCCGCCGAGGCCTTGAGCTTTCGTGGATCGGAGGTGAGGCCGACCTCGGCGAACGGAAGTTCATAGGCCTGTTCGATGCGGCCGGGGCGGGGTGCCATGACGAACAACTTGTCGCCGAGGAACAGCGCCTCCTCGACGCTGTGGGTGACCAGGATGATGGTCTTGCCGGTCTCCTTCCAGAGCTTGAGGATCAAGCCCTGCATCTTCTCCCGGGTCAGGGCGTCGAGCGCTCCGAGCGGCTCGTCCATCAGGATGACCTCGGGTTCGTTGGCGAGGCAGCGGGCAAGGGCCACACGCTGCTGCATTCCTCCGGAGAGTTCGTAGATCGCCTTGTCGCCGAAGCCCGTGAGGCCGACCGTGTTGAGCAGGCCGTCGACCAGATCCTTCGTCTCGGACTTCTTCCTGTGGTTCATCCGGGGCCCGAACGCCACGTTCTGGGCGACGTTCTGCCACTCGAACAGGGCGCCCTGCTGGAAGACCATGCCCCGCTCCTGGCCGGGTCCGGTGATCGGGTCGCCGCCGAGGGTCACGGCGCCCCCCGTCGGGGCCAGGAAGCCGGCGATGATGTTGAGCAGCGTCGTCTTGCCACAGCCCGAGGGACCCAGCAGTGTCAGGAGGCGGCCGGCCTCAAGGTCGAACGAAACATCCTGCAGGGCCTGGACCGAGCCGCCCCTGGGCAGTTCGTAGACCATGCTCACGTTCTGAACGGACAGGTCCTTCACCGATACTCCTTCAGCTCGACGGGATCAGATGGTAGGCGCGCGCCGAGCGTGTCGGTTCCGGAATCCGCTGGATCCGGAACCGACACGACCCGATTGGACTAGCGGACCCCCTCGAGGTAAGAGGTGTCCACGACGGCGTCGTAGGAGTCCAACGCCGTGTCGATCTCGCCCTGGGCGACGAAGAAGTCCATCTGCTCCTTCATGGCCGCCTGAACGGTTCCACCCAGCCATGCATCAGACAACTGCGAATCACGATCCAGGAACGTGAACGCATCGAGCAGCGAGTTCGAACCCGCCACGTCCATGCCGGCAGCAGCGGCGATGGTCTCCTCGAGCGACCCGCGGTCAGATGCGTAGGCGGCGTTGGCGTCCTCGGTGACCTGCAGGAACGCAGTCACGACACTCGGGTGGTCGTCTCCGAACGACCTCGGGATCGAGATGATGTCGAACACGCGGATACCCAGGGCTTCCTGCTCTGAACCGGTCATCACCAGGTTGCCGCCCGCAGCCAGCATCGTGTTGATCGCACCACCAAACGCACACGCCATAGCGACGTCACCGTTTTCGAACGCGGCAACCGCAGCCGGACCACCCTCAGACGGAATCAACGACACACCGTCGAGATCCACACCCAGGTGCTCGAGCATCTTGAGCAACTTGAAATGCGTCACGTTGCCGATCGGCGTATAGATGTTCTGACCCGCCAACGACGACGCAGCATTGTCCTGCGACACGCCGTAGTCCGGATGCGCAACACAGTTGTCGGCATCGGCATACGACACCGCAACACCCACGATCACATGATCAGCACCGCTGGTCACATAGTTCGCGAACGGTGTCAGGCCCTGCGAATACGAAATGTCGATATCGCCCGACTCCATCGCCAACGCCATGTCGTTACCCGAAGCAAACGGCCACCAGTTCACCGTCAACCCCAACACGTCGTCATAGGTCTGCTCGGCCTGAGCAACCTGGTTGGCCGTCGGCCACTCCAGGAAATACGCCACGTTGAGCTCATCGAGACCACCCGTGTCAACCGCTACAGCCGTGGTTGTCGGTGCATCCGTGGTAGTCGCAGCCGTCGTTTCCGGCGACGAGTCCCCCCCACTGCCACAGGCGGCGGCCACGAGGCCGAACGCCATCAGGAAGGCCATGATCCTTCGCCAGTTCTTCATGTGTTGCTCCTTTGGTTCCCTCTCTAGGACCATGTCGGATCGGTCTTCTGTGGTCAGAAGCACGATCACGACACGGCATGTCAGCGGTCGATCCCGTTCGGCGAACGAAGCACCCGGCGATGGACAACAGTCCACTGCCACCTGGCGCCTCGGCCTCTTTCGTTCGGTCCGGTCCCCTCCTTCGTGCTCCGTTCGGAGCGCGATCAGTCGTTCTCGTCCAGCCAGGCGCCGGTTCGTTCCAGCACCCGGTCGATCCGGTTCATGAGATCCTCGACCACCGTTCCGTCTGCGATCAGCGGTGGCGAGATGCTCAGCCCCGTGTAGCCCCGGTCGTCGGGTCGAATCGTGATGCGTTCCGAGCGGACGTAGCCACCCAGGACCCCGCCACGGAGGCCGGCCTCCTGTGTGGGGCTCAGGTCCCGGCCGTCCTCACGGTCGACACAGAGGTCGATCGAATAGAAGAAGCCGGTGCCCCGCACCTCCTTCACACACGGGTGGGCGTCGGCCAGCTTGGCTAGCGATTCGGCCATGCCGGCCTGATTGGCCAGCACGTGCTCCAGGACTCCCTCGTCACGCATGGCCGACATGTTGGCGACAGCCACTGAGGTGGCGACCGGGTGGCCGCCGAATGTGGAGCCGTGCATGTAGGTGCCCATGGGCGAGTCGTTGACGGCCTCGACCAGTTCGTCGCGTATGACGACGCCGCCGAGGGGCTGGTAGGCGGAGGTGACGCCCTTGGCGAACGTGATCATGTCGGGCACCACGCCGAAGCGTTCGCTGGCGAACCAGTGGCCGAAGCGCCCAAACGAGCAGATGACCTCGTCGGCGACAAGGAGGACACCGTGGAGGTCGCAGATGCGCCGCAGTTCCTGCCAGTAGCCGTCGGGGGGAACCAGGGCGCCGCCGCCGTTCTGGACCGGTTCGGCTATGACCATGGCGACGGTCTCGGGGCCCTCGGCGAGGATCGCCTCCTCGATGGCCCGGACGCACGACAGGTCGGCGACCGGGGTGCCGGCCGGCGAGGTGCACTGGCGGGTGTTGGGTACGTGGCGGACTCCGTCCCAGAGCAGGGGCAGGAATGGATCGCGGAACCTGGGAATGCCGGTGACGGCGAGGGCGCCGAGGGTGGTGCCGTGGTATGCCCAGTTGCGGGAGATCACCTTGTAGCGGCCCTCGTCGCCCTGGGAGAGGTGGTAGTTGCGGGCGAACTTGAGCGCCGACTCGACGGCCTCCGAACCGGAGCTGACGAAGAACACCTCCGATAGGTCGCCGGGTGCGAAGTCGGCGACCATCGATGCGGCCTCGATGGAAGGCGGGTGGGCGTTGCCCCAGTTGGTGGCGTAGGCGAGGCGTCCCATCTGGGCGGCTGCGGCTTCGGCCAGGTCGGTCCGGCCGTGGCCGATGTTGACGCAGAACAGCCCGGCGAGGCCGTCCAGCCATTCGTTGCCGTCGGTGTCGTAGAGGTAGCAGCCTTCACCCCGTTCGAAGATGGGGAGGGTGTCGCTGTGCCAGGCGGCGCCGGGGGTGAAGTGGGGAACGAGGTGGCGCTGGGCCCGTTCACGCTGACCGCTCATGTCTCGTACCTGTGCTCGCGAATCGATGGGTCGTACACTCCGGTCGGCGCTCACGGGCCCCCTCCACCACTTGTGGCGGAAAGGGCATGACTAACGTAACCGGCGTTAGATGCCGTAACTTAGACCAAACTATTTCTAACTGCAAGGGGGTAGGTGCAAACTGCACCGCCCGCCGTCTCCAACCGGAGGTCAACGTGGCAGCACAGCTCCCCGACCGGGCCCAGGTCGTCATCATCGGGGGCGGCGTCGTCGGCGCCAGCATCGCCTTCCACCTCACCGAGTTGGGCTGGACCGATGTCACCCTGCTTGAACGCCACACCCTCACCAGCGGCACCACATGGCACGCCGCCGGACTGGTCGGCTGCCTGCGGGCCACCCAGAACATGACCCGGCTGGCCGCCTACACCGCCGAGCTCTACGACCGGCTCGAAAACGAGTTGGGCCACCCGACCGGTTTCAGGCGCACCGGATCCGTCAGCATCGCCGACAACCCGGGCCGCCTCGAGGAGCTGGTCCGCGGGGCCGGCATGGCCAACTGCTTCGGCGTCGACGTCGACGTAATCGGACCGGACGAACTCGTCGAACGTTGGCCGCTCGTCAACCCGGAGGGCATCCTCGGCGGTGTCTGGCTCCCCGGCGACGGCCAGACCTCACCCATCGACACCACGATGGCCCTGGCCGCCGTCGCAAAGGAAAAGGGCGGCCGGGTGATCGAGGGCTGTTCGGTCGAACGAATCCGGACCATCGAGGGTCGGGCGGTCGGTGTCGACACAGACCAGGGTCCGATCGATGCCGAATACGTGGTCGTGGCGGCCGGCATGTGGTCTCACCAGTTGGGCCGCGACATCGGGGTCAACATTCCGCTTTCGGCCTGCGAGCACTTCTACCTGGTGACCGACGGCATCCCCGACCTGCCCAGCGGCCTGCCGGTGCTGCGCGACACCGACAACTGCGCCTATGTCAAGGAAGAAGCCGGCCGCCTCATGGTGGGCTTCTTCGAACCCATCGCCAAGCCGTTCGGCACCGACGGCATCCCGACCGACCGACCCAACATGCAGTTCCCGTTCGACTGGGACCACATGGCGCCCGTCTACGAAGGCATATGCGAACGCATTCCGTTGCTGGCCGAAGTACCGCTACGGCTCGAGTTCAACGGCCCCGAATCATTCACGCCCGACGACCGTTACCTCCTCGGCGAAACCCCCGAGGTCCGCAACCTGTTCGTGGCAACGGGCTTCAACTCGATCGGCCTCCAGTCGGCCGGCGGCGTCGGCAAGGTGCTCGCCGACTGGATCGTCGACGGCCGACCACCGATGGACCTCTGGGACGTCGACATCCGCCGCATGCAGAACTTCCAGACCAACCGCCGCTACCTGCGGGACCGGTCCGTCGAGGGCCTGGGGCTGCTCTACGCAATGCACTGGCCGTACCGGCAGGTCGAAACCGCCCGCGGGGTGCGGCACTCTGCAGTCCACGACCGGCTCGCCGGCCTCGGCGCCTGCAATGGCGAAAACGGAGGGTGGGAACGACCGAACTGGTTCGCCCCAGAAGGCATCGAGCCGGTCTACGAGTACTCCTACGGTCGTCAGAACTGGTTCGAACACTCGGCAGCCGAACATCGGGCCTGCCGGGAGGGTGCGGCCCTGTTCGACCAGTCGTCGCTCGTCAAGCTGCTGGTCCAGGGCCCTGACGCCGCCGAGGTGCTGAACCGGATCTCATCGGCCGACATCGACGCCGAACCCGGCACCTCCGCCTACACCACCTGGCTGAACGAACGGGGTGGCATCGAGGCGGACCTCACCGTCAACCGCCTCGACGACGAGCGCTTCCTCATCGTCACCGCATACTCCACGCAGGTAAAGGACGCCGACTGGATCGCCCGGCACACCCCCGACGGTGCCCGCATGACCGTCACCGACGTGACCTCAGGCTGGACCACGCTCGGCGTGTTCGGACCAGAGGCCCGCCGCATCCTGGCGCCTTTGACCGACGCCGACCTCGGCAACGAGGCGTTCCCTTTCGGCACCCTCCAGGAGATCGACCTGGCCTACTCACGCTCGATCGCCGTGCGACGCACATACATGGGCGAGCTGGGCTGGGAGCTCTACGTGCCGTCCGAGTTCGCCGTCGGCGTGTTCGACGCCCTCTGGGAGTCGGGCGCTCCTGAGGGCCTCACCCTCGCCGGCTACCACGCCATGAACTCGCTGCGGATGGAAAAGGCATACCGGCACTGGGGCGACGACATCGCCGACGAGGACACCCCGCTCGAGGCCGGGCTCTCGTGGGGCGTGGCGTGGGACAAGCCCGGCGGCTTCATCGGACGCGAGGCCCTGATAGCCCAACGCGAGGCCGGCCTCACCCGTCGGCTCGTGCAGTTCCGCCTCGACGATCCCGAGCCCCTGCTGTACCACGACGAGCCGGTCTTCCGCGACGGCCATCTGGTAGGGCGGATCACCTCGGGCATGTACGGACACACCGTCGGAGGAGCCCTTGGCATGTCGTACGTCGGCAGCGAACCCGACACGCCCCGTCAGCAGGTGATCGAGGGGACCTTCGAGGTAGGGGTCAACGGCGAACGCATACCGGCAACGGCGTCGTTCCGGCCGTTCTACGACCCGGACAGCGAACGCGTCCGGCTCTGACCGGACCCGCTCAGTACGAGAACGGCCACGCCTTGAAATAGGCCTTGACCCTCGCCCAGATGCCGGCGATGCCCCGGGGCTCGAGAAGAAGGAAGCCGGCGATCAGCAGGCCGAAGATGATCTGGTTCAACGAGGAGACCGAAAGGATCCCACCGGAACCACCCTTGTCGCCGCCGACCGCAGGGATGTCGAAGTCCTTCGCCAGGCCGTCGATCACCCGGGGGAGGGCCCCCACGAAAAGCGCACCGATGATCGACCCGTGCACGGTGCCGAGACCGCCCAGAATGATGATCGCGATGTACTGGATGGCGATGCCCAGGCCGAAGTCGATCGGGCTCACATAGGCCTGGAGCGTGCCGTAGAGGCCGCCTGCCATGGCGGCGATGGCGCTCGAGATGGCGAAGGCCATCGTCTTGTAGCGGAAGAGGTCGATCCCGATGATCTCAGCGGCGATGTCCCGGTCCCGCACCGCCTGCAGCGCCCGACCGGGCCGGGTACGGACGATGTTCTTGACGAGCAACGCAGTGATCGCCACGAACCCCCAGATGAGCCAGAAGAACCCCTGCTCCTTCTCGAAGCCGTGACCGAACAGCGTCAGGTCGCGGAAGTCGATCGGCCCGACCTCGAGGGGGGCCTTCGACACCGAAACACCCGCGTTTCCACCGGTGACCGACCTCCAGTTGCGAAAGACGTGGTCCCCGACGAACACCAGCCCGAGCGTTACGACCACCAGGTAGTTGCCCCGGAGCCGGAGTGCGAAGGGCCCGATCAGGACACCGACTGCGAAGCCCAGCAGGGTCGCCCCGGGCAGCCACAGCCAGAAGGGAAGGTCCCAGGTCGCACCCGCGTAGGCGGCGAAGTAGGCGCCCACACCGACGAACACCGAATGCCCCAGCGACACCTGGCCCGTGTAACCGGTCAACAGGTTGAGGCCCAGCGCACCGATTGCAAAGATGCCCACATAGTTGAGGGTCGTCATGGTGAGCCCCCAGCCTTCGATGAGGCGGGTGACCGGGAAGGTCTCCCACCAGACCGGGATGAACAGGTAGGCAAGGACCAGCGCAACGAGGCCGAGCCTCAGCGTCGGAGAACCGAACAGCCTCAGGTCGTCCTGATAGCGGACCTTGAGGTCCTTCCACGGCCCCGACATCAGCCGCGCGTCCTTCTACCCTGTGGCCGGTTCATACCCGGTGGACCTCCCTGGTGCCGAACAGGCCGTACGGGCGGATCATCAGGACAATCAGCATCACGATGTAGACGGTGACGCGGTCGAAGCCCACGCCGAGCCAGTTGAGGTCCCATTCGGGCTGGTACACCTTGGTCAGGTTCTGGACGACCCCGATGATGATGCCGCCCAGCACGGCGCCGCCGGGTGAGTCGAAACCGCCGAGAATCATGGCCGGGAAGGCCAGGAAGACGATCAGGTCCAGGTTGGTGGTGAGCTGGGCGATCCCCGCCCCTGCGGTTGTGCCGGCCAGTGCGGCAACGGCGCCGGCGATTCCGAAGGCCACGGCGAACACCACCTTGAGGGAGATGCCCTGGGCGACGGCGGCCTCGTGGTCGAAATGGGTGGCCCGCATCGCCACGCCGATCTTGGTGTACCGGTTGACGGCGAAGAACGCCACGAGGGCAGTGACCGTGAGCCCTATCGTCCACAGCTTGGCGTGCGACAGGACGAGCCCGCCGACCCTGGTCACGTTGAGCCCCCAGGGGTCGCCCATGTTGAGCTCCGCGAATCCCCAGATGGACGGCACGACCTGCTTGATGACGTAGAGCAGTCCGATCGTGACCATGATCGAGCCGAAGATCGGCAACTCCCTGGCCTGGCCGGACCCCCGATGCTGCTCGATCCGGCGCGTCACTCCGAAGCCGACGAGACCGACGAGCAGGGACACTGCAACGGCCGGGGCGTGCCCCCATCCGTTGAAGTAGAGGAGAGCCCAGAGGACGAGCCAGAGCGCCATGCCGACAACCTCGCGCAGCACCCACTGGAGGAGGATGCGCTGCATCACGATGCTGATGGCCGCCGTCACGAGCATCGACATCAGCAGGGCCAGGTAGAAGTTCCAACCCCATGTCTGGCTGATGTTGTACGTGACGTATGCGCCGATCAGCACAAAGCCGCCCTGGGCGAAGTTGATGATGCCGGTCGCCCGGTAGATGACGACGAACCCGACCACGATCACCGAGTACTGGGCGCCCAGCGCAACGCCGTCGAACAGGCCCTGCAGAAGTTGGTTCATCGGCTCGGGCCCCCAGTCGGCGTCGTGGTTCGGTTCACCGGTACATCCCCTCGATGAGGTCTTCGAACTGGTCGGTGATCGCAGACCGTTTCACCTTCTGCGTGGCGGTGAGTTGACCGTCCTCGTGGTCGAGTTCGATGGGCAGCAACTCGAAGTACTTGATGGTCTCGACCTGGGCGAACTCGACGTTGGCCTCTGTGACTACATCGCCGATGAGGTCCCGGACCTCGGGCTTGGAAGTCAGGTCCTCGTAGGTCGTGTACGGCACCCTCTTGCGCGTCGCCCAGTCGCCGACGGTGTCGCCTTCGATTCCGACAAGGGCGGTGAGGTACTTTCGGCGGTCGCCGATGACGATGGCCTCCCGGACGTACGGGGAGACCTTCAACCGGTTTTCGATCTCGGAGGGCGAGATGTTCTTGCCGGCGGCGGTGATGATGATGTCCTTCTTGCGGTCGGTGATGTAGAGGTGGCCGTCGTCGAGGTATCCCACGTCGCCGGTGTGGAGCCAGCCGTCCACGACGGTGGCGGCCGTGGCCTCCGGGTTCCTGAAGTAGCCCAGGAACGTGGCCTCTGAGCGGGTGAGGATCTCGCCGTCGTCGGCGATGCGGATCTCGGAGTTCGGCAGCGCGACGCCGACGCTGCCCAGGCGGATGTCGTCCTCCGGGGTGAACGTGGCGACGGCGGTGTTCTCGGTCATGGCATAGCCCTCCCGGACAGGAATGCCGATGGCGCGCAGGGTCTCGAGGACCTGTGGGGCGATGGGCGCTGCACCAGAGAAGGCGACCCTCACGCGTCCCATGCCCAGGAGGCGGCGAAGCGGCCGATAGACGAGCAGCCAGCCCAGCCCGTACCAGAGCCGGTGGTGCGGCCCGTAGGCGCCGGCCTGGCGGCGACGCTCGAGCCGTGCGCCCTGGTCCAGCCAGAAGTCGAGGAGGTGGCGCTTGAGCCAGGTGGCGTCGGCGCCCTTGATCCGAACGGTAGCCAGCATCTTTTCCCAGATCCTCGGCACGCCGAGGAAGAAGCTTGGTTGGACCTCGGCAAGGTCCTGGTTGAGCGAGTCGAGGTCCTCGCAGAAGTTGACTACGTAGCCGGCGGACGCAGCGTTGCTCACCGAGATGGTCCGCTCGGCGATGTGGCAGAGCGGCAGGTACGAGAGCACCTCCTCGTGACGGTCCAGTTCCATCACCAACTCCCACGCTTCGGAGGCCACGTGCATGTTGCGGTGGCTGATCATGGCCCCCTTCGGAGGGCCGGTCGTCCCCGATGTGTAGACGATGATGGCGGTGCGGTCGGGATCAATGGCGGCGACGTCCCGGGCGATGCCACCGCCGTCATCGTCGTCGGCCGTCCGACCGCGGTCCAGCAGTTCGGCGAACGTCAGCACCCTCGGGTCGTCCAGGATCCGTACGCCCCGTGGGTCGATCACGACGATGTGTTCCAGATGGGGGAGTTGCTCCCATACCTCGACCGCCTTGTCCAACTGCTCCTCGTCCTCGGCGATCAGGACCTTCGCCTCCGAGTGCCCCAGCAGGTACTCGACCTCGGCGGCCGGGCAGGTCTGGTACACGCCGACTGTGACCGCCTCGAGGCACTGTGCACCAACATCGGCCCAGACCCATTCGGGTCGGTTCTCAGAGTGGACGGCCACCTTGTCATCGGCGCCGACACCGAGAGACCGCAGGCCGAGCGCCACCCAGCGGGAGTGGTCGGCGTACTCCTGCCATGTGTACTCCTGCCAGATCCCGAACTGCTTGTGCCTCAGGGCCACGTCCTGCGCACGCTCGGTGGCATGGTGGAAGACCTTGCCCGGAACGCTCATCGGCAGGCTGGCCGTCAACGTCGTCGACGTTGGCGAAGAGGTGGCGGTCATGACGGCTCCCCCAGGTAGGCGGCGATGACATCGGGATTCGACTGGACGTCTGCAGGGTTCCCTGTGGCGATCGCCATACCGAAGTCGAGGGCCATCACCCGGTCGGCAATGTCCATGACCATCGCCATGTCGTGTTCCACGAGGATGACCGGCACCCCAAGTTCGTGGTTGACCTCGATGATGTAGCGGGCCATGTCCTCGGTCTCCTCGAGGTTCATCCCGGCAACCGGTTCGTCCAGCAACAGCAGGCGGGGTTCCATCGCCAGGGCCCGGCCCAACTCGACCCGCTTCTGGAGCCCGTATGGCAGCAGGCCGACCGGCGTGTAGCGCTGTGTCTGGAGTTCGAGCAGCTCGATGATCTCCTCCACCCGCCCGCGGTTCTCCACCTCTTCACGCCTGGCTCGCCCCCACCAGAGGGCGCCGGCGAGGAAGCCCGTCTTCATCTGGAGGTGGCGGCCGAGCATGAGGTTGTCGATCAGGTCCAGGTTCATGAACAGCCCGAGGTTCTGGAAGGTCCGGCCGATCCCCCGACGAGCGATGGCGACGGGTCGCTGGCCGACCACCTCCCAGCCCTCCAGTCGGATCGAGCCCCGTTCGGGCCGGTAGACGCCGTTGAGGCAGTTGAAGATCGATGTCTTGCCGGCGCCGTTGGGGCCGATCACTGCGAACAGTTCGCCGGGGTTGACGTGGAAGCTGACGTTGTCGAGCGCTGTGACTCCTCCGAAGCGGAGGGTCAGGTCGTCGGCCTCGAGGATGGGATCGACACCGTTGGTGGTGCTGTCGCCCATCAGGTGCTCCAGCGCTTGCGTCGACGGTAGGTCTTGACGTCGCGGAACGACCGGCGGCCGGCCTCGCCCACCCCGAGGTAGAACTCGCGGATGTCGTCGTCTGCCATCAGTTCGGCTCCCGTGCCCTCACGGACTATCCGACCACTTTCCATGACATAGGCGCGGTCGGCGATGGACAGCGCCATCGTGGCGTTCTGCTCGACCAGCAGCACGCTGGTGCCCTGGGCGTTGATGTCGCGGATGATGTCGCGGAACTGCTGGACCAGGAGGGGCGCCAGGCCGAGTGACGGCTCGTCGAGGAGCAGGAGCCTCGGTGATGCCATGAGGGCGCGCCCGATCGCCAGCATCTGCTGCTCGCCGCCGGAGAGGTACCCGGCGGTCGACCTGGCCCGTTCGGCCAGGACCGGGAAGAGGGAGATGACCCGTTCGTGGGCCTCGTTGGCCGCCTGCCGGGAGCGCACGGTGTAGGCACCGGCCCGGAGGTTCTCCTCGACGCTCAACTCGGCGAAGATGCGCCGACCCTCCATGACCTGGGCGAGGCCGCTTCGGACCAGTCGGGAGGGATCGTCGAAGTTGGTGCGCCGCCCCAGGAACGACACGGTTCCCTTGGTGATGCTGCCGCGGTGCACCTCGAGAAGCCCGGTGACGGCCCGCAGCAGGGTGGTCTTCCCGGCCCCGTTGGCGCCGAGCAGGGTGACGATCTCGCCTTCGGCCACCTCGAGCGACACTCCGCGCAGCACGAGGATCACGTCGTTGTAGACGACCTCGATGTTCTGGATGGAGAGGATCGGATCAGCCGCCTCGGTGGCAACCGCTGGTTGGTTCATCGCTCGCTTTCGAAGACCTGATCGTTGAAAGTCTGATCGCTGAAAGTCTGTCTGTTCTAGTCGGTGCAGCAGAAGGGGGTCCCAATCGGCTACCTCTCATTTCGACCGTCGGTACAGTAGCCCGATGGTCGCAGACCCCGATCTCCCGGTCGTCACGGTGGTCGAACTCGGGGCCCTGGTCGCGGAGGGGTTCCGGGCGCTGTTCCCGGACGACCTGTGGATCGAGGGCCAGGTTTCGAACCTGCACCTCGCCCGTTCGGGCCACACCTACTTCGACCTGGTCGAACCGAGCGACGAACCGGGGAAGGCACCTACCGCACTGTTCAGCGTGACGCTCTGGAAGGGCAACCGACCAGGCATCGAGCAGACGCTCACCGAGGCGGGCGGGCTCGCCCTCGAGGACGACCTCGTGGTCCGGGTACGGGCCGACCTGCGCTTCTATGCACCACGAGGGCGGGTTCAGCTAAACATGACGGCAATCGACCCGGCGTTCACGCTGGGACGCCTGGCCGACGAGCGGGGGCGGCTGCTGCGTGCGCTGGCCGACGAAGGGCTGCTTGAACGCAACGCCGGGCAGCAACTCGGCGCACCTCCCCTGCGCGTCGGCCTGGTGACCAGCGTCGGTTCGGCGGCCCACGCCGACTTCTGCGCCGAGTTGGAGCGCAGCGGCGTCGGGTTCACGATCCTCGAACGGGATGCCAGAGTCCAGGGCGAGGGGTCGGCGCTCGACGTGGCCGAAGGGCTGCGTGTGGTCGCCACGCACCTGCCCGACGTCATTGCCCTCGTGCGGGGCGGTGGTTCGGCAGCCGACCTGGCGACGTTCGACGCGGAGGTGGTCGCACGCACGATCGCCGCACTCGGCGTGCCCGTGTTCACCGGGATCGGCCACGAGGTCGACCGGTCTGTGGCCGACGAGGTCGCCCACACCGCCTTCAAGACCCCGACCGCCTGTGCGGTGGCGATCGTCGCATCTGCCGTGGTTGTGCTCGATGACCTGTTGGCGCTGCGGGACTCGATCGTGGCGCAGGCCGAACGGGCGTTGTCCTCGGCCTCCGACCGACAGGTCGATCTGTCGGTTCGGCTCCGGCGTTGTTCCGAATCCGTCCTGTCGCGACAGGGCGAGCGCCTCGGGGCGGCATCTGGTCGGCTCTCCCGGTCAGCCGCCGTCGTCCTTGACCGCAACGGCGATCACCTCGCCGCCATGACCTCCCGCCTGCGGGCGCTCGACCCGAAAGCGATCCTCGCCCGCGGCTGGTCGATCACGCGAACAGCCGACGGCGACCTGGTCCGATTCGCCGGCGACGTGCACAGCGGCGACGCACTCGAGACCCGCCTCGCCGACGGTACGGTCACGAGCACCGTCGACTGAACGAGGAAGATCATGTACGACACACAGACCGGTTATGCAGACGCCCTCGGTGAGCTTCAGGCGATCCTCGCCGAACTCGAGGGCGATGCCGTCGACGTCGACGTGCTCGCCACGCGGGTCGCCCGTGCCGACGAACTGCTCACCCTGTGCCGTGAACGCCTCGAGGCCGCCAGAGTCCAGGTCGAGAAGGTCGTGGCGGCCGCCGAAGACGCCTGACCTGTCCCGACGCCGACCCGAACGCCAGACTGCGCCCGTGCGGATCCGCAAGCTGACCTCGACGAACGCATTCGTCGCCGTCGACCTCGACGGGGTCGCCGGCCGGGGGGTCGTGCGGCTGGCTCCCAAGATCCTGCAGGGCGGGGCGAAGAACCTGGCACGCTCGATGACCTACTCGTTGGCCTGCCTGGGCCGGCGTGAGGCGGGCGTTTCTGCAGGGATCAGCGTCGCACCCGAGGACGGCGAGGCTGCAGTCGCAGCCTTCGTCGATGAGGTCGCCGGCTGGGACGACGGCTACCGGTTCGAGGCCGGCAAGGGGGTCACTCCGACCGGCCTGGGCTCCCTGGCCGTTGATGCCGGTGACCCGCTGCCGGGCGCCGTCGCCGCAGCCCTTGCGGCGTGCCCCGGTGCGTCGACGGCGGTTGCCGACATCGGCGATCCTTCACCTCTCGCCGGGCTGCTCGCCGACCATGGCGTCGAGGTGCTCGAGGCCGACCGGCCGCTGACGGCTGCTGCCGACCTGCTGTTCGTCGGTGCCGGTGTGGGCGCCGTCGACCATGACGGCGCCGACGGGCTGGGTGCGAAGGTCGTGGTCCCGACGGTGCGCCTGGCGGTCACGACGCGGGCGCTCGCCACGTGTTCCCGACGGGGAATCGTCGTGCTCCCGGACTTCGTGGTGGTCGGCCTTCCCGCCGACGAGGCGGCAATCGTCGTGGCCGAGGTACTCGACCATCCCGAGGGGCCGGTGCTGGGCGCCTGCGAACGGGCCGAGGCGTTCCTCGGCTCGTGGCAGGACGAACTCCCCTTCGGCCGCCCGATCTGACGCAGCAGACGTCCCCCTACGCTGGGAGTTTCCGGGGCTGTAGCTCAGTTGGCTAGAGCACCTGCTTTGCAAGCAGGGGGTCGTGGGTTCGAGTCCCATCAGCTCCACCACGGTGACCAGCGCATTCGTCTCTTGGCGGGTGCGCTGGTTGTGTTCTGAGGCCAAGTTGACAGCCACCGATCTTCAACCGGGTTCCCGTATCTACACGTGGGAGTTGACGGTCACCCCCAAACCCTCAGGTAGCGGGTGGCAGACTGGGTTGGTGAAGAACTTCAGCGTTGTTCTAGCGTTCCTCTTGGTTGTCTCGGCGTGTGGCGGGGGTTCGGACTCCACCGAGTTGGAGGCGCTGCGGGAAGAGATTGCGTCCCTAAAGACGACAGCGACAGCTCCTACGACGACAGCGGCTCCTACGACGACGACGGCTCCTACGACGACGACGGCTCCTACGACGACAGCGGCTCCTACGACGACGACAACGGCTCCTACGACGACGACGACATCGCCCCCGGACCCCGCCACTGCCAACACCGACGAAAGCACGACAACGCCTGATCATGACGCGGAGATAATCGGCGATCTCGTCGTAACGGAAACCGGTCATCCACTCATGGTTGATATCGACGTGGCCGCGCTGGTCGAGGATGGCGGACCCATCGAACTGACCGTGTCCGAACTCGGTTCGGTCACCACGGCGCCGAACAGTCGAACGATGTCCGTGCTGTCGGAGGGTGGAAAGGTCCGACTGCGGGGACTGCGGGCCGAGACCACCTATGAAGTGACCACGACCGGGACGGCCCGGTATCGGGGAGAGTTCACCACCGGTCCCCTTCCAGACGGTCTTCCACCAATCACCACGGAACTTCTTGATCCAGCGGCAACGGCCCCTGGCCACACCCTGTTCAACCTGCTGGACCTGCGCGAGGAACTGGGCGACGACGACGATCTTGACCCACTACGACCAGCGGGGTGGCTGTTGATCGCCGACGAGGCCGGCGAGATCGTCTGGTACCACAACCAGGATCACTCAATTGGCGATGCCCGGTTCCTCGAGGATGGAACGATCCTCTTCGAGTACAACGACACGGGAGGCCGTCGGATCAACCTGGACGGCGAGCTACTCGACGAGTGGGCAGGCTCCATCATCACCGGCCGATTCCTCGTCGACGCCCAGGGGCGGCAGGTCATCGGCGACACACCAATCGTGGTCAACACCGATGCCATGCATCATGAGCAGCATCGCCTACCCGATGGCACACACGTGACCCTCAGCGCCGAACTGCGGGTCCTCGACGGGTTCGACACACCCCAATGCGACGAGGACCCAGCTACATTCGATGGCAGCTACCACCTGATCGGCGATGTCATCGTGATCTTCGACCCTGCCACCGGCAAGGTCCTGAACGAGTTCTCGATATTCGACTACTTCGATCCCCGCGACGATCCGGCGAACTACAACCTTTGCGGACTGTTCTTTGACTGGGTATTTCCGAACTGGCTCTACAAGGGAGTCGACCCCCTGGCGCGAGACTGGACTCACGCCAATGCCGTGGAAGTCGACGAAGCGTCCAATGCTCTCATCGTGTCGATCCGGCATCTCGATGCACTTCTGGCCTTGCGGTGGACCGACGATGCCGAGGGCCCCGCTGGCGAGGCGCTCTGGCAGAGCGGTCGGCTCGGTGATCTGACCCTGACCAACGGTTCGTGGCATCGCTATCAACACGCTCCCGAAGTCCAGGACGATGGCACCATCCTCGTGTACGACAACGGTAACCACAGGCCAGGATTCGGGACTTCCGAAAACCCCTACTTCAGCCGTGTCGTGCTCTATTCCATCGACGGCGATGCCAAGACGGCCGAGCAACTTTGGGAGTTCCGAAGCTCGTTGAACGGCCAACCAGCGTTTGCCGGATTCGTTGGCGATGCCGATCGGCTGGCCAACGGCAACGTCCTCATAACCGATGGTGGCCTCAACGGCGGCATTGACGGCGTGACTTCGGCCCAGATCGTCGAGGTTGTTCCCTTCGGATCGGACGGAGGTGACATCGTCTGGCGCCTCACCGTTGAAGGCGGGGCTGGCTGGGTGGTGTATCGATCAGAACGGCTGGCCGGCGTCTTCGACTGATCGCCACACTCGTTGCGGCCACGACCACCTACCAGTTCAACGAAGACCTGCAAAGCGACAACCAACCCGACTCAGCACTATCCGGATGGGCGTGGATTGCCCGTGGTCGCCAGGAGAAGCCAGAAACCCCGGCACTCCCCAGCACCCGCCCGGTGACACCCCCGCCCCCGACATGACCACCGTGGCGCCTCGCCAAGGGGTTTCGATCCGCGTTATGGTCCGCCCCCCCTGGTACCGCGACCCCACCGAATTCGCCGGACAGGCCGCCGACGGATCACACTGTCGTGATTCCACCTCCGGGGAGGCAGACCATGCTCAGTTCGTTCGACGACTACTTCGTCCACCAGACGTCGCGACCCGTGGCGGTCCCGGCCACGACCGATCGCAACGCCTACGACCGGTTCTGGTTCAACGGCTACACCGACGACGGCAGCCTCTACCTCGGCATCGGCTCCGCCCGGTATCCGAACCTGGGCATCCAGGACTGCGGCCTCACGATCGTCCACGACGGCGTCCAGTACGCCTTCCACGCCTCACGCCGCATGCCCGACGACCCGTCCGACATGACGATCGGCCCATTCCGGATCGAGATCCTCGAGCCCATGATGCGCCTAAGGGTGGTACTCGACGACAACGAGACCGGGATCGGCGCCGACCTGACCTGGACCCCACGCACGGCGTCTTTCGCCGAGGACTTCCAACTGCTCGGCCGGGGACAGATCAACAGCCACATGGAGGCGACCCGGTTCAACCAGTTCGGCCACTGGACCGGCGAGATCCGCCTGCCCGACAACACCATCGCAGTCGACAGGCTGTGGGGCACCAAGGACCGGTCGTGGGGCGTCCGACCGGTCGGCGACCCGGCACCGCCCGGCGCCCCCCGACGACACAGGGGTCTCAAGTTCTTCTGGGCACCACTGCACTGGGACGACCACATCACGCACATGGGGGTGTTCGAGGACGCCGACGGTCATCAGATGCACTGGGACGGGTTCATCCTCCCCACCTACGACGATCCCGACGACATCCCCGGAATCGAGGACCCGGGCATCGAACGCCTCATGAGGGTGCAGCACGACCTCACGTTCCTGTCGGGAACCCGCCGTATCTCCGGCGGTCGGCTCACCCTCGACAGGGTCGACCGCGACCAAGTGGTCATCGACCTCGAGCCGCTGTTGACCGCCCGCATGAAGGGCATGGGCTACAGCCACCCCACCTGGGGCCACGGCCACTGGAAGGGCGAACTGGCCATGGAAGGCGAATCGTGGCGACTCGACGAGGTCGACGAGATGTCACCCGAGAACCTCCACGTGCAGTCCGTGGTCCGGGCCATCTGTGGCGACCGCACCGGCATCGGCGTCCTCGAACAGATCGTGGTCGGCCCGTACCCCAGATACGGCTTCACCGAGTTCCTCGACCCGGCGCAGTAGCGGAAAAGGTAGCGCACAGAGACTCCTTGGTGTATCATTGGTGTATGACACGCACCAACATCGACATCGATGACGACGCCTGCGCAGCAGTCATGGCCCGCTACCGACTGGCAACCAAGCGCGACGCCGTCAACCTCGCACTGAGCACGCTCGCCGCCGAACCCCTCGACCTCGACCGTGCACGTGCCATGCGCGGCTCCGGCTGGGACGGCGACCTCGAAGACATGCGTGCTGGTCGGACAGCATGATCCTGATCGACACCTCGGCCTGGGTCGAGTTCCTCCGGGACACAGGCTCCCCGACCTGCCGTGCAGTCGATGACCTCCTCGACGGAGACATCGCCGTCTGCGATCCCGTCTGCATGGAGGTCCTCGCCGGCGCCCGGGACGACCTCCATCTGAACGACCTGCGCGGGCTCCTCGCCCGGGCCGGCATCGTCAACACCACGCCGGCCGACTACGAAACCGCCGCATCCCTCTACCGGGCCTGTCGGCGCCAGGGGGAGACCGTCCGTCGGCTGACCGACTGCCTCATCGCTTCAGCCGCCATCGCTGCCCGGACCCCGGTCCTGCACGCCGACGCCGACTTCGACGTTCTCGCCCGCCACACGCTGCTCGAGGTCGTCACGCTCTGACCGTCGTCAGGCTGCTTCCTCGTCGAGCACCAGGCGGAGGCAGTCGGTGACGCCGCCCGCGAGGTAGGTGTCGGTGCCCGGCGGCATCACGCCCCGTTCCTCGAGCCGGTTGATGACCCGCACCACGATGGCGCAGTAGCGGACGGCGGCGAACGCCTCGTGCCACCACGTGGCCCCGACCGGACGTCCCAGCGCCACCTCGTAGGTGGACACGAGTTCACTGCGTGAGGGCTCGCCGTCGAGACGCCGGTTGCCACAGGCCTCGTGGATCCAGCGGTCGAACATCAGGAACCAGCCCAGGTCGAACTCGGCCGGGACGATCGTGGCACCCTCGAAGTCGGTGAGGCAGGCCGGCGTGGCCCCGTCCCAGAAAATGTTCCCCAGCCGGCAGTCGCCCCAGCAGAGAGCCGGCTCGGCACCATCCGGGACATCGGCGGCAAGGCGCAACCAGGCTTCCTCCATGACCGGATGCGGGCGTCCCCTCAACTCCCGACCGGCGAACTCCCGCCAGATGTCGAGTTGGCGTCGGAGGTCGGGCTCGACGCCGTCGGGGACGAGGAAGCCCAGGCCCGCCGCCCGCCAGTCGATCCGGTTGACGGCAGCGACCGTCCGTATGCCTGCAATGTTCATGTCGCGTCGACGCTGCGCCGTGGACTCCACGTAGAAGCCCTCGGCCGTGTACGCCGGGGTCTCCCGCGGCACGTCACCCTCCACGAACCCCGTGACGAAAAACGGTGCGCCGATCACCGCCGGGTCGGACTCGTAGCCGACCGGCGGGGCCACCGGTAGCGAGGTGTGGCTCCGGATCGCCTCCATCACCCGCCACTGCAGGTCGACCTCAACGACGATGCCCGGTGCCTGGGCCGGGTACACAGCCGCCTCGGGAGGCTCGCGCCGAAGCACGAAGCGTTCATCCCGATCGGCCCCATTGCAGGTGACGACCGCCGGCAGGATCATCGTCTCGCCCGAGTAACCGCCCTCGGGCACCGACACCCCGTCGATGCGTACCGACGAGGCACCGTCGAGTCGAACCGCCAACCATCCCTCGACGGCCCGCAGGTCCACGTCGGGCCCGGTGTCCATTCAGTCGCCCGAGGTCACCTTCGACGGTCGGAAGAACACCAGCATCTGCAGGACGCCTCCGCCGACACCGAGCAGCAGGGCGATCCAGAAGCCGGTCCAGCCGTCGAGGTCGGCGGCGATGCCAAATGCCTCGTCGAGCGACCAGGTTCCAGGGCCCAGGGTGGCCGACACCAGCGCCATCACGGAAAGGATGAACACGTATTCGTAGCCCTCCTTGATGATGAAGAAGCCGTTGGAGCGGTGGGTGGTCCAGAAGGCGACGACCATCACGCCGATGACCCCGGCGGCGGCCAACGGGTTGAGAAGGCCGAGCGCCAGCAGCACCCCGGCACCCACCTCGGAGCTGGCGGCGAGGATCGCATTGAGGCGGCCGGGCCGCATCCCGATGCTGTCGAACCAACGGCCGGTGCCGGGAATCCGTCCACCCCCGAAGAACTTGTTCCAGCCATGGGCGGCGAGGGTGAGGCCCGCTGTCGCACGCAGGATCAGCAGGATCAGGTCGATGTCCGTCGTGGACTTCATGGCAGGCCCTTCGGCAGGTTCAGCGATCGTCGGCGGGTGACCCTACTGCGGAGCCGAATACGATCTTCCACCGTGTCCCTGATCAAGGTCGTTCTAGCCGTCATCGTGGCCGTGGTCCTCATACGGGCCGGGCTCGTCCTGCTGCGCGCCCTTGCCACGCCGGTCCCCGAGCCACCGCCCCCCGGCGACCTCCGGAAGGTCAAGTTGCAGTACCGGTGCAGCCTCTGCGGCACCGAGGTGCGCATGACCGTTGCCACCGAACAGGACCCTGACCCGCCCCGCCACTGCATGGAGGACATGGAGATCGTCGCCACCGAGGAGTGACGCTTCGTCTCAGCCGGTGCCCACTTGTCCACAGTCTGTGGACCAATCTGTGGGAAATGACACGCGTGGGATTCGAGGCTGAATCCCGGAAACCGGGCGATTTCGCAGGTACGTGAACGGCTAGTGGAACCGCGTCGCCGTGATGATGCCGCCGAGGATGCTGCCCAGGCCGACCATCAGGTAGAGGTTCTTCATCCCGCCCGGCATCCAGCCCACGTAGTTGAAGAAGATGATTGCTATGCCGAGCGCCAGGAGGCCGAACATCAGCACGGGCACCCACGTCGGCGAGGTCTTCGAGGCGGCGGATGTCGGGGCGTTGTAGCGCGAACCGGAGGGACCACCCCTGGGGGTCACCCGGCCGCCCTCTACGCGCTTCTTCGGGGGAGTCGACATGGGCACGAGGATAGGGGCACCGGGGCAGGACGGGCGGCTCCACCGGAATCCAGCCGACCGGCAGTGGCCACGCCCGTTACGGTACGCACCCGTGGCCGCCCGTGTCCTCGTCATCGACAACTACGACTCGTTCGTCTACAACCTCGTCCAGTACCTGGGTGAGCTCGGCGCCGAGCCGATCGTCCACCGCCACGACGCCATCACGACCGTCGAGGCCTCCGAACTCGAGCCCGACGCCGTCCTCATCAGCCCGGGGCCCGGCCGGCCCGAGGACGCAGGCGTCTCAACCTCGATCATCCGCTGGGCCGCCGGACGGATCCCCGTCCTCGGCGTCTGCCTGGGCCACCAGTGCATCGGCGCCGCCTGGGGTGGCAACGTCATCCGGGCACCGGACGTCATGCACGGCAAGACCTCGCAGATCCACCACGGGGGCGACGGCGTGTTCGCCGGGCTTCCCTCCCCGTTCGAGGCGACCCGCTACCACTCGCTGCTGGTCGAGCGCTCGTCGATCCCCGAGGAACTCGAGGTGACCGCCTCCACCGACGACGGCCTCGTCATGGGGTTGCGCCATCGGGACCTCGACGTCGAGGGCGTGCAGTTCCATCCCGAGTCGATCCTCACCGCATCCGGCCACGACCTGTTGGCCAACTTCCTGGCCAGGGTGGCCTGACCTCAACCCTCAGCGGTCGTCTCCGGCGCCACGGGCGGCTCGGTCGGCTCCGGCGCCAGGGTCGGCTCGGTCGTCTCCGGCGCCAGGGTCGGCTCGGTCGTCTCCGGCGCCAGGGTCGTCTCCACGGAGGCCTCAGCCTCGCCGACGACGATGGTCACCGCCGTCCCCCGGCCGACCTCCTCATCCGGCAGCGGGCTCTGGGAGATGACCCGGCCGGCATTGGGGCTGTCGGTCGGAAGCGTCTGGAACCGTACGTTGACGGCGAACCCGGCGCCCTCGAGAGCGACGGTGGCGGAATCCTGTGTGAGGCTCACCACTGGTGGCACCGGCACCGGTGCCGGACCGGACGAAACGACGATCGTGACCTCCTCGCCGGGCTCCAACTCGGTCCTCGACATCGGCTCTGTCCGCAGCACTAGCCCATCGGCCACGTCCTCGCTGTATTCCTCGATCGTGACCGCCCGCCAGCCCAACTGGACGATGATGTTCATGGCATCGAGCACGGGCCGGTTGACGAGGTCGGGAAGCTGCTCGACCGGCGGCCCCGACGATACGAAGATGACGATCTGCGCAGTCGCCTCCACGGGACTTCCCGCTGGCGGGTTCTGCTCGATTACCTGACCGGCCGGCACCACAGGATCCTCGAGGGGGTAGACGTCGACGACCAGGCCCATCGCCTCGAGATCCCGTTTGGCGTCGGCCTGCGCATCCCCGACCACGTCGAGCAGCACCATGGGCCCGGTCCCCCTGCTCACCCAGAGCCGGACCGTGTCGGCCTGCTCGACCTTGGTGCCCGCAGCAGGCTCCTGGTCGAAGACCGTGTTTTCGGGGAACTCGTTGTTGGTCTCGTAGTCCATCTGGACGCTGAGCTTGGCCTCGCGCAGCGCCGAACGGGCCTCGTCCATCGGCACTCCGATCAGGGACGGGACCTCGACGCGGTCCTCGGGAACGGAGGTGGTCGATGAGTCGTTGTTGACGCCGAGCGTGTCGAAGAACTCGACGACGAGGTACCCCAACGCGATCACGAGGGCCCCCAGCCCGACAAAGAAGAGCAGCGTGCGGCGCCAGCCATCGTCCCTTCGGCTTCGGGATCCCTTGCCGTAGTCGACCGGCGGCGTCCCAGCGGGTGTCGCCACACGTGCGCCAGCGCCGGTGGCGCTCGGCGGCCGAAGGTCGTGGGCCCCCTCCCTGTAGCGGCGCAGGTCGCTGCGGAGGTCCTCGGCTGTCGGGTAGCGGTTGACCGGGTTCTTGGCGAGCAACTTGAGGGTGATCGCCTCCAGGGACTCGGACACCGAGGCCCCGGATGCCCGTAGGGGTGGAGGGCTCTCCTGGACGTGCTGGTAGGCGACCGCAAGGGGCGAATCGCCCGTGAACGGCGGTCGCCCGAGGAGCATCTCGTAGAGGACGATCCCGAGGGCGTAGAGGTCGCTGCGGGGGTCGACGGGCCGGCCCTGGGCCTGCTCGGGAGAGAAGTACGTGGCGGTGCCCATCACCGTTCCGGCTTGTGTCAACTCGGTCTGGTTGCCGACCATCGCCGTTGCGATCCCGAAGTCTGCGACCTTGACGTGCCCGTTGGCGGTCACGAGGACGTTGCCGGGCTTGACATCGCGGTGGACGAGCCCGTTGCGGTGTGCAAATCCGAGGGCTGCCGCAATGTCGGTGGCGACCTCTGCGGCACGGTCGGGATGCAGCGCCCCCTGGGTACGGAGGATCTCGGCGAGGCTGCGACCCTCGACGTACTCCATGACGATGAAGTAGGTGCCCTCCTCCTCGCCCCAGTCGTAGACGCCCACGATGTTGGGGTGGTTGAGGTTGGCGGCCGCCTGCGCCTCGCGGCGGAACCGTTCCACGAAGTTCGGGTCGTCGGCGAACTCGTTGAATAGCACCTTGACGGCGACCGGGCGATCGAGCAACTGGTCGCGGGCCAGGTACACGTCGGCCATGCCGCCTCGGGCGATCTGGCGATGAAGTTCGTAACGCCCGCTGAAAACCGTCGGGCCCTGCGCGGACATGGGGACGGATTCTATCCCCGAGGTCGGGTCGCGCTCACCGCGGCCCTTCCCCTACGGTGCGCGCGAATGGTCATCGCCGTCTCCGGGCCAGTCGGGTGAGCATCGACTGGAACGGTTGCACCAGCGGGGCCACCCGCCTACGGGTGGAACGCGTCCCGCCATTGGACGGCTGCTCGACCTCCACCTCAGGGCGTTGCCATGGTCCTTCGAGCGGTGGGGCGACGTCGACATCGACCACCAACGCTGTGACGTTGTCGTGTCCCCCGGCATCCACGGCTGCGCGCACAAGGGCCGCTGCGGTCAGTTCGGGGTTGTCGTCTCCCCCCAGCAGGTCGGCGATCCGGTCGTCGTCGAGTTCGTTGAACAGGCCGTCGCTGCACAGCAGGTAGCGGTCGCCGGCCAGCGCCTGCAGTTCCCATGTGTCGACGGACAGCGCCGGTTCGATGCCCAGCGCCCGGGTCAGGATGTTGCGCTGCGGATGCCGAGCAGCTTCCTCCTCGGTCAGGTCACCTGCCCGGACCAGGTCGGCGACAAGGCTGTGGTCGTCGCTGATCTGCGTCAGTCGGCCGTCGCCGTACCGGTACACCCGGCTGTCTCCCACGTTGGCGACCGCCAGGACATCGGCACCCTCGCCGCGGACCAGGGCCAGCGCACACAGCGTCGTGCCCATGCCGAACAGGTCCACGTCGCCGGCCGCCCGTCCGAACACCGCATGGTTGGCACGGTCGACCGCCCGGGCGAGACCGGCCCGGGTACGGTCGTCGAACGAGCCCAGCACGCCGGCCACCGCCTCCGCCGATGCGACCTCTCCCCCACGGTGGCCCCCCATGCCGTCCGCCAGGACGAAGATGTCGTCGCCGGTTCCGAAGTCGTCCTGGTTGGTTGCCCGGACACGACCCACTGCCGAGGCTCCACCGTGCAGGAGGCGCACCCTTCGGCGGCGACGGCTCACCGGTTCACCGTTCGTAGGCGGTTCACGGTCACCACAGTTCCAGGACGGTGTCGCCCACCTGCAGATGGTCACCGGCGCCCAGGGCGGTCGGTGATTCGACCCTCTCACGGTTCACGTAGGTCCCGTTGGTCGAGCCAAGGTCTTCGACGACGAGGTGCCCGCCGGTCCGGAACAACCGTGCGTGGATCGGCGAGACATGCCCGTCGTCGACCGTGATCCCGCACCCGGCTGCCCGACCGAGCGTGACCTCCTCTTCGACGTCGACGGTCAGGCCCTCGAGCGACTCGGGGGCGACCACCATCAGGTGGCGTGGCCCACTACGGCCCCGGCTCGATGAGCGGACGAGCAGGGCCGAGCCACCGGCAACCGCGGCGAGGGCGGCGATCAGGGCGGCGAGTGGGAACAGGTCGGGCACGACGCCAACGATCGTAACGACGCTCCCGTGCCCGATCGGGTCACGTCCCCGTCTGCCGGGCGCGGCTGTCCGGGGCCAGATGCCGTTACGCTTCCCGCCGCTGCTCGCGCGAGTGGCGGAATTGGCAGACGCGCAGGATTCAGGTTCCTGTGTCCGCAAGGACGTGAGGGTTCAAGTCCCTCCTCGCGCACCCCGAGTCCACGTCCCGGCCTCTCAGGACCCGGGACGGGGCTCGCAGCCGGCGATGTCGGCCAGGAGCCGCATCTCGTCGTCGCTCCCCGGGCGCACGGTCAGCCCGGTGGCGTCGCTGGCCTCCCAGGACGCCCACTTCGACCGGATCCGCTGCTCGTCACCGATGAGCGCCCCGTCGTCGAGATAGTCGTCCGGCACGGCGGCTGCGGCCTCGTCGCGCCGACCGGCGGCGAACAGTTCGTGGATCCTGGCGGCCTCCTCGCCGAAGCCGCGCCGCACCATTGCATCCCGATGGAAGTTGTGGTCGTCGGTGCCGTAGCCGCCGACCAGCATCGCCGTCTGCGGCCTGGCGGCATCGAGGGTTGCCCGCACGTCGTCGGTGAGCACCAGCCGGGCCGACGCCTGGATCTCGACATCGGCGATGGTGCGTCCCCCTGCGTCCAATCCGGCGGCGATGTCGTCGGCGTACAGGTGGGCGCTTCCCGGCGTGTAGCCGAGCGGTATCCATCCGTCGGCTACCTCGAAGGCCAGGCGGACGTTGCGGGGACCGCCTGCGGCCAGGAAGATCGGCAGGTCGGGGTTCATGTGCAGGATCGGCTTAAGGGGGCGGCCGACGCCGAGGCCTTCGGGCCCGTCGTGGGGGAGGTGCAGGATCTCGCCGTTGATCGCCACCGGCGCTTCGCGTCGGAACACCTGGCGCACCACGTCCACGTACTCGCGCAGCGTCTGGTTGGGTCGGGTCCAGGGCTGCCCGTACCAGCCTTCGACGACCTGTGGACCCGAAAGGCCCAGGCCGCAGATGACCCGGCCGGTGGCCATCGCCTCGAGCGTGCCGAACTGCATGGCCGTGGTGGTCGGTGGGCGGGCCGCCACCTGGGCGATGCCGCTGCCGAGGCGGATGCGGCTAGTGCGGGCGGCCAGGAAGGCGAGCGGCGTGATGGCGTCGGCGCCGTAGATCTCGGCGGTCCACACCGAGTCGAAGCCGAGGCGTTCGGCGAGCCGAACCCGTTCGAGGGGCAACTCGAGCCGTGGCGACGACCAGGTGTCGAGGCCGAGCCCGAGCTTCACGGAGCCTCCGCTCAGGCGTTGACGTCGACGACGACGCGTCCGCGGATCCGGCCGGCGAGCAGTTCCTCGGACACCCCGATGACATCTCCGAGGCCGACGACCTGCGTCATGCCGGCGAGGAGGCCCTGGTCGAGGTCGCTGGCCAGACGTTCCCAGGCCACCAGGCGGCGGGGGCGGGGAACGGTCACCGAGTGGACCCCCCGCAGGGTGACGCCCCGCAGGATGAACGGCGCCACCGATGTCGGCAGGTCCATGCCCTGGGCGAGGCCACAGGCGGCTACACAGCCCTCGGGCTCGATGGCGGCGAGCACGTTGGCGAGGGTGTGGCTCCCAACTGCGTCGATGGCACCGGCCCAACGTCCCCGCACCAGCGGACGGGTCGAGGGTTCGGACAGCTCGCTGCGCTCGACGATCGTCGTCGCCCCGAGCCCGGTCAGGTAGTCGGATTCCTCCGGCCGTCCGGTAGAGGCGTGGACCTCGTAGCCGCGAGCGGCCAGGAGGGCGATCGCGGTACTTCCGACGCCACCGGCAGCGCCGGTAACCAGGACGGGTCCGCCGTCGGGGGTCACCTGGTGTTCCTCGAGGGCGAGCACGCAGAGCATGGCCGTGTATCCGGCTGTGCCGATGGCCATGGCCTGCTCGGTGGTGAAGGCGTCGGGCACGGGCACGGTCCAGCCACCCTGGACACGGGCCCGCTGGGCGAACCCGCCCCAGGTCTCCTCGCCAATGCCCCAGCCGTTGACCACCACCCGTTCACCGACGGCGACATCAGGGTGGTCTGAGGAGGCGACGGTGCCGGCCAGGTCGATGCCGGGGACCATGGGCCATGACCGCACGATCGGCGACGAGTTCGTGACCGCAAGGCCGTCCTTGAAGTTCACGGTCGAGTGGGCGACGTCGACCAGCACATCGCCATCGGGGAGGGCGTCATCGTCGAGGTCGGTGATCCCGACGGAGAAGGCATCGTCGGACATTTCGGCCAGCAGGGCTTTGAACACGGGATCTCCTCGGGTGGGTCGGGTTCGAGCCGGCGCCTACCGGCCGAACATGGCCAGCCACTGCTCCTCGGAGCGTGGCCGGAACACGAAGTTGTTGGTGCGGGTGTGGCCCATAGTGGCCGACGGCTGCGGCGAGTACAGGTGGCCGGGATACAGGACCGCGGTGTCGGGGACCTTCGACAACTTCTGCGTGAGGCTCCGGTACAGCGCAGCCGGGTCGCCACCGGGCAGGTCGGTACGGCCGCAGCCCTCGAGGAACAGCGTGTCGCCTGCGACCAGGCGGTTGTCGACCAGGAAGCACTGGCTGCCCGGGGTGTGTCCGGGGGTGTGGATCAACTCGATGTCGACCTCGCCGACCCGGACGTGGTCGCCGCTGGCGTGTTCGACAACGTCGCCCGCTTCGAGGCCGGTCACCTTGCGGATGAACTCGGCCTCCTCGCTCTGTGCGTGGACGGGCACGGACACCTCGTCGAGCAGTTCCCTCACGCCGGCGATGTCGAAACCCATCATCGAACCGCCCACGTGGTCCGGGTGGTAGTGGGTGGCGAGCACCCCGGTGCACCGCATACCGTCGGCCTCGAGGGCCTGCAGCAGTGCGACGACGTCGTAGGCGGGGTCGACGATGACGGCCTCGCCGGTGTGGCGGTCGCCGATGAGGTACACGAAGTTGACCATCTGCTGTGCCACCTGGTCGGCGGCACCGAAGTCGCGACCGGACAGCAGTTGGCGGAAGTAGAGCCTGTCGGTTGCCGGGTCGTTCATGGGCGCATCGTAGGGAGCGGCTCAGGCCGGTTCGCCGTCGGGCGGTGGCACGAGGGGCTCGGTGCCACGTCGGCGCCAGGCCTCCTCCGCCTGCGATACGACCTCCCGCAGCGGCAGGCCGAGTCGCCGGGCGGCCCTGGCGGCGTCGTCGTGTTCGACCTTGGCCCGTCCGGACGTGACCTTCATGGCGATGGGCTCGCCGCCGACCTCGACCTCGACCATGGTGCGGGCGGCCGGCCAGCGCTCGAGGGTGTGGCCACGGACCCCGAGCGACCCGGTCTCGGCGGTGAGCACGGCTGCCACCTCACCGACCCGGCTCGGGTCACAGAGCGTGCTGACCACGTGGGCGGGTCGGCCCTTCTTCATCACGATCGGGGTCACCCAGGCGTCGTGGGCGCCGGCAGCGAGGCATTCGGTGACGGCATGGGCGAGGGTCTCACCCGTGGCGTCGTCCACGTTGACCTCGAGCAGCATCACCGGCTGGCCCGGTTCGGCTGCCGCCGCCGCCCCGCCGACCACGACCTGTGTCACGTTCGGTCGGCCGTCGAGGTCGCGGCTGCCGGCGCCGAATCCGCTGGCCTCGACCAGCATCGTCGGCATCGGGCCCCAGACGGAGGTGGTGGCAGCCAGCAGGGCTGCACCGGTGGGGGTGGTGAGTTCGAATGGCACGTCGGTGCCGTGTGTGGGTGCCCCGACGAGGAGCCCCACGGTGGCCGGTGCGGGCACGGGGATGAGGCCGTGGGCCGAGCGGACCATGCCCGTACCGGTGGCAACGCTGCTGGCGTGCACCACGTCGATGCCGAGAACCTCGAGTGCGGCACAGGTGCCGACGACGTCGACGATGCTGTCGATGGCGCCGACCTCATGGAAGTGGACCTGCGAGGGCGGCCTGTTGTGGAGCCGCCCCTCCACCTCGGCGAGTGCGTGGAACGTGGCGAGCGCCCGACGGGTGACCCGGTCGGGAAGGTCGGCCTCCTCGATCATGGCCGTGATGTTGCCGGCCGTGCGATGCACGGTGGTCTCCTCGGCGTGCACCCGTGCCCTGGTGGCGGCTATGCCGCAGCGCAGCACCGGTTCGAACTCGAGCTTCCAACCGCCCACCGGCAGCCGCTCGACGAGCTCGACGACCGCGTCGCCGTCTGCACCGGCATCGACGAGGGCACCGAGGGCCATGTCGCCGGCGATCCCTGAGAAGCAGTGGAACCAGGCGAGGCGGGTCACGGGCATGTCCCCAGATGGCGCAGCACGGCGCAGGCGGCGCCGAAGCCGTTGTCGATGCCGACCACGGTCAGGCCCGAGGCGCACGAGGCCAGCATGCCCAGCAGGGCGGTGACGCCCTCCAGCGAGGCGCCGTATCCGACGCTGGTCGGCACGGCGGTGACAGGGGCCCCTGTGAGGCCTCCGACGACGCTGGCCAGCGCCCCCTCCATGCCGGCCACGACCACGACGGCATCGGCCGCCTGCAGGGTCTCGACCTCGGCAAGTAGGCGGTGGATGCCTGCGACGCCGACGTCGGTGATGCGCACCGGTTCGAGCCCGTGGGCCCACAGCACGGCTGCGCACTCGTCTGCGACCGGCAGGTCGGCTGTCCCGGCCGTGACCACGGCGACCCGCTCGGGTCGTTCGTCGGCACGGCGCCAGATCGCCGTTGCGCCCCGCACGGTCCCGGCGGCGTCAACGCTGAGGGCGGCCGTGACCTGCTCCTTGTCGGCCCGGGTGAGGACCACGGGGCCCGATCCTGCGGCCAGGAGTTCAGCGACGATCAGGGCCACGTCCTCCGGGGTCTTGCCGGGCCCGTAGACCGCTTCGGGCAGTCCCTGCCGTAGCGCACGGTGGTGGTCGACACGGGCGTTGCCCACATCGGCGAACGGAAGGGCACGGAGAAGTCGCACGGCCTCGTCGGGATCGACCTCGCCGGCGGCGACGCCGTCGATCAAACGGCGCAGGGCTACGGCGTCCATGTCACTATCCTCCCCCGTCGTGGCCACAGACACACCCTCGCGTCCCCCATCGATCGCATACCTGGGTCCGGCGGGGACCTTCACGGAGCAGGCGCTGTTCACCCAGGCCGACCTCGCTGCGCTGGAACACGTCCCGGCGTCGTCCATCTCGGATGTCCTGCGGCAGGTATCGGGCGGTGAGGTTGCCCTGGGTTTCGCCGCAATCGAGAACTCGATCGAGGGCAGCGTCAACGTCACCCAGGACGCCCTCACCTTCGAGGCCGACCTGCTGATCCAGCGCGAGGTGGTCATCTCGGTCCAGTTGAACCTGCTGGTGTCGAACGGGACGTCGTTGTCCGACGTGCGCCGCGTCGTGTCGTTCCCCCATGCCATCGCCCAGTGCCGTGGATGGCTCCGCGAGCACCTCCCCGATGCCACCATCGACGCCTCGAACTCCACGGCTGACGCTGCACGACGCATCGCCGAAGCTCCCGACGGGCACACGGCTGCGATCGCTCCGGGGCGGGCCGCCGACGTCTATGGGCTCGAGATCCTGGCCGGCGACATCGAGGACCATCCCGAGAACGAGACCCGGTTCGTCCTGGTGGCGTCCGACGGGATCCCGGAGCCGACCGGCCACGACAAGACCTCGCTGGTCGTGTTCCAGCGGGCGGACCGACCCGGCAGCCTTCTCGGCATCCTGCAGGAGTTCGCCGCACGTTCGATCAACCTGACCCGTCTCGAGTCCCGCCCCACCAAGCAGGGCCTGGGCGACTACTGCTTCCTGATGGACCTCGAAGGCCATGTCGCCGACGACGTGATCGCCGACTGCCTGCGCAACCTGCACATGAAGCACGGCAGGGTGAAGTTCCTCGGCTCGTACCCGGCGGCGGGCAGCAGTGGCGACGAGGTCCGTAGCGAGGCGTCGGCCGCGTCGCAGGCCGCCGATGCCTGGCTTGCCGACCTGCGCGACGGCATCGGCTGACCTGTCGGCCGTCTGACCGGCCGGCGAGGCGCCGGGCGACCCGGTGTCCGATCTGGCGGAGGGAGGGGGATTCGAACCCCCGGAGCCGTGAGGCTCAACGGTTTTCAAGACCGTCGCAATCGTCCACTCTGCCATCCCTCCGTGGCGCAGCGTAACGGCAGGGGTCCGCGGTCTCGGGGCCGCCGGTAGCATCCCTGCCCGAGGAGAGGTGGCCGAGCCAGGTTGAAGGCGCTCCCCTGCTAAGGGAGTATGGGCCCAAAAGCTCATCGTGGGTTCGAATCCCACCCTCTCCGCCAACGTCACCTGCCGGCAGTGGGTGATCATGGACCGCTCGTAGACTCGGGCGCCTGCGCTCGTAGCTCAATTGGATAGAGCATCTGATTACGGATCAGAAGGTTGGGGGTTCGAGTCCCTCCGAGCGCGCTGAATTACCTCTGAGGACCAACGACCCGATCAGCCCACGGTGGCGGTAAGGGCCGCTGATGCCGCCCCCACGCCGACAGCGTTCTCGATCGACACCCGCATCGAGTGGACCTGTCCGGAGACCAGGCCCGTCACCGTGGCCGACGTGGTACCGGCTCCGGCCTGGAACGAGGTCCACGTTGCGCCGCCGTCGCTCGAGATCTCGACATGCACGGCCGTGATGGCGGACCCGCCGTTCGAGGGCGTGACCCACGACAGGGTCAGGCGGCCACTCCCCACCATGATCGAGAGTCCTGTCGGAACCTCCGGCACGGCCGCCGGCACCGAAACCACCTCCGCCCATTCGCTTGTGCCGATGGCCGTCACAACCGCCACCCTGAGCCGATACGACGTCCCGTTGGAGAGGCCGGTGACCACGGCCCCGACCTCCACCGAGGTTCCGTCCTCGAAAGTCGCCCAGGTGGCCCCATCGTCAACCGAGGTGGCAACCACGTAGTCGGTGACGGCCGACCCGCCGACGGCCGCAGGAGCAGCCCAGGCAAGCGTCACCTGGCCGTTGCCCGACGTGGCCGCCAGGTCGACGACAACCGAGGGTCGGCCCGGAACGCCGCTGACCGTCGACGACCACGGGCCGGTTCCGATCCCGGTCACCGTCGCCACCCGGAACGTGTATGTCACGCCGTTGGCGAGACCCGAGACCGTCGCTCCGACCTCGCCGGACACGCCGTCGTCGAAGGTGGTCCATGTGGTGCCACCGTCCGTTGAGTACCCGACTACGTAGTCGGTGATCGCCGACCCGCCATCTGCCGTCGGAGTAGTCCAGGTCAGGGTCGCCTGGCCATCGCCCACCGTCGACACGGCCACGTCCGGCGGCGCGTCCGGTGTGCCTATGAGCACGGACACGCCTTCCGAGAACCCACCGGTTCCGAGGTCGTTGACGGCGGCCACCCGGAAGATCATCGTGCGACCGTTGTCGAAGCCGGCCAACACGGCGCTGACCTCCGTCGACACACCGTCCTCGACCACAACCCAGGTCGCCCCGTCGTCACCCGAGGTCTCGATGACGTAGTCGGTGATCGGATGGCCGTCGGCCGTGAACGGCGCAGTCCATGTCAGCGTGGCGCTGCCGAATCCGCCGACGCCCGTCGCTGTCGCCGCCTGGTCGGGTGGGCCGACCGGTGTCACAAGGACGGCAGTCGATCCGGAGGTCACCCCGTACGCGTTCGTGGCCGAAACCCGGAAGGTGTAGGTCCGTCCGTTGACAAGGCCGCTGATGGTGTACGACGGATCCGTGAGGCCGACTGCCTCCTGCCAGGGCGTGCCAACGAACCCGGCGATCCAGTCGGCGAACCCGCTGACCCGGGTCGCTACGTTCGGAAAGGACCCGTCGGCGCAGCTGCCCGTCAACCCGTACGAGACAACGCCGACAAGCCTCGTCGCCCCGAGTTCGGCCACCACCGGGCCACCGCTGTCGCCAAGGCAGGCGCCGACGCCTGCCTCGCCACCCACGCAGAGTTCCGTGTCGGACTGGAAGTCCGGCCAGTCGCCACAGACGTCCTCACCGGGCCCCGCCAGCACGGTCGAGGCCGCGCTACGCAGATCCGACCCGAACTCTTCTCCGGCGACATCGGTAGAGCCCCACCCCGAAGTGGAGAGAGGCGTCCCCGAAACCGGCGCTGCGCCAGTTCCCTGCCACGGGATGGGATCGGCTGCGACCGCTTCGACGGCGGCTGCCAGGTACAGCAGCGCGATGTCGTTGAGCACCAGTTCGCCGTCGTAGTCGGGATGCACGTACATCGACTCGATGGCAAGTCGGTCGCCGGCACCTATCGCAGCCAGGCTGCTGACACCGGCAGCGACCTCGACCTCTGCGACCGCAAGGTCGGAGACACAGTGGGCCGCCGTCACCACCCACCGGGGAGTCACGAGCGTCCCACCGCAGAACTGGGCCGAGAACCCGTCGGCTATGTCCGCCGAGAGGATCGCGACCGTGTGGGGATGGTCGGCGATCGATGTCGTTGAACCGCCGACGATGGACGGCAGGCGAACGGTAGGCGGCGGTGCGACCAGCAGGCCACGTGCCCTCACGGACAACTCCCGCCGTTGGGCACGGATCGATCCCGACCGGGACTGCGTCTCTACGATGGCACCGGCATCCTCGTCGTACCAGATGACCCGGTAGGTGACACCGTCGGTTCCGGACGCCGGCGCCGACCATGACAGTTGGACCTCACGGTCGCCGACGGTGGCCACCAGGGCGTCGACCGTGTCGGGCGTGCTGGTCGACAACGGGGCCATCGCCACGGCCTCCGACCAGGGGCCGGCACCGGCACCGTTGCGGGCCCGAACGCGGACGTGATACGTGGTGCCGTTGGCCAACTCCGTCGCCGAATGGGCGGTGACCCCCGCCGGCGCCTCGACCCGCGTCCAGTTCTCGACAAGGTCGGCGACTGCTGCCGGCTTTACCCATACGTCGTAGCCGGTGATCGGAGACCCACCGTCGCCGGGAGCCGACCAGGTGATCCCCAGGCTCCCGTCACCCCTGTCCACCCCGGGAACGCCCACCCGGCGTGGCGGGAGGCTGGCCCCCAGGGCCATCACCCATTCGCCGTTTGCGGCGACCTCGAGGAACCGGGACCCTGCCGTCAGCTCCACCTGTCCGGAGAAGGCCCCGATCTCGTTGATCGGCAGTGCGGCCGCCTGACCGTCGGGTCCGTACTCCCAGACGATGAAGTTGGCCGATCCGTCATGGCGTGCCGTGACCAGGCCTGCCCCGTCGACCACCGGATCAGGCAGGAGCAGCACATCGTCCTGCATTCCCCCCGCCGTGAGGCCCGAACCGAACGGCGTCGCCGACGCCATCGGCAGGAAGGCCGCCGACCACTCGCCATCGGCCACCACCGCGAGTGCGGCAAAGGATTCCGGGTCGTCGGCTACGATCCGCCCCCGGAAGGTGCCAACCCGGTCGATGAGAACCTCGAGTTCATTGCCCGCCACATCGAGGGACGCGACCCGGAACGACCCCGGCCCTGCATGTGTGAACGACACGATCTGGTAGTCCGATGGCAGGCCCGAGGTCAGCGAGACCGTCTGCGTGCCCACTCCACTGAAGGCCACGGGCACCACCGCAACCGCTGCGGGTACGGCCGGGCGAACGATCTCGATGCCCCGGGCGCCGGCGTCGAGGCCGGCGAAGAAGCTGAGCAGCGCCGCCCCGAAGACCTGTGACTGCTCACGGCTGATGCAGTAGTGGTCGGCGACCCAGTCGAGCATCGCCAGGTCCTCGCCTACCCACTGCGACTCATAGCGGCGGGTGCCGTACGGATCGATCAGGCCTCCGTAGTCGAGGTCGCACTCCGGGTCGGTCCGCCCCGAGATGTTGAGGATGAAGTTGATGACGGCAACGCCGGTTCGCTGGAGACCTTCTGCTCCGTCGAGCCCCAGGTGGTCGGCCGCCCAGAGCAGGTCGGGCAGGTCGGACTCGGCGTAGGCGGAACCGACCGGATCGGCCGCTGCAGGACCGGCAATGACCCCGACCAGCAGGACGAGCGACAGCATCGTGCCGACGGTCAGCGCCCCCAGCGTCTTCGTCAAGTCCACGGCATCCGTTCCGCCCCCTGGGCGCTCCCTGCGCCCCTGGGTCGCCCCATCGTAGGCGCCAACACGGCGAGCGCGACAGCGGCCACGCGCTGTGCCCGGTTTCGACATGAAATGCGGACATCCACGTCGGATGTCGCACCGTAGGCTCGCCTCCATGCCGGACGCTCCCCCCGTGGACGATGCCCTCGTCAACTTCGCAGTCGACATCGCACGCGAGGCCGGCGAGCTCACCCTCAACTACTTTCGCAGAGCCGACCTCGACGTGGAGGGCAAGGCCGACGGCAGCCCGGTCACCATCGCCGACCGCTCCGCCGAGCGCCTGCTCCGCGAGCGGATCGCCGCTGAATTTCCCGACGATGCGGTCGTCGGCGAAGAAGAACCGGACACAACCGGACCATCGGGTCGCACCTGGATACTCGACCCGATCGACGGCACCGAGTCGTTCATCCGGGGCGTACCCCTGTACGGCAACCTGGTGTCACTCGAGGACGAGCACGGCCCAGCCGTCGGGGTGGTCAACATCCCCGGCCTCGACGAGTGCGTGTGGGCAGGGCGGGGGCTGGGCTGCTTTGTCGACGGCGAACCAACGCTCGTTTCGACCCATGCCGACATTCCCGGCGCATGCATCGTCACCAGCGGGGTCGACTACTGGCCGTCCGCTGAAGCCCTGCAGTCCTTCGTGGCGCCCGGCACCGTCATCCGGACCTGGGGCGACGCCTACGGCTACGTCCTCGTCGCCACCGGCCGGGTCGATGCGATGGTCGATCCGATCGTGAACCGCTGGGACGTGGCCCCGTTCCTCACGATCATTCCCGAGGCAGGCGGCGTATTCAGCGACTTCGCCGGAACGGTGACCGCCGAAGGCGGTACCGCCCTGGCAACCAACCACGCCCTCCACGCCGAGATACTAGGAATCCTCGCCGACTGAGACCTTTCGCAGCCCTCCAACTCAGGGGCTCTACCGCAACCCTGCAAGCGGATCAGCAGGCGGCTCCCCGATCCCGCCCTCACAGGCCACGCCGGGCTCTGGCGCTGTTTCGGCATCACGGTAGGTGTCGACGAAGGCCAGCAATCGAGGATCGTCCGGTCCGTCAAGCTCCAGGCGCCGCGCCCATGCCGTTGCAACGACAGCGGCCTCCTGGTCCGGATACGGCGACAACAGCACCTTGTCGACACCGGTGAGCTGCCCGGTGAGCGACACGATCCCCGCCACCCCGACATCCGGCCGGTATGTGATCCAGACGGCGCCGTGTTCGAGGCTGTGCACCGCCGCCTCATCGTGCAACTCGACCGTGTACAGGCCACAGTTGTGCCAGACCCCGAGATGATCGCCACCCGCCGGCGGGATCGTCGGATAGTCGACATCGGCATCGGTGTGCTCCCGGCTCGTGACCATGATGCGCTCTACACCGTCCGGTACGACACCGGTCCCTTCGCCACCAGTCCCTTCATCGCCGCTGCAACCCACAACCGAAGACGCGACGATCGCCACCACGAGCCCGGCCGCCGCACGCCCGGCCACCTCAAACCACCGCATGTTCGCCCTCGAAGATCTCCGCCACCAGGCCACGGTCGGCCACGGTATGGAGGAACGCCACCGGCTCCACCATCTCAGGGAGGCTCGCCATCCCCCGGACCCGCAGGCGGCCATCCAGCGCCCATTCGACCGTCGTGGCGGCCACCGCAGCAGCTGCCACGGCCGGACGTTCGGCCACCCCCAGGACACGGACATCCTGGGTGCTGCCCCGTCGGCCACGGACCTCGACGCGAACAGCTCCCACCCCACCTTCGACGTGGGTCGGACTCAACATCGGAAGCGGCGCCGTCAGGCGGTCGAGCCGGGTCGCAGCCATGCGGGCCGTGATGCGCTCCACCTCGGGAAACGCATGGTGAAGGAGCACGGGATCGGGCAGGGCCGCCCGATAGCAGTCCATGGGACCCACGGGCTCGGGAAACCAGCAGAGCTCGCGACCCGAACCACCCGGCCGTCGTCGCCATCCACCGCTCCGCCAGTCGTACGACAGCCTGCTCAAGGCGCGGTGGTGGACAAGGGCACATGCTGGGCCTCCCGCACCCGCCTTTGCAATGTGGATCTCGTCGACATGGTCGAACCAGGACCGGGCATGTGCGGCCAGGACACCGGACAGGCCGGGAGCAAAACCCGCACCGAGCACCACCGGAACCCCCCGTTCTCCGGCCTCGTCGGCGAGCCGCGATACTGCGACGGTCTCGGCAAGGCCGTCGCCGCTCAGGACGACCGGAATGCCACCCGAGAGGGCGTCCCTGACCGCCGCCAACTGCGTTCCCCGAGGCGTGGCGACGACGATGACATCGGCATCGACCCGGTCGGGAAAGGGAGCAAGCTCAACCTCGACTCGTCCCTCCGAGGCGGCGGCATCGAGGACGGCCAGTGCCCCGGACAAACGTTCGGGGTCCACGTCGCGCAGGACCACCCGGTCGACATGAACCGCTGACCCGCCAGCCAGCAGGTGCCGGGCGACCCGAATTCCGACCGCCCCGGCGCCGAAGATGGCAACACGACTCACGTCAGGTCCGGTCCCTCGAGCGGCCGCCAACCACCCGACTGGCGCTCGACGGGCGCTCCTCCGGCCATTCGGAGCCCCGCCGCCATGGTCGCTGCAGCGGCGAGTGCTGCGATCGCCCTCCGGATCATGCGCATGGTCGGATCCTAGATATCGAACGGGGCTACGGGAGTGTGGGGCTAGCTGGAATCGAACCAGCGACCTCACCCTTATCAGGGGTGCGCTCTAACCGACTGAGCTATAGCCCCCGGTCCGGGAACCGTAGCGGGACCGCTGGTCGCCGCCTACCCGTCGCCCCCCGGTTCGGCCTGTCCGGACCCCGAATCGGATCGCCGCCGCCGCCCCACCTTGTCGGTCGGGACCACCTCCTCGCCGGCACGCAGCCGACGACGCCGAACGGCTGTCTCCTCCTCGATCATCGTGAACCTGATGCCACCCATGAGGTCGCTGATCAGGTTGAACAGGACAACAAGCACCACGGTGAGCGCCGTGCCGCCGATGACGAGGACGAGGCCTGCCAGCATGTACAGGCGGAAGATCTTGTCGGTGTCGAAGGCGAACGTCTCGAGCGCGAAGAGTTCCTCGATGAAGCGTTCGACCTTCTCGATCACCCCTGCGGTCTCGGCGGTCCGCCACAGGGCCTGGGAGGCGATTATGGCCATCCCCCAGACGCAGAGGTAGAAGACCAGGCCGATCTTGAGCACCGACCAGGGCTCGACGTGTCGGATGAGCCGCCGTACCCGGCGAACCCGATAGCCGCGGCGCGGCTGCCGCGGCGTGCGCTCCTCGGACGAGCGGCTCCGCCCCCGCGGTGAGAACCGGGGAACCGACGGACCCCGCCTGGCCTTCTGCTCTTCGGACGGTGCAATCGGCGGAAAAGCCGGCGTAGAAACCGGAGCGGACGCCTCGTCGTCGGGCAACCCCTCGAAGAGCCTCTCGAGCCGGACTCCTGTTGTAGCCGGGCCGGCCGGCGGGGGCGCCTCGTCGACTTCGTCGGCCACGGCAGATGGAGGTTCATCGGCCGATCTGGCACCCGGGGCGAGGCTTGCCGAGGAGACCGGTGCCTGCCCGGACGGTTCACCGGAAGCCGACGTGTCGTTCTCCGATTCGTCCGACGGCGCTGGACGGTCCGGTTCCGCCTGATCCGCTTCGTTCACGGTAGGGAGTCTAGGGCCGGGCAGGCGAACGGACCGGTCGCTACCAGACCCCGGCCTTCGAGGCTTATCGTGCGAATGTCCGGATCGTCTGCGCCCGGGCCGTGGCGCGTGCCCGACCCACGCCGACCTCCACGACCACCTCCCCGGATGGTTCGTCAAACGACAGGATCCGGGCACCGTTGGCCCCGGCCAGGCGAACAGCCTGGACACGGGCTCGCTCCGGGGAGGCGGCAGCCGCCAGGGCAGCAGCATCTGCAGCAGTCCTGGCCTGTGCCCGGTCCACGGCGATCTGGCCGAGTGCGACGATCAGGACAGCCAGTCCGGCGGCCAGGACGAGCAACAGCGTCGTGAACGGGAGTATCTGCCCCCGGTCATCACGGTCTCTGGACAGGTGGTTCCCCACGGGGTCCTCCGACCGGCACCTGCCGGTGGTTGGAGATTGTGGGGGGAAGGAGGGAGACCGGGATGGGCGCAGCGATCAGGCGTCCGCTGCCTCGACGACGCCGTCGTCCTCGATGGTCGACTCGGCGGGGGCCCGTGTGATGGCAGCCACCTGGTGGCCATCGTCCGGCGACATGACCCGCACCCCGGTGGCGGTCCGACCCTGAACGGAGATCTCGGCGACCGGCATCCGGATGATCACCCCCCCGGTGCTCACAATGAACACATGGTCCTCGTCGGAGACGACGACCGCACCGGCGACAGATCCCCGGTCGTCGGTGGTGCGGATGCCACGCACGCCGAGCCCAGCACGCCCCCTGACCGGGTATTCGTCGAGCAGCGTCCGCTTGCCGAACCCCTCGACGCTGACGTGGAGCACGGTGCACCCCGGTCGGACCACTGCGCAGGAGACGAGCTCGTCACCATCCCGGAACTTCATGCCGATCACCCCGGCGGCGTCCCGACCCATCTGCCTGACATCCTTTTCGGAAAAGCGCAGCGTCTGCCCGAACCGGGAGGTCAGGAGGAGTTGGTCGTCGCCGTTGGTGGGGACTACCTCTACCACCTCGTCGCCGTCGTTCAGCCTGATGGCGATCAAGCCTGCCCGCAGCGATGAGTCGTAGGCGGTGAACCGGGTCTTTTTTACGCGACCGGAGCGGGTGGCGAAGAACAGGAACCTGTGGGTCTCGTAGTCGCGTGTGTCGATGACCGCCTGGATCCGCTCGTCGGATTGGAGGGGCAGCAGGTTGACGACCGCTGTCCCCCTCGCCGTGCGGCCGGCCATCGGCACCTCGTGGGCCTTCAGTCGGTAGACGCGCCCACGGGTCGAAAACATCATCAGATAGGAGTGGGCCGTGGTGTGGATCAGGTGGGCGACAGCGTCCTCGTCCCTGAGGCGGGTGCCGGCGACCCCACGACCCCCTCGACCCTGGGACCGGAACTCGGTGGCCGACGTGGTCTTCACGTAGCCCGCCGAGCTCATCGTGAAGACCAGTTCCTCGTCGTCGATCAGGTCCTCGATGTCGAGGTCGCCGGGGTCGTAGACGAACTCGCTGCGTCGCGGCGTGGCGAACCGGTCGCGTAACTCGGTCAGCTCGCCCTTGAGCACGCCACGGATCCTTGCCTCGTCGGCGAGGATGCCCTCGAGTTCGGAGATCTCGCCAACCAACTGCTCCAACCGTTCTTCGAGGTTCGACCGGCCGAGGCGCGTCAGGCGTACGAGCTGCATGTCGAGGATGTGGTTGGCCTGGACCTCCGAGAACCCATGGGGCTCGGCCATGAGGCCATCCCGGGCGCCGGCCCGGTCGGAGGACCCGCGGATGAGGGCGATCACTTCGTCGATCGAGCCCAGCGCAGCGAGCAGGCCCTCGGTGATGTGGGCTTCTGCCCTGGCCCTGGCGAGCCGGTACTCGCTGCGTCGCCGTAGCACCTCGATCTGATGGGCCACGTAGGCGTCGAGCAGTTCGCGCAGGTTCAGCGTGCGGGGGATGCCGTCGACCAGTGCTACGGCGTTGACCGAGAACGTGGTCTGCAGGGGCGTCCGCTTGAACAGGTTGTTCAGGATCACCAGCGCCGGTGCCTCCCGCTTGAGGGTGATGACGATGCGGGTCATGCCCTGCGCCGACTCGTCGTTGATGTCGGCGATCCCCTCAATCTCTCGGCTGTCGACGAGGTCGCGGATCTTGGCCATGATCTGGTTCGGGCTGGCCTGATAGGGCAACTCCGAGACGATGATGCGGGTGTTGCGCGGCCCTTCCTCGATGTCGGTGCGCGCCCGCATGCGGATCGTGCCCCGGCCGGTTCGGTAGGCGTCGGCGATCCCGGATCGTCCGAGGATCAGGGCCCCGGTCGGGAAGTCGGGTCCGGGAAGGTGGGCCATGAGGTCGTCGGGCGTGGCACCCGGATGGTCGATGAGGTGAAGGGTGGCGTCGATGACCTCGCCCAGGTTGTGGGTGGGGATGTTGGTGGCCATGCCGACGGCGATGCCCTGGCTGCCGTTGACGAGCAGGTTCGGGAAACGGGAGGGCAGGAGCTCGGGTTCGGAGAACTCACCCGAGTAGTTGTCGACGAAGTCGACGGTGTCCTCGTCGATGCCGTCGAGAAGCGCCAGGGCTATGGGATCGAGGCGGCATTCGGTGTAGCGGGCAGCCGCAGCAGCGTCGTCGGGCGAGTAGCCGAAGTTGCCCTTCGGGTGCACCAGGGGGTGCCGGAGGCTGAAGTCCTGGGCCATGCGCACGAGTGCGTCGTAGATGGCCTGGTCGCCGTGCGGGTGGTACTTGCCCATGACCTCGCCGGTCACGCGTGCGCATTTCATGGTGGGACGGTCGGGGCGGGCGCCAAGGTCGTACATGCCCCACAGGATCCGGCGGTGGACGGGCTTGAGGCCGTCGCGGGCGTCGGGCAGAGCCCGGGCCACGATGACCGACATGGCGTAGTCCAAGAAAGACTGCTCCATCTCCTCCTGGATCTCGATCGGTTCGATCGATCCACCGGGGAGTTCCTCGGGTGGAGTCTCGGTGGTGTCGGTCATGCGGGGCGTTCGTCTGTCTGGCGTAGGGCCGGGTCAGATGTCGATGAAGCGGACATCGTGGGCGTTGGTCCGGATGAACCGCTTCCGGCTCTCGACGTCGCTGCCCATCAACGTGGAGAACACCTCGTCGGCGATAGTCGAGGCCTCGACCGATACCTGCAGGAGGCTGCGTGTCGCCGGGTTCATGGTGGTCTCGCGGAGTTCGCCGAAGTCCATCTCGCCGAGGCCCTTGAGGCGCTGGAAATCGTGCTTGTGGGCGGGGTGTTCGGCAAGAAACGCCGCCTTGGCGTGGTCGTCCTTGAGGTAGACCTTCTCGCGTCCGACGATCGTGGAATAGAGCGGTGGCTGGGCTATGTAGACGTGGCCTCCGACGACCAGTGCCTCCATCTGCCGGTAGAAGAACGTCAGCAGAAGGGTTCGGATGTGGCTGCCATCGACATCGGCGTCGCAGAGCAGGATCACCTTGTGGTACCGAATCTTTTCGACGTCGAACTCGTTGCCGTAGCCGCCGCCGATCGCCTGGATCAGGGTCTGGATCTCGGTGTTGTCGAGCATCCGGTCGGGCCGTGCCCGTTCGACGTTGAGGATCTTCCCCCGGATCGGGAGGATCGCCATGGTGCGGGGATCACGGGCCTGGACCGCTGATCCGCCGGCCGAGTCACCCTCGACGATGAATAGTTCGGATTCGCGTGGATCTCGGGAGGCGCAGTCCTTGAGCTTGTCGGGCATGCCTGCCCCGTCGAGTGCTGACTTGCGGCGGGCGGAACGGCGGGCATCCTGAGCGGCGATGCGCGCCCTCTGGGCGTTGAGCGCCTTCTGCGTGATGCGCTTCGCCTCGGAGGGGTGTTCCTCGAGCCAGTGGCCGAGGCCGTCGTTGGTGGCCCGCTGGACGAGGGAGCGAATCGAGACGTTGCCGAGTTTGGACTTGGTCTGTCCCTCGAACTGGGGGTCCACCATGCGCACGCTGAGGATGGCGGTGAGGCCCTCGCGGATGTCCTCACCCTGGAGGTTGTCGTCGCCGTCCCTGAGCAGGCCCTTGCTGCGGGCATAGCGGTTGAGGGAGGCCGTGAGGGCACTGCGGAAGCCCTCCTCGTGCATGCCGCCTTCGATTGTGTTGATGCCGTTCGCGAACGAGTGGAGGCCGTCTGCGTTGAACCCGGTGTTCCACTGGAAGGCGACCTCGACCTCCTGGTCGTCCTCCTGTTGTTCGTAGTATCCGACGATCGAGAACAGGGATTCCTTGGAGGCGTTCACGTGGGCGACGAAGTCCCGGATGCCGCCCTCGTAGCAAAACGACTGCTCGGTGTGCTCCTCGCCGCGTTCATCGCATACCTGGATCTCGAGGCCGCTGTTGAGAAACGCCATCATCTGGAACCGTTCGATGAGCGTCTGGGGGCGGAACTCCACGTCCTCGAAGATCGCCCTGTCGGGCCAGAAGCGGACCGTGGTACCGGTCCGGCCATCTGGTGACGGTCCGGTCTCTGACAGTCGGGTCTGGAGGATGCCGCCGTCGGCAAAGTCCATGTAGTGCCTTGTGCCGTCACGGTCGATTTCGACCTCGACCCTGGAGGAGAGGGCGTTGACGACGGAGACGCCGACCCCGTGGAGGCCACCCGAGATCTTGTAGCCCTCGCCACCGAATTTCCCGCCGGCATGGAGGACCGTGAGCACGACCTCGGCGGCCGTCAACTCCTCGAACTGGGGGTGTCGATCAACTGGAATGCCGCGCCCGTCGTCGCTCACCTCGCACCCGCCGCCGGGCAGGAGTCGGACCCGGATGGTCGAGCAGTGCCCGGCCATGGCCTCGTCGACGCTGTTGTCCACGACCTCCCAGACGAGGTGGTGGAGGCCGGTCGGGCCGGTGGATCCGATGTACATGCCGGGCCTTTTCCGAACCGCCTCCAGGCCCTCGAGGACGGTAATGTCGGCGGCGTTGTACGAGGTCCCGGTGGTGGTCATCGGCAGCGCCCACCGGGGAGAACCGGTCCATACGCCCGGTCGTCGCAAAAACCCACCACTGGGAGGTGTCCTGTCTGGGAAAACCGCAGGTCAGAGGGCATGTTCACGACCCGACAAGCCTACCAGTCGGACCCCCGGTTCGGCTGTCTCTGCCGGGCTCTCCGGGGGCCTTGACAACCCGTTCTCGGCAGGCCGACGCCACCTTCCGGGATCTCCTCAGGTGGCATCCCGTGGGGCCACCCGGGCGGTCACAGAGGTGATCCTCCCGGGCCCGACCAGCGCCTCGACGCGGGTCAGGAGTTGTTGTTCCAGCCACCCCAGTTGGCTGGCCCAGGCCGGATCCTCGACCCGGACGACGAGTTCCGGGCCACGGACGGCCACGGCCACGATCCGGCTGGCAAGCTCCGGCCCGACGATGTCAGGCCAGGCGTCGATGATGGTGGTGGTGGCATCGATCTCGGGGGCCCCCATGCCCGACATCAGGCGCTCCAGGGTCCGACGGATCGGCACAGGAGACCCCTCCATACCCGGTCGGGTCACGCCCCTGCCTCCGAGTCGGAGGCGACCGAGCCCGCCTCGATCCTGATCACACGGTCCACGTCGATGCCCTCGGGGAGAGATCCGGCCGCGGTGACGAACACCTGTGTGGACGGCAGCAGGCCCACCAGGCGGCCGGCTCGACCCGGGTCGAGCTCGGAGAACACATCGTCGAGGATTATGACCGGCTCGACACCGAGGCGCTCTGCGAGGACACGGTGGCCTCCGAGGCGTAGGGCAAGCGCCAGCGACCTCTGTTCTCCCTGCGAGGCGTGCGTACGCGACGGCATGCCACCGAGTCCGATACACAGGTCGTCCCGATGGGGACCCACGGTCGTGACACCCCGCCTGATGTCGTCCCGGCGGGCCTCGACGAGCGCTGGTCCCAGTCCCATGTCGAGCCAGTGTGATTCGTATTCCATGGTGGCCGGACGTGTCCCGTCGCCCAACACATCGAGGATGTCGGCCAACTCGGGCCTGAGCAGCACCACCAGGTCCCGTCGTGCCCGGCCCAACTCCTCACCGATGCCCGCCAACTTGTCGTCCCAGACATCGAGAGTCTCCTCGACTTCCCGTGTCATGCGACCTCCTGCCTGTCGCAACAGGGTGTTGCGCTGCCGGAGGATTCGCTCAAGGTCGGTCACGAGGCTGTGGTGACGCGGATGCGATGCGATCAGGAGGTCGTCCATGTAGCGGCGGCGCCCTGCAGGCCCCCCCTTGACGAGGGCCAGGTCATCGGGCCCGAAGACCGTTGCGACGAGATGGCCCAGCAGGTCGCGTACACGCGACACCCGGTTCCGGTTCACCTGCATCCGATTGCGACCAACAGCAGCGAGCTCTACCTCGAGCAGCGTCGTGCGGCCTTCGCTTTCGACCTCGGCGCGCAGGATCGCATGTTCGGCGCCTTCCCGGACGAGCGCCTCGGTAGGGGCACCCCGGAACGACGAGGCCGTCGTCAGCCAGACAAGCGCCTCCATCAGGTTCGTCTTGCCCTGGCCGTTGTCGCCGATTACGGCGATGCGACCTTCGGCCAACTCGAGGTCTACGGCCACCAGATTCCGGAAGTCGACGATCGAGATACGCCGGACCGGCATAGGCCTGGCCGGCTGGTCTAGGAGACGCGGACCGGCATCAGCAGATAGAGGAAGTCCGAATCCTCCACGCCGCGGATGACCGCCGGCTTGAGCGCATCGCAGGTTTCGAGGCGGAGTTCCTCGTCGGGACACACCTCTAGTCCCGCAATCAGGTAGGTCGGATTGAAAGCCACGGTCAGGTCTTCGCCGTCGTAGTTGGCGTCGACTGTTTCGCTGGCCTGCCCGATGTCCTGGGTGATGGCCTTGAGTTGGAGTCCGTCGCTGCTCATCTCCAGGCGAACCGGAGTGTTGTCGGTTGCCAGGAGTCGTACCCGGCGGAGCGCGTCGAGCATGTCGTCGCGTTCGACGATCAGGCTGTTGGGGTGGTCGTCGGGGATCAGGCCCCGGTAGTTGGGGTATTCGCCCACTATCAGGCTGGTGACGATCTGGACGTCTCCGACGGTGAAGACCGCTTCGCGTTCACCCAGGCAGATGGTGAGTTCGTCGACATCTCCGAGGAGGCGGCCCACCACTTCGAGGGCACGGGACGGGACCAGCACCGTCTGGTCCCGGCTGAGGATGCTCGTTCCGGGTAGGTCGCGCATGGCGAGCCGGTACGAGTCGGTGGCTACGAACCGCAGACCGTCCTCTTCGGCGGCCAACAGGACGCCCGTGAGGATCGGCCTGCTGTCGTCTCCGCTGGCGGCCCCCACCACCTGGTCGAGGGCGGCTGCCACTCCTGAAGCGGACAGGGTGACCTCGTCGCCGGCTGGTAGTTCGAACCGTGGGAACTCATCGGGAACAAGCGTGCGGAGGCTGAAGTTGGAACGACCCGAACTGAGGCTGGCCTCATTGTCGCCGACGGTCACCTCGACCTGGCCGCTGTCGAGGGCATGTGCGATATCGGCCGCCAACTTCGCCGGCAGCACGGCCTCGCCATCTTCCTGGCCTCCCACCTGACATGTGACCCGCACCGTCAGGTTCCGGTCGCTGCCTGTCACCAAAAGGCAGTCTCCCTCCAACTGCAGGTGAATACCGCCGAGGACCTGCAGGAGAGCACCCCTGGTGGCTGCGGCACGACTGGCAACCGACAGGGCCCGGTCGAGGACATCGCGTTCACAACGGAATTTCACAGGGCACTCACATTCATCTCAGGCAGGTTCTCATCAGGTAGTAGGGAGAGTAGGCGTGTGGATTGGGGACAATGGGGCATTCTCGCAGGTCGTAGCGACATTTCGCATCCACCGGTTGTCCACGCGCGTCCACAACCGGAACCCGGGCCATGGCCGGGGTTGTGGAGAACGAGGTGGATGTCCACAGGTGGTTCTACCTCAATCCCCGGTCTTGATGACGGCGATCAGGTCCGTCACCTGGTCGTAGATCTCCTGTCGGGATCCCATCAACGACCGGATCTTGTCGACGGCGTGAATGACGGTGGTGTGGTCCCGATCGCCGAATTCACGACCGATGGCGGGGAAGCTCAGGTCGGTGAGGTCTCGGAAGACATACATGGCGATCTGACGTACCTGGACCAGCGGCCGCCGGCGACTCGGACCGATGAGGTCGACCACCGAGAACCCGTACAGCTCCGAGGTGTGGCGGAGGATCACCTCAGGGGTGACGGGTCGTGGCAGGTTCGATGTGATGAGGTCCTTGAGAACGGTGCGCGCCAGTTCCTCTGTCGCAGTCACCTGGTTGAGGTTGGCAAATGCCGTGATCCGGGTGAGTGCGCCCTCGAGTTCCCGGATGTTGTTGGTGATGTTCCCGGCGATGAAGTCCAGGACCTCAGGGCTCAGCAGGTTGAGGTTGGTGGCCTCCTCTCCCTTCTTCCGGAGAATGGCAAGCCGGGTCTCGAAGTCAGGAGGCTGGATATCGGTGGTGAGGCCCATCTTGAAGCGACTGCGCAGGCGGTCCTCGAGCGTGTTGATCTTGTCGGGTGGCCGGTCGCTGGAGAGCAGGATCTGGCCACCGGCCTGGTGGATCGAGTTGAACGTGTGGAAGAACTCCTCCTGGAGGCCCTCCTTGCCGGCGAGGAACTGGACGTCGTCGACGAGGAGGACATCGACCTCCCGGTAGCGCTGCTTGAACTCGGGCAGGGTCCGGTTCTGAATCGCCCCGACGAAGCGGTTCATGAACTCCTCGCTCGAGACGTACCTCACCCTCAGGTTCGGGTACTGGTCGATCACGTAGTTGGCGACTGCACGCAGGAGGTGGGTCTTGCCCAGTCCGGCGGCGCCGTAGATGAACAGGGGGTTGTAGTGCTTCGCCGGCTCACCGGCCACAGCCAGCGCAGCGGCATGGGCGAAACGGTTCGAGGTGCCGATCACGAAGTCGTCGAACGTGAAGTGCACCGGTTGTGTCCGGGTGGCTGCCTCAGGTGGATTGGCTTCGGGGAAAATGTCCGGGTGGCCGTTCTCTGAAAGGTGCAGGTCATCCAGGGGTGTCGACCCGATGGACTCCTCGTAAGCCGGTTGGATGAGGAGCGGGTCGATCAGCGGTTGCCCGAGGAGTTCGTCGTCGGGACCGGTCGCCTCGCGAACCTCGATACGGGGACGGAGGTGGTCGTCGGTGGCCTCGGCGATCGTCTCCTCGATGATTTCCCGGTAGCGGCCCTCTATCCGGTCCTTCGTGACCGAGCTGGGGACGGTCAACACGATCTCCGTTCCATCGACACCTGAGGTCTGGACCGAACTGAACGTCATCTGGTAGACGATGTCGGAAACCTGGGATCTGACGGCTGCCGCACACTGCTCCCAAACCTCGTCGGCGTTCCATGCCTCGTCGGCGTTCTGTTTCAGCGACTTCCTTGCCACGTTCCTACTCCGATCGTCTTATCCACAGTTGTGGAACCTGCTGTGGATACCGGGCGGAACGGGTGAAATGACCCTGAGGGGGCCCACGCCGCCCGGTTGGTGGGCGGGGCAACGTAGCACTGTGGATGACCGCCTGCACACGGTCGATCCACGCGCGGGAAAGGTGCAGGTAGGTTGCCGTTTTTTCGCGCGTGGGACCGCGGCGATCGCGTTTTGGACAGGACAGGCGTGCCGTTGTGGGGCGCTGTGAACCGGTTGTCGGGCCTGTGGATAACCGGCATCGTGCAGGCGGGTGGTGCTGTGGGGTACGACGTCAGAATCTACGGGTGGTTGGCGCGGGGACCGTGTCACCCGTAGCCTCAGCAGGTCGCCACGCGCCGTCGCGTAGCGAGCGTGGTCTGCCATCAGAGGTCGGCCGCGGATGGACCGCCAACCATGCGGTTCGAACCCAATCGACGGCACGCCGGGTGCTCCTACTTCTCCTGACATCGGGCGTGCCACCAGGAGTCTGCGATGAAGCGCACCTATCAGCCGAACACCCGGAGACGTGCCCGCAAGCACGGCTTCCGTCGACGCATGCGTACCCGGGCCGGGCGGGCCATCATCAAGGCCCGCCGTCAGAAGGGCCGGACCCGCCTCTCGGCTTGATTCGCCGACTCTCCCGCCGGAACGATTTCGATGCCCTGCGACGGCATGGTCGAACGGTTCGGCGCGGATCGCTTCGTGTACGCTTTCTCGCCGGACAGATCCCGGAAGCACGGGTCGCCTACGGCATCGGACGATCGGTCGGCAACGCCGTTGTCCGCAATCGGCTTCGGCGACGCCTGCGGGTGGTCATGACCGGTCTGGATGCCCGCGGAGGCCTTCCCGCAGGCGACTATCTGGTACGCGCTGAGCCCTCAGCGGCCATTATTTCGTTCGCCGAACTGACCGATGCCCTGGATGGGATCGTCGCCGACCTGGGATCGAAGGCCTGACATGCCTGTTTCCGGTGACAGGGCGGCCGTCGGTGTTGTCGTCGTTCGCCCGATGATGGGGCTTGTGCGCCTCTACCAGCGACTGGCCGGCGGTCGCCCGACCCCGTGCCGCTATGTGCCCACCTGTTCGAACTATGCGCTCGACGCACTCGAGGGACATGGTGCGATCCGCGGGGCGTGGTTGACCATCCGACGCCTGTCGCGCTGTCATCCATGGGGACGCAGCGGCTGGGATCCGGTTCCCGATCCATATCCCTGTGCGGGTAGTTCCATCGACGAGGAGCGGCATTCATGTTCGACCTGATCGCCAAGGTCCTCGCCTGGTTCTACGATCTCTGGCCCTCCTTCGGGATGGCCATCGTTCTGCTCACGCTTGTCGTGATGGTGATCCTGACACCGCTGACCCTCAAGGGCACGCGGTCGATGATCAAGATGCAGCACCTGCAGCCCGAGATGAAGAAGATCCAGAACCGGTACAAGGGCGACCGGGAACGGATGAACAAGGAGATGATGGCCTTCTACCAGGCCAACAGCATCAACCCCATGGGCGGTTGTATCCCGATGGTCGCCCAGGCTCCGGTGTTCATCGTCCTCTACAACGTGCTGCGGGGCCTGACCCGGCGCCGGTCCGATGTCGGCGAGGTCGCCGGTTGGGTGGCCGGTCGACTGTCGGGCGGGCATGAGCTCATCGAAGCACCCGTCACCGCCCAGCCCTTCTACCCGGACTACCTGCCCGAGGACTCGCGCCTCTTCCTGGACCTTTCCGAGAAGACCGAGATGGTGTCGTGGGGGTTCGACCTGTCAAGGTCGCTCAGCCAGGCGTTGGGCAGCGGTCTCGTGGCGTCGATTCCCTATCTTCTGCTCATTCTGGCCGTGTTCGCCACGTCCTGGGTGATGAACAAGCAGATCCGTGGTCGGAACAAGGGCCAGTCCACGAACCCGCAACAGGAAATGATCATGAAGGTGATGCCCTTCTTTCTGCCGGTCATCTCCTACGGCCTCGACGCCGCCCTCGTCTCCTATTTCGTGGTGTCGAACGTGTACCGCACGGGTCAGCAGTTCTACATCACCCGTGCCCTCTACGGACCCGGGCACGAGGCTCCTGCCGTGGTGGTGCCGGCGCCGATCGACAGGCCGGACGAAAAACCAAAGGGCGGCAAGGGAAAGAAGACCGGTTCGACCGGCGAGGCGGGGGCTTCCGGGTCCCGGCCGTCCGGCAATTCCGGTGACGGATCGGGTGGAGGCACGGGCCCCAGCGATGCACGCAGTCGGCGCACGACTGCCGGCAGCAGCAATGCCGCAGGCGATTCGGGGAACGACAAGCCGGCGAAGCCCCGCTACAAGAAAGCCGATGACAAGAAGGCCGATCTCCCGCCGGACGGGAAGAAGGGCAGAAACGCCAAGCCGGACAAGCCCAAGGCAGACAAGTCGGGTAGACGCCAGAAGCGGATTCGTCGGGCAAAGACCGAAGAATCAGATACCGGCGACGGACGCCCACCGGCGGCACGTCGTGGCGGTGGGCGCACCACTCCCTCGGGCACTGCCCGGGCCCGGGGTGCCAAGCGCAAGAACAGAAAGAAGAGGAAATAGTCCATGGAATGGATCGAAACAACCGGCGCAACCGTCGACGACGCCAAGGAACGGGCGCTTGACCGCCTGGGCGTGGCCGAGGACGAGTTGGAGTACGAGATCCTGGCCGAGGCCTCACGGTCAATGCTGGGCTTGAAAAAGACCGACGCCCGACTGCGGGCACGGGTTCGTCCCCGTCAGTCCCTCCCACGGGTCGAGCGGCGGGATCGGGACCGCAACCGGAGGGGTGGCGGGTCCCGTGGTGGCGGCCGAAATGGCCGGAACAAGGGGAACAGCAGGGGCGAGGGCGGGAAACAGGAGTCCACTGGCCGGGGCAACCGCAGGAAGCAGGACGACGGCAGCCAACGGCCCCGAAAGGACGCTGACCGTTCCGAAAAATCGGGAAACGGCCCGAATCGTGGTTCTGGTGACAGGTCGTCACGCCGCCGTCGACGGGGAGAAAGCCCGGAAACTGTGGGAGATGTTGGTTCGGGCGTAGAGTCCACTGGCGATGACCGGGCCGATCGCGGCCGAAACGACAGATCGCCGGCTTCGGCGCCCAAGGGAGTGCAGATGGAACTCGAGACCCAGTCGGAGATCGTCGAGGAGTTCGTCGCCGGCCTGCTCGACGAGATGGGCCTGGATGCCCGTGTTGTCAGCACGATTCAGGAAGATCGTCTTTCTGTCGAGGCACAGGGGCTGAATCTGGGCCTCGCCATAGGCCACAGGGGCGAAACCGTCCGTGCCATCACCGAAATCGCCCGCACGATCGTGCAACGCAGGTCAGAGGGTGCAGCGGTCGGCTTCTTGAGCGTCGACGTCGGGGGCTACCGCGAACGGCGCCGCACATTCCTCGAGGAGTTCGCCCGCAACCAGGCCGAAGCGGTGCTCGGCGACGGCCGGGCGCGTGCGCTCGAGGCAATGGGTTCTGCTGATCGAAAGGTCATTCACGACACCGTCTCTGAGATCGACGGGGTCGAGACCGAGTCCGAGGGTTCCGATCGGGATCGCCGGGTGGTGATCCGGCCCGTCGCCGACTGAGGACCACCATGGATGGCGGCGTCGAGCGGGTGCTCGAGGCTGCTGTTGACGAGGGGTTTCTGACGGCCGGGGCTGCGGTTGACGGACCTGCTCACAGTCTGGGATTCCTGGTCGGCACTCCCCCGCCCATGGCCGGTCAGACGGCGGTCGATCTGGGATCCGGTGGTGGTCTGCCAGGCCTGGTGCTGGCCACCCGCACGGATTGCCATTGGTATCTGGTTGATCGCGGCGAGCGCCGCTGCCGGTTCCTGGAATGGGCGGTGCGGTCCCTCAACCTGTCCGACAGGGTGTCGGTCCTCCATTCTGATGCCACGGACGTCGGACGGGGTGAGCTTCGTGGCACCGTGTCGTTGGTGACGGCACGGGGATTCGGCCCGCCGGGTGCCACCGTGGAATGTGGGGCGCCGCTGCTGGCCGAGGGAGGACACCTGGTGGTCAGCGAACCTCCGGAAGGCGGGCCTCCACGGTGGCCGGAGGGTCCTCTGGGCGACCTCGGACTGGTTGACGCGGGTTCCTGGGATGTGGGGGGAGCCGGATTCAGGGCGTTTGTGGCCCAGAGGTGTTGCAACGACCGTTACCCCCGTGCCTGGCGGGCGATCGTGCGCTCACCCCTGTTCTGAGGCGATTGTTGGGGCCGAGAGGCCCAGAACCGGGAAACTGTGGGTGTTCAGAAGGCATGTGGGAGCCCTCAGCCGGCGTCCAACTCACCGGAGAGGTCGGAAAGCCAGCCGTTGAGCTCGATCAGCGCCTGGGCCGCCTCGGCCCGTTGACGGTCGGTCAGGGAGCGTGGCTCCCGGGCGGAGAGGCGTGTGTCGATGGTGTCGGACCAGGATCGAAGCAGCTCGGGTAGCGGTCCCCCGCCGGTCCCGGCAGGCGGGGTTCCGGTGCGCCCCGTACTGGCCCCCTCGCGCAGGAGTTGTTCGAGGGAGTCCACGGACACCTTCCAGGGCGAATTCCGGGTCGGGCCCTTGAGGCCGTCGACCCGGTGGCCCTTGAGCCATCGCCGGATGGTGGAGACCTCGTAGCCGAAGCGCCGCGAGGCTTCCTTGAGTGAGACGTATTCGGTCATGTGGCTCCGTCGGTGGGGTTGTGCCGGGGGGGGTGGTGAAGCTTCCGGCAGGGTAGCCGGATGGACAGCAATGGGGAGCGATAGCTGTGTATTGGTGGGGAATTCGTCGATCCCGTTTTCCTGGACTGGTCGCACCGGAGGGTGCTCGACACCCGGAGAACGGGACAGGGGGACAGGCCCGGGAATCAGCGGATGTTTCCAAAGGGTTCGGATGCTTCCAAAGGGTTCGGATGTGTTCAGGGTCAGGCCCGCAAGTATCCGACCAGGCCCACATCGGGAACGCATCCAGATGGTCGTGGGACCTGCTGCATCTGCCGATCAGGGCACGGAACATGTGCCGGCACTGTTTCAGTTGGCTGATCTGGCCTGCGGGAGGAGCGCCTGACTTCGACTGGACCTCGACCGAATCATTCGAACAGTTCGGACAATCCCGAATCCTTCGAACTGTCCGCCATGGGTCGCCGTCCGCGCACTACGGTCACCGGCATGGACCAATCACCCGTTGAGCCGGTCCCTGCGGCCCAGACCAACCTCCCGTTGCGACGGGGACCCGCAGGCGAGGACGAGCTCTACCTCGACGAGATCCTCGCCCTGACACAGATCAAGCGAACCCGGCTGTACACCTTTCGGGACAAGGGCCGGTTCGGGTCGGTCAGGGAGGCCCCGGGTCCCACCTGCCCGCGCCCGGTCTTCAGACTCGAAGGCGTAGCGGCCGTCTGCGAGGAACTGGGCTACCCGGTCCCCACCGTTGCCGATGTCCTGGCCTTGCGCAGCGTGGACGGGAGCCCTTCAGCCGGTGAGCACACACCTGTCAACCGGCCCCCGTCGTTGTCCACAGTCAACGACGACACCCAACGGGAAGGGAACTACCGGCTGGATCCTGAACCCCACAGAAAGGCCATCGAAACAGCCCTTTACGAAGAACGGGTCCGGCAACTCGAGGGTGGGCACGAGGCGCTCGTGGCAGAACGGGATCGGGCCAGAACCGAGGAAACGGCCGGTCGGGAGCAGGTGATCAGGCTCGAAGCCGACCTTCGCATCACCGATGCAGCAAGGGAACGCGCCCTTGAGGACCTGGTGGCCCGTGACGCCCGTATCAGGCGCCTCGAAAGCGACCTCGAGGAGAGGACCGCCGAAGCACATCGCCTGAATGCAGAACACCAGGGCGTTCAGGGAAAACTCCGACAGGCCGTAACCGAACGCGATGCAGCCCGCGGTGAGCGCAGCGACCTACGGGAAGAACGCGACGGCCTCCGTGACGACATGGTCGCGGTACGGGAGGAAAATGCGGCGCTGCGACCGGAGATCGAGTTGCTGCGGGCAAACACCACCAGGGGTTTCCGCCGGCGACAGCGACGTCAGGCGAAGCGAGAGGCGAAACAGGGAACCGACGGTGGCATCGCCGACGGGGCCGCCGACGGGACTTAGACAGGCTCGTCGTCGGTCGACGGGCCGGCCTGAGCATCCGAGCCGCACCCCGGAACCGGCCTCAGGCCTCCGGGGGGGTAGTGGGGTCCGCTGCCCAGTCGGCCACCGCAGCAGCAAGGCGCTCGGCGATCTGAGCCGTTGCGGGGACGACCGAAGATGGTGGCGCCAGGGTGCAGAGCACGGCCGGCATACGGGTCCTGCGCAGGATCGGGAGCCTCATGCCGCGCACCGGCACCCCGGCGCCGGCCGTGCCGTCGGCCAGTACCTGCGCCAGGGCCGAGGAGCAACGTTGGGCCAGGCGCAGCCCACCCTCGCTGTGGAAGCCCTCGGTGCCGAAGTACGCCACATCCGGGGCAGGGAGGTTCTCGATGCGAAGCCCGATGTAGACCTCCGCTTCGAACCGGTTGGCCGTAGAAGCCTGCGTGGTGTCGTCGGGATGGTCGAGGGCGACGACGTTCGCACCACGAACACGCAGGCCGCGAGACAGTGCAGCGGCCAGGGCTCCGCAACTGCCGAAGTGGCCAAGGGCGATGCGCCGTTCGTCGAGGTCGGGTCGACTGCGACGCAGGCGGTCGAGTTCGCGGACCTGTGCGACAGGTGTCGTTCCGGTCGAACGCCCTGCGAGGTGGCGCAGGGCACGGACCGTGGCAGCGCCGGCGATGCCGTCCAGGACCAGCCCGGAGTTGCGCTGGAAGTCCCTCAGGGCGTTCGACGAGTCGGGTCCGAAGATGCCGTCGATCCGACCAGCGTCGAAGCCGAGGCTGCCGAGCCGCAACTGGAGGTCGGCAACGTCGTCACCGCGCAGCATCGGCGCATGGAGGTAGAGGTGGCGGTCTCCCAGTCGGAGGCCTGCCTCGATCAGCGATGAGAGCGTGTGCTCGTCGACATTGCCGTGTTCGTGGAGGCCGCGCTCGGCCTGGAAGCGGGCGACACGGGCTGAAGTGTCGTCCCCGTAGTGGCCGGCGACGGATTCGTCGGCTGCTACCGGGTGACCGGCGGTTTCAAGGCGACGGTGCAGGTCCCGGACGCCCTCACCGGTGTCGCCCGGCCGAAGGGGCTGACCGATCGGTGTGGTCTTCTCGGGGGCCATTGGACGAAAGGCCTGACCACCGGGTGGACAGGGCGCTCGAGGTGACCTAGAGGTGGGCGGCCAGCTCCTCGAGGAGCTGTGCCTTGCCCTTGGCGCCGACGATCTGGGTGGCGGGTTCGCCGTCGCGGAACAGGATCATGGTGGGGATGCTCATCACCTGGAAGCGGCGGGCCAGTTCGGGGGCTTCGTCGACGTTGACCTTGGCGATGCGGAGCGTGCCGGCCTGCTCGTCGGCGATCTCCTCGAGGATCGGTGCGACCATCTTGCACGGCCCACACCACTCGGCCCAGAAGTCGACGAGCACAGGCTCGGTGGCGGAGTTGATCTCCTCGTCGAAGGTGGTTTCGGAAAGGTTGCTGATGGCGCCGGCCATGGTGTGCCTCGCTTGGGTTCGGGAGGATCGGGTGGCGGTCGGGAGACGTGGATGTCAGACGACCCTGTGGTCCCTTTCTACCCGTTCGGGAGGCCGACGGGGGAGAGGGGCGGCCGGTCGCCGGTCACGTCGTCAGTCGTGGCGGCTCTGAAGCCACCGTTCGGCGTCGATGGCGGCCATGCATCCGGAGGCGGCAGCGGTGATCGCCTGGCGGTATGTGTGGTCCTGTACGTCGCCGCAGGCGAAGACGCCCTCGAGGTCGGTGGTCGACCGGTCGGGGTGGGTCAGCAGGTAGCCGTTGTCGTCCATGGGCAGCTGACCGGCGAAGAGGTCTGTGTTGGGTCGGTGGCCGATGGCGATGAACACGCCGGTGACCGGTAGTTCGCGGACCTTGTCGGTGACGGTGTCCCGGAGGCGCATTCCGGTGACCTTGTCGTCGCCGAGGATGTCGTCGACAACCGTGTTCCAGGCAAACTCGATCCTGGGATTGTCGAAGGCCCGGCTCTGCATGATCTTCGAGGCCCGGAGTTCGTCGCGGCGGTGGATGATGGTGACCTTGCTGGCGAACTTGGTGAGGAAGGTGGCCTCCTCGATGGCTGAGTCGCCGCCTCCGACCACGGCGATCTCCTGGTCACGGAAGAAGAAGCCGTCGCAGGTGGCACAGGTTGAGAGGCCGTGACCGATGAGCCGCTCCTCTGCCTCGAGGCCGAGCATCACGGAGCGGGCGCCCGTCGAGATGATGACCGCATCCGCGGTGTGGGTGGGTTCGTCGGCGACGGGGTCGCCGACCCAGATGCCGATCGGTGATGCGGAGAGCTCGACACGGCTGGCCTTGACGGTTTCGATCTCGGCACCGAAGCGGGTGGCCTGGGCGCGCATGTCGGACATCAGCACCGGGCCCATGACGCCTTCGGGGAAGCCGGGGAAGTTCTCGACTTCGGTGGTGAGCATGAGTTGGCCACCGGGCTGGTCGGAGTTGGACGACGGCTCGCCCTCGAGCACGAGGGGCGCCAGGTCGGCGCGGGCCGAATAGATGGCTGCGGTGAGGCCGGCGGGGCCGGATCCGATTATGACGACTTCACGGTGTGCAGGGGGCATGGGGGCTCCTGGGGAATTCGGGGAAGGAACGTTCAGTCGGTGGTAGGCGTGCGTCGGGACCACAGCCAGGCGCCGGCAGCGATACAGGCGGCACCCAGGGCCAGGAAGGCCGACCACGACTCGCCTGGCAGTGCGGTGTCGAGGAGGCGGAAGAGGCCGATTCCGACCAGGGCGAGGAAGGCGGTGCCGGCGATGGCGACGAAGGTCCCGTAGACGATGGCCCGGGTGGCGGTGAGGAGGGGTTCGGTGGTACGGGAGCGGAGGGCGCCGACGGCGTCGACGATGTGGTCGGTGACGCGCGAGGCGAGGTCGCGTGGTTCTTCGTCGTGGGGGTCGTGGGAAGGTGTACCCGTTTCGGCCATGGTCCGTGAGCCTACAAGGGGCTCTCGTGGCCCGATCCGGGGTTCAGCCGTCGTCGGCCGGCGGGTAGCGGAACGTCGCACACGTGTCGGTGAGCATCAGTTCCCACGTGTCATGGCCGATCACCAGCAGCGCCTCGATGACCCGGTCCTCCAGATCGAAGAACAACAGTGAGTAGGCCAACCGGTCCTCGCCGCTCAGCAGAAGTGCCAACTCGGGCGTGCAGCCGTGGAGGTCGAACGGGACCTCTGCGATGTGTGGAGGGTCGGTTGTCGTTTCATCGAGTTCCCAGCGGTAGCCCTGCGCTTCTTCTTCGGCATAGGGGAAGAGGAAGGAGAAGGGGTCGATTTCGCCATATTCGGCGGACATGGCGGCTGTTCCGGTAGAGGAGTCGTCGAGAGCCGGCATGGCCCTGCTGTCATCGTCGGTCAGGTAGGACTCTCCGCCGGCAGCGTCGCTGAATCCGTCTTCGGCGACCACCTGTTCTTGGACCGCTGGAGACCTGAGGTCTTCGGTGTCGTCGCCTGCCTGCAGGACGCCGGCTCCCATTTCGCCTGCTCCGGATGCGTCTGCGATCTCGTCTGCCGTGATCGTGGTCTCGTCGGCTGACCTCATGAAGGCTGCGGTCGTGGTCGCGGCCGTGAACGTGGTGGTGGGAGCCTCGGTGGGGACCGGAGCGAGGGTCGGAACGGGGGCATGGGTGCTGGTTGTTGCGGCGGCGGCTGTCGTGGTGGCCACGCTGGCCACGTCGGCCACGTCGGTCTCACGGGTGTCGTCGCCGAGGCTCAGAATTCCCAGTCCGACGAGCAGGGCCAGCGCCGCCGCAACCGCAGCGGTCGGAAGGACCGGCATCCGGCGACGGCGCATGGTCAGCGAGTGGACGTCGGGGCTGGCGGCGGATGCCCCGAGCGCGGCAGCCATCCCTGCTTCCCGGATGGCATCGGATGGGGGGTCGACCGGTCCGGCGACGGCGACACGGACATTGCGAAGCGCAGCGACCCGGTCGACGAGTGCCGGATCGGCGTCGGCAGGAAGGCTTGCCTCACCGTCGACGATGGCAGAGGCCAACCCGTCGAGGGGGTCCAGTTCGGCAGGGGTCGGTGGGTCGTGCATGGTCACCTGTTCTGACGTTCTGTGCGGGCGCCGGGGTTCCCGAGCCGATCGGCAAGTGCGGTCCGCCCGCGTGCGATGCGGGAGCGCACGGTGCCGGGAGGCAGGCCGAGGACTTCGGCGATGGCGGCGTAGTCGAGGTCGCAGAGGTCGCGCAGGATCACGGCGACACGGAAGTCCTCGGGGAGTTCTGCGAGGGCGGCGTCGATGTCGAGCCGGTCGGCGACTCCGGCATCGGCAGACGTCGCTTCGACCCGGGGCAGGACCTCCTCCACGGGAACAGGACGGCGACCCCGTCGGCGGAGTTCGTCGAGACAGGCATTCGTGGCCACCCGGTGGAGCCAGGTCGTGAACTTCGAACGTCCGTCGAAGCGGTCTAGGCGGGTTGCGATTGCGATCAGAGCCTCCTGGGTGGCGTCGGCAGCGTCGGCGTCGTTGCCGGCCATTCGGCGGCAGATCGACCAGATCCGGTCATGGTGACGACGCAGCAGGCGGTCCAGGGCCGCACGGTCGCCTGTCCGTGCAGCGGCGACCAGGTCGTCGTCGGTTGGTTCGGTGCGGGGTGGTGGGGCGGCGATGGTCGAAAACTAGTCCCAGCCGACCAGGGTCCACCCGGCGCCGAGGAGGGCGGTCGTGACCACGACGGCAACTACCAGTGCGGCGACGAGGAGCAGGCTGAGCACCGCACCGGAGAGTCGGCGGCGCATCAGGGGTCGGCCCTCGTCGGCGCCGGGTACGGCGTCGTCCGGCCGTAGCGCCATCCGGAAGTCGAGCATCCCGACCGGCCGTTGCGATTCGGGAGCGGTGAGCGCCCGGTCGACGAACTGGCGCAGGTACGTGGGGACGTCGCTGCGCGGGCAGTGGGCGAGGAGTTCGGCGAGCAGGATGGCGAGGGCTTCGAGGTCGGCACGCGGGTCGAATGGGCCGGGCCCTCCGTCGCCGGCTCCCCGGAAGTCGGTCAGCAGGACCGTTCCGTCCTCCCGGACGAGCACATTGGACGGCCGGATGGCTCCGTGTGGCACACCGGCCCCGTGGGCCGCTTCGAGGACACCGGCCACCGCAGTGACGAGGGTGACGACGTCGTCGGAGGAGAGGTGGGGCTGGCGGTCGAGGAGTTGGTCGAGGGGCACCGCATCCACTCGTTCGGTCACGACCACGGCCAGGCCGTCGTGGTCGGTCACGTCGAACACGGCAGCGACACCGGCGAGGGTCAGGCGGGCGGCACCGGTGGCGACATCGCCGGCATGGACGAACTTCACGGTGACCGGTCGTTCGAGCACGGCGTCGTGTCCTGCCCACACCTCGGTGTGGGTGGTGCCGCCGATGAGGTCGACCAGGCGATATCGGCCGGCGATGACCGTTCCGGCCACGCCTCCACGTGGGTGCTGCAGTGCCATCACCATCGACGGTAATGAGCAGCCCGTTTCCGATGGTGTATGGAGGGTCGGCCCTGTCGGGGCCGAGGGAGGTCAGGCCTTCAGGACCATGCCGACGCCGACGAGTCCCGGGCCGCCGTGGCTGGCGACGACAGGGCCGACCACATCGACCCTGATGTCGCTGCGGCCCGTGTCGGCCGCCACCTGGGCGACGAAGTCGTCGATGTCGTCGGCCATGGCGTGGGCGATCGCCAGGCGGTCGATGTTGTCGGCGTTGTCGGCGACCGTCGAGCGCAGCCATGCCAGGGCCTTCCTGCGGGTGCGTTGCCTGCCCGCCTCCTCGACTTCGCCGGAGCTGAAGTCGAGCAGCGGCTTGATCGACAACATGCTGCCCAGCCATGCCTGGGCGTTGCCGATGCGCCCGCCCTTCTTGAGGTTCTCGAGGGTGTCGAGGACGGCATAGACCCGAGTCCGATCCGAGAGATCGGCGACGAGGGAGGTGATGTCATCGGCGGTGGCACCGTCGGCGGCAGCCTGGGCGGCGGCCAGCACGATCGTGCCGAGCCCGCAGGTGACCGAACCGCTGTCGAGGACCCGGATGTCGCCATCACAACCCCGTGCGCCGGCCTGGGCGGACTCCATCGTGGCCGAAACCTTGCTCGAGAGGTCGATGCACACCACCTGGTCGGCTCCGCCGTCGAGGGCACGACGGAATGCCTGGTCGAACTGTCCGGGCGATGGCGCCGCCGTCTGTGGGAGGTGCTCGCTCGTTGCCATGCGGTCGTAGAACTCGGTGATGCCGAGTTGCTCGCGGTCGATGAACTCCTCGTCGCCGAAGCGGATGCTGAGGGGCACGATCTCGATGCCGTATGAAGCGACTTCGTCGTCGGTGAGATCGCAGGCACTGTCGGTGACGATCCTGACGGTCATTGGTCCTCCCCTGAGTCTGGGGCAGCGTAGTCGTCGGCTGGAACGGTTCTGTTACTGCGGGTGGATCGGAACCACCACACGCCGAGAACCAGCAACGCCCCCGCCAGGAGGAACACGCCGACACCCGAGAGCTGGGTACTTCGGACGAGCAACGTGGACGACCGGAGTTGCAGGAGTTCCGAGGTGTCGGGCGACCTGACCGTGACCAGGAGACGGGCGTCGCCGGAGGTCCTGGCCTCCACAAGGATTGGAATTCGGTTGCTACCCGGGCTCAGGGTGACGTCGAGGGTGTCCCCTTCCGGGAAGTCGAGGCGACCGTCGGACTCCAGGTGCAGCCTGACATGGGCAGGCACGGAGAGCCCGTTTTCCACGGTGTAGGGAACCGTTGCCCTACGGGACGTGAGCCGCACGTTCTGGTTGGCAGGTGCCTCGAAGGCGTCTAGGACCACGACGACGGCGTCGTAGACGGCACGCAGGTACGGCTCACCCTGTTCGGTGGAGAGCTCCGCTGCTGCGGTGGCTTCGAGCAGGTCGTCGAGGTGTGCGATCTCAGGTCGCCGTCCACCGACGAGAGATGCGTAAGCCTCGATCGTGACCTCGACCAGGCCCCGGTCCCGGACCTTGGTGGCGGTGGAGGCAACCGCCTCCGGCCACAGGGTCGGCTCGGGGATGCTTTCCGGATCGAGGGTGGCGAGCGAGCTGAAGACGGCGGGAAGTGGCGCCAGTTCCACGAAAGGTGCCCCTTCCAGGGCCCCGAGCAGGACGTCGAGGAGGAGGCCGTCAAGTGCGGAGGGATCGGAGATGGCGATCATGGCGAGGCGTGGGACGACGGGTTCGGCCCAGCTGCGTACCGCCAGGTCGGCCAGCAGGAACTGGACGGAGGCAACGGGCCCGCCTGGACCGAGCAGGTGCTGTGCCAACTGCGGATCGACGACCAGCGCAGTGAATGGTGAACCACTTTCGCCCCGGAGTCGGACAGGTTGTGACAGGCCTTCGAGGTCGGAGGGTCGGGGTTCGAGGTGCTCGGCGCTGACGATGAATCGTTGGCTGCCGAGATGGCTGAGGAGGTCGAGCGTGTCGGCGACGCCGGAGGGCGGGAGGTGGGCGATGGCCCGGTCGGGGGTCGTGCCGAGCTCGTCGGCGAGAGCGAGGTCCCCATGGTCGAGGATGTCCCGGTAGATGTCGGGGCGTGCGGCCTGTCGCCAGGCCTCAGGGTCGGCGGTCACGAACGGCGACGAAGCCAACCGGATTCCGCCTCCGACGGCGTCGATCAGGTCGTCGAGCAGCTGACCGTCGGCTGTTTTGCCGGACTGGGCGAGGGCTACGACGGTTGCCGGCGGGAGGCGCAGGTCGGCAGCCACGAGCGGGTGGTCGATGAGAGCATCGACAACCGATCTGAGGCTCCGGACGGTGTCGGGGTCGGGGACGCTGGCTCCGTCGGGTTGGAGCGGGGGCGGCCCGGTGATGTCGATGACCATGGCGGTCAGGAGCGGGAACGGCGGTCTGCCGTCTGGGAGGTGGATCACCATCGTGCGGACGCTGTCGAGGATCTCGCCGCTGGCAGAGGTGAGCAGGATCGAGAGTGGATGCACCGATCCCGGGCTGGTCGGCAGGGCGCTCCCGGGTCCGATGTCGAGCACGAGCGAGGCAACGCCTCCGGCTCCGAGGTTGTCGGCGAGCTGGAATGACACCGGAGAGCCCACCGGGTCGGGGAGCGTCTCGCCTTCGCGCAGCGCACCTCCGAGGAGACCGCCGGTGCCGACGGCTTCGTGGAGGCGGAAGGTCAGCAGGCCGTCGCCGATCGAACCGGTGACCCGCAGGTCGATGGTGAGCACGCCCTCGTCGTCGACCCATGGTGACTGGCCGACGAGGTTGATGCTCCCACCGGTCTCTGCGCCGGCGCCCGCCAGCAGCGCCGATCCGAACAGCGTGAGGGCGCCGAGCAGTGCGGCGGTGACCGACTTGGCGAGCCGGACCGTGGGTGTCGGGAGCGTCACGAGGGCCGGTGGTCCAGGCGTAGGACCGAGAGTCCGCCGGGTCGGTCCGTGAATCCCGCCGAGCGGTAGAGGTCGAGAGCGGCGGTGTTGTCCGGCTGAGTGTTGACCAGGACGGTCGTGGCGCCCTGTCGGGCCAGCCAGTGGAGGGCGTCGTCGAGAAGCGTCCGGCCGATGCCGGCCCCCTGGTGGGCCGGGTCGACGGCGAGGCGTTGTACGAAGCCCTGATCCCCGGAATGTCCGGTGACGGCGTAGCCGACCACGTTTCGACGCAGATGGCCGCCGACGGAAACGACCCGCCGCCGACAGGAGGGTGTAGCGGACGTGGCCTCGCGGAAGGCGGTCCGGTCGAACCGCCAGAACGGCGTGAAGGCAGAGGTGTCGATCTCGAGGACCCGGGACAGGTCGCGACGGCGCAAGCGCCGGGTCCGTCGGGTCGCCGGTGCTGCATCCGGGTGCGCTTCGGCGAGGAGGAGGTGGAGGTGCTCCTCGGTCCGGAAGCCGGCGTCGAGGAAGGGCCGCTGTTCGTCGGGGGCCAGGGCCGAGGTGAGGATCGTGTCGTATCCGTGGCCACGGAGGTGTTCGACGACCTCGGCTACAGATGAGGTGTCGAGGAGGCCGCCCCCCAGGGGGATGACCTGTCCCTCGGGGCTGTTGCCGCGTCGTGGTCCGAATCGGAATCGGACACCGGTCGAAGCGGTGAACATCCGGGATCGCTCGGGCGACCGGGAGACGTACGAGAGCAGGGCCATGGCGATGGGGTCCACACTACGGCTCGTGGGCAGGGGAGGCCCGTCGCTTGCCCATGACGGGTGTCCTGCCGCGACCGGGCCGTCCACCCCGGCCGCTCGGACGACGGGGGGTACGATCGCCGCAGTGAGCGTCCTTGTGGTGACCGATGAACGCTTCCTCGACCACCGGCCGGGCGAACGCCATCCCGAGCGGCCGGCCCGTCTGGAGGCTGTGTGGTCTGGCCTCGACGCGGCAGGACTCGGTGATGCCGTTGTGCGCCGCCCAGCGGAGGAGGCATCGGACGAGGATCTGTTGCGATGCCATCCGGCCCCGCATCTCGCCCGTCTGGTCTATCTGGATGCGGCGGGCGGCGGTCGGGTCGATCCGGACACGAAGATGAGCACCGGGTCGTGGACGGCGGCACGCCTGGCCGCCGGTGCCGGCCTCGTGGCGGTGGCGGCCCTGCGAAACGGTGAGGCGGCAACTGCCTTCTGCGCCGTCCGTCCGCCCGGTCATCATGCCACCCCGACACGGACCATGGGATTCTGCCTGCTCAACAACCTGGCGGTGACTGCAATGGCGCTGGCCGATGCCGGTGAGAGGGTGGCCATCGTCGACTTCGATGCCCACCATGGCAACGGCACGCAGGAGGTTTTCTATTCGGATGACAGGGTGTTGTTCGTGTCGTTCCACCAGTGGCCGCTGTTTCCCGGAACCGGTGCACCCGACGAGATGGGCGAGGGGACCGGCACCGGGACGACCGTCAACCTTGCGCTGCCTCCCGACTCTGCCGGCGACACCTACCGGTATGCGCTTGATGCCGTGGTCGTACCGATCGTGGAACGCTTCGCTCCCGACTGGCTGCTGGTGTCGGCCGGCTTCGATGCCCACCGGGCCGATCCGCTCACCCGGTTGGGCCTTACCTCGGGTGACTTCGCCGACCTGACGGCTCGACTCGTCGGCCTGGCCCGGACCGGCCGGAGCATCCTGTTCCTCGAGGGCGGCTATGACCTCGATGCGCTGTCGGCGTCCGCCGGCGCAGCGGTGGCGGCTGCGGTCGGCATCGACCATCGACCTGAGGCTGCCAGCAGCGAGGGCCCGGGTAGCGAGGTCGTCGAATCGGTGGCTGCCCTGCATGGGCTGGTGTTGCGGTGACCCCGACCGGCTCGCGCTTCGGGGCACAGTGTGCGGCCGTCGGGCCCCTGGCCGAACGGTTCGCTGCAGGCGGGCTGCGGCTCTACCTCGTCGGAGGGGTGGTGCGAGATGTGCTGTCGGGTCGGGTCGGGGACCATCCCGACTTCGACCTGACCACGGATGCGACGCCGGACCGGATCCGCAGCCTCATCGAGGGGGTGGCGGACGCTGTCTGGTTGCAGGGTGAGAAGTTCGGCACCATCGGGGCCCGGTTGGGGGAGCGCACCTTCGAGATCACGACGCACCGGGCTGAGGCATACCTGTCCGATTCCCGGAAGCCGGTCGTGTCGTTTTCGACGCAACTCGAGGACGATCTCCTGCGCAGGGACTTCACCGTGAACGCCATGGCGGTCGACGTGGTCGATGGGACCCTGCACGATCCACTTGGCGGGCAGGCCGACCTCGAAGCTGGTGTTCTGCGTACGCCGCTCACCCCGGAGGAGTCGTTTTCGGATGACCCTCTGCGGATGCTGCGTGCGGCAAGGTTCCTCGCCGGGTTCGGCCTGGAGCCGGCGCCGGGGCTGGTCGAGGCCGCCCGGACGGTGTCCGAGCGGCTGCGGATCGTGTCTGCCGAACGCATCCGCGACGAGTTGTGGAGGCTCCTGGTCCTCGGGGATCCCGGGGTCGGGCTCACCTTCCTGGATGAGGCTGGACAATTGCCGATGTTGCTGCCGGAGGTGTCGGAGCGGTCGGAACAGGAGCGGTCGGAGGTGTTTCGCCGGGTCGTTGCCGCTGATCCGGTGCCCGAGGTTCGGTTGGCTGCGTTGCTCATGGACCTGTCGGCGCCGGTGCTCGAGGGGCGCCTCCGCGGGTTGCAACTGTCGGGTGGCCAGCGGTCGACGGTGCTCGGTCTGGTTGCGGCCGTGGGGCTCATCCGTGGGCGATCCGGCGATGCATGGTCCGATGAGGCGGTTCGCCGACTGACGGCTGCGGCCGGAGCGCACCTGACCGGGGCGGTCACCCTGGCGGCTCTGGCCGGAACGGTGACAGGCGTGCTCGACAAGCGGCTTGCCGAACTGCGTGCCGACGGCGACCTCGACGACCTCGGGCCGATGCTGGGAGGGGCGCAGGTCATCGAACTGCTCGGGATCGAGCCGGGGCCGGACGTCGGTGAGGCCATGGCCTGGCTGGTGGAACTGCGACTCAGCGAGGGCCGGTTCGATCCGGACGGGGCGGGGCGTCGCCTCGTCGAATGGTGGGATAACCGCTGACCGGTACAGGCCTGCCCGACCGACGCGCCAGACCGTCTCCCGGGGATGGCCTACAGTGGCGCATGGGCTTCGGACCGGCAGCCAGGGGACTGGTACCGGACACGCGTGTAGCCGATGTCGACTACCGACTGGCCCGCCAGGGCACCCTCACCGCATTCCGCAACGGCACCCTCGCCCGGGACCTGGTCTGCGACGCCCAACCGATGCTGCGGCGCAACGCCCACCACTGCGGTGAACGCACCGGTGAGATGTGTCCGATCTGCGACGAGCACGAACTGGCACGCGTGGTCTATGTGTTCGGGCCCCGGCTGCCGTCGCATGGGCGCTGCCTCTCGGTGCCCGGCGAGTTGGCCCGCTATGACGCCCGTCCGGGCACCTTTGCCGCCTACACCGTCGAGGTGTGCGTGGCCTGCGCCTGGAACCACCTGGTTCGGATCACCTCGATCGGTCGCGGCTGAACGCAACTGCATCCCGGCTGGCGTCGCACAGGGCACGGGCGGCTTCCGTCGACGCACGCCGGGGACGCTGCTACAATTTTTCCACCGCCGGCAGCCACTGTGCGCTGGACGGGAAAGGAGGCCAGCGATGGCTCAACAGATGACGGTGCCCGCCGTTCGGGCACGCAAGGCGTCGGATGGCGTCGAACCTCTCGTGATGCTCACCGCTTACGACGCTCCCGGCGCCCGCATGGTCGATCAGGCCGGGGCCGACCTGATCCTGGTCGGCGACTCGGTGGCGATGGTGGTGCTCGGCTACGACGACACTTTGCAGGTGACCGTCGATGACATCGCCCACCACACGGCTGCGGTGGCGCGTACCAGGCCTGATGCGTTGATTGTCGCCGACATGCCGTGGATGAGCTACCACGTGTCGGCAGGGGAGACTGTCCAGAACGCAGCCACCCTGATCCGGGCCGGCGCCCAGGCGGTCAAGCTCGAGGGCGGTAGGCGTCGGCTGCCGATGGTCGAAGCGCTGGTTGGTGCTGAGATTCCGGTGATGGGCCACATCGGCCTGACCCCCCAGTCGATGCATGCCATGGGCGGGTTCAAGGTCCAGGGACGGGACGCCCTGGCGGCACTAGACCTGGTCGACGATGCCGAGGCGCTTGTCCATGCCGGGTGTTTCGCGATCGTGCTGGAGGGCGTTCCCGACCTAGTGGCCGCCCGGGTCACGGGGACCGTCGACGTGCCGACCATCGGCATCGGCGCCGGCCCCGACTGTGACGGACAGGTGCTGGTCTTCCACGATGTCCTGGGCCTCGAGCACCGGGTGGTGCCGAAGTTCGTGCGCCGCTACGCCGACCTGCACACCGAGGGTGTGGTTGCGCTACGGCACTTTGCCGCCGATGTGCGTTCGGGGGCGTTCCCGACGGCAGACGAGAGCTACCGGATGGCCGATGCCGAGGCCGCCACCCTGGGGTTGTACGGGGTGGCCTGAACGGCTGCCGGGTCTGGCGGAAGGCGGGTGTCACACCCGGGCGCGACAATGGTGGTGATGAAGAACACGACTATCGACCACGCGAGTTGCTGCTCTGCCGGTAGCCTCGGCTCGCTCCTCCGGGAGCACGACAACCCGTTCCCCCTGCCCCGGACGAGGGGCCCCTGGACAGCATCCGTGCCCCCGGGACCAGAGGAGGTGAGTGCCTGCCATGCGGGCCTATGAACTGATGATCATTTTCGACGGCGACCTCGAGCAGGAGGCCGTGACGGCCAGCCTGTCGAAGGTCACCGCCACTATCGAGGCCGAGGGCGGTCGCGTGGTCAACACGCTCGATTCCGAGCCGTGGGGCCGTCGCCGCTTCGCCTACCGGATCAACAACAAGTGGGAAGGCGTCTACGTCGTCCTGGAGGTGGTCACCGAGGCCAACGACCTCGACACCATCCACCGGAATCTCCGGCTCGCGGACCGCAGTGAGGTGGTCCGCCACAAGATCCTCCGCCTTCCAGATTCTGAAGTGGACCGCCGTGGTCTGCTCGGTGATGGCGAGCCGGTCACCGCCGGCTGACTAACAGGAGTAATGACATGGCATACGACAACACTGTGACCGTCGTGGGCAACGTGACCCGCGACCCCGAACTGCGCTTCACCCCCGGTGGGGCCCCCGTCACCAACTTCAGCGTGGCGTGGAACCGCAAGGACCAGAACGACGAAGATGTGGTCTCGTTCTTCGACATCACCTGCTGGCGCAGCCTGGCCGAGAACGTGGCCGAGTCGATCACCAAGGGGCAACGCGTGATCGTCTACGGCCGGCTCGAGCACCGCTCCTGGGAGAACAACGACGGCGAGCGTCGCTCCAAGGTCGAGATCATCGCCGACGATGTGGCGCCGAGCCTCAGGTGGGCGACCGCCGAGACCACCCGCAACGAGTTCCGCGGCGACGGTGGCGGGTCCTCGGGCGGATCGGGTGGATCGGGCGGAGGACGTCAGTCCACGGGTGGCGGCGACTTCCCGACCGATGAGGAACCCTTCTGATGGCCCGACGCCCGCCTCGCCGGACCAAGCCCCGCAACAAGCGGAGGGGGCGCAAGAAGGTGAGCCCGATCATCATCGGCAAGGTCGAGTACGTCGACTACAAGGACACGGAGTTGCTCACCAAGTACATCTCGGACCGGGCCAAGATCAAGGGCCGGGCGGTCAACGGCAACGATGCCCGGCAGCAGCGCGATGTCGCCAAGGCGATCAAGGTTGCCCGCGAGATGGCGCTGATCCCCTTCACGAACCGGGTCACCACGCAGCGCCGCGAGCGTCGCAACGATGAGCGGGGCGAACAATCCGACGGTCCGCCGTCGCGTCCGTCGATGCCCCCGCCCGGCGGCCTGTCAGATGCCGATGGCATAGCCGAGGAGGCGCCCGTCGAGGAGGCTGCTGTAGAGGAGGCGCCCGTCGAGGAGGCGCCCGTCGAGGAGGCTGCTGTCGAGGAGGCTCCAGGCGAGGCGAACGAGGTTACGTCGTGAAGATCCTCCTTCGCATCGATGTCGACGGCCTGGGAAGGACCGGCGACGTCATCGACGTGGCCCGTGGCTACGCCCGCAACTATCTGGTGCCCAAGGGCATGGCCGTCGAGGCCACGGACGGAATCGCGGCACAGTCCGAGGCGATGCAGCGCAAGCGGATCAAGCAGGCCACCGAGGAACGCACGGATGCCGAGGCGGTAGCCGGCCAACTGACGGGAACGGTGCTGACCGCCTCGATGAAGGCTTCCGACGAGGGACGACTCTACGGCTCCGTCGGCTCTGCCGAGGTTGCGAAGGCACTGGCCGAACAGGCAGGCGTCACCGTCGATCGGCACCTGGTCGAGGGCGAGGTCGCCAAGGAGATCGGAACGCACGAGTTCACGGTGCACCTCCATCCTGACGTGGCGGTGCCCGTGACCATCGAGGTATCGGCCGAGGACTGAGCATGTCGATCGCCGGTCGTCCACAGACACCGGCGGTTGTACCTGTTCCCATCCCCAGCGTTGTCCCCTGTGTCAGGGAGGGAATCCCGGGTATATCCACGGGCTGTCCACTAGCGACCCACAGGTCCCTTCCGGCAGGCTGGACCGGGCGTCGGAAGGCGACCGACGGAGCAGCACGCGGTGTCAGGCATCACATCAGGCGCCGTTGGGATTGGGCGCGACAGCAGGGGTCAGGAAATCCGATGGTGACAGAAGGCGACATCGTGGTCGTGTGGCGAGACGGGTCTGACCGGTGAGTGACGACACGCCGACCTCAGACGAGTCGGAGCCGCTCGACACCTCTGCAATCCCGGAGCCTCCGAGGGACGACGCCCCTCTGCCGGAGCCGCCTCCCCTTCTCGACGAGGGTGATTCGCCACCGGCGTTCGACCAACGCAGTGCACGACGTGGGGATTCCAGCGGATTGCATGTCGGACGCGTGCCGCCGCACAACCTCGATGCCGAGGCTTCGCTGCTGGGCGCCATGCTGCTTTCCCGGGATGCCATCGCCGATGCGCTCGAGATCGTCGAGGTCGACCACTTCTACAAGCCGTCGCACGGCCACGTGTTCGATGCCATCTGCTCGCTCTACGCCTCGGGCGAGCCTGCCGATCCGGTCACCGTCGCCGAGACGCTCACCCGTGCCGGTGTGCTGGACCAGATCGGTGGACCCGGGTTCCTCCTCGAGTTGCAGGCTGCCACCCCGGCTACCTCGAGCGCCGCCAAGTACGCCCGGATCATCCAGGAGAACGCCACCCTGCGGAGCCTTATCGGTGCTGCCAACGAGATCGCCGAGATCGGCTATGGCCGACCGGACGATGTCGTCAAGGCCGTCGACGAGGCCGAGAACATGGTGTTCCAGGTCGGCCAGGGTCGGGTCGCCGACACGATGTCGAAAATGCGCGACCTGCTCGACGCCAGCCTCGACCAACTCGAGGAGCGCTACGCAGAGGACAAGTCCATCACCGGCACGCCCACGGGCTTCGCCGACTTCGACGTACTGCTCTCCGGCCTCCAACCCAGCAACCTGATCATCATCGGGGCCCGTCCTGCCATGGGGAAGACCTCCTTCGCCCTCAACATCGCGACCTCGGTGGCGATAGACGCCGGCCTGCCTGTGCTGCTGTTCTCGCTGGAGATGAGCCAACTCGAACTCAGCCAGCGCATCCTCTGCTCCGAGTCGCGCGTCGACTCCAAGAACATGCGCAGTGGCAACATTGGGGAGGATGACTGGTCCCGGATCAACCACGGCGTCGGTCGCCTGGCCGAGGCGCCGCTGTGGATCGACGACAACCCGGGCACATCGGTGATGGAGATCCGTGCCAAGGCCCGCCGTCTCACCAGCCGGGTCGGGAAGCTCGGGGTCGTCATCGTCGACTACCTCCAGCTCATGACCGGTCGAATGAGTGCCGAGAGCCGCCAGGTCGAAGTCTCTGAGATCAGCCGTGGCCTCAAGATCCTCGCCCGTGAGCTCGACACGCCGGTGATCGGCCTCTCGCAGTTGTCCCGTGGCCTCGAATCCCGCCAGGACAAGCGTCCCATGCTCGCCGACCTCCGTGAGTCCGGGTCCCTCGAGCAGGACGCCGACGTGGTGGCGTTCATCTACCGGGACGAGGTGTACAACCCCGAGTCCCCTGACATCGGCACTGCCGAGATCATCGTGGCCAAGCACCGCAACGGCCCGACGGGTATGACCCGCCTTGCCTTCATTGCACACCACACGCGTTTCGCCGACATGGCCCGGGTGGGTTGAGCGGGTTCGATCCCTCCGATGTTCCTGGGCGAGGACCTGCTGGGCTGGTTGCTGTTGGCGTTGGGTGCTGCGATGGCGGTCGGCAACCTGCTGGCGCTCGTTCGGCCGCCCGGTGGTGATCGGGAGGTCGGGCGACCACCGCTCGTTCGCAGCCTGCTCTACATCGTGGTCGGGCTGGTGGTCACCATCTGGGCACTGGGGACGCTGACCAACGGATAGCGCTGGTCGCAACGGACGGTCCGGTACCGTGCTCCGACGGAGGTATCGAAATGACAAGCGCACTACCCCAGACCCTCACCGAAGCATGTGGCATCGAGCCGGGCTTCATCTGTGAATGGGTGTTCGACATGACTGACAGTGAGGCCATGGCCGAGGTCATCGGCTGGCTGCTTGAACGGCCCCTCAAGATCGCCGTGATTCTGATAGGGGCCTGGATACTGAACCGGTTCGTCGGTCGGGCCATCGACCGTCTGGTTGGCCGTATCGTCGAGTCCCGGGTCAAGGAGACGACCGAAGCCGAAGACGACGACCTTCTGGCCCGTTTGGGCCGTCGGGCCCGCGTCAAGATTCAGCGGATCCACGAGCAGGCTGAGCGTTCGAAGCAGCGGGCTGTGACCCTGGGGGCTGTGCTGCGCAGCATCGCCAGCTTCGCCATCTACGCAATGGCCGTCCTTGCGATGCTCGGTGAGCTGGGTCTCGACCTGGGTCCGTTCATCGCCGGTGCAGGCATCGTCGGCTTGGCGGTCGGTTTCGGTGCCCAGTCGCTGGTCGCCGACTTCATCGCCGGCATCTTCATCATCATCGAGGATCAGTACGGCGTCGGCGACTTCATCGACGTGGGCAGCGCTTCTGGCACGGTCGAGCGGGTCACGCTGCGCACCACGGTGATGCGGGACGTCCACGGCACTGTGTGGGTTGTGCCGAACGGCGACGTGCGAAACGTTGGCAACTCGTCGCAGCTCTGGGCCCGCACGGTGCTCGATGTGGATGTCGCCTACGACACCGACATCGACCTGGCGGCCAGCGTCATCAAGGCGGTTGCGGACGAGGTCTGGCAGGAGGGCCTCGAGTCGGCGACGATCCTGGAGGAGCCCGAGATCTGGGGTGTGCAGAACTTCGGCGCCGATGCCATCTCGATCCGGTTGGCGGTCAAGACCGAGCCGGGCGAGCAGTGGGCCACCGGCCGGATCATCCGGGGGCGCCTCAAGAAGGCGTTCGACGTGCACGGCATCGAGATCCCGTTCCCGCAGCGGACCGTGTGGGTGAACAAGGTGGCCGAACGGACGAAGGCCGATGCGGCGGGTACCGAGATCCGCGACGACCTGTTGGAACGACGCTCCGGGGGCGACGGCGACGAGTAGCCGAGTAGTGCCGGCGGCGGATCAGCCGTCGCTGCGCAGGATGGCCCGCTCGTCGGTGCCGAGGTAGCTGGCGACCACCTTGGGGTCGTTGCGGACGACCTCGGGTGCGCCTTCGGCGATCACCACACCGGCCTCCAGGCAGTAGACGCGATCCGACAGCGCCATGATCATCGGCATGTCGTGCTCGATGACGACCATTGAGGCTCCGAGTTCTCCCTGGATCTCCTTGAGCAGCGGGCCGAACGCCTCGGTCTCGCGCTGCGCAACGCCTGCGGTGGGTTCGTCGAGGCAGAGGATGTGTGCGTCGAGGGCGAGGAGCCCGGCCAGTTCGACGATCCGTCGGGTTCCCGTCGAGAGTTCAGCGATGAAGACATCGGCGTAGCGTCCGAGGCCGAGGAAGTCGATGAGCTCGGCGGCCTGCGTCCGCCTGGCCCGTTCGGCCCGTCCGGAGGCCGGGAGCACGAGGGCGGTCGAGAGGAAACCGGTGCGGCCCCGGGCCTCGAGCGCCACCTGGATGGCCTCGCGGACGGTGAGTTCCGGGAACAGGCGAGCGGCCTGGAAGGTCCGGCCGAGCCCCGTGCGTGCGCGCTGTGAGGCGGACAGGCCTCCGACATCGCGGCCGAGGAGTTCGACGGTTCCTTCAGAGGGTACGAACCCGCCGATGGCGTTCATGAGCGTCGACTTGCCGGCACCGTTGGTGCCGATGAGGCCCACGACCTCTCCACGTTCGACGAGGATGGTCGCTGTCTCCACGGCGCGGAGGCCACCGAAGGAAACGGACACATCCCGTACTGCGATCGCCAGACCGTCGATGGGTGTCGAATCCGTCCGTCCGCCGACCACGACTGCCGGGGGGGCTGTGATCGTCTTGGTCGGAGCCTCAGGCAGGCGGCGTTCGGCCCAGGCGAGCAGGGCATTGCGTGCCGAGTAGGCGATCTGGATCAGGCCCCCGGGGAAGTAGAGCAGCAGGATCAGGAGGCCGATGCTGGAGGTGAACAGTGGGACCAGGTCGTTGCCGGGCCAAAATGCCGGCAGGCCGACGACCCAGAGTGCCCCGAGCACGGGACCCATGAGGCTGCCGAGGCCGCCGATCACGATGATCGAGACCATTCGGAGCGAGTCGCCGATGAGGAAGAAGCGGTCGGCGTAGTTGATCGACTGGACGAGGCCGCCCAGCAACGCTCCTCCGAGTCCGGCGATGCCGCCGGCCAGCGAGAACGCCAGGAGCTTGGTCCGGGTGGGGGACACGGTGTAGGCGGAGGCTGTGTCCTCGTTCTCCCGGACAGCGATGATCGAGCGGCCGATGCCGCTGCGGCGCAGGTGGGCTATCAGGGCCAACACGATGGCGAGTATGGCGAGGCAGAGCAGGTAGTAGGAGCGCTGCGAGGTGAGGTCGAGGGGGCCGAGGCTGCCCCTGCGGAATGCAACGGTTCGGTTGCTGCCGCCGCTCAGCACCGGGCGTCGGAAGATGTACTGCTGGGCGGCCATTGCGAAGGCGAAGGTCGAGACCGCAAGGAGCAGTCCCTTGACGCGCAGGGCCCCGAGACCGATGACCGCTGCCGAGGCGGCACCGACCCCGGCGGCGAGCAGCATCGAGATCAGGTAGGGCGTCCTGGGAAGGGTGACGCTGAACAACTCCCACCTGTCGCCGATTCCGAAGCCGATCTCGAGGCCGCGGTTGAAGCCTGCTGCGGCCAGTGCTCCGATTCCGGCGAAGGCCATCTGGCTGAGTGAAAGCTGCCCGGCCCAGCCGGTGACGATGGTGAGCGATACGGCGCAGACGGCGAAGGCGACGATGCTGGCATAGAGGAGGTGTCGCGACGGAAGCGGCACGATGAACGGCAGCGCCACGGCGACGAGGCCGAGGGTGCCGAGCGCCAGATGGGAGAGGTGGCGTATCCACCACACCTGGAGGAGCCTTTCCGGTACAGGTCGCTGCCGGGGGGTGAACGAAAAGGAAGCCTCCTCCTTTGTGCCCGAGCGGCTCTGGAGCGCCACGGCGACCACGACGACCACGAACAGGAGCAGGTCGACGAGCCCCATCTGGTCGAGGAACACGAACTGCACGTGGGCTTGAGCGATCCCGATGACGATGCCGGCGGCAAGAGCCCGGGGGAACGAGACCATGCCGCCGATGACCGCTGCGGCGAGTGCCCGGATCATCGTGTTGGGGCCGAGGTTAGCGAGGCCCGTGATCCCGCCGCGGTTGCCGGACATCATGATCAGCGAGATGCTCGAGAGTGCTCCGCCCACTGTCCACACGAACAGCGACACGAGCTTGGGGTCGATTCCGGAGAGCCTGGCCAGGTCGGCGTTGTCGGCCGAGGCCTGCACGGTCTGGCCGAAGACCGTCCGGTTCAGGAACCAGGCGAGGGCGAAGGTGATCGTCGGGACGGCGAGGAGGATCGTCAACTTGGCGCCGGTGATGCGCAGGCCGAACACGTCGTCCCAGGTGGTGGCGATCGCGACCGGGAAGCGGGTGCGCCTGGTTGTCTCGAAGTCGGGGTAGGCGGTCATGATGGCCTGCATCAACTGTGCGATGCCGATGGTGGCGACCAGCACGATGACCCGGGGCGAGTCGAACAGCCGACGGATCACCGCCCGTTCGACCATCGCGCCTATGAGGGTACCGACGAGAATTGCTGTGGCCAGGGCGATCCAGAACGGCCACTTGTAGTTGATGATCAGGAGGGCGAGCAGCCCGGAGGCCGGCAGGCCCATGTTGCCTACCGCCAGGTTGATGACCTTGGTGGACCGGTAGACGAGGACGATGCCGAGGGCGAGCAGCCCGAACACCATGCCGTTGACGAGTCCGTCGAACCAGAGTTGGCGGGTGGTCCAGACGGCGAACACTGCCGGCTGCGACAGGGTGGCCAGTGGGCCCACGTCAGCCGCCCTCCCTGCCCAGGAAGACGGCGCGTGCAAGGTCGTCGCGTTCGAGGAGTTCCTGTGCCGGGCCCTCGAAGCGGACCTGCCCCTTTTCCAGGAAGATGGCCCGGTCGGCGACAGCCAGGGCGACGTTGAGGGACTGTTCCACGAGGATGATCGTCTGGCCCCCGTCCTGGAGTTGTTCGATGATGCCGAGCAGGTCCTGGACGACGGTGGGTGCCAGGCCGAGCGAGAGTTCGTCGATGAGCAGGATCTCGGGGTCGTGGAGCAGCACCCGCGCCAGGGCGAGCATCTGTTGTTGGCCGCCGGACATCGACGAGGCCCGCTGGTCCTGCCGGTTGGCCAGGTCGGGGAACAACCCGAGTACCCGGTCGATCCGGCTCGCCACGTCGTCGCTGTCCCGGCGGTGGATGTAGGCGCCCATCGTGAGGTTCTGGCGTACGGTCATGGCGGGGAACACGCCGTTGCCGCCGGGTAGTTGGTGGATGCCGAGTGCGGCGCGCAGTTGTGGCGACGTGTAGGTGATCGTGCGGCCACCCAGGCGGACGACGCCACGTCGAGGCGTGCCGAGGCCGCTGATGACGCGCAGGAGGGTGGACTTGCCGGCCCCGTTGGTGCCGAGCAGTGCGAGCGTCTCGCCCCGGTTGACCTCGAATCCCACGTCGAAGAGCACCTGGACGGGTCCGTAGCAGAAGTCCAGGTTGTTGACCTGCAGGGCGGGGACCTCACCGGATTCGTGGCGGCGCTTCTCCTCGTCCTGTTCGTCGAGCAGTTCCTGGACGTTGAGTGAGAGGTCGTGGCGGACGTGGCGGGCACCCCGGTACAGGATCCAGCCACCGAGGATGGAGGTGGGGACCGACAGGACGAGTGCGGTGGTGCGGGGGCCCCAGGCGTCGGTGAACAGCAGCGAGATGAGGCCGCCGCCGGCGGCGCCGATGAAGAAGATGTAGAGCGTGATGAGTGCAGTGCCGCTGCCGCGCAACCGGTAGGGGACGATCGACTGCATCAGCGGGCTGACCATGGCGAAGGCGGCGATGAACAGGACGGTCTGGGGAACGCCGAAGGCGATGAACAGCGGCACGTTGGGCACGGCGTACTGGATCGGCTTGAACAGGGTGCCGAGGCCGATGCAGATGCCGACCATGCGCAGGGACCGGGTCGGGTCCTCTCGCCAGAGCCGGTCGAACTTGGGGCCGACGTACAGGAGGCCGATTACGGCGAAGATGCCACCGACGGTGACGGTGATGCCGCGGTCGAGGGGGTCGAGATCCCAGCGGTCCTCGAGGTAGAGGCTTTCGAGGACCGGAACGGTGAAGAGGCCGAAGCCGAGGGCGCTGAAGCCGACGACCACGGTCTTGACGGTCCGGATCTGCATGAGTCGGGAGAACGCCGCGTCGAGGGAGACCGGCAGGGGGTCCTTTTCGACGAATGATTCGCCGAGCACGTCGATTTTCTCCCACTGGCCGCGGGGTGGTTCCTTCATGAAGAAGGCCACGATCGCGAGTACGGCGACGGGGATACCGAAGAGGTAGTAGGCCCAGCGCCAGCCGTCGATCTCGCCGGGTCCGTTGGCGGCCACGGCCACGGCGCCGACGAGGACCGGGCTGATGACGGCGACCAGGCGTGCCGATCCGCTCATGGTGGCGCCCAGGCGCCCTCGGATGCCGATGGGGTATGTGTCGGCCATGATCGATGAGTGGACTGGGATGGTGTTGGCCTTGGCGATGCCGACACCGAACCGGGCCCAGAAGAAGGCGAAGGCATTGGGGGCGAGGCCCGACAGGAAGACCATGGCGGTGAAAAAGACGCTGGACCAGCCGATGATCGGGACACGTCGCATGCGGTCGGCGGCCCAGCCCATCGGGATGGCACCGAAGACGACGAAGGCGCTCGAGGAGGCGGCGATGAACGTGATGGTTCCGTCGCTCACGCCGAACGTGTCGCGCATCTCGGGGGCGAGGACGGTGATGGCGGCGGTCTGGAGTTCGTCGAGTGAGGCCAGCAGCAGGAGCACCACGAAGGTGGCGGCGCCGCCGCCCATGGCGAGGCCCTTGCGGATGCTGATGCCCTCGGACTTGACGCCGGGCAGGAGGTCGTCGGCGAAAAGCACCTCGGAGGCCGCCTGCATCTCCTCGCGGCGGGCCTCCTCCTCGAGGACTGTTGCGGCCAGCGATGCAGCGACGGCGGGCGTGGTCCCGCCGTCGGTCGGGGGATCTTCCTTCGGGGAGACAGCCACGAGGCGGGACTCTAACCGCGCTATGAATCTGACGCGGAGTCAGGAAAGGATGGATCGGGGGTTTCCGGTCGGAGCGCCCTACCATCCGAGGGCCATGCCCGACCCCTCTGAGACCGCCTTCTGCCGTGACCGTTCCCTCGAGCGGCTTTCCTCGGAGCGGTTCGACCTGCTCGTCATCGGCGGCGGCATCACGGGGACGGGAATTGCCCTCGACGCCGCCTCCCGGGGGCTAACTGTCGCCCTGGTCGACAAGGCCGATCTGGCCTCGGGAACCTCGTCGAAGTCCTCGAAGTTGGTGCACGGCGGGTTGCGCTACCTCCAGCAGGGCGAGATCGGGCTCGTCTACCAGGCCCTGCTCGAGCGCCACCGGTTGCTGCGCAACGCACCCCACCTCGTGCGGGGACTGCAGTTCGTACTGCCGATCCTCACGAAGGGCGGCCTGGTCGACCGGCGGGTGGCCCGGGCCCTGGGGGTGGCGCTGTGGCAGTACGACCTGACGGGTGGGGCACGGCTGGGCCGGCACCGCCGCCTCGACGCCGACGCCGTCCGGGCGCACCTGCCCAGCCTCAGAGAGGGCGTTGTCGCTTCCGGGTACGGCTACTGGGATGCCTGGGCCGATGATGCCCGCCTGACCCTGACGCTCGCCCGAACGGCGGCGCTCGACCACGGAGCGACGGTTGCCACCTATGCGGCGTTGACCGGCGTCGAACGGTCGGGCGACCGGGTGACGGGTGCCGTCCTCGAGGCCGATGGCCGAACCGTCGAGGTGGCCTGCGACGGGGTGGTCAACGCCTGCGGTGTGTGGGCGGAGGGCGTCCAGCACCTGACCGGCGTGGTGGACGCCTTCGACATCCGGCCGGCCAAGGGCGTGCACCTGTCGGTGCCCCATGACCGGCTGCCGGCAGACGTGGCCCTGGTGCTGCCGGTGCGCGGTGACCGGCGCTCCATCTTCGTCCTGCCCTGGCCGGACGGACACACCTACATCGGCACCACCGACACGGATTTCGACGGTTCGCTCGACGAGCCCACCTGCACTGCCGACGATGTCGCATACCTGCTCGGAGCGGTGAACGCCCTGACGGACGCAGAGCTCGTGCCCGCCGACGTGACCGGGTCGTGGGCCGGTCTGCGTCCCCTGGTGGCGACCGCCGAGACCGATCGCACCGCCGACCTATCCCGCCACCATGTCGTGCACACCGACCCGTCAGGTGTGGTGACCGTGACCGGAGGCAAGCTCACCACGTATCGCCGCATGGCACAGGACGCCGTCGATGCGGTGTTGGACCTGCGAGGCGAGCGGCGGCGTTGCCGCACCAGAAAACTTGCGCTGCGGGGGGCGGGGGGCGCAGGGAGCGGCGATGCGCACCTGGATGGCCGGTTCGGTGGTGAGGCGTCGGTTGTCGTGGACCTGGTGGAGGCCGATCCGTCGTTGGGCGAGCCGCTGGTGCCGGGCCTGCCCTACCTGAGGGCTGAAGCGGTCCACGCGGTGCGTCACGAGATGGCGACCACCCTCGACGATGTGTTGTCGCGTCGGACCCGGGCCCGCCTGGAGGATCGTGCGGCCACGCTGACTGCGGCCCCTGAGGTGGCGACACTGGTCGCTGAGGCTGCCGGCTGGTCGGGTGGGCGCCGGGACGCCGAGTTGGCGGCGTTCCGGGCATCGGTCGAGGCGGAGTTGGCGGCCGAATCCGGTTAGCCGGCCGATTTCCAGGTGGGGGTCGGGCTCAGCGTGCCGGAACGTAGGTGTCGACTACGGCCTGCACCGTGCGTTCAAAGAGCGCCGGCAGGTCGACCTGGGTGGTGAGGGCCCGGCGGGTCGAGGGATCGACGTCGGGATCCTCGACCCTGGACCAGACGGCGGTGCGGGAGCGCTCGGGGGTGATCGCCCGTTCGTCCCGCAGAGCTAGAACGAGGAACCCGCCGACGCAGATGAGGATGGCCCGCAGTGCATCGCGGGCATCGTCACCGACCACGCCGACGGCGGTCAGCTCGCGGGCCATGGCGACCTCGAGGTGTTCGTTGAGCACAGAGGCGCCACCGTGGAGTTCGGCCAGTCGGGTGATGCCCCGGTGGGCGAGCGCACCGTCCCAGAGGTGGCGGGCCACCGACATGACCCGCCGGCGGGGCGTGTCGCCTGAAGCGGCCTGTCTGCCGAGGCGTTCGGCATGGCGTCGGATGACGGCGTCGACCACGTCGTCGCGGCTGCCGACGTGCCAGTAGATGGTGGTGGTCGCCACGCCGAGTTCGCCGGCGAGTCGACGCATGGTGAGTGCCTCGGGGCCGCCCTCGTCGACCAGCAGGAGGGCCGCATCGATGACATCGTCCCGGTCGAGGCCAGCATGTCGGCTGGAGGTCCGAGTCGTGGTCACGACTTGCAGGGTACCGTGCCGGCATGTGACAGTGTTCAAGACAGAAGCCTCCCAGGAGCCCGCATATGACCACACCCGCCAAGACCCCGGTCGGCACCGGCCCGGAGCCGTACATCGTCGTCTCGTCCGACACCCACGCCGGCCTGCAGTGCGAGGAGTACCGGCCCTACCTCGAGTCGTCGCTGCACGAGGAGTTCGACGCCTACGTCGCCGAACGCCACGAGCACCGTCGAATCCAGGAGGAGATGAACGCCGAGTTCCTGGCGGAGTGGGAGGGCGACAACGCCGAGGGGCTCCTCGGCGCCTATGACCCGGACATCCGCGACAAGGTGCTCGACGCCGACGGGGTGGCCGGCGAGGTCATCTTCGCTGACGGCGACGCCGTGACCGGTCAGGAGTCGCCTCCATTCGGAGCCGGCCTCTCCGCCGGCCAGATCACCGACTCCCGACAGGCCTTCGGTGGCGCAAGGGCCCACAACCGCTGGCTCGAGGAGTTCTGTGCAACCAACCCGGTCCGCCGTGCCGGCGTGGCACTGGTGCCGATCACCCACGACGTCGACGAGGCCGTACGCGAGATCGAGTCGCTGGCCGGCCGCCCCGGCATCCACGGGGTGATGATTCCGACCATGTGGCACGGCTTCCCGCCGTACGGCAGCGACCACTACGACAGGGTGTGGGCCGCATGCGCCGAGACCGGCCTGGTCGTCCACACCCACTCGGGTGAGGCCGACTTCGACGCCTACGGCGAGAACGTGGCCATGTACATCAACGAGGTGCCGTTCTGGACGCACCGACCCCTCTGGCAGCTGCTGTTCTCCGGCAAGTTCGACCGGTTCCCCGGGCTGAAGTACTGCGTCGTCGAGTGCGGCTCCTACTGGCTCGGCGACCTGCTCTGGAAGTGCGACGTCAACTTCGGCGCCAGCTGGAAGGCCAAGAAGATGGGTTCGAGGATGAAGGGCCTGCTCACGAAGCTGCCGTCCGAGTACGTCGGCGACAGCATCTTCATCGGAGCCTCCACCATGTCGACCGAGGAGATCCGCCGTCGCCATGTCAACGGCATCGACGCCCTGATGTGGGGAACCGACTACCCGCATCCCGAGGGCTCGTGGCCCAACACCGTGATGCGCCTCGAAAATGACTTCCGTGAGGCTTCGATCGAGGACACCCGCCGGCTCCTGGGTCTCAACGCCATCGACTGCTACGGCCTCGACTTCGACGGCTTGACCGCGATTGCCGCCGACATCGGCCCGACGCCCGAGTCGCTCGGCCAGGACCCCGACCTGCGCACGCCCCCGGATGCCACCCGCACCGCCCGCTGGTGGCTCGACGAGTACGACTGCTCGCTGCAGTACTGAGGAGGCCAAAATGTCCGGAACCAGGACTCCCGAGACCGACCACCACATCGTCATCTCGGCCGACAGCCACTGCGGCGCAGACCTGCGCGGCTACAGGCCCTACCTCGAACAGAGGTTCCACGCCGACTTCGACGGGTGGATCGACGAGGTGGAGGCCGAACACGCCCGGGTCGAGGCAGCGTTCAAGGACCAGAACCGGTCGGTCCGAAACGTCGGCGTCGACGGCGACCCGGTCCTCGACGCCGACCGCAACTTCTCGAGCGAGCGTCGCCTGCGCGAGCAGGAGGCGGACGGCGTGGTCGCCACGGTGCTGTTCCCCAACACCCAGCCCCCGTTCGCTCCGGTGGCGGCAACCTCGTTCGAGGCGCCCGGCTACGACGCCGATATCGACCATCGCTGGGCCGGACTCCGTGCCCACAACAGGTGGCTGCTCGACCTGATCGACGAGGCACCTGAGCGGAGGGCGGGCATCGTCCAGATCTTCCTCGCCGACGTCGAGGGCTCGGTCGCCGAGATCGAGTGGGCGGCTGAGAACGGCTTCCGGGGCGGGATCCTGCTGCCCGGGGCGCCCCCGGGGTCGCCGTTCGAGCCGCTCTACGCCAAGTGCTACGAGCCGATCTGGGAGGCCGCCGAGGCCAACCGGATGCCGGTCAACCACCACGCAGGCGGGGCCACGCCCGACTTCGGCAACCACTTCCCGTCGTCGCTGGCGATGTTCATGCTCGAGGTCACCTGGTGGAGCCAACGGGCCCTGTGGCACCTCATGTTCAGTGGCGTGTTCGAGCGGCATCCCGACCTGCAGTTCATCAACACCGAGACCGGCACCGCATGGGTTCCCGAGACCCTGGCGCGCCTCGACTCCTTCTACGACCGAATGAAGCACTCCACCTACGGTTCTGAGGCCGTCTTCGGCGGTATGGCCGTTGCCGGCATGTCGCTCACTCCGTCCGAATACTGGCAGCGCCAGTGCCACGTCGGAGCCAGCTTCCTGCGCCCGACTGAGGTCGACCTGTGCCGAGAGATCGGGATCGACAACGTCATGTGGGGTTCCGACTATCCGCACATCGAGGGTTCGCATCCCTACACGCGGGACCACCTGCGCCTCACGTTCGCCGGCCAGCCCGTGGAAGAGGTCGTGAAGCTCCTCACCACCAACGTGGCCGAACTCTACGACTTCGACCTCGACGCCCTGCTGCCGTTGGCCGAACAGCACTGTCCGACCAAAGCCGAGGTGGCCACGCCCATCGACTACGCCGACATAGACGACCGGGCCAAGGGCTGCCCGGGCATGGCGCCCCAGAACCAGACGCAGGCGAACGCAGCGTGAGCGGTGACGCGGGCGTCGACCTGGAGCCGCTCGAGGTCGAGGGCGCCATAGCCGTAGTCACCGGCGGCGCAAACGGCATAGGCAGGGGGATCGTGCGTGCGCTCCTCGAACGTGGCGCAACTGTCGTCATCGCCGACATCGAGCAACCGGTGCTGGACGCCACGGTTGGGGAGTTGGGCGCCGAGTTCACAGGGTCCGCCGTGTCGGGTGTTCGGACCGATGTCAGCGACGAGGCCTCCGTCGAGGCTCTCGCCGACCATGTCTTCGCCACCTTCGGCCGCTGCAACCTGCTGTTCAACAACGCCGGCGTCGGCTCCGGCGGCGGCGGGAAGGCCTGGACCAACGAGCCCAACGACTGGCGGTGGTGCTTCGGGGTCAACGTCTTCGGCACCGCCCACGGCGTCATCTCGTTCGTACCCCGCATGATCGAATCGGGGCACCCCGGCCACGTGGTCAACACCTCGTCCGGTGACGGTGGCTTCGCCCCGGTGCCGATGGCATCGGTCTATGCCTCGAGCAAGGCGGCGGTGTCGTGCTTCACGGAGGCACTCCAGCACCAACTGATTGCCGAAGCCGACGGTATGGGCGCTTCGGTCTTCTACCCGTCGGGGGGCCTCATGGACACGGGACTGTTCACCGCACAGCGCAACCGCCCGGAGCACCTGCAACGGGTCCGCGGCGGCACCGGCCGGGCCAGCATGACGTTCGACGAACTCAAGGCGCTGCTGGAGAAGGCCGGACGAGATGTCAGGGTGGCCGACCTCGACGAGTTGGGCCGGTTCGTCGTCGACTGCGTGGCGCAACGCCGCTACGTCATCGCACGCGACCTCGACGACACGATCGACCTCCTCCACCGTCGGGCCGACGCCATCGGCCGCTTCGAGGTGCCGCCCCACCACGATCTGGGATTCTGAGCATCCCGATACCGTTTCAGGCATGGAGGATCTCTGGAGCGACGACGACTGTGGCTCGACCGACGCCCTCGGCTGCTGCGCCTACGGGTCGCGGCTGCTCGGAGGCGACCGCTCGCTGGTCCTGCACGGAGGCGGCAACACGTCCGTAAAGGCCGACTGGACAGACATCACCGGACGGACCGTCGACGCCCTCTACGTGAAGGGCTCCGGCTGGGACCTGGCATCGATCGAGGTTCCGGGCTTCACGCCGCTGCCGCTCGACCGGCTCCACGACCTGCTCGGTCTCGATGCCCTCAGCGACGCCGACATGATGGGCGAGTTGTCGGCCGCCCGCCTGCGTGCCGATGCCCCACAGCCGTCCGTCGAAACCCTGCTCCACGCCTACCTGCCGTTCCGGGCGATCCAGCACAGCCACGCCGACGTGATCCTCGGGCTCACCAACGTGGCCGACGCCGAGGACACCCTCGCCGAGGTCTACGGAGACTCCGTCGTGGTGGTGCCCTACGTGATGCCCGGCTTCGACCTGGCGAAGGCGGTGCAGGAATGCTGGGACGATCAGGCACATGACGGGACCGTCGGGATGGTCCTGCGCCACCACGGCCTGTTCACGTTCGGCGAAACCACCCGCGATGCATACATGCGCCACGTCGACCTGATCTCCCGGGCAGAGTCGTTCCTCGACCGGGTGGCGCCCCACGAACCGGCCGGACCCTCCGAGGCGGCCGAGGTCGTGCTGACCGAGCTGGCCGACCTTCGCCGTTCGATGTCGGCGGCAGCGGGTCGGCCGGTGATCCTGAGCCGCCACCACGACGATGCGATCGGGCGCTTCGTCGCCCGGCCCGACCTGGCCGACCTGACCGGCCGGGGGCCGCTCACACCGGACCACGTGATCCGCACCAAGCGCACGCCGATGGTCGGCCGCGATGTCGACGCATACGTCGCCGCCTACGGCGCCTACTTCAGACGCAATGAGGGCCGCAGCGACGACGACCTCACCATGCTGGACCCGGTCCCACGCGTGGTGCTCGACCCGGCCCTCGGGCTGCTGACCGCCGGCGCCACCCCGAAAGACGCCGACATCGCCGCCGACATCTACCGCCAGACCATTCCGGTGCTCGAACGCCTCGAGGACGGCCGGGGTGGCTACGTGGCGCTCGCCGAGGGCCACCTCTTCGACTGCGAATACTGGGACCTGGAGCAGGCCAAGCTGCGCCGTGCGGGGGCGCCGAAGGAACTGGCCGGGCACATCGCCGTCGTGACCGGGGCGGCATCGGGCATCGGCCGGGCGTGTGCCGCCGAACTCCTCGACCGGGGCGCAGCCGTTGTCGGCGTCGATCTCTCGGAGTCGGTCATTGACACCTTCGACGGCCCGGCCTGGTTGGGGGTGGCCGCCGACGTCTCCGACCACGTCGCCCAGGCGGGCGCCCTGCGGGCCGGCGTCGAGCGCTTCGGCGGCCTGGACGTGCTCGTCGTCGGCGCCGGCATCTTCCCGGGCGGTTCGGCCATCGCCGACCTGGACCTCGACGCCTGGCGCCTTACCATGGCCGTCAACGTCGACTCGGTGGCGGCGCTGTTCCGGGACGTCGCCCCGCTGCTGTTCCGCTCACCGGTCGGTGGCCGGGTGGCGGTGATCGCCTCACGCAACGCCACCGCACCTGGAATGGGCGCCGCCGCCTACTCAACGTCGAAGGCGGCGCTCACCCAGTTGGCCCGGGTGGCGGCGCTGGAGTGGGCCGAGCACGGCGTGCGCGTCAACGTCGTGCACCCCGACAACGTGTTCGACACGGCGCTGTGGACCGACAAACTCGTCGCCGAGCGGTCCGCCGCCTACGGGATGACCCCCGACGAGTACAAACGGCGCAACCTGCTCGGCATGGAGGTCGGCGCCGCCCACGTGGCGACGACGGTGGCCGAACTCTGTTCCGACCGCTTCGCCGCCACGACTGCCGCCCAGGTCCCCATCGACGGCGGCAGCGAGCGCACCATCTGAGGCCAGTCGCAGAGTTGTCGAACCTGGCGCCACGCGTCCGACAGTTCGACTACTTCCTGCCGACAAGCCAACTCTCCAGTGCCCGGGTGTTCGCCGGCGGCTCGACGATCGGGACCGCCTAGCGAACCATTATCCCGCAGAACTGAAACGTATTCTCAGTACGTAGTCGCCGTCAAGCAGAACGAGCTGTTGTAGATCGCGAGGTTCTTGACGCGGCTGGCGGGTGCGGAGTCGTCAGGAACGAGCCACCACGGCGGCGGCGACCACGACATCCTCGACGGCCAGGCCCACCGACTTGAACAGGGTGACCTCGTCGTCGTTCCGGCGGCCAACCCGCCCGGTGGCCAGGTCGGCCAGGTCGCCGGCGATCTCGTCGAACGACCACGCGCCCGCAGCGGCGTGGATGAGCTCGCCCGACTCCTCGGCGGCGGCGTCGCGGTCGTCGACGAACACCGAGGCGGCGGCGACGAGGTCGTCGTCGACCTCCCGTCGGGCGGTCGAGTAGGAACCCACAAGGTTGACATGGGTGCCGGGCCGGACGGCGGCGGTGGGGATGACCGGATCGGCGGCCGAGGTGCACCCGCACACGACGTCGCAGGCGGCCGTCTCTTCGGCGGTGGCGGAGACCACGGTGCGTCCGCCGGCTTCGGCCCCTGCAGCGAATGCCTCGCTCGATTCGGAGGTGCGGCCGCAGACGACGACCGTTTCGATCCCCGGGCGCACGGCGAGCACGGCCTCTATGTGGCCGCGGGCCTGGACGCCGGTGCCGAAGATGCCCAGAGTGCGCACGTCGGAGCGGGCGAGGACGTCGGTCGCCAGCGCCGAGGCGGCCGGCGTGCGCAGCGCGGTCAGTGCCGACCCGTCCAGGGTCGCCAGCGGCACGCCGGTCTCCCGGTCGCAGAACAGGTAGTGGCCGTGGATCAGCGGCAGCCCCCGTGAAGGATTGCTGGACACGACCGTCACGATCTTGACGCCGATGCCCACCGGGGCGACCGCCGGCATCATCAGCAGGTCGTCGGAGGGGCCCAGCGAAACTCCCCGGCGGGGGTGCAGGTCGCCGAGGTCGCGAAACGCCTCCCGGAGCACCTCGACGGCGGCGGGCATCGGCACGGCGGCCACGATCGCATCGGCGTCGAAGTACGGGAGTGCGCTCACCGCAGTTGGAACCCGAGCCCGAGAGCGTCGGAGGGATCGAGCATGAAGGTGCTGGTTGCGTGCCTGTGGGCCGAACCCTCGACGGTGGTCACGACCGAGCCGTCGTAGGTGACCGACTCGATCCGTCCGACGAACACGCCGCCGGCGATGCCCTCGTTGTGGAAGGCGTCACCTACCCCGATGACCCCGTGGTGGTACAGGAGAGCGAGGCGTGCCGACGTGCCCGAGCCGCACGGAGAGCGGTCGACCTGGCCGTCGGCGAAGATCGTGACGTTGCGCTGGTGGAGCGGTTCGGCCCCGGGCGTTTCATGCAGGATCGTGCCATAGCAGCCCGAGAGCCGGTCGTCTGTCGGATGCACGAGCGACCCGTGGCCGGCCAACGCCGCCTTGACCTCGCGGCCCAGGGTGACGAGGTCGCCGATGTGGCCGGCCGTCACGGAGAGCGGCAGGTCGTCGATCGCCACCGAGGCGTAGGAGGCACCACCGAACGACACGTCAGCCTCGATCGGTCCGAACGATGTGTTGACCTCGATGCCGGTGGCGCCCATGTATGCAGGCACGTTGCGGAACCGCACCGACACCGCCTGCCCGTCCTCGATCCGGGCCACGGTGTGGAGCCGACCCGACGGCACATCGACCACGACCTCGAGTAGGTCGGCGCCGTCCGGCACGTCGATGACCCCCTCATCTACAGCCCAGGCGACGAGGGCGATCGTGCCATGGCCACAAGCCGTGCTGAACCCGTCCTTGTGGAAGAACACCACCCCGAGGTCGCCGTCGCCATCGTCGGGAGGAACCACGAACCCGCCGTACATGTCGGCATGGCCACGCGGCTCGTTGATCAGGAACTGTCGGACGTCGTCGAGGTGCTGTTGTGCCCAGGTGCGACGATCGAGCACCGTCCGGCCTTCCATCGGGCCGGCATCGACGATCCTGAAGGGCTCGCCGGCGGTGTGGTAGTCGGTGCTCGTGAGCGTCTCGCCGGGCCCGGGGATCACGGTGAAACCCTAACGGGGTCTCGGATCGGCCCGGCGAACGCCTACGGCCGGGAAGCGGCAGAGTGATCACTAGAGTGACCGCAGATCGTTCAGTTCGGCCACCTTGCGGTCCAGGTATTCAGTCGCTCTGGCGGCTTCGTTTTCGGTGAGCGGGTGACGAGAATCGAACTCGCGTCATCAGCTTGGGAAGCTGAGGTTCTACCATTGAACAACACCCGCGAAACCTGTGGTTGCCGGAGAACCTACTCGCCATCCGAGGCGACCGGCCCGGCGGCCCCTTGAACCCTTTCTCCCTTTCCCCCGATCCCCCGACCCAGACAGGAGCCCCCGATGCCACGAGTGGACCTTGAAGGCAGTTCGTCCATCGTCACCGGTGGGGCGTCGGGCATCGGCGAGGCCAGTGCCCGCCTGCTGGCCGCAGCCGGCAGCCGGGTCGTGATTGCCGACCTCAACGAGGAAAGCGGTCAGGCCGTGGCCTCCGAGTTGGGCGGACTGTTCGTCCGATGTGACGTGACCAGCACCGAAGATGCCGACACCACGGTGGCCGCCGCCTCCGAGATGGGCCCGCTGCGTGCGCTGGTCAACTCGGCTGGCCTGGGCATGGCTGGGCGCACCATCTCCCGTGACAACCAACCGCTCGACCTTTCGCAGTTCGAGTTCGTCATCCGGGTCAACCTGATCGGGTCGTTCAACATGCTCAGCCGGGCCGCAGGAGCCATGGCCGCCACCGAACCCATGGACGACGACGGCCAGCGGGGGGCGATCGTCAACATGGCCTCGGCCGCAGCCTTCGACGGGCAGATCGGCCAGGCCGCCTATTCGGCCTCCAAGGGCGGCATCGTCGGCATGACGCTCCCCGTCGCCCGCGACCTGTCGGTCGTCGGTATCCGGGTCAACACCATCGCCCCCGGCCTCATCGACACGCCGATCTACGGCGAGGGCGACCAGAGCGACGCCTTCAAGGCCCACCTCGGCGAGTCGGTGCTGTTCCCGAAGCGCCTGGGCTCCGGCGAGGAGTTGGCGTTCATGGTCATGGACCTGCTGACCAACCCGTACATGAACGCCGAGGTCATCCGTGTCGACGGCGGCATCAGGATGCCCCCGAAGTAGCTCACCTCAGTCGGCTTCGTCAACCGGCGAGCCCAGGTGCACGAGGGCGTCGCCGCGGTTCACGACGGGTGAGCGGGTGTGGCCGATCACCAGGCCGGCCCTCGTCGCCCGGACGGCGGCGAGGCTGTTGCCGAAGGCGTCGTCGATGGTGCCGAGCACGTCTCGTCGGTTCACCCGGTCTCCGGCGTACACCCGGAGGTGGAGGATGCCGCTGCGCCCTGCCCGCAGCCAGGTGGTGGTGCGGATGACGACCGGTTCCGAGACAGGTGGCTCAGCGGCGTCGATCACCCCGAGGTGCGCCAGCACCCGCCGAACGCCGGCGACACCGGTAGCGATCGCCTCCTCGTCGAATCGCCAGGCCTCGCCCGCCTCGTAGAGCAGGACCGGCTTGTCGCGCCTTGCAGCGGCCCGGCGAAGGGTGCCGGCACGGGGGCGGGTATGGACGAGCGCCGGTGCAGCGAACGCCGTGGCCAGGTCGAGGACCATCGGATCGTCGAGGTCGGCCCGGACCTGGGGGAGGTTGGTCCGGTGGTCGCTCGCCGTGTGGAGGTCGATGCCCACGTCGGATGGTCCGACGATGCTGGCCATGAACAGGTGGGCGATCTGGGAGGCCAACGAACCGGTGGCAGAGCCGGGGAACGACCGGTTCAGGTCGCGGCGGTCGGGCAGGTAGCGGTCGCCGCCGATGAACCCGTGCACGTTGACCACCGGGACGGCCAGCACCGAACCGGCCATCTCCACCGGGTCGAGGGTGCCCAGGAGCCGGGTGATGATCTCGACGCCGCCGACCTCGTCACCGTGGATGGCGGCGTTGAGCCAGATGGTCGGACCAGGACGTGCGCCGTGCACCACGCGCACCGGCAGGGCCATGTCGGAACCGGTCGCCAGGCGACCGATCGGCAGCTCGAGTTGGGCGACCGTGCCGGCCCTGATCTCGTGGCCGCCGACAACGATCGGCTCGGTTTCGGTCACAGGGATTCCTGCGGAGCGGGGCCTCGTTCGCTGCGGGGTGGCCGTCCGGTCAGATACGAGCGTCCGGGATCGACTGCGAAGCGTCCGCGGATCGCCTGGCGGCCGAGCAGCATGCGGAAACCCATCTGCTCGCGTCGGGTGAGGGTGAACTCGACGGTCACGGTGCTCGGTCCGATCCGGACCGGGAGCAGCACGACGGGTCGCAACCTGGCGACGCCGCTCGACGGTCGCACCATGCGTCGGTCGAGCACCGGGGCCTCGAGCTTCACGGAATCGACGGACGAGCGCTGCCAGGGGTGGACCCGGAAGCGGACCCATTCAGTGCCGTCGCGCTCGAACGTGACCAGCCCCGTGGCGTGCAGAGCCGAGGTGCGGGCACCCGTGTCGACCTTGGCCTTGACCCAGGGCAGACCGTGGTCGGGGAGGCTGACCCATTCCCGCCAACCGAGTACCGGCAGTGACTTCATAGACCCCGATCCCCTCAGTCTGGCCAGTATGGCGTTGCCCCGACCTTCGGCCGGTCGGGCTTCATCATCGCCGCTCGAACGGCCGTAACCTCCCATGGCGACCCGGTTCGCGGGTTCGTCCCCCATTTGCACCTGGAGCCCCGGTGAAGCTCGCCATCCTCTCTCGCCAGCCGAACGGCTACAGCTCGAGCCGCCTCCTGCAGGCGGCCGAGGAGCGGGGCCACGAGGTCGGCATCCTCGACACGCTCCGGTTCGCCATCGACCTGACCGGTGACGAACCCGACCTGCAGTACCGGTCGCAGCCCGTCGACGACTTCGACGCCGTCATCCCCCGCATCGGCGCCTCGATCACGTACTTCGGAACGGCCGTGGTCCGCCAGTTCGAACAGATGGACGTCTACACGCCGAACACCTCGAACGGCATCGCCAACTCCCGCGACAAGTTGCGGGCCATCCAGATCCTGTCCCGGCACGCCATCGGCATGCCGGCCACGGCGTTTGCCCGCAACCGTGCCGATGTACTGCCGGCCATCGAGCGCGTGGGCGGCGCACCGGTCGTGATCAAGTTGCTCGAGGGCACGCAGGGCATCGGCGTGGTGCTGGCCCCCGACACCGCCGTTGCTTCGGCGATCATCGAGACGCTCCAGAGCGCCAGGCAGAACGTGCTCATCCAGTCGTTCGTGAAGGAGTCCAAGGGCCGCGATGTCCGGGCGCTGGTCGTGGGCGACCGGGTCGTGGGGGCCATGCGGCGCACCGCCAAGGGTGACGAGTTCCGTTCGAACGTGCACCGTGGCGGCACGGTCGAGGCAGTCGACCTCGATGACGACTACGAGCAGACCGCTGTCCGGTGCGCCCAGATAATGGGCCTGCGGGTGGCGGGCGTCGACATGCTCGAGGGCAACGACGGACCGCTGGTCATGGAGGTCAACTCGTCGCCGGGCCTCGAGGGGATCGAGCGGGCCACCGGGCTCGACATCGCCGGCTCAATCATCGACTACATCGACAACCAGGTCGCCTTCCCGGAACTCGACGTCCGCCAGCGGCTTACGGTGAGCACCGGCTACGGGGTCGCCGAACTGCTCGTCCGGGAAGATGCCCACCTGGTCGGCCAGTCGATTGCCGAGAGCGGTCTCGCCGAACGGGACGTCGTGGTCCTCACGCTGCACCGGGGGGCGCAGGTGATCCCGAACCCGAAGCCGGGCCGGGTGCTCGAGGCCAACGACCGCCTGCTGTGCTTCGGGCGGCTCGAAGAGATGCGCGACATGATTCCGGACCGCCGGAGCCGCCGCCGGCGGGTGCGCCCCCTGCCCGACGACGCCCTCAGCCCGAACGCCGAGGACGAGTCAGAGGCCTGAGGCGCGATCCCGGTCCATCGACCGGGCCTAGGGTCGCGGCGTGGTCCGGCGATGCAGGAGGTGTCTGTGATGAGCGGTTCGATGGTGGAGTTCCCCGTCAATGGCACTAGTGCGGGTGGCTACCTGGCCGTTCCCGACGCCGGCAGCGGTCCCGGTGTGGTCGTACTGCAGGAGTGGTGGGGCCTGGTGCACCAGATCAAGGGTGTCTGCGACCAGTTGGCAGGAGAGGGGTTCGTGGCACTGGCACCCGACCTCTACGGGGGCGAGTTCGCCGAGCACACCGAGATGGACAAGGCCGGCGAGCTCATGACCACGCTGCCGCCGGACCGGGCCGCCCGCGACATGTCGGGCGCCATCGACCACCTGCTGGCTCTCGACGCCACGACCGGCGACGCCGTCGGAGTGGTCGGCTTCTGCATGGGCGGGATGCTGACCCTGCTGATCGCCGCCATCGAGGGCGACCGGGTGGCGGCGGCTGCGCCGTTCTACGGGGCGCCGCTGGGCGACGACGGCCCCGACTGGTCGGGCCTCACGGCGAAGGTCGAGGGCCACTTCGCCGCCGTCGACGACTTCTTCCCCCCCGAAGCGGTCACGGCGCTGGGCGAGGAGTTGCGGGACATGGGCAGGGATGTCGAGTTCCACGTCTACGACGGCACCGGCCACGCCTTCGCCAACTGGGAGAACCCGCTCGGCACCCACGACGAGGCAGCAGCAGCCACCGCCTGGGGGCGCACCCTGGTCCTGTTCCGCACCTGCCTGTAGCCCGGTCGTCCCCGGCTCGGGAATCGGGCGCCGACGTGCCGTACGCTCGCTGGCATGAGCGAACCGCACCGACCGCTGCGCACCGAGGTCATTCCGGAGATCGTCGTCGACGACTGCGACGCTGCGCTGGCCTTCTACGCCGAGGCTTTCGGCGCCGAGGAACTGATGCGCCACTCCCTGCCCGATGGTCGGGTCATCCATGCCGAGGTCTCGTTCGACGGGTTCGTCATCTTCGTGACCGACGACTTCCCCGAGATGCACGGCGGACAGGGCACCTCACCCACGGCCATCGGCGGCACCCCGATCTGCCTGCACCGCGACGTCGCCGACGTCGATGCCTCGGTCGAGCGGGCCGTCGCCGCCGGCGCCACGCTGCTCCACGGCCCCGAGGACATGTTCTGGGGCGACCGCTACGCACGCCTAGCCGACCCCTACGGCCACCAGTGGTCGCTGGCGACACCCGGCCCGGGTCCCGACGCCGAGGCCGCCGCCGCCATTTCCGAATTTGACCCAGGAGAATCCGAGTGACCGACCAGACGGCACCCCCACGTGCATCGTTCCGCTCGTTCGAGGAGTCCACGAAGGACGATTGGATGCTCATCATGGAGCAGCGCGGTGAACTCAACGCCGCCCTCCCCGACCGGATCCTCGAACAGTTCGAGAACCTGCACAACGACTACGGCGGCTTTCCCGTCGACCGCCTCGAGCACAGCGTCCAGACCGCCACACGGGCCGAACGCGCAGGCCGAGACGACGAGTACGTGCTGTGCGCCCTGCTCCACGACCTGGGCGACCCGCTCACCCCCTACAACCACCCCGACGTGGGGGCGGCGATCCTCAAGCCCTTCGTGTCCGAGGCCAACCACTGGATGGTCGAGCACCACGGCATCTTCCAGGGGTACTACTTCTGGCACCACCTGGGCATGGACCGCAACACCCGCGACCAGTACGCCGATTCGCCCCACTACGTCCTCACCGAGGAGTTCTGCGCCGAGTACGACTCGCCGGCGTTCGACCCGGGCTACGACTCGAACCCACTCGGCCACTACGAGCCGCTGATCCGCCAGTTCTTCGGCACCAACCCGTGGACCGGCCAACCGGTCGGCGGCGGCTGAGTCCACGTCGGCGATCGAGGAGGGGAGCGATGCCGGGATCCGACCTGCAGCGGATGATGGACGGCCTGTTCTGGCACGGCATCCCCACCCTGTTCCGCTGCCTCCACGACCCCGACCCGGCCAACGCCGACATCGGCCTGATCGGCGTGCCGCACAGCACCGGCAACGGCACCACGCAGCGCGACCAGCACCTCGGCCCCCGGGCCGTGCGAGACATCTCGGCCCTCGGGCGACGGGTCCACAACGACTTCGGACTCGACCCGTGGGAGTCGTGCCGCATCCACGACATCGGTGACGTGCCCCTGCCCCGGGCCAACGACAACGAGGCCTGCATCGAGGACATCACCGACTTCTACCGGGAGGTCGGCGAGGCAGGCTGCCGACCGGTGTCGATCGGCGGCGACCATTCGATCACCGGCGGCATCCTCCAGGGCATCGCCGGCGAGGGCGCCCGCCTGACCGACGGAGAGAAGGTCTGCCTGCTGCACTTCGACGCCCACACCGACGCCTACCACAACATCCCCCACTTCCTCGGGGCCGTGAAGTCCGCCGCCCACTGGGCCGGCTACCTCGTCAACGGCGGGCACGTCGACCCGGAGCACTCCGTGCAGGTCGGCATCCGGGGCAACGTCCGCAGCCTCGACTGGCTCGAACCGTCGTATGCCCTCGGGTACGAGGTCATACGCAAGCAGGACTACGACGAGATGGGTCCCGGACGGGTCATGGAGGTCATCGACGAACGCATCGGCGACCGCCCGCTGTACATCACGTTCGACCTCGACTGCCTCGACCCGACGGTCGCCCCCGGTGTTGCCAACATCGAGGCGGGCATCGAGGGCTTCGGCATGGACCAGGTGGTGCAGCTCATCCGTTCGGTGCGCGGCAAGAATGTCATCGGCGGCGACGTGGTCTGCCTCATGCCGACGATCGATTCGCCCAACCACATCACCAGCTACCGGTCGATGGCCGTGATGTTCGAGATCATCTCGCTCATCGCCGACGCATCGTCGTGACACCGGCAGCGGCACCTCATCGCCCGGCCTAGCATCGGCTGGCCATGATCCTCTCTGACCGTTCCCTGCGCGAGGCCATCGCCGCCGGCCGTATCGTCATCGAGCCGTTCGACGACTCCTGTGTGCAGCCCTCGTCGATCGACCTGCACCTGGACCACCGGTTCCTCGTCTTCCGTAACCACACCCGGGGCCTGATCGACGTCAGGGAGGACCTCACAGACCTGACCGAGCAGGTCGAGGCCACCGACGACGATCCGTTCATCCTCCACCCGGGCGAGTTCGTGCTGGGCTCCACGCTGGAGCGCGTGGTCGTGCCCGACGACCTGGTGGCCCGCCTCGAGGGCAAGTCCAGCCTCGGTCGCCTCGGGCTGCTCATCCACTCGACCGCCGGCTACGTCGACGCCGGCTGGGACGGCCAGCTCACCCTCGAGCTGTCCAACGTGGCCAGCCTGCCGATCACGCTCTACCCGGACATGAAGGTCGGCCAGATCTCGTTCGTGCAGATGACCTCGGCCGCCGACAACCCGTACGGGTCAGGCGTGCTCGGCTCGAAGTACCGGGGCCAACAGGGTCCCCGGCCCAGCCGCTACTGGGAGAACTTCGAGCGCTGAGCGATCGGCCCACAAGTGATAGGGGGACGCAAGTGATAGGGGGACGGGCCTCGTGTCACTTGCCCACAAGTGATAGGGGGACGGGCCTCGTGTCACGGAGACCACCCAGCCGGCTGCAACCAACTCTGCGGCCGAGTGCGCCTAGCCGGCCTCGCCGTTCTGGAGAGCTTCGAGCACGTGGAGGGCGATGTCGCCCACCTTCACCTCTGATTCCTCGACGCCTTCGCCCTTGACGCCGTCGTCGATCATGACGTAGCAGAACGGACAAGCTGTGGCGATGCGCGTGGCGCCGGTGGCCAGCAGTTCCTGGGAGCGTTCGACGTTGATGTTCTTGCCGATGTCCTCCTCCATCCACATGCGGCCACCGCCTGCACCGCAGCACATGCCCTTGGTGCCGCTGCGCTCGGCCTCGACCAGCTCGATGCCGCCGATGCTGCCGACCACCCGACGGGGGGCCATGTAGACGTCGTTGTGGCGACCCAGGTAGCAGGAGTCGTGGTAGACGAGCCGTTCGTCGAGTCGGGCCCCGGACAGGTCGAGCTTTCCCTGGTCGACGAGCCATTCGAGCAGTTGACTGTGGTGGACGACCTCGTAGTGGCCGCCCATCTGCGGGTATTCGTTGGCGAGCGTGTTGAAGCAGTGGGGGCACTGGGTGACGATCTTCTTTACGCCCATGCCGTTGAGGGTCTCGACGTTCTGCATGGCCAGCATCTGGAAGATGTACTCGTTGCCGGAGCGCCGGGCAGGGTCGCCGGTGCACATCTCGGAAGGGCCGAGGATCGAAAACGACACGCCGGCCCGCTGCATGAGCTGGGCCATGGCCCTCGACACCTTCTTGTTCTTGTCGTCGAACGATCCGGCGCAGCCCACCCAGTAGAGGTACTCGGCCTCGAACGGGTCGCCGCCGTCGATGACCTCGATGCCCTCGAGGTCGCCGACCCATTCGGTGCGGTCGCTCTGCGAGAGGCCCCACGGGTTGCCCGAGTTCTCCATGGAGCGGTAGGCAGCGCCCAGTTCGGTGGGGAAGTCGGATTCCATGAGCGACAGGTAGCGGCGCATGTCGAGGATCTTGTCGAGGATCTCGATGTTGACCGGGCAGGCCTCGTCGCAGGCACGGCAGGTGGTGCACGCCCACAGCTCCTCGGAGGTGATGCGGTCGAACATCCAGTTGGCGGGCACGGTGACCTCGTCGTCGGTGCCGATCGGTGGTGACACGACCGGGGTGCCGGTGGCGGCCATGACCTCGCCGGTCTTGAGCACGATCTCGCGGGGGTCGAGTGGCTTGCCGGTGGCGTGGGCCGGACAGACGGCTGTGCAGCGGCCGCACATGGTGCACGAGTCGGTGTCGAGCAACTGCTTCCAGGTGAAGTCCTCGATGGTGGCCACGCCGAAGCTCTCGAGTTCGGTCTCCATGAGGTCGGGCAGCGGCTTCATGGCGCCCTTGGGCCGGTCGCGGTCCTTGAGGTACATGTTGAGCGGCGACGTGAACATGTGGCGCAGCATCGTGATCGGCAGGAGCGCCAGGAAGGCCATGAATGCCAGCACGTGGGCGATCCACATGACCTGGTGCCAGCCGTGGATCGAGTCGGCGAAGAACCCGATCGAGTCGACGGCCCCGGCCAGCGGGTAGCCGACCACCGACCAGGTCTCGGCCGACGGGAGTTCGCCGCCGTGATCGGCGGCGGTGGCGGCGATGCGGAACGCCTCGGCGGCGAAGCCGGTCACGCCGATGGCGGCGAACACGATCAGGCCGGCGGCGTGCTCGGGCTTGGTCTTGATGCGGATGCGGTAGGGACGGAACCGGCGCGGTCCGAAGCGGCGCAGCAGCGCCCAGACCACGCCGACCAGGAACAGCACGCCGGCGACGTCGCCGACCAGCGTGTACGCCCGGTACACGTCGCCGTGCAGGAACTTGAGGCCCTCGGGGACCTGGTGGTTGACCTCGAGGACGGTTGTGACCGCCAGCAGGATCAGGAACGGGAAGTAGATGAGCGAATGCATGAGGCCGGCGGCCGGCTCGCGCAGCAGCGTCTGCATGTAGACGCCGGCCCGGAAGTCGCCGAAGCGGCGCTTGGCGTTGCCGGCGGTGGTGGACCGGTTGTCGGGGGTGCCGCGCTCCCAGTTCTTCATGCGGTTGGCGAACAGGACGGCGCCGTAGACGATCAGCACGGGGATGACCGTGTAGAAGGTCACCTTGAGGGCATCGGGGATGTTCCCGAAGACCTCCCGGGTGATCTCGGAGTCGTCGTGCCAGCCGTTTACCGTTGCGGCGATGCCGGAGGCTGCGGTGAACAGGGCGACGAGGACGCCGAGCCCGATGGCGGCGTGGTGGGGCTTGAACTTGCGCTGGTCCATGGTGGCCGCAGAGTAGCCCCGGCGGTCGGGGTGGTGGGCCTTCGGGAGGGCGCTCAGGCGGCGGGTCGGGCGTCGAGCATGCAGCCCCGGGAGCGCACGGTGCGCAGCACCAGGCCGGAGCCGTCGATGCGCCGACGGAGGCGGCCGAGTTGCACGTCGAGGCTGTTGCGGCTGGGCAGCCCGGCGGGCCAGCCGACACGTGCCAGGTCGGTTCGCGGCACGACGTGGCCGAACCGGTCGGACAGCAGCCCGGCCAGACGGGCCTCGACGGGGGTGAGCGTGGTCCACCAGCGGCCGAACCTCAGGACCCGGTCGTCGGCCAACTCGGGCTCATGGGACACGCTGCTGTCGCAGCGTGAGAGCAGGCATCGGGCCCTGGCCCGGACGTCGCCCTCGTCGGCGGGCATCCGCACCCAGTCCTCGAGCGGGTCGTTGACGGTGAAGGGCGGGGCGTGGGGCGCCACCAGCGCCAGGCGGGGGGTCCCGGCGGCCCGCAGCCGTTCGAGTCGGTCGGACTCGGCCGGCCACCGCACGATCGCCAGGTCGTCCAGATTCCCCTGATGCATGTGCGCACCGTACGGATGCCCTGTTTCGGGTGCGTTTCGCCCCCGTGAACCACCCGTCAACGGTCGGGTTGACGATTCCCCCTGTGTGCGTGACGTTGGTCGGCGGAGGAGGGGCGCCGATGCAGGTAGGAGCGGTGGCATCTCTCGGGAACCAGGAACCCCCTTCGCATCGTCCCAACCGGTGACGATCGACCCGTGGAGACCTGACCGATGCGACCCCCGTGCACCGCCGGCCTGACCCTTACCCTGGCGCTGGTCCTGGCCCTGACCGCCTGTTCGAGCGACACCGCGGCTCCACCGGCCTCCAGCCCCGCTTCCACGACCGTGACGACCACCACGACCCCGTTGGCCACCCGGGGCGGGTTCGTGGGCACCCGGTGGTCCGTCGTCGGACTGATCACCGGAGGCATCACCGAACCACCCCCCGAGGGCTCCGACGTGCACATCACCTTCGACACCGGCGGCTGGATCGACGGTAGCCTCGGGTGCAACTCCATGTCCGGGCAATGGGTGCCGGACGGTGCGACGCTGGTCCTGGGCGGCGTTGGCAATACGAAGATGGCCTGTGGCGACGTGATCGACTGGCTCGACCTGCGTGAGCATCTCTATGGCCCGGTCACCGTCACCGTTCACGACGACGGCAGCGCTGAACTGGTTACCGACAAAGGCACCATCATCCTCCTCACCTCGGCCACCGTGGAACCGTCGCTCACCCTGCCGGCTGGTTTCTCTGCGGAGCGGCCTGCGCCGTTCCCTCTGCGAGAGTTCGACTGGGACCCGGAGGGTCCCTCGACACTCGAACTCCTGGAGGGGACGCTTCGGATCGACGGTGACTGTGCCTATGTGGATCCCGATTGGGGTGGGTCGCCGATCCTGGTGGTCTTCCCGGCGGCGCAGACGTTCCTGAGTTCGGACGGTGACTCGATCTGGGGGCTCGGTGAGGTCGTGTCCGCCGGTCACGAAGTGGCGTTGGGCGGATACGGGAGGGAACCGTCGACCGACGATGCCGAATGGGAATGGAGCCCGAGCACGTTCAGCCTCGTGCAGCCCTGGGCCGACGGGTGTCTGGCCCGAGACCTCTGGTTCCTCGAGTCGATACGGCCAGTGGAAGCGGCGGATGGTTCGGCAGCGCTGACTGCTGGCGACGAGGAGCCGACCGCAGGTGCCCCGGAAGGGCAGGAGGGGGCGGCAGGTTCCGACGGGGCCCTGGACGAGGATGCGGCGATGTACGCCGAGGAGTTCGGGATCACGCTCGACGAGGCCAGGTCGCGCCTGATGCTCCAGTTCGACCTTGACGAGCCGATCGCCGAGATCGTCCGGCTCGAGGGCGGCCGGGTGGCGGGCTGGGGGATCGACCACGAACCGGAGTACACGGGCTACGTGATCCTGAAGGGCGACGAGCCAGTCCGTCCGGAGACGGCGGCGATTCTGGCGGAGGTGCCGTTCCTCGAGGTGCGCCTGGGGGTGGACCACACGGTCGACGAGCTGCTGGCCGCCATCAGGCAACTACCCGCAGAGGTGCGTGCAGCGGTGACCTTCACCGACATCGACGTCGAGGCCAACGCCGTGTCGATCGGCGCACCCGACGAGGAGACCGCGACGTGGATGCGCGAGGTCGTCGCCGAGTCGATGTCTGTCCCGGTGATCGTTGAAGTGGCCGAGCCGACCCACACCGACTGACCCCGCTGCTGGCTCCGTTCTGTCAGGTTCCGGTCAGGGAGCCGACCACAACGCGTCACGCTGACCGAACCGTGGTGTAACCGGGCCTGCGTACGTTCGCCCTTGGAGATCCACCCGCGAACCGAAGGGGGTCATCGTGACCTGTGCCCGTACCGAAGCGCGTTCACTCTCAGAGCCACCGTCCAGGGGTCTGTCAAAGAGCCTGTCCCGAAGTTGGGAGGAGAGACGGCATCGGAGCCAGATCCGCAAGCTCGGCTTCGGCCTCTTCGGAATCCTCGGCGCCGTCCTGGTCATGGCCGGCCCGGCGGCCGCCCAGGAGATCACCCCGGCCGACAACAACGCCCTGCTGGCCAGCCTCTGGCTGATCGTGGCGGGCTGCCTCGTGTTCCTGATGCAGGCCGGGTTCGCCCTGGTCGAGGCCGGCCTCACCCGGGGCAAGAACATCGGCAACATCA